>Ga0181591_10000936_pt1 | contig 24570 bp, 18 predicted proteins | sample 071ome_33_FD_133757 | JGI IMG/M metagenome (GOLD analysis project Ga0181591, IMG submission 133757) | Coastal salt marsh microbial communities from the Groves Creek Marsh, Skidaway Island, Georgia - 071412AT metaG (megahit assembly) | ecosystem: Environmental > Aquatic > Marine > Intertidal...
CCGCCAACCGCTCCGCAGGCACCTGGGTGTTTGTGAACGACCAATTGGTCAGCGCCGCAGACGTCGCCTCCATGAACCTGGACGCTGGCAGCCGTATTCGCTTAATGCCCGGCCTTGTTGGTGGCATCACCGCTTGACATGGGCGCCCAACCATGGACGTCCGTCGATGTGGACTTGCTCGTTGAAAACCTCGAACTCGGGTTCGAGTTGGACATCATCGCAACCTTGCTCCAGCGAACGCCATCTTCGGTAGCGATGAAAGTCGTCCATTTGGCTTCCACCGGTCGTTTGGTGATCATGGCTCCAGGAACCTTTGACGCATTGGTAAAGGGTTCGTGGTAAGGAACAGATTCAAAACAGGAAGAACGGTGGCCCACCACGGAGAGAGTGATATGGTTGAACTCGTTGACTACAAATGCGCCTCCTGTGGAAGCCTCGAATCGTTTCACCGAGACCGAAACGGCATCAGCTGCAAAGGCTGCGGTTCCCGTATTTTCATGAAACTCCGCCGACACGGCACCAAGCGGATTTCGGCCGAGTGATACTTGCCTCGCAGAGTTCAAAGACCTTGGACTCAGCAAACCCACCATGTCGGTCTGGCTTGAAACCCACAAGCCACGATATTTCGACGAATTGTTGACCTCCGCTTCCGTCATTGAGGCCTTCACGCACCTCTCGCTCCAGGCCAACCCCCCTCACTTGCTCCTCTCCGGGGCGTCCGGTTGTGGGAAAACCACAGCTTACCAACTCATCTGCCGCCAAGTTCTCGGCCCCTCATGGCGGTCAACCACGCACGTGTTGCAAGCGCGTGACCTCGCAGGTTCTGCTGGCGCCATGGCCAAATTCGAATCGTTCTTACGACCCGCAGGCTCCGGCTCAGAGGATACACTTGCTGGTCGAACAAGCCTTGATGCCTTCGACCACACCCTCAGTGCAACGGGCGATGCGACCCCTTCACCGGCTCGGAACGATACGGAAGCACTCGTCGTCGGACAGCGGGCCCCCGTATCCCGAATCATTGTCATCGAAGACGCCGATTATCTTGGTCGCGCTCGGCAATCCTATCTCCGCCGCATGATGGAAGAAAGCAGCCGAAGTGCACGCTTTATTTTCACGACCCAAACCCCATCTCGAGTGATTGAAGCGCTGCGTAGCCGAACTCAACACGTTCGCATGCCCAATCTCACTCGGTTGATGATCGAACAACGTCTTGAGGCCATCAGTGACGCTGAGGGACAAACTCCCTCCTCTGGTGTGCTTGGTGATTTAGCCCACGTTGCAGCGGGCAACCTCCGTAAAGCGATTTTTATGCTTCAACTCCTCGCCGAACGTTCGTTGCTGAACGACCGGAAAAACGTCCAACTCCTCGTTACGAACAGCACGCGAAGAGAGGTTCAGTTTGTGTTGGAGGAAGCCTTACGGGGGCGCGTTCACCAATGGGAATGGGATCGACAAGGCGAGAAAAACATGCGCGTCCTGAAAGGAGCCATGGGCGCTTTGGATGCCGCCATGGCTACGCATGACCTTGACGGAAGGGACATTGTCGATCGCATCCATGAATTCCTTGTCGCCGGGAGGAGCCATTACCCAGAGCCGATGTTGGCCGCCCTTCTCGATGCGGTTTCCCGTTGCGACACGCGCCTCCAGCACTCAACCCAACCCCGCATCCAGTTGGAAGAGCTCCTGCACCAAGTTGCTGAAATTGGCAAATCCCAAACCTCCAGCACGGCGTAAGCGTCATCTAAGGTCGCCGGTCAGCCGGGGTTGGGCGTGTAGCACAGCTGGATAATGCACCGGCCTCCTAAGCCGGAGATCGCGGGTTCGAATCCTGCCGCGCCCGCTTTTCCATGGACAAGAGCCATATTTGGGCATCACCACGGTGTCCCCGGGGAACGCATGGCGGGGGACGACGGGGATGCCTCCAACAGCCTGCCCGATCCGTACGGCCATGGCTTTGTGCGGGGGGAAAATCCCGTTGAACGAACCATGGAAAAATGGGAGCAACAGGAACGCCTCCGTATGCGGTTCGGGGCGCTTGCCCGGCGTCCGGCCATGATCTTCGTCCGCCTGCTGTTTGGCATCTCCGTGGCGTTGACCGCCCTTCTCTCGGTTTTATTCTCCGACCTCGCCCCCCCGAACCCCGGTTATGTGGTGCTGGTCGGGACCGCCCCTCTTGTTTTGGCCACGGTTCCTTCGTTGCTGGCTGGTGAATCGATGTGGCAGGCGATGCAAGCTCGAATCTCCTTACGAGAAATTGATGACAAGAGTTCAACAGGAAAACTTTCGCTGCGCTCGCAGCCCGGAATGGACCGAATTCTCGAAGCCCTCAACGACGTGCGTCGGGCCAACACCATCAACACTCTGTTGGCGCTTAGTGCGTTGTTTTTACTCGGCATCGGGACGGTTATCAGCGAAGGCTCCTTGGTTTGGAACCTTGCGTTCTTGGTCTCGATGACGATGGGCTTTGCCCATTCATTTCATTCCTTCTTTACATCGGATTTGGTCCGACAACAAGGCGATAAAATGGCCTGCTTGGTGCACCACGCCCCGACACATCACCCAACACAACTGGGGTCCATTCTCGGAGAACTCATCGTCCTCCATCTCGACCCAGATTTGTACTTGGATTGGCTTGATTGGCTTACCCTCTTCCGAAAGAGCATCCTTCCAGGATACGACAAAGACCAGGCATGGGAACGGGTGTTGTACATTCTTCACCTCCATGCGAAGAACGATCTGTCCGATGAGATGGCTTTCCGGGAACTGAGCGAGTTTATCCGTCCGGACGCCATGGCCGAGGTCTTGCTTGACGGGGAGGCGAAGTTCAACTGGCGTTCTCTCCAGCGTCTTTTGGCGCACGCCCGCGTTTGGCAGCCCAGCGCCTTTCGCCTGCTCGAGCGTTTGCAAAACGATCTCTTGGCAGGGACGCCGACCATGTTACGGGCACCTTGGCGGATGGACGTTTCCCTTGACGCTGAGTGTGACGAGGGTACGGGTCATCTGTTCATCGCTTTGAACAATCAAACCTTCAAGCAAGCCGTGGCGCGGATTGAAGTGATTTGTCCTGGAGGGGAACCGTTTGCACGGGACCACCGCTTCGAGCTCCAAGCCTGCCCTCCCCCGCGCCACTCCATCCGCCTTAATGCAGAAAGTGAAGACGACGCCCTGGATTGGGTGCCCCGTTACCTTCAGCAAGGCGTTGTATTGTGGCTTGGCGTGGCCTGGCCCGAGCGGGTGGACGGCGATCGCTACGTGCAAGTTATCCTCAGGGATGAAGAAGGGGTCGTCCTTGAATCGAGGGTGCTCAGGACGGTCGTTTCACGAAGGACAAGCACCCATACGCTCAAGAAAAACAAGAACCTTGAACGTGCTCGAGCATGGGCTTCAAGGCCCATGCCCAAGGTCACTTCGCCCTGAGGGCCGACGATTTCCATCCTGGCTTGTCTGACGACGCAAGCGCGCACCTTATGGCGGTCCTCCGTCTCGCCGAGGTAAGGGGCGTATCAACATGGAAGCATGGGATATCATCGTTCTTGGCGACGGACCGGCAGCACTCTATGCTGCAGCAGAGGCCGCAAAAGGCGGAGCAAGCACCTTGATGATGTCCGCAACGGGACTTGGAAATCCCGGCAACGCCGCGCTCGAAGGGCTTTCAGCACCGATTCAAGAAGCCAACAACCGGAGCCACCGAGAGGACACCATACGCGCAGGAGGCTTCCTCTGCGACCAAGACATCGTCTCCGAGACCACGGCAGGAGCCATCAAGCACGTTGACCTGCTTGAACGGCGAGGCCTCAATTTCCGTAGAGACCAACAAGGCCTCCCCTTGGTGCGGAAGGCTCCCGGCCATGCTCAACAACGGACAATCGACGCTGGTAGCGCGACCTCAAACGGCCTCCAGCACGTCGCTGAAGAACAATGCATGCGGCACGGCGTCATTCGGCGAGGCGATCAACTCCCACTGACCCTCGTTCACACCGACCAATCGGTGGAAGGTATCGTGGCTCTCGACATGATCAACGGTCGCTTGATTGGCCTCCAGTGCAAAGCCCTCATCATCGCCGACGAGGGATTTGAAGGTGCTTTTTCAAGCGGCGTGGTCGGTTTGGGCATGGATATGGCGTTCCGTGCCGGCGCCCCCCTCCGTGACATGGAGTTCATGACGCATCACACACTTGCGATCAAAGACACCAACATCGTTCTCCCCGCCGGCCTCCTCAACGATGGAGCGGCTTTGCACGAAGGTTCAGGCGCCCCCATCGAAATCGTCGGGAAATCCTCCCTGGAAATCACTCAGGCTGTCCAAGCAGCTGTTCAACCCGTCCTCGATGCCCGCAACATGGGCGAGTCTGCGGCGTGGTGGGGGTCTGTTTTCCGACTTGTGAAACAAAGGACGGGCATCGACATGAACCGACAAACCGTTCCGCTTTTCTCAACGGTGGGTCACACCATCGGCGGCTTGCCGGTGGACGCGATGGGTCGCTGTGTTGTGGGCACGTGGTCTCGATGGTTTACGGGACTCTACGCAGCGGGCGATGCTGCCTGCACAGGCCTCCACGGGGCAGCTGCTCTCCCCGGAAATCGCTTGTTGGACGCCTTGACTTCGGGCGCCTCAGCCGGACAGTCGGCGGCACAGTGGGTTGGCGAACGAAAATTCAGCACGTCTGCACGGCTCGAAGGTGCTTTGGCGCAAACTCAGGCCGATCTCTCCGCCATGATGCAAAGTGAAAGCGAAGGACATGTCGTTCGCACCGGCTCGGTGATGGCCTCCTTGCACGCCGCTCTGGCAAGCACACCGACGTTTGACGAGGCCTCCATGAACGGTCTCTTGACCAAATTGGAAACGGTCGCTCTTGCTGCAGAATCCTTGCACCTTGACCAAACCTCCCTGATCGCCAACACGAACCTTCTCGAAATTCTTCGTGTGCAAGCCGCTGTGCGTATGGTCACAGCCTCCGTTCAAAGTGGATTGGCCCGCAAGGAGTCTCGTGGCTCTTTCGTCCGGGAAGACTACCCTGAAACCGACGATAACTTCCTTCACCACAACACCGTTGACAAGCACGGTACCGTTGCCACGCTGGCCCTCAAGAAAGGGACGGGCGGCCATTGGGTCCTTGCTCCACAATGAACAAAGACATCGGCGGTGTCCCCATTTGTATGGCGACGCTGTTTGAGAAGATCATCAGCGGCGAAGTTCCTTCCCATCACGTGGCAAGCGGCGAAGGCTGGTATGCTTTTCTCGATATTTTCCCGCGACGCGAAGGCCATACGTTGGTGATTCCAACCGCCCCACGGCAACGCCTCTCCGAACTCACTCAGGCCGAGCGTCATCGATTGATGGACGGCGTTGCAAACGTCCAAAACCTTCTTACAAGGCGTTTTGGAACCGCCGATTTCACGGTCTGCCTCCACGACGGCCCTTTGGCCGGTCAAGAGGTCCCGCACGTCCACATCCACGTCCTTCCGCGTACCGAGGGTGACGGCGGCGGGACGCTGATGTCCATGTGGCCGCACCACCCCGCAAGTGAACCGGACCACGAAACCCTTCGCGCCTTAGCGGCAAGCCTGCAGGATGTGGTTTGATGGCCACCATCGTCACCGAACAAGAGGAGTTGGAGCACAACGGCGAAGTTTTGCCCGTTCTTTCTGCCTCAGCCAAAAAAATGCGAATTGACAAATTGCTTGCGACTCCCCTGCCGACCCCCACATCTTCGGTACCCGGTTCGTATCTTTGGACGAAGATCGCATTTTGGATGTGCCGAAGAGCGTCAAGCGTTCAGTTTCGCACCACCTCATCGTCAAGCGTCGAACTGCTTGAGCGCAACGGACCGGGAGCCATGTGTTGTGGATGGCACACAAACGGGTTGATGGATCCCCTCGGTATCTTTCTTCAACACCCGAAAGAGTTCGTCGTCGGTGCGCGGCACGATTTGGTGACAAGACCCTTGCTCGGCTGGTGGACACGAAGACTGGCCGTCCAGCCTGTTGTCCGAAAGGCGGAGTTGCTTCGGGGCGGATGCACGGAAGAGGAAGCGATGCACCTCAACGGCCGTTCCTTGCTTGCTTTGTCAAGTGGGATTGCGCACGGTTTCGGTTGCGTGTTGTTTCCGGAGGGAACCAGCCACGATAAGTCGCACATGATCCGCTTCAAAACGGGGCCGATTCGCACGGTTCTCGCCGCGGCAGCTTTGGCGAAAGCCAACGACCTCCCCCTTCCGAAACTCGTGCCGGTTGGCCTTCATTTCCGACGACGAGAATTGTTTCGCACCGACCAATACATCGAATTTGGACCGGCCATTTCTCTCAAGGATGAACAGATTCCCGAATCGATGGTTGCTGCGGTCAAGCACGGGGGGTGGGTTGAACCTCCCGCTGAAACCGTCCATGAAATCCGCGATGCTCTCCAAGAGGCGTTGCCTCCTCTCACGCCTCACGCATCCACCTGGGCGGAACACCGAGCCCTGCATTTGATCGCACATGTACGCGCACGGGCCAACGGCAGGGTGCTCCCATCGTGGCAACATGAAGTCCACGCCGCCCGAGCGGTTCGCGATGGATGGCCGAACCGAAATCCGGCGTTCCCTCCCGAGCCTCTGCAGGGGGAGAGCATTGAGGTTGCAACCCAGGCCGCGCAACTCCTCGATCGGCACGGACTGGACGGTCGTGACTTGGACTCCAGCGGCCTTGGCTTGCGGCGAGCGAGGGTTGTTGATGCGCCCAGCGGCCTTGTGCGGATGGCTTTGTTTGCGGCGATGCTTCCCGTTTTCCTCACCTCGCTTGGACCGCAGGTTGCGTTGGGTCGCCTGCTTGGCGATTCCACCGACGAAGGCTTGGATGCAAGGACCAGTTACCAATTTCTTGCGGCCTTTTTTGGTTCTCTTCTGGTGTGGCCTGTCGTCGCAGCTCTGTGGACTGGAGGGATTTGGTGGCAGCAGGAAACCGCCGCTGCAACGTTCGGTCTTTCATCCGATTGGCTCACGGGCCTTACGGGGACGACTGCACTGAGTTTACTCGCAGTGTATGTTGGCTGTTTCCCGTTGTTTTGGCTCAGCGGAAAGCTGTTTGCTGGCGCTTGGGATGCTTGGGTTGACCTCAAGAAAGCATGGGCTCGGGTCTCGATGCCTTCAGACGACAAAGCGCGCTTGGCGGAATGCTTGAACCAACTTGCCTCCACGGAGGGTGGACTTCAAACGGGATGAGGGCTTCGCTTCACCATGACGCCCCAAGAAGCAGTGGACCAAATCAAACAGTGGCTCACGGAAGAACGCTTGTCGGCGAAGGCCCAGGACGACCCAAGAGCGCATGCGCACTTTCTCATTCGGTACCCGAGCGGAAAGCAAGGCCACATGTTTGCCATCGTCATTCCCAAAGGACGGGATTTGGTGGCCGCCTCAAGCATGACTCGCGTTGATGAAGGCCAGCAAAAAGAGATGGTCGACCACATGAACGACGAGGACAGCGATTGGTCCGAATGGATTCATGAGAGCCGCCTCCATCTCATCCGAACGGGCGTGGATTGGGTGGTTCACATGGGCCACGTTGGTGACAAAAAACCAGGCCCTCTCCAAGCCTTCAACGTCAGCCTTCCGATTTGGTTTGACGGCTTGACCAAAAACGAATTCATGAACAGCCTACGGAAATTATGGCTGGCCAAACTGGCGTTGATTCACGAGATCAAGTACTCCTACGGGCCGGGCATTGGAAAACCTGGACCCGTCGACGACTGGGCGAAATCAAAGCAATCCCCTGGTGAAATACCGCAAGAAAACTCGGGCCCGACCCCGGAAATTGAGTTTGACGAGAAGATGTCCTTTGGCTCGGGATTCAACCCCTCAGAATGGGCGTAAAACCCAGTTCCTTCGGTTCCAAAACAGTTTGACGGTAAGCCAGCCGCACGCTGGTGAAACTGACCGATAAGGAGCGCGGTTAAGTAGGAGAAAAGTCTCCAAAAAATTGCGAAGTCCGGGGTATACCTATGAATCAGAAACTAAAATCCGTGAGCCTTGCCTCTTTGATGGTCTTGTCCGTCATGTCCTCTTTGCTGTTGGCCTCCGTCACGGCAAGTGCGAGCACCGTTGTCATCACCGAAGCCGTGCAAATCGTTGACGGTGGAACCGCTTCTGACTCTCAGGCCGCCGTGACTGCCGACAGCTCGGGCAACGTCCACGTCGTGTGGACCCGTAACAACTTGCACCTCTACTACGCCATGCTCTCGCCTCGCGGCGAGACGATGATCGATGCGACCCAAATCACCAACTCCGGCCTTCACAAGATTTGGCACCCCGACATCGCAGTCGATGAATACGACCGGATCCACGTCGTGTGGGCTGACAAAGCAGGTCAACACGCCATCATGTACTCCGTTCTTTCCCCGTGGGCTGCGCCGATGGACGGCATGGCCTCCGACGACGGGACCATCACCGCGATCGATGACACGATCATCGAACGCCGCTCGCAAAACCGAGACTGGCCCGCCATCGATATCGACAGCCAAAACAACGTCCACATCGTCTGGCAAGACAACTACGATGAACTCAGTCGTTTCTTTAACCAACCTCAGATCTATTACTCCATGATCCAGCCCGACATCAGCTCGGGCGCAGTCGTCACGCTCTTTGACGACACTCTGCTCACGCCCATCATTGGGCACAAGGGCCACCCCGATGTGGTCGTTGACGCCAACGATTATGTCCAAATCGCTTGGGACGACACCCGCGGTGGAAAGGTCGAACTGGCGTTCGTCGTTGACACCTCCGGGTCAATGTACTCCGAATGGGCCGACATCTGCACCGTTGTGTACGGCGGGAACTTTGCTTCCGGACCCTACTTCCAAGGCATCAAGCCCATGCTTGAAGAAGGCAACATGACGGTTTACGAGACCATCTACGGCCTCGGGAACACCCTGCCAGGTGCAGCGAGCTCAGGAAACTGTCAGGGTTACAACAAAAACACAGGCCCCCGAACCACGCCACTCGGACAAACCCCTGGCGACGATTCCGGCGGTATCCGCAAGCTGCCTGGAACCATCTACAACGGAAACACGTACTCCGGATACTCAGGCGAAGATTGGGGACCCGGATCCAACTGGGCCTGCCTTTCTTGGAAGGATGCCAACGGCAACGTCCCGGGCAACCCTCCAACACAAGATGACCACCGATGGAACCCCAACGCCACCAAGATCGTCATCCCCGTGTCCGACGAAGGACCCAAAGACGGCGACCCATCGCAACAAGCCGACGACAAAGCCGCCATCCAGGAAGCACATGACAACTGCTTGCTCGCTGGCGTCATCCCTGTTGGCTTGTACGGCCAAGGCTACGGCGGAGCAGGAAACATCCAATCCCACTTCATGGACTTGGTTCAGTGCCCCAACGGTATCGTCTCCACTCAAACCCGAAACTGTCCCGGAAACACCCTCGGCAACACCGACGCCGGTGGCCAAGCTTACGAATTCCCATCCGGATCAGGGACCAACCAAATGGCCCTTCTTGTGGAAGCCATGGTTTACATCTCCACCAACAACTCCCGTGAGATCTACATGACCGTCCTCGACCCGTACGCCAAGATGGCCAACGACCCCAGTTTCACCCCCGGTATCCGGGGCACGACGGCCAACGGTGGAGCGTACAACGAAGACACCGGTGCAGGCGCTGACGGCCACCTTGTGGTTGTTAACGACACCCGTGTGACCATCGACGACGCCTTCTCCTTCCACCCCTCCATCGGCGTGGACAACCAAGGCAACACCCACATTGCATGGATGGACGGTCGAGATTATGGCTTTGAGAAAGATGTCAACTACGAGGTCTATTACACCAAACTTCGCCTCCAAGGTGCTGGTGCTTGGGACGGCGCCGATCAAGGGCTGTCCACGTACGCCATCAAGAAGATCAACGACACCCCCATCTCCAACGTGGAAGGCAAGAACGGCTTGCCACCCGCATCCCCGTATGCCGGGAATTCCGCTTTCCCGTCCCTCTTGACCGACGACCAGAACAACGTCCACATCGCGTGGGTTGACTCGGCAAACCTGTCTGCAGGAGAGGAAGTCCTCTACGTGCGCTTGAACCAAACCGATTTGACCGGCGACGGCGAAATCGCTCTCGACCCCTGGACACCTGTTGCCGTGACCTCATGGAATTCAAACAAACTCGGTCCGAACAACGGCCGTCAACCCGCCATCGGTATGCCGCCCGCCTTTTCCAACGATTTGGGAAGCGGTGCCCACATCGCATGGTCTGACACCAACACGTGCGATGACAATGGAAACAACAACCGGTTCACCATTTGTTATTCACACATTTTGACCGGCCAAGTCGACGTTGAATTTGATGTTGGAGAGACCTTCTACCACGTGATTGAACCCGGACAGCAGACCATTTACAACCTTACCATGAACAACTCGACCCCTGGGCCGAAGGACCTCGTTGCCGATACCTACGGTTTGAACATCTCCGGCGTTCCGATGAACTGGACTGCAAACTTGTATTTCGCATCCAACCACTCGAGCATTTTCCCCGACACCCCGATTTTCCTCGAGGGCGGTGAAGACATTCGGTTTTACATGCGGGTTCAAGCCCCGTCCATCTATCAGGCCAACGGCGACGAGCTTGCTGAAATCCGGATCACTGCTCAATCCTACAAGGACCCTGCCATTCAGAACGACATCATCACGTTGACCCTCATGGACGTCGTCCACGGCATCAACTTGGACACATCGCACAGCATGGCGGACATCGAGCAAGGCGATACGGCCCTCTTCTCGATCACCATCACGAACACCGGCAACGTCCACGACGCGTTCGTCTTCTGGGACCCGAACAGCCTCGAAGGGCAACAGGAATGGCTGCTTCCGTTCGGCTGGCAGGTCAACTTCCCGATACGCATTGAACTTGACCCCGGCCAATCGGTGACCAAGAACCTCGAGGTCTTTGTTCCCACATCCGAAGACCCCGGCGCATTCGTGATTTACGTGAAGGGTTGGTCCGAAGGAGAGCCCATCAAGTCGGTGGAGAAAGGAACCTACGACATCCTTGAATTGGGGGTCTTCGTTTCCATCCGTTCCACGGGCAACATCGTGTTTGCTGCCGACGACCGTTCTTCACAAGTGAAACCAGGAGAGTGTGCTTCCTACACCATCAATGTCACGAAGAATTTCGATTCCGGTGACCTTGTGTTCGCCACTCCCGGTGCGCCAGAAACGAAGCCTGACGGCATTGCAATGGACGCCTGGCGAGAGGAAAACTGGCTGGTCACGGTGGACTTTGCGAACGCCACCGGCCCCGGTGATGCCGGTGACGGCCTTGGCGACCCGATCGCTTGGACCATCCCGGGCGGCGCTGAAAAGGTGACTAAGCGCGTGAGCGTCCACATCTGTGCCCCAACCAACGCCACCGCAGGACTCGGCCCAGCGATCACGCTGAAAGGCTACCTTGACGGTTACCCGAGAATCTCAGATTCGGTCATCTTGTCAACCAATGTGGTCCACGTGTATGACCTCGATGCCGGCATTGACCCCGATATCGGTACTGAGTTGAACGTAAACCCCGGCCAACAAATCGTGTTGCCCTTCACCGTCACGAACGACGGAAACGGACCTGACCGGTTCGACTTCCGACTGGCACGGGTGACCGATGCCTTCGGCGTGGACGTGATTTGGGACATCGATATTCCACGGGAAACCTTGCAGGAACTCACGCCGGACACCTATCAGGCGTTTGATGTCATCATGAACGTCCCCGACCGAGTCCAAGCTGGTGAATACACCGTCGTCCTGCAGGCCTTCTCCGAAGAAACCTATCCGGACGCCAACGGCCGCGAGACGCGTGTCCGTGATACGGTCGTGCTCATTGTCACGGTTGACGAATTCCATGACATGCAAATCTCGATGGACCCAACTGTGGACAACGCCATCAAGACCTCTGCCCCCGGACGCATTGTCCGATTCACGTTCAACGTGACCAACAATGGAAACGTCGCCGACACCCCTACCCTCAACAACCACACGGCTCAGCGCGATGGCGATTCACTTCTTTGGAACGAACTGCCTGGCATGAACATGTTGGACGGCTGGAGTGTCGAGTGGTTCATGCTGAAGCAACTCAGTGCGGATGTCGTGGTCGAGCAATCCTGTGTTGAACTCGATGCAACCGCCACCGAATTCCCTGAAGACCAGTGTGTCAAAATCAAGGTCGGTGAAGCTGCTGGAAAATCCATCTATGAGTACCGCCTCCCTGAAATGGCGCCCTACGAGACCGCTCAAGTCGTTGCAGCCGTGTCCATCGGCACCAACGCTAAACTGGACACCCGACCCCTTGGCCTGAAGGTTGTCTCCATGTTTGGCGACATGGAGAACGACGGTGACCACGACGACTCCCCTGCATGGAGCGGTGACGACTTTGACAGCAACGAGTTCATCGTTACGCTGCGCTTGCGTGCACCAAACCTGGAGATCAAGGAAATCATCCTGCCACCAACGCTCAACGGAGAAGTCGACTCGACCATCCCTATCGGCATCATCTTGCAGAACACCGGGAACGTCCATGCAACGGACATTGAAATCGTCCTTTGTGAATACGATAAAGTGAACGACGCTGATCTCATCAAGGAAATCCGTCAAAACGGTTGCGAGGAAGACCGCATCGTCATGCGGCAGGTCGTCGGTGCTTTGCTTGCACCCGATGCAACCGAAGAGGCGAAGGAGATCGAACTTTACCTGCTCTACCCCGTTACGGCTGGAAGCAAAGGCGTCTACGTCGTTGTTGACCCGATGAATGAGATCGTCGAATCCGATGAGCGCGACAACGTCAAAGCCATCGGTGAGGCGCTTGAATCCGAGAGCCCGGTCTTTGACATGGCGAAGGAAGTCGTGAGCAAGACGGCTCTACCGTTTGCGGTGATCGTGCTGACCATTGCGCTCTTGGGCGTTGTCTACTTGGTGGGCAAGGGTCGTCGCGACGAAGTGAACAAGCGTCTTGCCGAGCAATCTTCGCTTGTTTCGGTCCTCGCAGATGAAACGAACTGAGGCCTTCCTCAGGAGCCGGTGCCTGGACCGAGGTACCAGCGGAGCTCTGTGTCCAGCGGCGTTGCGATGACTTGACCTGAGCGTCGGGCGATTTGTTTCTCCAACCTCGAGCGCAAGGTCTGCAAGACCTGTTCAGGGTTATGACCTGCCATCAATTCCTTCTGCACCAGGGCAGTCAGGTCAATGCGGTCGCCCGATGCTTCGACCATGTTCTGAATGAGGCTCCGTTCTTCGTATGTGTCAAAATCGGATTCAACCGCAGCAGACACCCGGTGGCGAATGTGTTGGTGGAGGGAGATGAGGGCGTCTCGTTGGGCATCCAGGGTCTCCATGATGTTGGCGAGCGATCGCATGTGGGCGAGGCCTTCAGCCACAGCGATCTTCTTTCGTCCGCTCAACGCTTCGGCAATCCCCACGGACGCTTCTGGCAGGGAGCCTGACAAGCGCATGGGTCCACCTTTTGGAAGACGACGTGATTCACACCGGAAGAGGTCCGGCCCGATGTCCATCTGAATGGAAAACGCCTGCTCAACGGAGTAAATCGTTTTGGGAGGACCGCCCTTTTCAGAAGGCACCTTGGCCTTTGAAACCATCCCACCTTCTTCCAATTCCTTCAGATGCTTGACGATGGCGGGCTGAGATACCCCGATCAGCTCGGAGAGTTGCATGGCGTAGTGAGGTTCCCTCGCCAAGAGTTCCAAGATTTGCCTGCGAGTGCTGTTGTGAAGGAGGTACAGGGCCTTGTCCATGTCGGTCATGCTTCTCAACTCGAGGTTGGGTAGTGACCCGCCCCCTAAGAACTCACCGTCGTTTCAAAGTTCGTCCCATTCCTTCCAAGCACCGGCCGTTTGTTCGGACGGCTTTGCGGGTTCTTGGCGAGCCTTCGGAGCAGCGTTCGGGATTTGGTCAGATGGTGATGCGAGCGGAACGCCTTCGTCCCACGATGCAATGATGGCTGCGCTTGCGGCTTCTTGAACGAGGTCTTCAGCGGTTTTCGTGCTGGTGGCGCGCTCCGATTTGGCATGTTCTTGAGCTCCTTCCACATCACCTCGCATCAAGGCGAAAACCTGTTCAGTGGTGAGCATGGTCCCCGCTGCAACTTCGGGCAGCCCGTCAACGTAGGTTTCGGACTGTGCTTTTTCTGCCGTGTCGGCAAACGGCGGGGCCACAGTCTGCGACGGAGGTTGGTGAACGGTTTGCTCAGCTTGTTGAAAGAACGTGGGGTGGTCTGGAGTGAGGTCGGTGAGGGGGATGAGGTTCCCGTCACTGCCCACCATCACGACGCGTGGAGCCTTACTGGGCTTTGAGACGAAGTAAATGATCAGCGCAATGGGGGTGGTCATCACGCCGAGGCAGCAAAACGAGACGCCGATCATCAACCATGTCGAACCAAACAACTCAGACTGCATTGCATTGATGCTCATCAGGTAACCCTTCGATTCGGTGCAGTCGTTTTCACACGTCACGACCAGAGCGTATTCGTAGGATCCGTTGAGGGTCCACGAGGCGACTTCTCGCATCGCCACAGCATCGGCGTTCATCGGTTGGAAGTCCTGCAAACACTTCTTCTCCTCGATGGCTTCTCCGACGACACTGAACCCTTCAACGCGGTAGAGTTCAACCGACATGACTTCGTCCTCGGCCACTTGGTAGAAGCGGTAACAGGTGTCGTTGAGCGCACCGGTCTCAAAGGTCCCTTGACCGGTATAGACATCGTGGTTCTGTTCTCTGGGGTCCATGGAAGACGAGAAGGCCCCCGATTGACTCGACATGACGACGACGCCGAGCAGGACCATGATGCCGCCAGCCATCCCCAAGCGAAGCGCCCACGGCGACCGCTTCTCAGCCTCCGGTGCTTGCATCAAAGAGTTCCAAACCCTCTTCCTCAATAAGGCTCGCTCAAGGGATTAAGCCAGACCCAAATCAGCGAGTTTCTCCGGCAAGTAGGTGTCGGTCACGAAATCCAACCCGTATTTTGCCAGCGATTGTTGCTCAGCCTTTTTGCCCAGTTCCAACATCATTTTGATCTGTTCCTGCCACCATGCATCGGCAAACCTCGGGTCGGTGAGTTCCGCCTTCAAGGCGTCAACGTCACGGGTCGAGAGGTCGTCACTCGGCAGGTCGTAAGCCTCAATGTCATCGGCAGTGATGCCCAAATACGTGGCCGTCGGGGTGGCCAAGTATTCCGAAATGTGGGCCGTTTTGATGGCACCGTAGGCAATGGAAGCGAAGATGCGGAAGGACCAGGGGTCACCGTCGAGGAACACCACCACCGGGAGGTCCCACTCCTCGCTCATCCGCTTGAGAATTCGCCGTGTGGAACGAGCTGGTTGCCCTTTCAAATGGAGGAGCCCGCACTTGTACGCTTCGTCAAATCCGTTCTCGATCAAACGGTCAAACATACCACCGGTCTCAATGGCCATGATGAAATTGATGTCGTGCTCGACCAATTCGATCTTCTCTTCTTCCACGTTGTACGGGACGCCGTATCCCGAATCCCCGACATCGTCTCGGGCGTTGATGCGCATCCACTCGCCCCTACGATTGAGTTCACGCAACGTCAGGTTGCCGATCATGCGGGCACCGTCCTCTTCTGGACGGAGTTTGAAATCCTCACGCATGCACTTCGTGACGACCTCCAGATCTTCTGCGAGATTGTTGGATTCGTTTTGAGATGAAAATTTCCCCAACCCCCAACTTTCGGAGATGTAGTACATTTCTCTCAAGGTTGACGATTTTCCAGCGTCGATCATCTCTTCGATGAACTCCACGACGTGCAAGGCCCGCAACAACTGCTTCGCAGAACCTAAGCTTGTGGCGTCGCGAACGGATTTTTTCTTGCCGTATTTGTACACGCCCAAGGCGTTGTCAAAACCGATGTTGTTCTTCGTACGAACGGGTAATGTCATCGTGGGGGCTTCACCTTTGACGATTTTATCGTACATTTCTGTCACAACTTCATGAAGGGCTGCCTTCGTTTCATCAGGTGTGTGGCTCGCCGACATCATGCATCACTCCCGTAGCCCATCAGGGTTTGTTGACCCGCAGTGCGAGGCGGTTCCTCCTCGACGGTAGCATCGCTCTCGTCATCATCGTCCGGTTCGTCGTCTTCTTCAGCGCTTTCTTCCTCGGACAAGACCTCTTCCCGTCGACGGATTTCATCGAGCAACTTCTCGTCCATTTTGGTGGCGCCGATGACGTCCTGACTCCCCCGGAAGAAAACATCCGTGTCGGTCCAATCGCCTTTCTCAAGCCCGCTCAAACTGTAGGCCAAGGTGAAGGTTTGACCGGGGTCAAGGGTGTCCAACTTCCAAGCCCAAACGCCGGTGGCCTCCTTTCGCCCTCCGTGTTCGTTGCCCTCCATCGTGGCACCTTCCTTTTCAGGCCACGCAGCAAGAATTGTGTACGCCCGCGCTCGGGAGGTGTAATTGAACAACGTGATGGTCACGTCGGTTTGTTTGGTTTCCTTGTTCCAGACGGTCTCGCTTTCGGCGATGACGGCGCCCATGATCTTCGTGATGGATCCGGACAAATCGGGAACGGGACGGTCCAAAATCGCCGCAGATTTGGCTGCGATGGCGGGAATGATGTCGTTCACCAGCTCGAATTTTTCTTGGGTTTTGGCCATCTTCTTTTTCTTTTCCAAGTGCTTTCGCAACCCTCGCCCCATTTCGAGCATGGCCTTTCGGACTTCATCCAGCACCTCTTCGTTGTCAGCCAGAGCTTCTTTCGCTTCCGACGTGAACTGGACGTTGGTGCTTGCAAGATGAATCAAAATGGCAGCGGGGCCCTTGGGCACGCCGCGTCCACCCGCTTGGTCCAAGCCGTATTGACGCCAATCCACCGATTCAATGGCCTTGGTGAGCAAACATCCACCCTGCTGGTACATCAAAGGGACTCGGTTGGCAAAGCGCAACACCTCGACCGGTTTGTCAGCGGCCATGCCGTCGCCAAAGATGAGGCCAACTTCGACCTGGAAAGGGTTGCCTTGGGTCACCGTTGGTGCCCGCGTCATCGTCGTGACGAAGCGAGAATCAATGGTTTTTGACAGCCCTTTTTTGATGAGCAATTCTTCAATGGGGGAAAGGCAATTTGTCGGGGGATTCAGCAACTTTACGGGCTTCTCGTTGAGCAAGCGCTCGCCTTGGAAGGCTTCGATCAGGGCTCGGTAATTCTCGGGTTTGAGCGACTTGGGTTTTGCCTTTTCATCGATGTCAGCGGCGGCGAGCAATTCTTTGGCGGCTCTCGTCGAGACACCGGAGAAATTTTTGTAGAGAAACGAGGTCATTCGGTTGTCGGTCGCTTCGGTGCACATCCGTTGCAAGGTGCCCAAGTGAATCCCGTGAGGGTGAGGTTTGATGCTCTCGACCTTTCTTGGGAGCCTCTCCGTGACGCGTGGCCAGTGATGGGTTTCCCCATCAGGGTCCTCAAACGTGATGTCTGCGTGAGGGTTGACGATGCTGGTCATGCGCAAATATTGGTAGACGCTTTGACGGCCCCGTTGGTACTTTGCCTTCATGCGGCACGTGATTTCCAACCCGTGTTCTTTGAGCGAACCGTCGGGCAATTCCCAAATCTCACGGTCCTCGTTGGTCTTCGTCGCTTTGTTTTTGCGGGTATCCAATCCGATGTCAACCACAGCGGCAGAGGTTTCCGTTGCAATCTTTGAGCGAACGTGGGTTTTCCGCCCGGTGGTGAGTTGGCTGTACATGACCACGCCGGTGATGCCGATGCCTTGTTGACCGCGCGATTGACGAATGGCGTGAAAGCGAGAACCGAAGAGAAGTTGCCCAAACACTTTCTCAATGCTGCGTTTTGGGATGCCGGGCCCGTTGTCTTCGGTTTGCAACTCAATGATGTCTTTCTTGTCGTCAATCTTGGTAACTTTCACGCGGATGTCCGGGAGAATCCGCGCTTCTTCGCAAGCATCAAGGGAATTGTCCACGGCTTCTTTGACCGCCGTGATGAGGGAGCGAACGAGGGAATCAAAGCCCAGAAAGTGTTTGTTCTTTTCAAAAAATTCCGAAATTGCAACCTGCTTTTGGTTCTGGGCCATTCGTTCCGCAGTGTCTGTCATGGTCTTCGCCTCCCTCGGTCCTCCTCCGTCTTGATGACGTTGGGCCGACAGATGGCCGTCCCCGTTCTATGAGGGTAAATAAGAGAACAGGCCGGTGAGGATGGAGAACGGCCATTTTCGGACGGACTTCGCTCGTCCGTTAAGCAAAGAGGTCGCTTCTCCAGATGCTGATGTGGCCCGTGAACGCCGATGCCGCCACGGTGAGCGGGCTGGCCAAGTACAGTTTTCCTGGCCCGGACCGCCCTTGGAAATTGCGGTTGATGGCGGACACCGTCACTTGGTCGGGCGTGATGGAAACGCCGGGTCCTGCACCGATGCAGGCGCCGCAGCCGGGATCGATGAGTTTCACGCCGACCTCAAGGAAGAGGTCATGCCACCCGTTTCGAACGGCCAAATCCTTGACCTGACCCGAGCCGTACTGGATGTAGAAGTCAACCCCGTCTTTCACGCTCAAGCCCGCTGCCTTGGCCGCTTGGCAGACTTCGGCGTAGTAGGCGATGTCGTCTTTCTTTCCAGCCGTGCACGAGCCGCCGTAAGCGATGTCGATGGCCACTTCGCCGATGTCACCGATGTTGGCGCCGTTGGTGGGGTCGCTGGGGATGCCTTGATCGGGGTCGCCGGGATGGGCAACCATCGGCACGATGGTCGTGAGGTCAATGGTGTGAACGCCGCCATCGTAGTGAGCTCCCTCGTCAGGAGCGACCATGCGGGCTCGCTGTTCGGGTTCCGAAAGGTGCGGTTGTGCCTTCATCATCCACGCCATCAAGGCATCATCGGCTTCGCAAATGCCCGTTCTGCCCGAACACTCCGTTGCCATGTTGCACAACGTGGCCCGTTCGTCGATCGAAAGTGATGTGAGCCCGGGTCCGCCGAATTCCATGCTCCTGTTCAACGTCAATTCCTTACGAGCATGGTCTGCGAGGATGGCGAGGATCACGTCTTTGGCCGTGCAGCCGTGGTGGAGTTCGCCCACCAACTCAAACCGAATGGATTCGGGGACTTTCACGAACGTAAATCCTGCACTGACGAGGTTGGCGTATTCCGTTGCTCCAACGCCCCACGTCAAGGCGTTTGATGCACCGCCCATGCAGGTGTGCGAATCGGTGGCCTGAATGAAATCGCCAATTTCGATGAACTCCTCTCGGGCCACTTGGTGACAGATGCCCGGCGACACCCCGTCGACGGCGGAATAGTCGCGTACACCGGTATGATGTTGGAAAGCAACTTGGAGATCGCGCAACGTCTGTACTTTGTTCATGAAGGGCACGAACTTTGGGTTGTGTTGAGCGTAGAGCAGGTGGTCTTCAAAGACGGCAAATTTTCCGGGGTTCGGCAAAGCATAGTCATGGCCGTATTCGGCCTGCAAGAACGAATGCACTTGAGCGGTGGTGAACTCATGGGAGTAGCCCCCCTGGACTTCAGCGATGACGGGGTCTCCCGGTTTCACGCATTGACCTTCGGGCTGGCCGACGAGGTTTCGGCTGATGATGCGCTCTGCCATGGTCATCGGGCGGGCGGGCGTGTCCAGCGGAGCCAGGTTAAGGTCGCCCGCCTTCAAAGCCTTGGCGAAGGGAAACAAGCCACCGTGTTCAACGATCAACTGCGTGACCGAATCGTATTTGGCGGTGAATTCTGAAAGGGCGATGGATTCGCCAGCCTGCAAGCGTTCGAGCACGGCATGGTTGCCCATCAATTGACCGAGGTTGATGTTGTTGCGCTCGTGGATGGGAGCGAAGGAAGCGGCGATGACGATGCTGATCCCGGCCCATCGTTCGCATTGTGCCGCGGTTTCACGGCTGGAGCCCGTACCTTTGCGTTGACCGGAGACGATGACTTCGAAGTTCCCGTCCTTGAGAGCATTCTCTCGGAACACGCGCAAGCCGTTGTGCATCAAGCCAGCATAGGCATTCTTGGCGATTTCCGCGGGGTCATGGTCAAAACAGACCCATGCGGGTGTCATCACGTCCGTGTTGATGTCGTCAAGCAAATCATCGACCGTAAGGTCCTCCATACGCAGGTTCAGGCCCTCGTAGAGCTGTTGCTTGATGAGGTCCAAATCCTTGGTAAGGAAAAGCACCCGTTTTCCGGGGGTGAGTGCAATCTGTTTCGCCGGCCTTCCGTCTCCCATATGCCCCCCTCAAGCCGCTTCAAGCGTCATTCGTTCATAACCGGTTCGGGCGCATGGTGTGGCGTTGAGCAGCACACGGGCGAGAACTTTGTTCGGTGAGTTCGTTCAACAAACCCATCTCGTTCATCGGATGGGTGAACGTGTTTGGACGAACCTCATCCCTCGTTCAAGTCGATCTCAAACAAGTAGGTGTCACCGTCGTTGTAGTGTCCCGGCAGGCCTTCGGTGGACGCCAACGTGACGGGCCCAAGATGCGTGAAACCGTGCTCGGTGTAATGCCTGATGAGCCCCGGGTTCTGGCCCACGGTGTCCAATCGAACGTACCGTCGACCTTCACGCTTGCACTCCTTCTTTGCCCAGGCGACAATGTGGCTTACCAAGCCTTGTCCACGGTGAGCAGGCGCTGTGGCAATGCGGTGAAGGTAGACAGCGGGGTCGTTGTCGCGTTCGGCCCAGATCAGCGGGTCCGCGTAGGCCACGACCCACACGCACGCCATCTCGCCTTCGATCAGCAGCTTCCACTGACGCCCTTCGTTCACTTCGGTAAGGATGGTTTCTTCGTCGATCACCGGCCATTGCGTCATGCCTTTGCTGGCCTGAAGAGCGGTGGCTTCGTTGTCCCGTTGCTGAATGGCGGGAAGGTCGTCGAGCGTGCTGGGACAAATCACGGAGGTTGCGTCCAAGCCCATGGGAGCAACCCACGGTTTCGGTTGATAAGATTCGTGATGGGCCAAACAGGGATTGCGGGGCGTTGGCTCGCAAGCACACCTAAATGGTGAATCACCGGCGTTCTTTGGTTGTGTTCAGAACCGGTCTCGAAGACCTGTTTCAACATCGCAAAGCCGGAGCCTTGTTTTGACTTCACTCTCCTTAAGCGAGTCAAAAATGGTTTCAACTATCGCTGCTGCAACATGAATTCTTGTTCCGCTAGCTTCTCATAGGTACTTGATCGGAAAGTTTGCCGGAGTTGAACATCGTTTTGTTGTTCAGAAACATTGGTTAAATGCAAAGCCTGTTTTTGACTGCCCGGAATTGTGTCAAAATGAATGCTTTCGTCTGTTACCAAACCAATACCAACTCCGTTTTCAATTGACAGGAAGGCGTGCCAAATGTCATCGGCCCGTGGACATGTATCCTGGAACCCATCACCAGCCTCTCGCAAAACCTCAAGAAAATTCGGAGGAAATAAAATTCCTGAACAACCGGTGGCGAAGTTTAGGTGATTTGGTTCTTTTATTCCAGCCGGCCATGTATCATAGGGCATGAGTCCTTTCCTATCATCGGTGAGAACGATTCTGTGAGCGCGATATGCCATGATTGAGGTTGGCTCGCGTTGTGAGGATTCCATCATCCGTTCCAACCACCAAACTGGATAGAATATATCGTCGTCAACGATAATGTGGGGGCGGGAAAAATCCGGCGCATTTCGAATCCACCACTGAATTTTGGTGTGTGGTCCGAGATTTTCCGATAAATGAATTTCCAAGCCCCGTTTCTGCAGACGTTTCAGGGGTTTGTTCGGGTGCAATACATCCTCCTCGACGTCCAAAAAAAGCATGAATCGTGAGGGGAGAACCCTCCCTTTCCCAATTGTTTCGATAACAATGTGGACATCTTTCAAGCGTCGTCCGTGCGTTGTCAAAGAGACCGTAGGGCCCGTTGGCTCAAGGATTGTGGAGGATGTGAAAAGGTTTCTCAGTGCGAGGCGAAAGAATCTGAACCGAAGCAAAATGCTGGACAGAAGATTTCGAAGATATGATTTCACATTGGGGATTCTCATGCACATTACCGACGTCGTTACCTTCTGCTTGGTATGCGTCTTCTTAATCCTTTTTCAACGATGCTTGTAGGTCTCGTGTTTGACTGCGTAATTTTGTAGGACTTTATTATTAGGCGCATCGGTTACATGTCGTAGATTTTACTAAGATTTGATGGAAACAATCCACGATAGCCAATAGCGATTTAAATTACGATCATTATTGATTCCCTATTGGAAACCCATGCGAGATTGATGAGGACGGAAACACCTAATTCGGAAATCTCTAGGAATACTGGTCACCAGTTCAACAACTTCTTCAGCATGCTTTTTGGATTGTTGTTGATTTGTAACAATCTGTGTTTGTATTTTTGGGAATTCCTAAACCCATCCAAGTGATATTCCTTGACCAACCCCTTTCGAATGTACTTGTTGCATAATTTGTCTAAATGTGGTATATTGGTATCATCAAACACGATGATGGTCTTATCGTGGCATAGTTTTAGACAAAGGTCAAGGTCCTTTCTCGCCCCCTTTTGGCGATGATCACCATCAATATGTATCAAGTCAAATTTCTCATTCTTCTCAATGAGTTGTGGCAACCCAACATCATAAGAACTCCCAGTTATGATCCTCAATTTATCAAAATCCTGGTTAATTCTATTAAAACAAGGCATGACATAAGTGTGCTCATTCAAATCTACACACGTCATCTCAATTGAAGGGAGAACCATTTTCATGAATAAACAACTGAATCCAGCATTAAATCCGATTTCTAGGACTGTTTTGGGTTTTGTCCTGCTGATTAGCTGATAAAAATTATTCTGTTTATCTTGCATTTCTACATTTTCAACGAACGTTAGATGAGAGCTGTATATGTTCCCTTCCAATTCAGCACCGAGAGATTTGATCATCGGTATCAAATTATCATTAACATATTCCGACCATTTCGTCTGATGGGAGTGAAAAGTCTCAACATCACTGAGTTGATCTCCAAGAGATTCAGTAGATTTCATCAGATGACCCCTCGCTTCACTGGCAATTCTTGCTGTCACATTCTCCTTGGTGAACAAAAATTCTCGACTTAAAAATTGAATAACTCTAGGGGTTGCATCCATTTGGGGGGATTTTTCTTGCTTCCTGTGTGCAAACCCCTCCGGTATTTTTTTGAATCAAACATACTATTCAACCAATGATTCCCAAAAGGAGAACCTCATATCTAAACCTTCCCATCGGCGGCGAGACAGGCGCCATTGAAGAGGTCAACCATGTCGCCACGCCTCTCCGAAAGACCGATATGCAACATCCTCATTCATGTAAAAGCTAGCAGTGTATAAATCAAGATTCATCCCGTGTGGATTAATGGTTCCCAATCGCAGCATCAGATTCAAAATTCACCCTTGTGAATACGGCCCAAGATTGCTCCATCGTTCTTACCTGCGGTTTTTGGGGATTGCTTCTTTAATGATGAAGCCAGCCTTTGAGCCATGACAGAAGACCGCCCACCAACCACTTTCTTGAAAAAATGGGTTATGAGGCAATATTGGAGAATGCAACAATCCCAAGCGGTCGTGAGCCTTTTGCTCTGGGGAACCACCATCACGTTACTGGTGTGGCCACTCATCGAATGGAGGTTCGCCTCAAATTGCTCCACAGGGCCTTGTTTCTCTGGCTCCTTCCTCGGTATCTCAAGCACTTATTTTGCCTTGACTGGAATTTTCCTCACGGTGATGTTTGGCGTCCTTACCATTGGCTTCCTCTACGATCAAGTGTTCTCTTTGTGGACCGAATTTAGGAGCGTTGACATGGAACGCAATCCCTACGGAACCTATGCGCTAGCACCGGTGTGGAACATGACCATTGCTCTTCAGGCCGAGGTGCTGAAGCGAATATCGGCTGATGACGAAGCGATGGTTGCGCAAGCAGAATGGTACCTGAATTGGTGCAAGTCTTACACCGAAGGCGAGATGTTTGCTCGGGCAGTTCAGCGCTGGGACAAGGATTTGGGCCCAACCCCCACCTTTTGGTTCACGACCGACGATGCCATGGAACGCGCTCGGGAAATCCGTTTCGAGGACGAAGTTTGAAACCGATTATCATTCAATTCTTCCGGTAATCGGCGTATATTTCCTTACCCTCAATGATGGTTGCCTCATGCTTCGCAATGAGAGCACCATGGTTCTTGGCTTTTTTGAAATGCAGATAGGACCTCATATGTATGGAGGACTTGGTAAACCGCAAGAAAAAACCCCCGTCATCGACTCAATAGCCAAAGCTGATTTCCTGCTGGGATGACCCAATTGCGCACTTAATCGTCGTTCGTCACGACGTCGCTTGGCTTCCCCGTCAACATGTCCCGAAGGACGGCGTTGTCGGTCTGCATGGCATCCATGATGGAGTACTTCACGCCGAGTTCTTCAGCTAAGACGCCCAAAGCCAAACTGTCCTTGGGCAGACACTTACCGCCAAAGCCTCTGCGCAAGCCAAAAATGGGGTCGAGATGCGAGGGGCCGATGGGTTGAGCCTGCTCCGCCGTGATGATGTCTCGAATGGCGTACCAGTCTTCACCCATGCCTTCGCAAATA
>Ga0181591_10000937_pt1 | contig 24565 bp, 25 predicted proteins | sample 071ome_33_FD_133757 | JGI IMG/M metagenome (GOLD analysis project Ga0181591, IMG submission 133757) | Coastal salt marsh microbial communities from the Groves Creek Marsh, Skidaway Island, Georgia - 071412AT metaG (megahit assembly) | ecosystem: Environmental > Aquatic > Marine > Intertidal...
ATGCCCTGGAAGAGGCCGAGCACATGGCGCGTCATGTGTTTCAGGGCGGTTCCTGCAGCCAGTTCCTTTTTCACGTAATCCATGAACTCTTCCAGGACTTCATCCTGGAGCTTGTCGGGCAGGGCGCTGCCAAAGAGTTCACGATCCACGGCGGCCAGGATACCGGGGTTCTGGTATGCCTCGCGTCCCACCATGACCCCGTCAACATGTGAGAGCAGTGTTTTTGCTTCGTCCAGGGTGCGGATGCCGCCATTGATGACTATCTCCAGTTCCGGAAAGGCCTTCTTCATGGCAAAGACACGTTCATAATTCAGCGGAGGAACCTCCCGGTTCTGTTTTGGGCTCAACCCTTCCAGAATGGCAATGCGGGCATGAATAATGAAAGTACGGCAGCCCCGCCGGGCAATGGTGTCAACGAAACGGGCCAGGTGCTCGTAGGAGTCCAGGTCGTCTATGCCGGTCCGGCACTTGATTGTCACCGCAATGGCGACAGCTTCACTCATGGCCTGCATGCAGTCGGCCACCAGTTCGGGCTCTGCCATGAGGCAGGCTCCAATCTTGCCACGCTGTACGCGATCACTGGGACATCCGGCATTGAGATTGATTTCCCGGTAACCGGCCTGTTCGCCCATTCGGGCAGCCTGGGCCATCTCGTCTGGATCACTGCCGCCGAGTTGCAGTGCAACGGGTTGCTCTTCCGGGTTAAAACGCAGAAAGCGCCCGGCATCGCCATGCAGCAGGGCACCGCTGGTGACCATTTCGGTATAAAGCAGGGTATTGCGGGAAAACAGGCGCAGGAAATAGCGGCAATGCCTGTCCGTCCATTCCATCATGGGGGCCACGCAAAAGCGGTGCGAAACTGGTTCCTGTAAGTTTTCCGGGTAATTCATGTCATGTGTACCTGTGTGCATTATATAAAATGCAGCAGTTATTCGTAATTGGCGTGCCAGTGGACTTTATTTGTCCTGATAGTGTATGTTGCTCGCCTTTCAATAGTAGAGCCTTGACGCTCTGGCAGATGTTCAGGAGACCCATGATGAAGAGATTTTCCCTGTTGGTATTGATGTTCGCAGTTACCGCGGTGCAGGCCGATGAGTATGTGATCGACGGCTCCGGTGCCGGCATGCATACATCGATACATTTCAAGGCAAGCCATATCGGTATCAGTTCATTGTGGGGCCGTTTCAATGATATTACCGGCCGTTTTACCTACGATGCTGACGACATTGGTGCCTCCAGCATCCAGGTCGACATCAATCCTGCGAGTATCGATACCAACCATGAAGCCAGGGACACTCACCTGAGTTCACCGGATTACCTGGAAGTGGAGCGCTTTCCGCTCGCCAGTTTCTCCAGTACCTCGGTACAGGACCTGGGAGACGGCAAGGTCAGGGTGGCCGGGGACTTCACCCTGCATGGTGTCACCAAACCGATCACCTTTGACGCGGTTCGCACCGGTGAAGGCGAGACCCCATTCGGTGATTACCGGGTTGGTTTCGAAGGCGAGATGACCCTGAATACCGGTGATTACGGCATCAATGCCGGACCGATTACCCTGGTCCTGGCTATTGAAGGTGTGCGCCAGTAAGTGATCCCGTCTTGCTGCCGGGCCTGCCGGCAGCACCTTGCACGACAGAATCAGTGCGCCGTTATGCTTGTCAGTTGCCAACCGGTCATTTACTGGCCGGTTTGCTGACTACCTCCAGTATTTCTTCAATTGTGGGTTCAGTGGCGGTGTCCTTGAAAGCCTCCTGCCGCGAATAGATATCGGCAGCGCCCTGGTGAAATTCTGGCGGCATGCCATTATCAGCCAGGGTTTGGGCAATTTCTTCCATCTCCCCGGTAAAGCGCCAGGCCTTGCGCGCCACCTGCCGTATCCGGCCATGGGACTTTTCCGTGAACCCTGGATTGTAAATGTCCCATTGCTTTTCCAGTGCGGAACGCACGCCCATGGCTTCAGCGGCGCCAAGAATGGCCGTGTGCATGGCCGCGGTGCCCTTGCTGTTGGCAGCAAAACACATTTTCAGGCCAGAGGCCTGACCGGGTTCCTCGCCCAGGATGGCAGTCTCCAGGGGGCCTGCACTGAAGCAGGCCGCGACTTTTTCCGCCTCATGACCTGAGAGGTAAAGCCAGGTAGTACCTGGCCGTGCAGGAGGCAGGCCAATGATGCCGCCATCAACAAAGGCAATGCCGGCTTTTTCAAGGCGGGTACCAATGGCTTTGACCGTGCGTGGGGAAACTGCATTGAAATCTGCATAAATGCCCTGGAACCGACAGTCGATGACCGCGTTGGCGACATCCATGGCGGCATGAGGCGGACAGACTGAAAACAGGATGTCGCAGGTATCACACAATTCCTGCAGGGATTTCATGGCATTCAAACCCAGTGCTTCAGCCCGGGATATGGACGCCTGGCTGCGGCCGGAGGCACACCAGTAAATATCGTTGCCACTGTTGCTCGCCGTAGCGGCGACAGCGCTGCCCATCTCACCGGGGTGCAAAATACCGATTCGTGTCGTCATCTGGGGCTCCTGCGTTTTGTCTTGTTACAGCACTTGAATCAGGCGGATTAATTTCCGCCTGTGGCCCTGACGAGGCTGCCGTGGTTGTAAAGGCCAGTCAAGAGGTTGAGGCAGTCTTCATTACGCTGAAAGGGGGACAGGTTCAGGGGACGCCCGACAGCCGACTGAATTTCGGTATTCAGGGCCATCAGCTTGTCTGTCTTCGGCAATTCCTGGCATTCACCGCTGGCAAAAAAGACAAACCGGTCTTCCAGAGTATGGCAGGCAAAACGTGCTGCGGAATTGCGGGCCAGGATGACACCTTTCTGCAACATGACGGCCATTTGTGCCGGGGTCAGTTGTTGCTCGGGTTCCTGGATCAAGTCCGGAATTCGGGGCAGGGTCATCAGGCAGCCAAAACAGCGCAGGATGGTGCCATCATCCTGCAGGGTCTGCTGGATCAGGCCTTTGACCTGCTTCAGGGCGTCACCGGTAATTTCACCGGGACTGGCGTTCGGGATCAATGCAGGATCACGATAACGGATATCTGCCGGCAGGCTGAAGGCCACTTCATCACTGAAAGCAGTAAGCAGGTCGGCCAGGTCCGGCGCACGAAAACCAATGGAGTAGCACAGCCCGGCATCCAGTGCCGTACCCCAGTGCGAGATGCCTGCAGGGATGTAGAGGACATCACCCTGGTGAAGGTCTACTTGCTGTTCGGCGTGAAACTCTTCGAGGATTTTCAGGCCGGAGTCGGTGTTCAGCGGTGTACTGCTGTCGCAGGCAGCACCAATTTGCCATTGCCTGCTGCCCTGTCCCTGGACCAGGAAAACATCATAGTAATCAAAATGGGGGCCGACACCGCCCCCCTTGGCAGCGTAACTGATCATCACGTCATCCAGGCGCCAGGATGGAATGAAGTCAACTTCCCGGAGAAGTGATTGCACCTCCGGCAGCCAGTGATCCACGGACTGGACCAGCAGGGTCCAGTTGGATTCCGGCAGGAAGGTAAAATCCCGTTCACTGAACGGGCCCTGTTTCATTTCCCAGCCGCTGGCATTGTTGAAGACCAGTCGCGATTCGACGTCTTCCTCGCAGGCCAGTCCGGCCAACTCCTCGGGACTCAGGAAATCTTCAAAAGCGGGCAGGGCGCCGCGAATCAGCAGTGGCTTTTTTTGCCAGTAATCGGACAGGAAGGTGGAAAGATTGACGCTGTCATGGGCATCCAGCAGCATCAGATCTTTCTGGCCTGGGCTGCCGCATTGCCCAGGTAGGTCTCCGGGCGCATTTTCTTCAGTTCGCTGCGTACTTCTTCGGGCAGTTCCAGTGTGTCCACGAAGACAGCCAGAGTTTCCGCGGTGATGGCCTGTCCCCGGGTCAGGGCCTTGAGTTTTTCGTAGGGCTCATCGATACCGTAACGGCGCATGACTGTCTGGAAGGGCTCGGCGAGAACTTCCCAGCTGTTGTCCAGGTCTTCCAGCAGGCGCGTCTCATTGATCATGAGTTTGCCAATACCTTTCAGGCTGGCCTGGTAGGCAATGAGGCTGTGGGCCAGGCCGACACCAATGGTGCGCAGTACCGTGGAGTCTGTCAGGTCACGCTGCCAGCGGGAGATGGGCAGTTTCTGCGCCAGGTGCTGCATCAGGGCATTGGCGACGCCAAGATTGCCTTCGGAGTTTTCAAAATCAATCGGGTTGACCTTGTGTGGCATGGTGGATGATCCCACTTCACCGGCGACAGTTTTCTGCTTGAAATAGCCCTGGGAGATATAACCCCAGACATCACGGTCGTAATCGATAAGGATGGTGTTGAAACGGCTGACCGCATCAAAGTACTCGGCAATGAAATCATGGGGTTCGATCTGGGTGGTATAGGGATTCCAGGTCAGGCCCAGGCCGGTGACAAAAGCTTCGGCGTTGGCTTCCCAGTCAACGTCGGGGTAGGCCGCCAGGTGCGCATTGTAATTGCCGACTGCACCGTTGATCTTGCCGAGAAAAACACTGTTTCTGACCAGGTCCACCTGGCGCTGCAGGCGCGCCACGGTATTGGCAAACTCCTTCCCCATGGTGGACGGCGTTGCAGTCTGACCATGGGTGCGGGAAAGCAACGGGGCGTCGGCATACTCATGGGCCTTTTCGCGAATGGCGTTGGTGACGTCCTCCATCATGGGGGCCACCACATCTTCCATGCTTTCCTTGAGCATCAGCGCATAGGAGAGATTGTTGATGTCTTCCGAGGTGCAGGCGAAGTGCACAAATTCCATGATGCTGGCCAGTTCGTCAATGGCAGCCAGTTTGTCCTTGAGGTAATACTCTACGGCCTTCACGTCATGGTTGGTGACGCTTTCCTTGTCCTTGACGATGGCGGCCTCACCTTCATCGAAGTTGGCAATCAGGGCATCCAGGAAATTGTTTGCCGAGGCTGTCAGGGCAGGGACTTCCTTTATTCCGGGATTTTCAGCCAGGCGCTGCAGCCAGCGTATCTCGACAATAACGCGATAGCGGATAAGTCCGTATTCGCTGAAGTAGGCTTGCAGGGCGGTGGTTTTACTGTGATAGCGACCATCGACAGGAGAAATGGCGTTCAGGGTGGTCAGGGTCATGGAGGTGTTCTGCCGGGACTGGTGAAAAGCGGCACATTATACTGCAAGTTGTTAATGAATTGGACCTTTTGACCCCGCGTCATAGGGCATAAATACTACGTTTTCGACGCAATACAATTAAAAGCATATGCTTGACATATTATAAGGCAGGACTATACTCGGTAAGGACTCAATTCCGGGTCCCCTGTGTGTGGGAGAAACCTCATGAGTGACTCATCAAGTCAGGAAAACCGGGCCATCAAGGCCAAGCTGTTTATCAATGGCCGCAGCCAGGCGGTCCGTATTCCCAAGGAACTGGCTTTCAGCGGAGTAGATGCGGTTAACGTGGAAAAGCGTGGTAATGCCGTGATCCTGACTCCGGCCCGTAAAACCTGGGAATCCTTTGCCGAGTTGTCCCCTGCGGACCAGGATTTCATGATGATCCGGCCCCGACTGGTGAAATCATGATCATCATGCTGTCCTCCGACCTGTGCCGCCTTGTTCTGCGCGAGCAGCCGCCCTCATTGTTATCACGTCTGCAGGCGTGGTCGGTCAATGGTGATGAAGTGGTGATCTCGGCCATTACCTACGCCGAACTGGTTGCCGGTGTGCTGCTCACGGACAGCCAGGCAGCGCATATGTCCCTGGTGGAAGAATTCTGTGAACGTCTGGAAGATGTGGTGCCCTGGAACCGTGAGGCCGTGGATAACTATACGGCTATTCAGCAACGCGCCATGCAGGCCGGACAGGCCATCAACATGAACGATGCCATGGTCGCCGCCCATGCCCTGAGCCTGGATGCCATGCTACTTGCCCTGAACAGCAAGCCGTTTGCCGGCATTGAAGGACTGTCCCTGGAAACCTGGTCCTGAGGCCGGGACAGCCAAACGCTTCACTATACCGCCCTTTAAAACGTTCATGCCCAGGTGTACTGCTGGCCATGGAGTTTTCGCTTGGCCCAACGTGTCGGCCCTTTCTCCCTTTCTCCCTTTATCGAAAACCCCATCGAAGCCGTTGCACACAACCACGACTCCCATCACCCGACCTACCCAATAATTGAGCCTGCATAAATCAATGTATTTCGTGAACCTGGGTCATCAGCAAATGCAAGTCGCGACTGATTTTTTTACGTTTCAAAAACAGGTGCCAGCGCCTGCCACCTGATTGTTGCCATAACACGGCGGATCGAATGCCTGCCAATAGCACGGCGCGGATCTTTTCCGCCACTTCCGTATTTTTCAGAAAAGATGCCTCACCGGTGACCTGGACCCGAAAGGACAGGGTACTCAAGGTATCCTGGTAGACGGTAGCCAGTGCCTGCAACAGTTCCGGTGTAGCCAGGTAGGGACTGTCCAGGCAGGCATGATCGAGACGCTCGAGCCGGTCACCGATAATCCGCAACATGTCGCCACGTCCGGCAAGTTTGCGTTCCAGGTGCAGGATGCCCAGGAAATAGCGCATCACGTCCGGGCTTTTCAGGCTGCTGTCCTGGTCATTATTGCCGACAATTTCCAGCAGTACCTGCATACCCAGGTTAAGACGGCTGACAGAGCCATAGACTTCAACGGTCGTTTGCGGGGAGGTCACCAGCAGGCTCCTGACCAGGGTGCTGAGCTTGTCCTGCCCGACCATGCCATGGCTGGCCAGTTGCCTGACCATGTAGGCCGACTGGGCAACCCCGGAGAGTGCCAGGCATTGTCTGAAATTCTTGTCCATGGTCCTGCTTATGACTCCGTATGACGGAATGAAGATTCAATAACAGCGCCGCCCAGGCAAACATCGTCCTGGTAAAACACCACTGACTGACCTGGTGTCACGGCCCGCTGTGGTTTATCAAAAACCACCTGCAGGCGTCCGTTATCCAGTGTAACAGTGCAGGCCTGGTCCGGCTGACGATAACGTACCTTGGCAGAACATGTCATGGGCAAGGCAGGCATTTGTCCACTGACCCAGTCAGCCGGGCTACAATACAGGCCGTTGGAAAATAAAAGGGGATGGTCATTGCCCTGTACCACCACCAGTACATTCCGTTCCAGGTCCTTGTCCGCGACATACCAGGGATTCTCCGGGCGGTCTTTCTGCCCGCCAATGCCCAGGCCCTGGCGCTGGCCCAGGGTATGGAACATCAGACCGCTGTGCTGCCCGATCACTTCACCTTCGTCGGTTTCAATATCACCAGGCTGGGCCGGAATATAGGTTTCCAGGAAATCCTTGAAACGGCGCTCACCGATGAAGCAGATACCGGTGCTGTCTTTCTTGTCGTGTGTCACCAGGCCATGCTTTTCGGCGATCGCCCTGACTTCATGTTTTTCAAGTTCACCGACAGGAAACAGGGTGCGGGCAATCTGCTGCGCCTGGACGGCACACAGAAAATAACTCTGGTCCTTGTTGGCATCGAGCCCCTTGAGTAGCTGGACCTGTCCCTTGTCATCACCCCGGCGGACATAATGACCGGTAGCAATCATATCGGCGCCCAGGTGGGTGGCATAATCAAGGAAGGCCTTGAACTTGATTTCCCGGTTGCACAGGATGTCCGGGTTAGGTGTGCGTCCGGCACGGTATTCCGTCAGGAAATGTTCAAATACATTGTCCCAGTATTCCGCGGCGAAGTTGGCACTGTGCAGGCGTATTCCGATCTTCTCGCAAACTGCAGTGGCATCGGCGAGGTCGGCTTTCGCAGTGCAGTACTCGGTGCCGTCATCCTCATCCCAGTTTTTCATGAACAGGCCTTCAACCTGGTAACCCTGTTCCAGCAGGAGCAGGGCGGCCACGGACGAGTCCACGCCGCCTGACATGCCTACAATAACCCTGGTTTGTGCCGGTGATTTCATGTGTCGTGATGATAAATGGTTTCCAGGGGCAGGCGCCTGCCATCCAGGTAGTCCTGGACCGTGCGCACGACCATGGGGCTGCGGGCATTAAACCCCGGTGCCAGGATCTGCTCTGGTGCCAGCCAGTGGGCTGCAATGATGCCGGTGTCCAGCGTGATTGCCGGATCATGGGCCTGCGGTGTGCCGACAAAACAGTGCCTGACATAGGTAATGCCGTTAGGAGCACGTGTCACGTAGGTCCCCAGGAAAGCGGTCAGTGTGATGTGCCAGCCGGTTTCTTCCAGGGTTTCACGTACCGCCGCCTCAAACAGGGTTTCGTTTTCATCGAGGTGACCGGCGGGTTGATTGAATACCGTGTTGCCTTCATCGACTTCTTCCACCATGAGCAGGCGACCATCCTGTTCTACGATGGTGGCGACGGTGGTGTGTGGTAACCAGGTCATGGGCAGTGATTTCCGAACGATGGCAGTGAAAAAATGGCCTGCCGGTAAAAAGCGGGCATCCTACCGGAAAAGCCCTCATGGTGAAACTTGCCTGGGTATGCAGGAAGCAGCCTTGGCCCTTCATTAATAGCAGTTGAACAGGGATAATGGGACTTTTCCAGCGGAATAACCTGTCGAATGTCCAAGTTAACCCATATAGATGCTGACGGTCAGGCACGCATGGTCGATGTCGGCGCCAAGGATGTTACCGGGCGCCAGGCAACGGCGGAAGCCCTTGTCGAGATGCAGCCTGAAACCCTGAAACTGATTATGGAAGGGGGGCATAAAAAGGGCGATGTGTTTGCCGTGGCGCGTATTGCCGGCATCCAGGCAGCCAAGAAATGTTCTGACCTGATTCCCCTGTGTCATCCACTCATGCTCAGTTCGGTCAATGTTGACCTGGACGCCCTGCCTGAGACGAACCAGGTCAGGATCACCGCTACCTGCAAACTGGCAGGCCAGACCGGTGTTGAAATGGAAGCCCTCACAGCGGCTTCCGTGGCAGCACTGACTATCTACGATATGTGCAAGGCCGTGGACAAGGGCATGGTGATTCATACCGTGCAGTTGCTGGAAAAATCAGGTGGCAAGTCCGGTCACTACAAGCGTGGATCCTAGGGCCTGTTAACACACGTTGAATTGCCACTGTTGTGGCTGAAAAAGGCGCCAATCCAGGCGCGAGAAAAGACATGATAGCCATTCATTATTTTGCCAGTATTCGCGAGGCGCTGGACCGCGACATGGAGCAGATCGAGATTCCGCAGGGCGTTGCCACGGTTGGCCAGTTACTCAAACACCTGGCAGAAGAGCGGGGTGAGCCCTGGGCCGAAGTCCTTGGTGAAAGCTCATTGATGATTGCCGTGAATCACGAGATGGCGGACAGGAAAGCTGCTATCAGCAATGGTGATGAACTGGCATTTTTTCCACCGGTTACCGGGGGCTGAATGTCATGAAAATAGCCATACAGGAAGCAGATTTCGACCTGGCAGAGGAATATGCATTGCTGCGCCGGGAAAACCCGGAATGCGGTGCCATTGTTACCTTCAGTGGCCTGGTACGTGACCTGGAACAGGAAAAACAGGTGGAATCGCTCATTCTGGAGCATTATCCCGGCATGACGGAATCCAGCCTGGAAAAAATCATTCACGAGGCACAGGGACGCTGGCCTATCCTGGATGTCACGGTCATCCATCGCATTGGTGAGCTCAGGGCAGGGGAGCAAATCGTTTTTGTTGCCGTGGCCAGCCTGCATCGCCAGGCCGCCTTTGCCGCCGGTGAATTCATCATGGACTTCCTGAAAACCCGTGCCCCGTTCTGGAAAAAATGCCGGGATGAAAATGGTGAAAGCTGGGTTGAGGCAAAAGAGTCGGATGTGGACGCCAGCCAGCGTTGGAATGAATAGGGTGTCAGTTTACCGTTTCAGGATGATCATTCGCGGCTAAAGCCGCTTCCCACAAGCCTGCCTGTCGGTAGGAAGCGGCTTTAGCCGCGAAGAGTACTTTGCCACCATCGTGGTTACACCGGAGGCATCTAAAAGTCGGCAAACGGCCCGAAGGGCCTTTGCCCACCTACAGTGTCTCAAGCGTTTTTTTATCCAGCTTGATTTCCCTATATTCACCGCACTTCATATCCTCCAGTGACCAGGGGCCGACACTGATACGCACCAGTCGCAAGGTCGGAAATCCTGTTGCAGCAGTCATGCGCCTGACCTGGCGGTTGCGCCCCTCGGTGATGGTCAGTTCCAGCCAGCTGGTGGGGATGGATTTTCGCTCCCTGATGGGGGGGATGCGTTCCCACAAGTCAGGGGGTTCTATTTGCCGGGCCCTGGCCGGCTGCGTTGGCCCGTCTTTGAGTACCAGGCCCTTTTCCAGGCTGGCAATCGCCTCTGTTGTAATCTCTCCTTCGACCTGTGCCCAGTAGGTCTTGGCCATCTTGTGTTTCGGGTCCGCAATGCGCTGCTGCAGTTTGCCGTCATCGGTCAAAAGCAGCAGGCCCTCCGAGTCCCGGTCCAGGCGCCCGGCGGGATAAACCTGGGGCACCGGAATAAAATCGGCCAGCGTGCGCCTGCCCCCGCCGTCAATTTTGCCGTCAGTAAACTGGCTGAGCACATCGAAGGGCTTGTTGAACAGGATTAAGCGGGACATGGCAGGTTTTCGAAGTAGGGTACAGCGGTTTGGGCAGAATGAAAGGCAGGTATTGGAGCAGGAATTTAAGACGTATGGAAGCCGCTTCGGTAAATCATGAAGTGAAGGTATAGGCTCAGTTTACAAAATGCACCAGGACCAACCTGGCAAGGCTGACATTAGACAGGTGTTAACTGAGGAAGACTTTTTAGAAACTTGTCTTCCGTTTTCCGAGTGAACGGAAATTCAGCAATACGTGCCTGTGGTCGCCTGGAGTGTGGTCAGGTTGCTGGAGCAGAATCATCTTCTGCGCCGGCGTCCCCTGCATCCCCCTGGTCATTCTGCTCAACAGTATCAGCAGCTTCTCCGGCTGCGGCCTCTGGTTTGCTTGCTTCCTTGTTCGCCTCTTCAGACGGAACAATATTGGCAGCGTGCAAGCCCTTGGGCCCTTCGATAACATCGAATGATACTGACTGTCCTGCTTTTAATGTTTTATATCCTTCCATGGATATTGATGAATAGTGTGCGAACAAGTCGTCTCCACCATCATCGGGTAAAATAAAGCCAAACCCTTTGGCATTATTAAACCACTTCACTTGACCGGTACTCATCTCCGTTAACCCCTTCTTATAATTCGGTATTCAGAATTCGATCAAATTCCGGTTTAGCGTTAATACGCACGAAACGTATAACCCCTTTTTTTTATGTTGTCAAATGCTTTGCCGTCGGCTTGAAAATTCCTGAAACGGGACGTATATCCTTATTGTCAGCTGAATGACGCACAACATTTTTTACTTTTGGCTGTCTATTCTGGATATTGATTCGTGGTATAGTTAATGCTCCTTCCGCCGCCACTGGCGCACAGGCCGGTGTACCGGCTGATTTCCTGATTGAACACTTAACCAGGCAGTTTTAAACAGTTTTACAATAGCCCAGTAGCAGTAATAATTGAAAACCTGAAAAGACAGTAATTCCGAACAGCAATGAAAGAGTATTACCCGCTAATTATCCGCAGCCACGGCAATGAAGATGGCGATGATGACCTGCAACGCTTTGGTGGACTCAGGGAGGCCCTGGCACCGGAAGAGTTAAAGCTGAAACCACCGCCGCTGTACCGTGTTGTATTGTTGAACGACGATTACACGCCCATGGAGTTTGTTGTCGGCGTGCTGCGAAAGTTCTTTGGTATGGATGTGGAAACCGCCACCCGTGTTATGCTCAAAGTACATACGGAAGGCAAAGGTGTGTGCGGCGTGTTTCCGCGCGAAATCGCAGAAACCAAGGCAGTACAGGTAAACGATTACGCCCGTGAAGCCGAACATCCGTTATTGTGTGATATTGAGGTGGAAGACGATTAGGCAGGAGTCTCCTGGAGACAATCCTCTTCAATGTGATCAGCCGGCGCATGTCGACCAGGACAATGCCATGGCCCCGGGATTGCAAAGCCTGTTATTCACCCCCATATCACTCCCATACCAGAATTGAAAGCGACATCGTTTGTTGAAAAGTGATAAGTTGAAGTCGCTGACATTTTTTTCAGAAAAGCCTGGTCGTAATACACATTGCTGGTAACGTATAGATATCCACCCCCGGTTGCCAGATGGCGAGGCCGCATGCCAGCACCAACATCTGTAAGAGCAGGTCCCGGAAAGAAAGTAGTAGCCAGTAACCAGTCCACAACGTTGAGCAGAGAACATGTTTAGCAGAGAATTTGAAAATACACTGAATATCGCGGCCAACATGGCACGCAGCAAGCTGCATGAATTCATCACCGTGGAGCACCTGTTGCTGGCACTGATTGACGACCCCTCCGCCAGGGAAATCCTGGATGCCTGCAATGCCGACCTGGAAGCATTACGTCTTGACCTGGCCGAGTATGTCGACACCCAGATTCCCATCATCGCAGAACCGGAAATCAATCCTGAGGTTGACCAGACCCTGGGCTTCCAGCGTGTTATCCAGCGTGCTGTTTTTCACGTGCAGTCTTCCGGCAAACGTGAAGTCACCGGTGCCAACGTCCTGGTCGCCATCTTCGGTGAGAAAGAAAGCCAGGCCGTTTACTTCCTGCGCAAGCAGGGCGTCAGCCGAGGCGATGTGGTCAACTACATCACGCACGGTACGCCCAAGGCGCCCGGCATTGGCGATGAGGGTGAACAGGAAATCCAGACAGAGGCCGCAGAAGGTGAGAAAGCGCCGTCGCCACTGGAAAGCTTTGCCACCAATCTCAACGAGGAAGCCAAGGCCGGTCGTATCGATCCCCTGATTGGGCGTGACAAGGAAATTACCCGCCTGGTGCAGGTATTGTCCCGTCGGCGCAAGAACAACCCGTTGTTTGTTGGTGAATCCGGTGTGGGTAAAACCGCCATTGCTGAAGGGCTGGCCAAGCACATTGTCGATGGCAATGTTCCCGAGGTGCTGAGCAACAGCGTGATCTATTCCCTGGATATGGGCGCCTTGCTGGCAGGTACCAAGTATCGGGGTGATTTCGAAAAACGCTTCAAGTCACTGCTGGCCGACCTGGACCAGAAAGAAGATTCCATCCTGTTTATTGATGAAATCCATACCATTATCGGGGCAGGTGCTGCTTCCGGTGGCGTCATGGATGCCTCCAACCTGCTCAAGCCCATCCTGGCATCAGGCAAGCTGCGTTGCATTGGCTCAACCACTTACAACGAGTACCGCGGTATTTTTGAAAAGGACCGGGCACTGTCGCGCCGCTTCCAGAAGATTGATATCGAAGAGCCGGATGTCGAGACCACGTACCAGATTCTCAAGGGCCTGAAATCCCGTTACGAAGAACACCATGACCTGCGTTTTACCGACAAGGCGCTCAAGGCGGCGGCGGAAATGGCCGGTCGTTATATCAATGACCGCTACATGCCTGACAAGGCCATCGATGTCATTGACGAGGCCGGTGCCTACCAGCGCCTGCAGCCGGACAGCAAGCGCAAGAAACAGATCCAGGTTGGTGACATAGAACGCGTGATTGCACAGATCGCCCGCATCCCGCCAAAGAATGTGTCTGCCTCGGACAAGAGCCTGTTGCAGGATCTGGAGAAGAACCTGAAGCTGGTAGTCTTTGGCCAGGATACGGCCATCGATGCACTGGCGTCGTCCATCAAGTTGTCACGGGCCGGACTGAAGGAAGGTGAGAAGCCTATTGGCTCCTACCTCTTCTCCGGACCGACCGGTGTCGGCAAGACGGAAGTCAGCCGCCAGTTGGCGAAAATACTGGGTGTGGAACTGGTACGCTTTGACATGTCCGAGTACATGGAACGCCATACCGTCTCACGCCTGATCGGTGCGCCTCCGGGCTACATCGGTTTTGACCAGGGTGGCCTGCTGACCGAGTCCATCGTCAAGAATCCACACTGCGTGTTGCTACTGGATGAAATCGAAAAGGCCCATCCCGATGTCTTCAACCTGTTGTTGCAGGTCATGGACCATGGCACGCTGACTGACAACAATGGCCGCAAGGCAGACTTCCGCAATGTCATCCTGATCATGACAACCAATGCCGGTGCCCAGGAAATGAGCAGGGCATCCATCGGCTTCTCGCAACAGGATCACAGCACCGACGGTATGGAAGTCATGAAGCGGATATTCACACCGGAATTCCGTAATCGTCTTGATTCCATTATCCAGTTCGCAGCGCTTGATGCAGAAATCATTCGCACGGTCGTCGACAAGTTCCTGGTCGAATTACAGGTACAGCTGGATGACAAGAAGGTGGCTATCCACGTGGATGACGAGGCCATCGACTGGTTTGTTGAGCATGGTTACGACAAGTCCATGGGGGCACGCCCGATGTTGCGACTGGTCCAGAACAAGATCAAGAAACCGCTGGCCGAGGACATCCTGTTTGGCAAGCTGGTCAATGGTGGCGATGTCCATGTCACGGTTGAGAATGACGATATCCGGCTGGAAATCGATACCTCCGACAAGGACAAGTCCGACAAGAACAGCAAGGTCAAAGCCGACGCATAGTAAGACACAGGATTACTGCACAAGTGGCAGTATCTTGGGTAAGGCTGGTAGCAGGAAATTGAAAAATAACGGTAGATTCGGCAACGAATCTGCCGTTTTTTTAGCGGGCGCGGTAGGTAATACGGCCTTTGCTCAGATCGTAAGGTGTCAGTTCTACCTTGACCTTGTCGCCGGTGAGAATACGGATGTAGTTTTTACGCATCTTGCCTGAAATATGGGCAGTCACAACGTGACCGTTTTCCAGTTTGACGCGAAACATGGTGTTGGGCAGCGTGTCGATGACTTCGCCGTCCATTTCAATCTGGTCTTCTTTTGCCATTTAGTACCCTGTGGTGTTTTTTCGAAGCGACGCATTGTGCCTTAAACGGTTACAAGGTACAAGACGCAAGGAACAAGGGCGTTGTCAGTGGAACGGGGGAATGTTGCTGGCCGAATGTCGCGTGGGCTGTTTATATCCAGCAAATACGCCCCGGTCAGGTCAGGCGAACCCAGCGCTGGTTGAGCAGCAGCTCAATGGGACGGTACTGCAGTTTGTAATTCATCTTTTCGCAGTCGCGAATCCAGTAGCCCAGGTAGACATAGGGCAGGTCGCGACGCAGTGCCTCTTCAATCTGCCAGAGAATGGCAAAATTACCCAGGGAACGCTTCTGCTCGTTGACATCGTAAAACGTATAGACCGCTGACAGGCCATTGCTGAGCAGGTCGGTGATCATGACAGCAACCAGGCGGTCGCCATCACTGACACGATAGAACAGGGTGGATTCGCAGCTTTGTACCAGGAAGGATTCGAACTGCTCCCGGGAAGCCGGGTACATGTCACCGTCCTTGTGACGGGTATTGATATAGGTTTCATACAGCGCGTAATAGGCGTCACTGTTAATGTCATCGACCGCTTCCACCCGCAGGTCTTCATTGCGACGCAGGATGCGGCGATAGCGCTTGTTGGGGCTAAAGCGGTCGACAACCACGCGGCAGGCCACGCAATGCTGGCAGTTCGAGCAGTGGGGGCGATACATGTGGGCACCGCTGCGGCGGAAACCGATTTCAGACAGGTGGGTGTGGAACTCCGTCGAGACCGGGAATTCGGGATCGATAAACAGGGTACGTGCTTCCTCGCCCGGCAGATAACTGCACGGATGACTTTGCGTGGTAAACAGTTTGATGTCTTTCAGGGACGTCATGGCTGAAAACGAATTCCAGTATTTCTCGCTGCTGTCGTTACTGTCTTTTTGGGTAATTGTATGGCTACGCGCACTGCTATCCAACCGGCGAACAGTACACGCTATTTAACTGATATCACTTATTGTAAAGGCCAGTGTAAGCGATTGCGACCATAATCCGTGGACTTTGGGAGCTGGGTCAGGAATTCGCTGCGGGGTATTTCCCGTGCACCAAAGCTGGCCAGGAAGGGGCTGCTGACCTGGCAATCCACCAGGCGGTAGCCCAGCGCTCCCAGTTTGGGAACCAGCCAGGCAAAGGCCAGCTTGGAGGCATTGGTGCGCCTGCTGAACATGGATTCCCCAAAAAACACGTCGCCAATGGCAAGCCCGTAGAGCCCGCCAACCAGGGTGTCGCCCTCATACACTTCAACAGAGTGGGCCACGCCCAGCTCATGCAACCTGCAATAGGCCTCGATCATCTCCACAGTGATCCAGGTGCCCTGGGAATATGTGCGGGTATCGGCACAGGCGGAAATGACGTGGGCAAAAGCCGTGTCGGTGCAAATGTCGAATTCGGACTTGCGCATGGCCTTGGCCAGGCTGCGACTGATGTGAAGCTCGTCAGGGTAGAGCACCATGCGCGGATCGGGTGTCCACCAGAGGATGGGCTGGCCGTCTTCAAACCACGGAAAGATGCCCTTGCTGTAGGCCTCGATCAGTCTTTCCGGTGCCAGGTTGCCACCGGCAGCGAGCAGTCCGTTGGGTTCTGCCAGGGCTGAATCGGGTGCGGGAAACTCGAAGTTCTCGTTATTCAGCCAGGGCAGGGAAGACATGCTTACACCTTATGCCGGCGCCAGGTCGTCCAGGTATTTCTCGGCATCCAGGGCCGCCATGCAACCAAAACCGGCAGAAGTCACTGCCTGCCGGTAAATATGGTCGGCCACATCACCGGCAGCAAACACACCGGGAATACTGGTCTGGGTAGCATTTCCTGCAAGACCGGTATGAATCTTCAGGTAACCGTATTCCATTTCAAGCTGGTCAACAAACAGGTCCGTATTGGGTTTGTGGCCGACCGCGATGAACACCGCACTCAGGTCAATTTCCTGTGTGCTGTCATCTGTGGTGCTCTTGATGCGCATGCCGCTGACTTCACCATCGGTGCCCAGGACTTCATCGAGCACATGGTTCCACATGATGGAGATATTGCCCGAGGCTTCTTTTTCAAACAGTTTGTCCTGCAGGATTTTCTCCGCACGCAGGCTGTCGCGGCGATGCACCAGGACCACTTCGCTGGCGATGTTGGACAGGTACAGGGCTTCTTCAACGGCCGTGTTGCCACCACCGATAACGGCCACTTTCTGGCCTTTGTAGAAAAAGCCGTCGCAGGTGGCGCAGGCGCTGACGCCACTGCCCATGTACTGCTCCTCGGAAGGCAGGCCCAGGTACTGGGCAGAGGCACCGGTGGCAATGATCAGGGCATCACAGGTGTATTCACCGACACTGCCTTTGAGGTGGAACGGTTTTTGTGACAGGTCCGCGGAATCGATATGGTCAAAAATGATATTGGTATCAAAGCGCTCGGCATGCTGCTGCATGCGCACCATCAGGTCTGGGCCCTGCAGGCCTTCCACGTCACCGGGCCAGTTATCGACATCAGTCGTAGTGGTCAGCTGGCCGCCGGCCTGCATGCCGGTAATGACTACCGGGTTGAGATTGGCACGGGCTGCATAAACGGCAGCGGTGTATCCGGCAGGACCGGAACCAAGGATGATCAGGCGGTGGTGTTGCGCGTCGCTCATGGGTAAAGGGCTTCCTGGATGGTGATTTTCTGGTTTATGACGGCTTGCCAGCCAACTTGTCTGCATCAATCAGGGCAGTGGCGGGCTTTTTCAAGGGAGGCTATGTTAGCAGAATCCGGAAAGAGGAAAAGGGCAAAAATGGCCGCTTATCCCGTATATAGCGAAATTTTTGCCTGGAAACACCTAGATATGGGAACGGAACACTATACAAGGAGTGTCACAAACCCTGTAAAAGCAGTTACAATAGCGCTTTAACCGGTTTGAGTACCGGTAGCACTGCTTTGTGAATACGGACAGCAGGGCGAACAGCTAAACAACAGAGCAAAACAATAAAACAGGAACAGGGAAACGCATCACGCACCCGGGCTATGGCAAAGAAAAAAGTCAAAACTCCACCCGCTGAGGAACATGCAGTCAGCCTCAAGGCGCTCTTTCTGAAAGAGGGCTTCATGATCCTGTTCCTGGCTATCGGCCTGTACCTGTTCCTGGCCGTGAGTTCCTATTCGCCCCTGGATCCGGGCTGGTCGCGCACCGGGGATGGCACCGCCATCGCCAACACGGTGGGGCGCACCGGGGCCTGGATTTCCGATGTCCTGCTATTGCTGTTTGGTTACCTGGCCTACCTGTTTCCCCTGTTGCTGGTGTACCGGGCCGTGATCCTGTTTCGTACCCGCAAGGAAGACAGTCCCTGGTCCTGGGAGCTGTTTGCCCTGCGTGGTACCGGTGTCATCCTGACCCTGCTGGGGGCGGCGACCCTGGCCACCATGCACTTTGCCACCCCGCTGGCCAATTCGGCGGGCGGCATCCTGGGTAATTCCATTGCCGGACTTGCCTTGCCGTCTTTCGGCCTGACCGGTGCCACCCTGATTTTCCTGACCATGTTCATTCTCGGTATCACCCTGGCTACCGGCCTGTCCTGGCTGGCCCTGGTGGATGGTACCGGGCGCTACTGCCTGCTGGGCTACAACCAGCTGATTGAACGCTGGCAACAGTGGCAGGAAGCCCGTCGCGAGAAGGCCGAAACCGAACGTTTCGTCAGGCAGCGCAAGGAATCCCTGGATCACTTCGTCGAAAAGGAAAAGAAACGCAAGAAGCCCATCGAGATTGCTCCGGTCCGCAAGGCACCCAAGGAGCCGAGCAAGCGTGTACAAAAGGAAAAACAGGGCAAGCTGTTCGAGGCTGCTTCTGTGGGTGAATTGCCGCCGATCTCCCTGCTGGATGAATGGGGTAACCAGCCCCGCGTCGGGTATTCCACCGAGGCCCTGGAGGCCATGTCCAAGTTGCTGGAGATCAAGCTGCGGGACTTCGGCATTGAAATCGAGGTGGAAGCCATCAATCCCGGCCCGGTCATTACCCGTTTCGAGGTGCAGCCGGCTCCGGGCGTCAAGGTCAGCCGTATCAGTAACCTGGTCAAGGACCTGGCCCGTTCCCTGGCAGTCTCCAGTGTGCGCGTGGTGGAAGTGATTCCCGGCAAGACCGTGATCGGCATCGAGATACCCAACGAAACCAAGGAGCTGATTCAGCTGGGCCAGGTACTTTCCTCACCGGAATTTGATAACTCCCGTTCGCCCATCAGCATGGCGCTGGGTCATGACATCGGCGGCAACCCGGTGGTGGTGGACCTGGCCAAGATGCCCCACCTGCTGGTGGCCGGTACCACCGGTTCCGGTAAGTCCGTGGGCATCAATGCCATGATCCTGTCGATCCTGTTCAAGTCCAGTCCCAAGGATGTGCGCCTGATCATGATTGACCCGAAAATGCTGGAGCTATCCGTTTACGATGGCATTCCGCATTTGCTGACGCCGGTAATTACCGACATGAAGGATGCCGCCAACGGCCTGCGCTGGAGCGTGGCGGAAATGGAAAGGCGCTACAAACTGATGTCCGCCCTGGGCGTGCGTAACCTGGCCGGCTTCAACAAGAAAGTGGCCGATGCCGCCAAGGCCGGCAAACCCATACCCGATCCCCTGTGGAAACCCGATCCCCTGTCCGAAGTGGACGAGGCTGACCAGATACCCGAGGACCTGGTGGAACTGCCGCAGATCGTGGTCATCGTCGATGAGCTGGCCGACATGATGATGGTGGTCGGCAAGAAGGTGGAAGAACTGATTGCCCGAATTGCCCAGAAAGCCCGTGCCGCCGGTATTCATCTCATCCTCGCTACCCAGCGACCCTCGGTGGATGTACTGACCGGCCTGATCAAGGCCAATGTCCCCACGCGCCTGTCCTTCATGGTGCAATCCAAGGTGGACTCGCGCACTATCCTGGGCGAGGGCGGGGCGGAACAACTGCTCGGCCATGGTGACATGCTCTACCTGCCACCGGGCGGCGGGATCGCCCAGCGTGTGCACGGTGCCTTTGTCTCTGATGACGAGGTTCACCGGGTGGCAGCAGCCTGGAAGGAACGTGGCGAACCTCATTACATTGAAAGCATCACGTCGGATTCTTCCGGCGACGGTGTGCCTGGCCTGACCCCGTCCGATGGCGGTGACGGGAACTCTGAGGAGTCAGATGCACTCTATGATGAAGCAGTGCAATTTGTGACGAAGTCCCGCAAGGCCTCGATATCTGCAGTTCAGCGCAAGCTGCGCATCGGTTATAACCGGGCCGCCCGCATGATTGAGGCCATGGAAATGGCCGGCGTGGTGTCCGAGATGGGTGCCAATGGCAACCGGGAAGTGATTGCTCCGCCACCGCCAAGAGATTGATTTAATAATCAATCACTTGCGGGATTTAGCTAAAGTAAATTATTTTTCATTATGCGGAGTATAATCAGGACCATGAAGTCCCTGAAATGCATCATTGCCTTGCTCTTTGTTTCACTGCCGGCCTGGGCGCAGGCCCCGGATGAGGAGGCCGCTGCACAGCTGTCCGCCATCCTGGAAGCCACGCGAACCCTGCAGGCGGATGTCGAGGTACTGACGCTGGACCAGGACGGTCGTGAAATCCAGGAGTCATCGGCACGCCTGGTCATGCAGAAACCCGACCATTTCTACTGGGAGATCACCAGCCCCTATGCGGAACTGATGCTGACCAATGGCCAGCGCATCTGGCGATATGAGCCCGACCTGGAGCAGGTGACGGTCGATTATTTCGATGACGATGTCAGTCGCACACCAGTACTGCTGCTCAACGGCAATGCCGATGATATTGCCAGTAACTACACGATTTCCTCCAGCGGTATGGATGACGGCACTTCCCGTTTCCTGCTGTTTCCAAAAAGCACTGACAGCCTGTTTGAACGCCTGAGCCTGACGTTTGCCGGGACCGCCCTGCAGGAAATGCAGTTCGAGGACAGCCTGGGACAGAAAACCAGCCTGACCTTTACCGGGCTGGAGGCCAACCAGGACATCGACCCGGAGACTTTTGTCTTTGACATGGACCAGGCCATGAACGAATTTGACGCCCTGGAAGTGATCGACAACACCCTGTGATATTTTCGTGTAATAGTTTCCTTTGATAGTTGATCCTGCAACGTGACCCTTTCCCTGTTCCAGTCTGACGACAGCAGTTACCAGCCCCTGGCCGCGGCCATGCGCCCGCGTACCCTGAGTGATTTTGCCGGGCAGGACCACATCATTGCCCCGGGCAAGCCCCTGTTTGAGGCCGTCAATGCCGGCATACCCCATTCCATGATTCTCTGGGGACCGCCGGGTACCGGCAAGACCACCCTGGCGCGTATTATTGCCAGCGCCTGTGATGCGCACCTGGAATCCCTGTCCGCAGTGCTTTCCGGCGTGAAGGAAATTCGCGAGGCGATCACCCGGGCCAAGGAAGAGCGCAACATGCGCGGGCGCAAGACCATCCTTTTCGTGGACGAGGTGCATCGATTCAACAAGTCCCAGCAGGATGCCTTTCTGCCGCATATCGAGGATGGCACCGTGATCTTCATCGGTGCCACTACGGAAAACCCGTCCTTTGAACTCAACAACGCGCTGTTGTCACGGGCCCGTGTCTACGTGCTGAAAAGCCTGACGGACGATGCCTTGCTGGCAATTCTGGAACAGGCACTCACGGACAGGGAGCGGGGCCTGGGCAATGTGCCGATCATGCTGGACGACAAGCAGAAGCAATTACTGGTCAGTGCCGCCGGTGGTGATGCCCGCCGGGTATTGAACCTGCTGGAAGTGGCGCTGGACCTGTTTGAGGATAACGGGGAAGGGCAACAGGTGCTTTCCGCCGACGCCCTTGCCCAGGTAGTACAGGGCAATGCCAAGCGCTTCGACAAGGGGGGCGATTCCTTCTACGAGCAGATTTCTGTGTTGCACAAGGCTGTACGCGGCTCGTCCCCCGATGCCGCCCTGTACTGGTTGTGCCGTATGATCGATGGGGGTTGTGACCCGCTGTATATTGCCCGCCGTGTGGTCAGGATGGCCAGCGAGGATATCGGCAATGCCGATCCGCGCGGTCTCCAGATTGCCCTCAATGCCTGGGACGTTCAGCAACGCCTGGGCAGCCCGGAAGGTGAACTGGCCATTGCCCAGGCCCTGGTCTTTCTTGCCTGTGCACCCAAGAGCAACGCGGTCTATACCGCCTACAACCAGGCCATGGACACGGTCAAGGCCACGCCGGATTACGAGGTTCCCATGCACGTGCGCAATGCGCCTACCAGCCTGATGAAAGATCTCGATTACGGTGCCGAGTACCGCTATGCTCACGACGAACCGGGTGCCTACGCGGCGGGTGAGAACTACTTTCCCGAGGAATTGAAAGACACGCAGTTCTACCACCCCACGGATCGTGGCATGGAGCAGAAGATCAAGGAAAAGCTGGAATACCTGCGCAGCCTGGATGAGGCCAGTGCAGACAGGCGCTACCAATAGCTGGCGAAAAATAAAGGATGACTCCCCATGCCAACCCTTCATATCGCAAATAAAAATTATTCCTCCTGGTCGTTGCGCCCCTGGCTTTTAATGACTGAACTGGGAATCCCGTTTGACGAAGCGATCACTCCTTTTGATCCCGGCCACGATTTCCACTCCTTCTCCCCAACCGGGCTGGTCCCATGCCTGGTTGATGGCGATATCGTCGTCTGGGAATCCCTGGCCATTGTCGAATACCTGGCTGAACAATATCCACAAGTCTGGCCCCTGGATAAAGTGGCCCGCACCTGGGCTCGTAGCAGTGCCAGCGAAATGCATGCAGGGTTCAATGCCCTGCGCAATGAGTGCCCGATGTGTTGTGGTATACGGGTAAGACTTCACGACTTTACGCCGGCGTTACAAAAAGACGTGGACCGAATTAATACGCTGTGGGAAGAGGGACTTGAGAAATTCGGTGGGCCATACCTGGCTGGAGATTCCGTTACCGCTGTAGATGCTTTTTTTGCACCGGTATGTTTCCGCATACAATCCTACGGTCTTGAACTGGGTCATGCGGCTGGAAATTACAAGGACCGGATTCTCAATCTGCCATCCATGCAAGACTGGTATAAGGCAGGATTGAACGAAACCTGGCGGGATAAACCTCATGACGAGGAAATCAAGGCGTTAGGCCAGATTACAGAGGATTTGCGAAGCAGCCAGGAGTAAAAGAATGCCAGGCGGTTTCTTATGCCGGTAATCAAGGGCGCGTCGAAAAACTATCGCATGGTGAAACTTTTCTTCTTGCATACTGCATCCTGTCTCCTGCATCCTTTCACTAGAGAACCTCAAATGAAGGAATAACCGGATCCCGATGACCTACCTCGCAGTTGCCTTCGGTGGTGCCCTGGGCGCCATGTCCCGTTTTTTTGTATACAACGTGTTCATGCGGGCGACTACCAGCACCTTTCCCTGGGCCACCCTGACAGTGAATATTGTTGGCTCCTTCCTCATCGGAATTGCCTTTGTGGTCATTACCGAGCGCCTGGAGATGGGGCCGGAAGTGCGGGGCGTGGTTACAGTGGGCTTCCTTGGCGCTTTCACCACGTTTTCGACCTTTTCCATGGACACGATTGGCCTGCTGGAGCAGGGCCAGGTGGGCAGTGCAATAATCTATGTGTTGTCCAGCGTCGCGGTCTGTATAATTGCCGCCTGGCTTGGCCTCACTGTGGCCAAATTCCTGTTTTAAAACAAACACGCTATTTTAAATCAAACACGCAATCTCGCTGTAAACCACTGGAACTGAAATGCTTGATCCGAAGTGGGTTCGCACGGAACCCGAAGCCGTTGCCCAATTACTGGAAAAGAAAGGTTACACACTGGATGTGGCCGCTTTCGGCGCACTTGAAGCCCGTCGCAAGACTCTGCAGGTTGAAACAGAATCCCTGCAGAATGAACGTAACACCAAGTCGAAAAATATCGGCAAGGCCAAGGCCGCCGGCGAAGACATTGCGCCACTACTGGCCGAAGTGGATAACCTGAAGAGCGCCCTGGAAGAAAAGAAAGATGCCCTGGAAGGGGTGTCGGCCGAACTGGATGCATTGCTGCACGGCATTCCCAATGTTCCTGATGAACGGGTGTCTGCCGGAACCAGTGAAGAGGATAACCAGGAAATCCGTAGCTGGGGCACGCCACGGCAATTTGATTTCGAGCCAAAGGATCATGTTGAACTGGGCGAGGCCGGCGACGGCCTGGACTTTGCCACGGCCACCAAGATCACCGGTTCCCGTTTTGCCATCATGAAAGGGGAAGTGGCCCGGTTGCACCGCGCCATCGTCCAGTTGATGCTCGATACCCATACGACCGAACACGGGTACATGGAGGTCAATGTACCGACCATGGTCAATGCGGAATCTGCCTTTGGTACAGGACAATTGCCCAAGTTTGCCGAAGACCTGTTCAAGGTTGATGACGAGCGCGAGTTTTACATGATTCCCACCGCGGAAGTCCCGGTGACCAACTTTGTCCGCGACGAGATCGTGGATGCCGCTGCCATGCCGCTGAAATTTGCCTGCCATTCACTGTGCTTTCGTTCCGAGGCCGGCAGCTATGGCAAGGACACCCGCGGTATGATTCGCCAGCACCAGTTTGAAAAAGTGGAACTGGTCCAGCTGGTAAAACCCGAGGACAGCAAGCAGGCCCATGAAGAGCTGACAGTCCATGCTGAAACCATCCTGCAGAAACTCAACCTGCCGTATCGCGTGGTTGTCCTGTGCGGTGGCGACCTGGGCTTTTC
>Ga0181591_10000939_pt1 | contig 24556 bp, 20 predicted proteins | sample 071ome_33_FD_133757 | JGI IMG/M metagenome (GOLD analysis project Ga0181591, IMG submission 133757) | Coastal salt marsh microbial communities from the Groves Creek Marsh, Skidaway Island, Georgia - 071412AT metaG (megahit assembly) | ecosystem: Environmental > Aquatic > Marine > Intertidal...
GAGGTTGATGACAAAGAGCTGATCTATTCGGCTATTAATGGCATGCTAACCTCGCTTGACCCTCATTCCAATTTTCTTAGCGCCGAAGATTTTAATGATATGCAAGATCGCACCAGGGGCGAGTTTGGTGGATTAGGTATTGAAATTACCATGGAAGATGGGTTTGTTAAGTTTGTTTCACCAATTGACGATACCCCCGCTGATAAAGCGGGAATCCTGTCTGGGGACCTGATTGTTGGTATTGATGGTCAAGGGGTGCTTGGCATGACCCTCACTGAGGCTGTGGACTTGATGCGCGGTGAAATTGGCAGTGAAATCACCATTACTGTTAAGCGTGGGGATAAACCTGTTTTTGATGTCACACTTAACCGTGATGTGATCAAAATGCGAAGCGTCCGTTTTGAAAGTTTCGGCAATGTTGGTTATATTCGCATCACCACATTCAGTGAACAAACCACCCCAGGGCTTATCAACGCGGTGCAATCCCTAAAAGATAAGCATGGTAAGGCCCTTGCCGGATTGGTTATTGATCTCAGAAACAATCCAGGCGGATTGTTAAACGAAGCCATTTCCGTCACTGACGCGTTTTTAAGCGAAGGGGAGATTGTATCAACCCGAGGACGCAATGATGGGTCTGCCTCACGTTTCTTTGCCCAAAAAGGGGATATTTCTAACGGTCTGCCCATTATTGTGCTTATTAATTCTGGCTCTGCTTCAGCATCAGAAATTGTTGCAGGCGCCTTTAAAGATCATGGCCGTGCGCTGATTATGGGGACACGATCCTTTGGTAAAGGGTCTGTGCAAAGCGTGATCCCTGTGGGCCGCGATGGCGCCATGCGCCTAACCACTGCACGGTATTACACGCCTTCAGGGGTATCAATTCAAGGCACAGGTATTACCCCAGATATCCTGGTTGAGCTTGCCCTTGTTGAAGATATTGAAGATGGGGCTTTCCGTGAAGAAGACCTCAAAGGATCATTAGAAAACAATAACGCAGAAAACGGAACAGCAGATGATTCGCTAAGTGCTAATGAAACAGACGCCCCCGAAGCCATCAGAGACTATCAACTGGCGCGTGCCGTTGACTTGCTTAGTGGATTACGCGTCTTTAACGGGTTAGGGCAATGAGCCAGAGGGTCGATTACATCAGCCGTCCTTTTCGCCCTTGTGTTGGTATTATCCTGATAAACAATTCTAAGCAGATTTTTGTTGGCCAACGGTTAGATAATCATGGAGAATCGTGGCAAATGCCACAAGGTGGGATAGACCAAGGGGAAACTCCTATTGAGGCTGGATTCCGCGAAATGGCCGAAGAAATTGGAACTAACAAAGCTGAGTTGCTGCGTGAGCATCCCGAATGGCTGTCTTATAGCATTCCTGAACCTTTAGCGAATCAGCTATGGAACGGGCGTTATCGTGGCCAAACACAGAAATGGCTGGCCTTCCGCTATCATGGGGATGATAACGACATCAACATTCAAACTGAAAACCCTGAGTTTTGCCAATGGCGCTGGTCAACGGTTATATCCTTGCCTGAACTGGCAGTACCGTTCAAAAGACCTGTATATGCAAAATTAGTTGAAGATTTTAAGGATTTATTTATCTAAACCTTAATATCTCAATTAAGAGATATCAAAGAGCATCAAGCACCGCGTCAAGAAACTCTAGCTCACGAGTATTCCCGTTGGTGTCTGCCGTTTGCCGCTGGCTTTCAATGTCAGAACGCTGAGTGTTATCCAAGCTCACCGCACGCTCAGCCAGGATTACGCATTTGTCTTCGGTGACATCAGCAATGCCGCCATCAACCATAATGCGGGTGTTGACAGTACCATTGACATAAACCTCAACAACCCCGCGCTGAAGGGTTGAGATGGTTGGGGCATGACGAGGCATAGCCCCAAACAGACCTAAGCTACCCGGAATCACCACCATGCTGGCATCAACCGCCATCATGACGCGTGCAGGGGTGACCAATTCAAATGCCGTGGTTTCAGCCATGATCCAACCTTATCCTCAATCCCGTTCTAAATGCTGGCGAACGCAGTCCAATTAGGCTGCTTCTGCGCTAAGTTTTTTGCCTTTTTCCAAGGCTTCTTCAATGGTGCCGACCATATAGAATGCTGCTTCTGGCAGATGGTCATATTCACCTTCAACAATACCCTTAAATCCTTTGATGGTATCATCCAGCGAAACCAACACGCCAGGTGATCCGGTGAAAACTTCAGCAACATGGAAAGGCTGTGAAAGGAAACGCTGAATCTTACGCGCTCTGGATACCACCAGCTTATCTTCTTCAGAGAGTTCGTCCATGCCGAGAATAGCAATAATATCCTGCAAAGATTTATACTGCTGAAGCACTTCCTGTACTCGGCGGGCAACATCATAATGTTCGGTACCAACGATGCGTGGGTCAAGCATTCTTGATGTCGAATCGAGTGGATCCACAGCAGGATAAATCCCAAGTTCAGCAATCTGACGCGACAGAACGGTAGTAGCGTCAAGGTGAGCAAATGAGGTCGCAGGAGCAGGGTCAGTCAAGTCATCGGCAGGAACATAAATCGCCTGAACCGAGGTAATTGATCCTTTACGGGTTGTGGTGATGCGTTCCTGCAAGGCACCCATATCGGTTGCCAATGTTGGCTGATAACCCACCGCAGATGGGATACGGCCTAGCAGAGCTGACACCTCAGAACCTGCCTGAGTAAAGCGGAAGATGTTATCAACAAAGAACAACACGTCCTGACCTTCTTCGTCACGGAAATATTCAGCCAGTGTCAAACCCGTTAAAGCCACACGAGCACGAGCACCAGGAGGTTCGTTCATCTGACCATAAACAAGCGCGGCTTTAGAACCTTCGCCATCAGTCTTGATCACACCTGATTCAACCATTTCATGATAAAGATCGTTCCCTTCACGGGTACGCTCACCAACACCAGCAAAAACAGAGTAACCCCCATGCGCCTTAGCAACGTTGTTAATCAATTCCATGATAAGAACTGTCTTACCAACACCAGCACCGCCAAACAATCCAATCTTACCACCTTTGGCATAAGGGGCTAGCAAATCCACAACCTTAATCCCTGTCACAAGGATCTCTGCCTCAGTGGACTGATCCACATATTCAGGCGCAGGACGGTGAATTGGGAATGTCAGCTTTGCGTTAACAGGCTTACCTTCGTCCACAGGCTCACCCACAACATTAAGGATACGGCCAAGGGTTTCAGGTCCAACTGGCACGCGGATAGAGTCGCCAGTATCGACAGCTTCTTGTCCCCGAACCAGACCTTCAGTTGAGTCCATAGCGATACAGCGAACGGTTTGCTCACCAAGATGCTGGGCAACTTCCAGAACCAATCTTTGACCACCATTATCGACATGGACGGCGTTAAGAATAGGTGGCAATTTCCCATCAAATTCAACGTCGACGACAGCGCCAATAATCTGTGTCAGTCTACCTTTTGCGTTATTAGCCATGATACGATGCTCCAGCTTCAGTTTAATAGGGTTACAGCGCTTCTGCCCCAGAAATAATTTCAATCAATTCGGTGGTGATAGCGGCCTGACGACGGCGGTTATATTCCATGGTCAAGCGATCAATCAAGTCACCGGCGTTACGTGTTGCGTTATCCATAGCGGTCATCCGTGCCGCCAGTTCACTGGCAGAGCTTTCCAGAATAGCCGTATAGATTTGGGTGCTGAGATTGCGTGGCAGCAAATCTTCAAGCACAGTGGCTTCATCTGGCTCATATTCATAGGGAGCTGATGAGGCTGAGTCTTTATCCACGGCTTCTGTTTCTTCAACTTCAACCGGAATAAGAGAACTAAGAGTGACTTCTTGAGTGATGGCAGAAATAAAACGGTTATAGAGAATAAGGCAACGGTCTAATTCCCCGTTTTCAAGACGCTCTCTGATCACATCGGCAATGCTATCAATATCAGCAAAAGAAACCGCTGTACCTTGAATGCCCTCACGACTATCAACGATCAAATCACCAAGCTCACGCTTTAGGGCATCCTTTGCCTTGCGGCCTACCATCAATAGATCAACGGTCTTGCCCTCGGATTTAAGCCTTTCGACTTCACGCCGTGTGGCGCGGATAATACTTCCGTTAAAACCGCCACAAAGACCGCGATCTGCGGAAAGCACCACCAACAGAATGCGCTGATCTGCCCCTGTTCCGACCAGCATAGTTGGTGCAGTTTCAGGCGTAGCTTTGCTAGCAAGACTGTTAATAATGCTAGACATCCGCGCAGCATAGGGGCGTGCGGCTTCGGCGTTATCTTGAGCCCGGCGCAATTTCGCCGCCGCTACCATTTTCATGGCAGAGGTGATCTTCTGCGTTGACTTAACGCTTCTGATCCGGTTTTTCAAATCCTTCAAATTGGCCATGAGGCAAAATCCTGTTGCGTGAAGAACCGATTAAGCGAAACTTTTGGCGAAACCTTCGATTTCTGCCGCCAGTTGTTTTTTGGTGTCATCAGAAATGGCTTTCTCTTCGCGGATCGTCTTGAGGATATTAGCCCCTGCCCCGCGCATATGATTGAGAATACCTTCTTCGAACTTACCAACCTGAGCAATCGAAAGACCATCGAGATAGCCATTCACACCAGCAAAGATGGAAACCACCTGCTCTTCAACGGGCATGGGTGAATATTGTGACTGCTTTAACAATTCGGTAAGACGTGCACCACGATCTAGCAATTTCCGTGTTGACGCATCCATATCGGAGGCAAACTGGGCAAATGCCGCCATTTCACGATATTGAGCCAGTTCCAATTTAATGGAACCTGCCACCTGTTTCATGGCTTTGATCTGAGCAGATGAACCCACACGGCTAACCGACAGACCAACGTTCACCGCAGGGCGAATCCCTTGGTAGAACAGATCCGTTTCAAGGAAGATCTGACCATCAGTAATTGAAATCACGTTTGTAGGAATAAACGCAGACACGTCACCGCCTTGAGTTTCAATAACTGGCAATGCCGTTAGTGATCCAAGACCGTTAGCTTCGTTCAGTTTTGCTGCCCGCTCGAGCAAGCGTGAGTGCAGATAGAAAACATCACCAGGATAGGCTTCACGGCCCGGAGGACGACGAAGCAACAAGGACATCTGGCGATATGCAACTGCCTGTTTTGACAAGTCATCATATACGATCACTGCATGCATTCCGTTATCACGGAAATATTCACCCATCGCACAAGCGGTATATGGGGCGATAAACTGCAGTGGGGCTGGGTCTGAAGCTGTTGCGGCAACAACAATGGAATATTCCATCGCGCCATTTTCTTCGAGCGAACGTACGATCTGTGCCACTGTGGAACGCTTTTGACCAATCGCTACATAAATACAGAACAGTTTTTTTGTATCATCTTTACCAGCCGCATCATTGACTGATTTCTGGTTGATGAAAGTATCGATAGCGATAGCAGTTTTCCCTGTCTGGCGGTCACCAATGATCAACTCACGCTGGCCACGACCAATAGGAATTAAGCTGTCAATGGCTTTGAGGCCAGTTTGCATTGGCTCATGCACGGATTTCCGCGGCATGATTCCCGGGGCTTTGACTTCAACTCGGCGGCGCTCAGTGTTTTCCAGAGGGCCTTTCCCATCAATAGGGTTACCAAGACCATCAACCACTCGACCCAACAGACCTTTACCTGTAGGGGCATCCACAATTGCGCCTGTACGGCGAACGATGGTGCCCTCAGAGATATCACGGTCATCGCCAAAAATCACGATACCGACATTATCGCTTTCAAGGTTAAGAGCCATGCCCTTATTGCCACCATCGAATTCCACCATTTCACCGGCGCGAACTTCGTCAAGGCCATATACTCTGGCAATACCATCTCCAACTGATAGCACTCGGCCGACTTCTGCGACCTCTGCTTCACTACCAAAATTGGCGATCTGTTCTTTGAGGATTGCTGAAATTTCAGCGGCGCGAATATCCATCACCCAACACCCTTCATAGCGGCTTCCAGCCGGTTCAGTTTCGTTTTGATCGAAGTGTCAATCATGCGAGACCCGATGCGAACCACCAGACCGCCGATTAACGAAGCATCCACCGATGTGGTCAAAGCAATTTTGTCACTTTTAGTCACACTGGCAATAGCTTCCATGATGTTCGCTTCATGCGTAGCATCAAGCGGTACGGCGGAGATGACTTCGGCTGAAATCTCCCCACGCCGTTTGGCCAAATCGGCCAGAAATTCTCTGATAATTTGTGGCAAGACAAAAAGCCTGCCATTCAAACATAGTGCGCCAACAAACTTAACCATAAGCTCATCTGCGCCTGCCTTTTCTAACACTGCCACCAAAGCCGATTTTTGCGTATCACGGCTAATAGCTGATGCTTCAACAATGCGGCGCAATTCGGCAGATTTGGCAAGAATCTTTTCCAAATCTTGAAAATCACGCGCTATGGCATCTATTTTACCTGCGGCATCGGCAAGCTCAAACAAAGCCTTGACGTAACGTTTGGCAATTCCAGAACTGGATGACATGGAGCGGCAATCCCCCGGTCAGAAATGCTCCGTAAATGGCCATCCATTACCGAAACAAATCTTGTACAGAACACATAATTGAGATGCTAGCTATCATAGGAAAAACGCTAAAGCAAGATCAATGCGCGTATTTTGCGTCTCTCGCGTCAAATTGACCATGTTCCTTGATAACCCAAACGTGGGTAAAGCGTGATGATTTCTGCTCTAGATAGTCTAAACTCAATGATTTTAGGCGATTTTTCCGTTAAAAAAAACTCACTGGGTCAATATCTAGCTGGCACTGAACTCTTGAGGGAATTTTTACCTCATTTAGCCATTGGGCGATAGCACGCTGAAGATTGACTTCTCTTTCCGCTTTGATAAGGAATCGCACCCGATGCTGACCACGCAATAAACGGATTGGCGCCGGTGCTGGCCCTAATAGGGTCATGCCTTCATAATTCGGCCATTGCATTGCCATTTGGCTTGCAAATGCTGTTAATTTTTCATCATCGCGGCTGGATAAGATCACCGCCGCTAAACGACCATAAGGCGGCATATTTGCGTCTTCGCGATCTTCTTTTTCTGCCCTAATAAAACCAGCACGGTCATCCTTTACCAAACTTTGCAAAACGCGTGCTTCTGGCATAGCGGTTTGCATCATCACACGGCCTTTTTTCTCTGCTCGTCCGGAACGGCCTGCGACTTGGGTAAGCAACTGCCAGCTTAATTCACCGCCGCGCAAATCACCGCCAGATAAGCCAAGGTCAGCATCCACAACCCCAACTAGCGTCAATCCGGGAAAATGATGGCCTTTGGCGATCATTTGGGTGCCAATAATAATATCTATCTCGCCTTTATAGACAGCATCAAAAAAAGCTTCCGCCTTTGCTGATGTCGTGATCACATCACTAGAAAATATCCCTTGCCTAGCATCAGGAAAGCGGAAAGCCACCTCTTCGGCTAAGCGTTCCACCCCAGGCCCGCAAGGCATGATCATGCCCTCAACATCGCACGATGGGCATTGTTCAGGAAAACGGCTGAAATGCCCGCAATGATGGCAACGCAACTGGCCTGCTGATTTATGCGTCACCAGCCAAGCAGAACAATTCGGGCAAACAATGCGTTCCCGGCAAGACAGGCACAAAGACATAGGGGCATAGCCCCGCCGATTAAGAAAGAGAAGGATTTGTTCCTGATTCTGCAAGGCTTTATCAATGGAATCCACTAATGGCGGCGATAGCCATCGGCGGCGTTCGGTTGGGGTTTTGGTCAAATCCACCAAGGTGATCTCAGGCATCCCTGCCTCGCCAAAGCGATTCATCAGGCGGATATGCTCATACTTGCCCTGTTCAGCATTGACCAGCGTTTCTAATGATGGCGTTGCTGACGACAAAACCGCAGGAATACCAGACAGCTTTGCCCTAACTACGGCCATATCCCGCGCATGATATCGGACGCCATCCTGCTGGCGGAAACTGTGGTCGTGTTCTTCGTCTACAACAATCACCCCCAATTGCGAAAAGGGCAAAAACAGAGCTGATCTGGCACCTGCCACCACCATAGGCTCGCCCTTAATGGCATCGCGCCATACCGCGCGGCGCCTAGCATCCGTTAACCCAGAATGCCAAAGCCTAGGGCTAAAACCAAAACGCTCCAGACAGCGTTTCTCAAATGCTTGTGAAAGGGCAATTTCTGGCAATAGGATGAGCGCCTGTCGCCCAGCGCGAAGTGCTGCTGCTACTGCCTCAAAATAAACCTCGGTTTTACCTGATCCAGTGACCCCATCAAGCACAAACGCCTTGAACGCCTTTGCATCAACAGCTGCCGTCAATTGATCAGCTGCTAGTATCTGCTCATCTGTTAGCGGCTTTTGACGATTCAGCAAGCCTGAAAGAGGGGATGATGGCAACGACGCCATGGGAGCTTCTTTTAACAAGCCTTCTGCAACCATCGCTTTAATCGTACTAGCACTAGCCCCTGTCATAGCATGGATACTGGCGGCTGACTGCGGAAGCATAGCCATGTCCGATAAGGCGGTCAGGATATTCCGGCGACGCGGCGTGCTGGCCTGTTCAGGTGATGCAACGATTTGATACCCTGTTGGCAATACCTCTGGGGTAAAGGCCGAAGGCACTGATACCGCCATTTTGAAAACTGCCCCAGGCGGTTCCATATACCACTGCGCCACCCAATTTAAAAATTTCTGCATCGGAGGGGTCAACCGCAAAGCCGCATCATAAGGAATAGCCGTCTTGAATGTGATGGCCTTATCTTCAGGCGCTATGCCTGCGGCCTTACCAATAACCATACCGGTGACTTGCCTTTTGCCCAGAGGGACAGATACCAATTGCCCCGGCTCAGCCAGCGAAAGCTCTTGCTTATCTATGCGATAAGTGAGGGCGCCATCCTCATAGGGTAAGGTCGTCGCCAACATCACGCGAATAAGCGTATCTGCCGTTTCAGGTAAGGGCACAGTCATCGGATATCTTGTCTTCTCCCGTCGCTATCATCTTATTGTCGCAGGCTAGCACTTTTTGCTGTCTTGGGCTAAGATGTTGAAGATTTTTTCCACTAGTCAGGACAGCAAGTATGAAACTTTTTCTTGATACCGCCAATATCGATGAGATCAAAGCCCTCAACAATACTGGATTTGTTGATGGGGTAACAACCAATCCATCGCTGATTGCCAAATCTGGCCGCGATTTGATGGAAACTATCGCTGAGATCTGTGATCTGGTCGATGGCCCTGTCAGTGCCGAGGTCACAGCCACCGATGCGGAAACGATGCTGAAAGAAGGTCAGAAACTGGCAAAGATTGCTGATAATGTCGCTGTCAAAGTGCCGTTAACTGAAGCTGGATTATTAGTGTGCAAAGCGCTGAGTGATCAAGGCACTATGGTCAATGTCACGCTTTGTTTTTCCACCGCCCAAGCCTTGCTTGCGGCTAAAGCTGGGGCCAAGTTTATTTCCCCTTTTGTTGGGCGTCTTGATGATATTGGTAGCAACGGCATGGGCCTGATTGAGGAAATTGTCACGATCTATGCCAATTATGATATGCGCACTGAGGTGCTGGTGGCCTCTGTGCGCGGGGTTCAGCATGTTGTTGATGCCGCCCTGATGGGTGCTGATGTAGCTACCGTTCCCCCACAAGTTATTTCCGCTATGTTTAAGCACCCCCTAACGGATAAAGGACTTGCCGCCTTTATGTCAGATTGGGAGAAAACAGGTCAATCGATTCTATAACAGTATCAGTGGAAATGATGACCGGAAAAGCCATGCTATGAGCACATCCCCAAAAGATAACACATCCGGCGTAATTGATCTTAACCATCTGCTCACCCTCAAAGCCCAGCAAGCCATGCGTGAGGTTCAGAGGAAACAGAAAATCATGCTGGATAACAGCATGGCAAACCATGATGCTATTCGCAGGGTTTATCATGCTGATCTTTTGTTGCTGGCAGCAGTCAGCCGTGAAGAAATTGGCGAGGTGATCTCAACCTATTTTCCGCCTATTCTGGATGTTGCTGCGGCTCGATTGGTAGCTGATAGCCAAAATCAAGTGTCAAAAGACCCGTTCGTAACAGCGTTACCATCACAAATGATGAACGCCCTAACCGATGATAGCGGAGTGTTTTTAGGCCCTCTTAATAACGCACAAAGTAAGGCCTTTGCCGCCGCTGGAATTGATGTTCCGCCAAGCGCCGCCATTGTGCGATTGCCGCAAGATATGCCCACACCGTCACATGATATTGCCTTATTACTGGCGGGTCATGCAGATCACAGCTTCACGCCATCCCATGGCACAGACCTGCTGACGCAAATAGTGATGAAAATTGCTATTGCGCTTGCGGCCAGGCCCTTAACAAGCAAATGACAGGGCAAACCGTTCATGACGCATGGTTGGTCTGGCTTGAACATGAACGCCGATCTTCTCCAAAAACCCAAGAATCCTATAGCCGCGATGTTCGGCAATGGCTGACTTTTCTGAACGACCAGAACTGTCCTCCTAATCAGTTTGGGCGGCTCGAAGCTAGACTTTTTCTGAGTATGCTAGCGGATAAAAACATGGCGGCGTCCAGCATCGCTCGCATCCTATCCTCAATTCGCAGTTATTACCGTTTTGCCATGCGCCAAGGCCATTATAGCGATATTAATCTCACCAGCCTAAAGGCCCCCAGATTAAAACCCCCCTTGCCAAAAAGCATTGCCGCAGTAGATGTCAAAGCCATGATTGCCGCGGTGCGCACCTTGGGTCAAGCCACATGGATGGAGGCTCGTGATATCGCAGTGCTGACCTTAATTTATGGCACCGGCCTTCGCATTTCTGAAGCATTGGCACTTAAACGCAAGGATGCGCCACTTGGACAATGGCTAAGGGTTGATGGTAAGGGAGGCAAAAGCCGAGATGTTCCAGTATTGGATATCGTCAGAGTTGCGATTGATCATTGGCTTGAACATTCCCATGGTGGGCAATCCCCTGATGCGCCTTTATTTATCGCAAATCGTGGCGGACCTTTGCATCCGCGTGCAGTGCAAAGACTAGTGGAAAGCCTGCGTTATAAATTGGGGCTAGAAAGCCATGCCACGCCCCATGCCCTCAGGCACGCATTCGCTAGTCATATGCTGGCAGGTGGTGGCGATCTTCGTGCCATTCAGAGCCTGTTAGGACACGCTAACCTTACGACTACTCAGCGTTATACGCATATTGATGCCAGTGGTCTTAGCGCTATTCATCGGGATACTCATCCTCGCGCCCGACAGAAATAACCCAACCGCAAAATAGGCTTACATATGAATGGCGCGATTATCAACTGCTAGGGCAGCCTCTTTGATTGCCTCATTCAAAGTGGGATGCCCATGGCATGTTCGGGCAATGTCTTCTGCTGCCCCACCAAAAGCCATGACCGCCGCACACTCATGAATCAAAGTTCCAGCATCAGCACCAATGATATGCACGCCTAACACCCGATCAGTGGTCTGATCTGCTAGTATCTTAACAAAGCCCTCATGGTGACCAACCGCCCGCGCACGACTATTTGCCATAAAGGGGAAGACGCCTTTATGGTAAGCAATGCCCATTTCTTTAAGCTGTTCTTCGGTCTTACCCAAGGTAGCCACTTCAGGATCAGTATAAACAATCCCGGGCACTAAATCATAATCCACATGGCCACTAATACCGGACATCAATTCAACCGCGGCAATGCCATCTTCTTCGGCTTTATGTGCTAGCATTGGCCCCGGGATCACATCACCAACAGCATAGATACCTGGGACGGAGGTTTCAAAGTGATGATTAACTGTAATGCGGCCGCGTTCATCCCTATCAACCCCCAGCGCTTCTAGCCCCAAGCCATCCGTGTAAGGCCGCCGCCCTACCGCCACCAGAACCACATCTGCCGCCAGTTTTTCTGTCTCGCCGCCATCTGCCGAGGCAATATTAGCGACTACACCCGATTTGTTTGCCTTGGCCGATTTTACCGCCGTGCTAAGCCGAAAGCGTATGCCCTGCTTTTCCAAAATAGATTTAAACTTAGATGCTACTTCTGCATCCATGCCGGGCAAAATGCGCGGCAAGAATTCCACCACTTCGACCTCTGCCCCTAGGCGCCGCCAAACTGTTGCCATCTCAAGCCCAATATAGCCACCACCAATAACCAAGAGCTGTTTTGGCACTTTTGGCAATGCTAGCGCACCAGTTGAAGAGACAATTTTTTCTTCATCAATGGGCACATCGTTAAGCGGTTGCACCTCTGACCCTGTGGCAATCAAAATCTTTTTTGTGGAAATTGTCTGGCTACCGTTATCACCCTCAACCTCAACCATACCAGGGGCAGTAATTTTTCCTTTCCCCTGAATATGGGTGATTTTATTTTTCCGCATCAGCAAACTGATACCATCGGTCAGACCGCCCACCACTTTATCTTTGCTCGCCATCATCGCCGCCAAATCCAGTTTTGGCTTACCGGCGGAAATGCCCAGCTCAGCTAATTCACCTGATGCCAGTTCGGCAAATTTTTCAGACGAGTTCAGAAGCACCTTAGACGGGATACACCCGACATTAAGGCAGGTACCGCCAAGGGTTGGGCGCTTTTCCACCAGCGTCACAGTCATCCCAAGCTGAGCAGCACGGATCGCCGCCACATAGCCGCCGGGGCCGCCACCAATGATCACCAGATCACTATTATGCTGTTCTGCCATGTCGCAAGCCTTTCTGTTCGTTAAAGCCCGATTAGTAACCGCCTCGGGTCTTCAAGCGACTGTTTTACGCGAACAAGGAAAGACACTGCCTCACGGCCATCAATGATCCGGTGGTCATAAGACAACGCCAAATACATCATTGGCTTGATGACGATTTGATCACCATCCTTGCCAGATACCACCACAGCCCGTTTTTGAATATTATGCATACCCAAAATCCCACTTTGCGGAGGGTTTAAGATAGGCGTTGATAACATTGAGCCATAAATACCACCATTCGAAATGGTAAATGTACCATCCGACATATCTGCCATGCTAAGTTTGCCTTGCCGTGCCTTTTCACCAAAACTATTGATGCTGGCCTCAGTTTCAGCAAAGCTCATACTGTCAGCATCTCTAAGCACTGGTACAACTAGCCCTTGAGGCGTACCAACAGCAACACCGATATTATAATAGTTTTTATAGATGATATCATTGCCATGTATTTCGGCATTAACCGCAGGATAATCTTTCAACGCTTCAATCACCGCATGAACAAAAAAGCTCATGAAACCGAGTTTGACACCATGGCGTTTTTCAAAACTATCCTTATATTCGCCGCGCAGTGCCATCACCGCACTCATATCCACCTCATTAAAAGTGGTGAGCATAGCGGCAGTATTCTGAGCCTCTTTAAGACGCCGAGCAATGACTTGCCGCAAACGCGACATCGGCACCCTTTCTTCACGGGGATCTTCACTGCGTGGCGCAAGAGGAGCTGTTGGAGTTGGCGCAACCTTTGGCACTGTACCAGCGGCCAAGACATCGCCCTTCGTCAAACGGCCATCTTTGCCCGTCCCAGTGATACTTGCTGGATCAAGATTGTTTTCATCCACAATTCGCCGCACAGCCGGAGATAAAGGCGCTGCTGATCCAGCGTCACTTGAACGCGGCGCAGGAGGAGGTGAGGCCACCACCGAAGGTGTAGCCACAGGAGCAGGTGAAGCCACAGGGGCAGGTGCGTCCGAGGCAGAGGGTGTCGCGGCAGGTGTCGGCGCTGAGGGAGCTTGTCCTGCGCCTTCTTCAATTTCAGCCAGAATAGCATTAGCTAAGACGGTTTCACCCTCAGCCACCGCAAGGCTGATCACTTTGCCGCTGACTGGGGATGACACATCAAGCGTCACCTTATCGGTTTCTAACTCAGCTAGATTTTCATCTTTGCCAATGTGATCTCCGACCGCTTTCAGCCAGCGCGATACGGTCGCTTCTGTCACCGATTCGCCAAGTGTTGGAACCTTGATTTCGATGCCCATTGGTCTGCCTTTCCGTTTCCTTTAGATGCTCTTAATTATTCTGCAACAAACCGCACGCCTTCGACCTTAAGATCAAGCGCGGCATTAATGAGGGCTTCTTGTTCTGCTAAATGCCTAGACATTCGGCCTGTTGCAGGGGAAGCCGCAGCGGCACGACCAACATAATTTGGCCGTGTATGCTTTGCCCCTGCGGCAATCAGCATTTTTTCAATGCGTGGATCAACAAAATCCCAAGCCCCCATATTCATTGGCTCTTCCTGACACCATACCACCTCTGCCTCTGGTGAGGCGCTAATAATCTTAGCCAAGGGAGAATTCGGAAAAGGATAAAGCTGTTCAAGCCGAACAACAGCGACATCTTGAACACCACGTTTTTCGCGTTCTTCAATTAAATCATAATACACTTTTCCTGAACACAGCACGATACGCTTAGGCTTTTTGGCAATCTGTTGATCCGTTTCCCCAATCACCCGATGAAAAGATGAGCCATCAAGAAAATCATCAATTGCTGATACACAGGATTTATGCCGCAACAGCGATTTCGGCGTCATGACAATCAGAGGCTTTCGAAAATCGCGTTTCATCTGGCGTCGCAGAACATGAAAATAATTTGCTGGGGTGGTGCAATTCACCACTTGCATATTATCTTCGGCGCAAAGCTGCAGGTAACGTTCTAGGCGCGCAGATGAATGTTCGGGCCCTTGACCTTCATGCCCATGCGGTAACAGCATAACCAATCCACTCATGCGAAGCCATTTAGCCTCGCCTGATGAAATAAACTGATCAACGACCACTTGGGCACCATTGGCAAAATCACCAAACTGCGCTTCCCACATCACGAGTGCATTGGGTTCAGCCTGACTATACCCATATTCAAACCCCAGAACAGAGGCTTCGGACAAAGGGGAATCGATGACTTCAAACTGTTCCTGATCCGGGGAAACATGATCAAGGGGCGTATAGCGTTCATTGGTTTTCTGATCAACAAATACCGCATGACGCTGTGAGAATGTGCCACGACAAGAGTCCTGACCAGACAAGCGAACAATCTTTTGTTCCATGACCAAAGTGCCAAAGGCAAGATGTTCTGCTGTGGACCAGTCAATATTTTTACCACTTGTTAGGCTATCTTTTCGGGCATTAATCACACGCTCAAGTTTTTTGTTAATGGTGAAGCCTTCGGGAACAGTTGTCATAGCTTTTGTAACTACTGCAATGCTTTCACGGCTTACCGAGGTAGACCCACGGCGATCATCACCATGCGCTTTTCGCATCCCTGCCCAGTTCCCTTCAAGCCAATCAGCTTTATTAGGCTTATAGTTGGTTCCAGCCTCAAACTCTTCTTCCAGATGGTTGAGATGCTGGTCAATCATAGCCTGAGCCTCTTCGGCGGAAAGCAAGCCTTCGGCAATCAGCTGATCAGCATACATTTTACGCACAGAGGGATGACTACGAATCTTTTCATACATCTTTGGCTGGGTAAAGGCTGGCTCATCACCTTCGTTATGACCAAAACGGCGATAACAGATCATATCAAGCACCACATCCGTCTTAAACTTTTGCCGGAATTCGGTAGCGATACGAGCGACATGAATCACCGCCTCAACATCATCGCAATTGACATGAAAGATAGGTGACATCACCATCTTTGCCACATCCGTCGGATAAGGGGATGACCGTGAATAAGAGGGATCTGTTGTAAAACCAATTTGATTGTTAACAATCAAATGAATAGTGCCGCCAGTACGGTAACCGCGAAGCGCAGAGAACGCGAAGGTTTCTGATACAATCCCCTGACCAGCAAATGCCGCGTCACCATGAATCAAAAGCCCCATGACCTTGGTGTTATCATCGTCATTGCGCTGTTTTTGCTTTGCTCTTGTTCGGCCAATCACCACTGGATTCACCACCTCAAGATGCGACGGGTTAGCGTTGAGGGTTAAATGCACCTCATTACCATCAAACTCGCGGTCTGCAGAATTGCCCATATGGTATTTCACATCCCCCGAACCACCAACATCTTCAGGGTTGGCCGGATTGCCTAAAAACTCTGATATGATGGCGCGGAATGGCTTGCTCAAAACGTTGTAAAGCACATTAAGCCGCCCACGATGCGACATGCCTACCACAACCTCTTTCAGGCCAAGTTGTGAGCCACGCTTTAAAATCTGTTCAAGGGCTGGGATAATCGCTTCACCGCCATCTAGACCAAAACGTTTCGTGCCTACATATTTTTTATGCAAAAACTGTTCAAAGTTTTCGGCAGAAACCAAACGCTCATAAATCGTCTTTTTGCCAATATCTGTGAACTCCGTATGGTTTCTAATGGCCTCCATGCGTTCTTGTATCCAAGATTTCTGATCGGGATCTTGGATATGCATAAACTCAACACCAATGGTGCCACAATAGGTTGTCCTGACAACTTCAAGGATTTGCCGCAAGGTGGCAATCTCAAGCCCTAGCACATAATTAATAAAGATCGGCCGATCCATATCCGCATCGGTAAATCCGTAGGTTTCGGGATCAAGTTCCGGATGATAGGTGTGTTCAACAAGGTTAAGAGGGTCAAGCGCAGCTTGAAGATGGCCCCTGATCCGATAAGCGCGGATCAACATAATAGCCTTGATCGAATCCAGCGTTGCCGCCCGAATATCAGAGGAATGCGTCGATGGAGATAAAGGTTCACCCGCGCCCATATCCGCATCAATCACACGGCTACTATCTAGCCCCCATGAAGGTCTAGTGTCATCATCGGAATGCGAGGCAGCATCACCACTGCCGTTAGTCATGCTATCGAGTTGTTCAAACCAACGGGCAAAGTCCGCATCAATGGAAAGAGGGTTTTGCCGCCATTTCTGTTGCAATTGGGCGATATAAACCGCATTAGCGCCTGATAAAAACTGCTGATGTGAGCTTGATTCGCCCATAGGTTCCTCTATCGTGACTCCGGTTGTGGCAACGACTTATTTACTAGCTCGCACATTTTCCACCACTTCAACAAGTGAGCGGACCGCGGCGACCGACTGTTCAAACATAACTTTTTCTTCTGCATTAAGATTGATCTCAACAATTTTTTCAACACCATTTGCCCCGAGTACCACAGGGACACCAACATATAGCCCATCAAGACCATAAGCCCCATCCACATAAGCGGCACAAGGCAGAACACGTTTTTTATCCTTAAGATAAGCTTCTGCCATTTCAATGGCTGAGGATGCAGGCGCGTAAAACGCTGACCCCGTTTTGAGCAGACCAACGATTTCCGCCCCACCATCGCGCGTCCGCTGAACAATGTCATCAATATTTTTCTGACTGCTCCATCCCATTTTAATTAAATCAGGAACAGGTATCCCGGCAACGGTGGAGTACCGTACCAGTGGCACCATGCTGTCACCATGACCACCAAGAACGAAAGCGGTCACATCCTCAACTGACACCCCAAACTCTTCAGCTAAGAAATAGCGGAAACGGGCACTGTCCAAAACACCAGCCATGCCGACAATCTTATTTGCTGGAAGACCTGAGGCCTGTTGCAAAACACCAACCATGGCATCAAGCGGATTGGTGATACAAATGACAAAAGCATTTGGACAATGTTCCTTAATCCCAGCACCTACTTGTTCCATCACACTGGTATTGATACCAACCAGATCATCACGGCTCATCCCAGGCTTTCTGGCGACCCCTGCGGTCACAATAATCACATCTGCACCAGCTAGGTCCGCGTAATCTTGAGTTCCCGTAATCGCAGAATTAAATCCCTCTACAGGGCTAGCCTCAACCAAATCAAGGGCCTTGCCTTGGGGGATGCCTTCCATGATATCAAAAAGAACAATATCACCTAGCTCTTTCAGGCCTGCCAAAAGCGCCAAAGTTCCACCAATATTTCCAGACCCTACTAGACCTATCTTATGCCTTGCCATAAATCCCCCTTATGCCGGCGCCTTAATATCTTTGTTTGAAAAGGGCACGGCAAAATTATCCATGAATCTTATGTCACTTACAGAAAGCGTGACAGAAACTTACTTTAATCAATCCCCATGATCTTAGCAACCAAAACCACTGAATAATCAATGATCCTTTTCATCTTTTGGCCTGATTTATCACCCTGATGATCATGTCATGCCATTCATGGTCAAAGCCTAGGAGTTGAGATTTCCGGTATCCGGCTCATTTCTTGTAGCCGTGACATGGTACGGGGGAATTCAGCCTTCCACTGATGGCCTTCATAAAGATCATTAATGGCTGTTTCTGCCGAACAAATCAAAAACCGTTTGCGGTCATAGAAAGCATCAACCAACCACATAAGACGGCGAGCTTCATTTTGGGTGCTGTCACTTAGTCTTGGAATATGACTGATCAAAAGGCCGGCAAACCGTTCTGCCAGCATCAGATAATCTGCAGCGGCCAATGGCACCGCACAAAGCTCTGAAAAATCCATCCAAGCAACCCCAGCGGCAGTTTTATTGACGGTAAACTCACGCCCTGCCATTGGCACCACCACCTGATGCAAAGGCATGCCACCCGAAAGCTGATCCATCGCTTGTTGCATGGCGGTGTCTGTCTTTGCATCAAGCGGATGATACCAACCCGGAATGCCCGCTAGAACCCGTTGGCGCCAATCTGTTTCACCCTGCATTTCCACCACATCGTTGTGTGTTTTTAAGGCTTTGATAAAAGGCAAAAACCGCTCACGCTGAAGTCCATCTTGATAAAGATCATCGGGATGCCGATTGGAAGTAGCAATCAACACCCCACCCGATTTCATATATCCGTCCATGACTCGGGCAATAATCATAGCATCGGCGATATCACGCACTTCCATTTCATCAAAACAGATCACATCAGCCCCATCGGTCAAATGTGTCACGACTCCGGCGGTTGGATCTGCTGTGCCTTTCTGGCGTTCCTTATGCACTTGAGCATGAGCAGTCAGCATAAAATCATGAAAATGAAAACGGCTCACTGTTAGACCGTAGGCTTGTCTTGCTAATTCGACAAAACTATCCATCAACATCGATTTGCCGCGGCCAACACCACCCCACAGATAGATCCCCTTCATCTCCCCATCATGTTGACCATGAGCCGCGCTAGGCTTTCGCCAAGGCATAAGATCAGCCAGCCATTTTCGACCTGAAAACCAGCCAGACTTTCTCGCCACAAGGGCGGCGATTAAGGCATCCATCTTATGGGCAATCATCAGCTGTTCTGGGTCTTCTTTGAGTTGACCTGCACTGATACGCGCCAATAACTGCTTGGTTAATGTTTTCGCTTGTGGATCAGAAATTTCCATCCCGCGCTATCCCACCTTCTTTGGCATATGAACTGCCGTCATATTAGGAAATATGTAAAGGACGTTTATGCTTTTGACAATAATGCCCTGATATATTGGGATTAAATGCCTAGATATCCGCCTTTTTTTGGTTGTTTTAATCTTCTTTTTAGAAATACTTGCCGTTAATTAAATATTAACTTCTGTCTGATAATTTTAATTTTTTTTGATAGTAAATTTAGTTACAGACAGGAAGTTTTTAGTCATGCAAAGTCATCATATGTCTTTAAAGAAACACGATCCCGCCATTGCCGTTGTGCCAGATATGCTACGAATGGGGTTAATGGAACGCTGGGGCTTTCGCATGGGGATCATTTCACGCGAGACCTTGCAAAAAGATATCAACACCAAATTGCAATCCTTTTCCAGCCCTTTGACGATCATTGAGCCATCGGGGTTAAAACCGATTCATATTCCGGCAAATGATCTGAGTGCAGCGACGGCTTTTAGTCTGCTGACAGGTTGGTTGGGCGTTCCGATTTATCAGATCGCTACCCGTGTTATCAGACCTTATGATAATGTCTTGGATTTAGGCGGCGGTAAGGTTTTATATGCCCTAAACATCGCCTTACGGACTCATCCGGTGGGTTACCATTATCTTGGTGATCTCTCACCTGAGGACAGCGTATATATTGATAAAATCAGCAGTCTCAACAAATTGCCATTTAAGCCAATCGCGCAAGAACAGGATAACCCTCCCAATAAGCTAGCCTTAATTTCTGGGCGGCCTTATACCTGTTTGATCATTGGTGATGCGACTCTGGCAACGCATATCGTCACCCATAAACCGCTGCCGCTTTCCTATCGTCACATCTTTATCAATATGGAGGGCATGGACACGGCCGAGATGGATAGCTTGCTAAAACAATACGCAAGTCAGCATTTTATCTGTCAAACGCGGAATGGCGATCATGTTCACCTAACGCGCAAACGTATTTGACCGCTAGTGACGCTCTAATTGCATTTTCTTAATCTTAGCAATGGCCTTGCCGGGGTTTAATCCCTTAGGGCAAGTCTTGGTGCAATTCATAATGGTATGGCACCGATAAAGACGGAAAGGGTCTTCCAATGCATCGAGACGCTCACCTGTGCTTTCATCACGGCTATCTGCAATCCAGCGATAGGCTTGAAGCAACACAGCAGGGCCAAGATATTTATCCCCATTCCACCAATAGCTTGGGCAAGCGGTGGAACAGCTGAAACACAAAACACATTCCCACATCCCGTCAAGCTCATCACGTTCACTAGGGCTTTGGCGTCTTTCTTCATTTTCAGGCGCTGGTGTGTCAGATTTCAACCATGGCTCAATCGACTGCAACTGGGCATAAGCATGACTGAGATCAGGAACCAAATCCTTAATCACTGGCATATGCGGCAAAGGGGTGATGGTCACATCGCCTTTAACATCGTCTATTGGCTTTAGACAGGCCAGTGTGTTTGTTCCATCAATATTCATTGAACACGACCCACAAATGCCTTCACGGCAAGACCGGCGAAAAGTAACCGTCTGATCCTGTTCACCCTTGATCTTGATAAGCGCATCCAAAACCATCGGCCCACAATTATCTAGGTCAATGGTATAGCTATCCATGCGTGGGTTTTCGTCGTTATCCGGTGACCATCGATAGACATTGAATGTTTTCGTGTTTTGCGCATCTTTAGGGGCAGGATGGATTTTGCCTTTTTTGACCCTAGAATGTTTTGGCAGGGTAAACTCAGCCATGGGGATATGTCCTTATTGCTTAATACACGCGGGCAACCGGAGGGATGCTCTCAACTTCATTGGTTAGCGTGGTCATAGTGACCTGCCGATAATCAGCTCTGGAAATATTATTTTCATCTAGCCACATGACCGTATGCTTCATCCAGTTTTGATCATCCCGATCAGGATAATTTTCATGAGCATGGGCACCTCTAGATTCTTTTCTCAGATCAGCAGACCGCACAGTGACGAGCGCCTGACTCATGAGATTGTCAAGCTCAAGCGCCTCAACCAAATCGGTGTTCCAGATCAAGGAAGTGTCTTTGAGGCTAAGATCCGTCATGTTAGCGGCAATATGATCCATCTTTTCAACGCCTTCTGTCAGCGACTGACTTGAACGGAACACCGCCGCGTGTCGTTGCATCACGTGCTGCATCTGAAGCCGGATTTCAGCAGATGGGGTTTTCCCTTTGGCATGACGGATGCGATCAAATCGGGTGAGGGCCTTTTCCGTCGCAGCCTCAGGAATAGGGGCATGAGGCGCGCCCGGCACAACCGTTTCAGCGGCGCGATAAGCAGCTGCACGTCCAAAAACAACAATGTCTAAGAGAGAGTTTGTACCCAAGCGGTTAGCCCCATGCACCGATACACAGGCGGCCTCACCAATGGCCATCAGACCGGGAACAACCGCATTCTGATCAGCCTTTGTGGGGGATAACACCTCACCATGATAATTGGTTGGAATACCGCCCATATTGTAATGCACCGTTGGCAACACCGGAATAGGTTCACGCGTGATATCCACACCGCAGAAAATCCGCGCCGTTTCAGTAATCCCAGGCAAGCGCTCATGCAGAGTATCCTCATCCACATGTTCAAGATGCAACAGGATATGATCCTTATTTGGGCCTACGCCTCGGCCTTCATTAATTTCAACCGTCATCGCCCGGCTGACAACATCACGGCTGGCAAGATCTTTACTGGTAGGGGCATAACGTTCCATGAAACGCTCCCCTTCGGAATTGGTCAGATAGCCACCTTCACCACGCGCACCTTCGGTAATCAACACGCCTGCGCCATAGACACCGGTGGGGTGAAATTGAACAAACTCCATGTCTTGAAGCGGCATCCCTGCCCGTAACACCATCGCGTTACCATCACCAGTGCACGTATGCGCCGATGTGCATGAAAAATAGACACGCCCATAACCCCCAGTGGCCAAAACCACGCGATGACCGTGGAACCGGTGCAGTGTGCCATCATCTAATTTTAAGGCCAGCATTCCTCGGCAAACCCCATTTTCATCCATCAACAGATCAAGGGCATAATATTCGATAAAAAACTCTGCTTTATGCTTAAGGCATTGTTGGTAGAGCGTGTGCAGAATGGCATGGCCTGTTCGGTCAGCTGCCGCACAAGCTCGTCTGGCCTGTGATTTCCCATAGTCCACCGTATGCCCACCAAAAGGGCGCTGAAAAATCTTGCCTGATTCCGTGCGCGAAAACGGAACCCCATAATGTTCCAGCTCAATCACCGATGGGATCGCATTGCGGCACATATATTCAATGGCGTCCTGATCGCCAAGCCAGTCTGATCCCTTTACCGTGTCATACATATGATAACGCCAGTTATCACCTTGTCCCATATTGTCTAACGCGGCGCCAATACCGCCCTGCGCCGCTACTGTATGACTGCGCGTTGGAAAAACTTTGGTGACGCACGCCGTTTTCAATCCTGCTGTCACCATCCCCATGGTAGCGCGCAATCCTGCACCGCCAGCACCGACAACCACGACATCAAAATAATGATCGGTGATTTCATAAGAGGACATTATCAGGCTCCGTTTGTAAGGGTAATCAATAAAACACTATAAATAGAAAACACGGCGAATGCCGTCATCATCATCTTCATGAACGCCAGCATAAGAATTTTGCGAGACTCTATTGATATGTAGTCTTCTATCACCACTTGCAACCCCAGTGCAGCATGATAAAACCCTGTCCCTAGCAACAAAATCAAGGCGACACTATTAAAAGGCTGGGCAATCCAAGACCGCGCCGCCGCCTCACTTGCATCAGCAAAACACAAAAAACCAATCAGGCAATACAACACTAAAGGCACCATTCCCATAGCCGTCAATCGCTGCATCCACCAATGTGAGACACCAGAACGCGAGGATCCTAACCCTTTGGCACGGCCAAGGGCGGATCGCATGGATGGGTTGCTATGATCCGTCATAATGGTTTCTTTTCCTTACGCAAAAAACAGCAGATAGGCGCCACCAATCGTGGCAATGGCCGCGACAAAAAGCACCACATAACCCCCACGATAAACACCCTGAAGGCTTAACCCAATGCCAAAATCCCAAAACAAATGCCGAATACCATTAGCTAAATGATAAGAGACGGCGACAAAAAACCCTAGCAAGACTAAGCGGCCAAGCGCGTGTTCAGCAATGCTGCGGATGAGATCATAATAAGCCCCGCCATGGGCTAATGCGACCAGCCACCACACAAAAAACAGCGACCCCAACCCCAAGGCTACCCCTGTGAGACGATGCGTGATCGACATCATGGACGTCAATTGAGGACGATAAATCATCAAATGCGGCGAAAGCGGACGTTTAGCGGTCATGACCCCTCGTTGCGATAATTAATTGATTATTTACTGATTGTAGTCTTCTCACCCCTGTCTCGTCAATAAAAGCCGCAAGAATTAGACGGAATAAAAAGTCGCACTAAATCCATGATTTCTATTATTACTACTGCCAGCACCAAAGTTTCATGCCATAACGGATAGATCAGGGTTGATTGAGGTGAAGGGATTCATGAAAACGTTACTGTCTATCCAGTCACAGGTGAGTTTTGGCGCCGTTGGCAACACCGTAACCAGCATGGTAGCGGCACAAATGGATATCCCCCTCGCCGCAATTAACACCATCAACCTTGTTGCCCATCCCGGTTATGGTATTAAGGCTGGCGGCAGTTTAAATGACACCGATTTCAATTCAATTCTAGCGGCGATAACCAAGCTAAATTTCTGGGCAGATATTGGCGTGATTGCGACTGGCTATATGGCAAAACAGCAACAGGTTGAAGCGGTATCAGAAACGATTAAGATTGCCACCTCTGATCATCCACATCTGCCTGTGCTGATTGATCCAGCGTTTGGGGATCATGGGCGTCTTTATGGTGATGTGGCTATCGCTGATGCTATCCGCGATCTGCTCTTGCCTCTGGCCAGCATCACCACCCCTAACCGTTTTGAAGCATCATGGTTAACCGGCATGGATATCCATGATGCTAATGATGCCAGACATGCCGCCAGACACATGCTGGATCAATACCCCCAGCTTAATACCGTTATTATCACTGGAATTACCCTCAACACACCTAACAAGGGTGAGTGCCTTGATATCATGCAAAGCCGAACGGGGCAGGACGAACATAAAGCGCCTTTGTTAACGCATCATCCGCATGGGTTTTCTGGAGGCGGTGATTTGTTTGCTGCGCTTTTGGCTGCTCACATAATTACAGGCCATGA
>Ga0181591_10000947_pt1 | contig 24448 bp, 16 predicted proteins | sample 071ome_33_FD_133757 | JGI IMG/M metagenome (GOLD analysis project Ga0181591, IMG submission 133757) | Coastal salt marsh microbial communities from the Groves Creek Marsh, Skidaway Island, Georgia - 071412AT metaG (megahit assembly) | ecosystem: Environmental > Aquatic > Marine > Intertidal...
CAGAGCCAGAGCCAGAGCCAGAGCCAGAGCCAGAGCCAGAGCCAGAGCCAGAGCCAGAGCCAGAGCCAGAGCCAGAGAGGCCGGAGTAGGCCTTCGGCTCAGGAAATGATGTGGTGCGCGCTGAGCATGCGATGAACGGCGGCACGCAATTCACTGGGCGCATAGGGTTTCGGCAGGACGCCGGAAAATCCGAAGCTGGCGGGACTCGACATGGCTGGAGCGTCGGAGTAGCCGCTTGAAACGATGGCGAGGATGGACGGATCCATCTGGGTGAGTTGGCGCATTGTCTCGACACCGCCTACTCCATTTTCAATCGTGAGATCGCAGATGAGAAGGTGGAACTTCTGGCCGGTCTCCATCGAATCGCGATAAAGGGCGATTGTTTCTTGCCCGTCCTTCGTTTCCACTACTTCGTGCCCTGCACGCCGCAAGGTCGCAGCCATGAGTCGACGGATTGGTGCGTCATCTTCGAGAATGAGGATGCGCGTTCCGACGAGGACGGTTACACTTTCTGCAGTGGTGCTTTCACTTGGTTGGGTAATGTGAGGATGCGTTTGCAGAGGTGGCGGACTAAGGATCTCTTCCTCGTTCGTGGTGAATCCAACCGCATTTGCCTTGGTGTCGGGGTGATGTCCGAGAGGCGCGCAGAAACTGGCGATGGTTCCTTTTCCTTCTTTGCTCTGCAGAAGGACGAATCCTCCATGCGCTTTCGCAATTGATTCACATACGGTCAGACCAATGCCGGTCGCATTATCTTCGTCGCGTGTGGTGAAATAGGGTTCGAAAACGCGACCTAGAGCGTCTTCGCTCATGCCATGTCCAGTGTCGATCACCTCGATGAGCATATGGTTTTCGCAGGTGGGGGCATGTGTCTCTTTGAGGGCCTTCACTTCGTCCGGCAAAATCGTGGCACAGCGCACGATGAGGACTCCGCCGCTATCCATCGCGAGCGCCGAATTTGCGATGAGGTTCTCGACTAGTCGACTGATTTGAGCGGGGTCGACATTTGCGACGAGGTCACTTTCCGCGCCCTGAAATTGGTAGCGGATTTCGGGATGCTGGAGGCGGTGATCGGTAAGGATGCGACGGATCAAATCCGGGATGCGCGTCCGTTTCCGAATCGGTCGGCCACCTTGAGCAAATGTCATCAATTGCTGGACGAGCCCCGTGGCACGTGATGCAGCAGTTTGCGCTTCGCTCAGCATTTGCTGCATTTCAGAGTCTTCAGGCTGACGCTCGCGCGCGAGGCTGATATTCCCGGTGATGGTGGTGAGGTGATTGTTAAAATCGTGTGCAAAACCGCGAGCGAGCAAGCCAAGACCCTCGAGTCGCTGATTGCGAATGTTGTCGGCCTGTTCCAGTTGCCGCGCTGTGATGTCAGTGAAGAGCGCGAGGACCCCTTCGCTGCATCGGTAAACGCGAACCTCAAACCACCGGCCGCGTGCCGAGTCGTGAAAATCGAACCGGTGCCTCCGCCCATCGAGGAACGGTTTGTGAAGCGATTTTTCGTAACGCTCAAATTCCTCGTTGGAAAAACGATCCCAGAAGCTCAAACCGATCAGGTTGTTTCCACCGCCGAAGACTGAAACCGCTTCAGGGTTGGCGTATCGGATTGTCCCGCCTTCCCCTATCATTATGAGCGGATCTCCAAACTCGTCAATTAGCGGTGAAGATTCGTCGATGCGAGGGCGAAGTGGCTCGACTGGCTTCTGGGAAGAATCTGCCGTCTTCGCTCCTTGATGAGTATGGCCGGACTTCGCCTTTTCCTTCGGCGGTTTGTCAGCAATCAGCTTTCGAAACGCGGGATCGTTGGAGATGGCAGCGATCTTCTTCAGGGCGCCGATGCGCGCGGGTGGGTGCGATGCAGGCTTATCCGAGTCCTCTTGCTCGGTAAGGGGAGGATCAACGCTTTCTGACTGAGATTCCGAGGTTTCTTCGTCATAAAGATCGGCGAGTATCGTGATCAAGCCGACAACGTCTCCATCAGCCGTTTTTACCGGAGTGATTCTCTCTTCGACCCGCACTGTCCCGATATCTCTTTTTTCCAGAGTAATTCGGCGAGGCGTTGGCTCTGTTGAATCGGTCGAAGAGAGCTGACTTGCTTCAGGGGCACCAATGACGACGACTTTGCCGAGAGACTCCTCGCAGGCATCAGAACTCGACCATCCCGTAAGTTTTTCCGCAGCGGAATTGAGGTAGCGGACATTTCCGCTTAGATCGGAAACTATGACGGCATCACTGAGGTTGTCGGAAATCGAACGAATCCCTGGCAGCCTGGCATCAAGACCTTCGCCTGCGCGGTCGCGCTCAAGAACTGATCCGAGGCAGACGATGAGTTCCGCTTCGCTAAATGGTTTGCGCAAAAAGCCAAGAGGGCGAGCCTGGCTCGCTTTCTCGAAAAGTGCTTCTTCTGAAAACCCTGTTACGAATACCACAGGAACATCGAGGTCATTCTTCAATTTTTCTGCGAGAGTAATCCCGCTATCGATCGAAGTCAGTCCGACGTCAACAAGAGCCAATTGCGGGCCTTCTTCCCTTGCCATTGTCAGCGCCGTCTCTGCGTTCGGAGCTGGTCCAATCACCAAGAAACCACGTCGACGCAGGATCGCCTCGAGGTTCTTTGCGGTGACCTGATCGTCCTCGACAATCAGAACTCGCATGCGATTGGCGGGCGGGGAATCCATGAGTTATCTTCGGTCAAATCGTAGCCTGAAAACTCTGATATTTACAGGTGAAATTCCTTTTCCAAGTAAATTCTCCTTTTTGTATTCCTGTTCACTGTTTCAGAATCGGGACAACGAGTTTCCATACTGCCGGAGTGACATCCGAAGTTCCCCGAATACGGCCCCGCATTTGCGAGGCGAGAATTTCAAGAGTTTCCAGTTCGCCTTCTTCGTCGGATGAAATGAAGCGTCGGTTCTCTCCGGCTCGTGTTTTCATGAAGAGGCGCCCTTTCTTATCGCAATCGAGTTCGAAGACGATATCTGGACCACGCCCCTGCTGACGAGGTGCGAGAACCAGCCTCATCAATTCCCCAACTGTGAGAGCAAGGAGCGATGCGTCGGAGCTTTCGGCTCTGAGATGAGGAGAGCCGCTTACAACGACTGCCCTGCGTGCTGGTCCGGTTCCGGTGAGAGAACAGATTTCGTTGGCGAGTGATCGGATCATTTCAACCAGCGGGACGGTGCCTTCCCGTGAGGTCGTAAAAGCTTGGGTCATTGCCCGCAGTCGAATTTGCCAGCGCAGAAATGCATCGCGAGCAGCAGCACCTTGTGGCTCAAGGCTGAAAAGACTTGTCACCAACTGGATCTGATTGCGAAATCCGTGCTGATTGATTTCTTCGATGAGAGGATCGTTTGCTGGAAGCTCATGTGCCTCAATTTCTGGCGTCGGCGTACCGGATGACTGCTCGCAGAGCGCGTCAACGGGAGCTGCATCGTCGACAGCGTGGGCGGCTGGGTCTTTTCTGCGAACGACAACCAGCCACTGACCGTCGCCTCCTGATGAAGCAGTTATCGAAAAAACGTAGGGTTTTACCTCTGAGCCATTCCGTGTTGTTCCGCTGAGGTCGGCCCGAACCGTTTTGTTTTCTTGGACGATTGATTGTCGGGATGACTCCAGCAATTCACCGAGTAATGGCCAGATCTGATCGATCCTCTGACCGCGCCATTCGTCGGACACCTCGAGTTCCTCCCATTGCTCAGGTGGAGGAATAAAATCGGCAATCGTAAAATCTCCATCGAGAAGAAAGATCAAATCAGGTACTGCATTGAGCAGTGCAGTTGCTTTCCCGGAGACGATGCCGAGCCGTTCCTGTAGCGCTGTGATGTCGAGATGCGTTGCTGCATCAAAAAGGTAGGCCACCATCGAGGGGGAGCCATCGTTCGCTCCGATTGGCATCGCCTGCATCCCGATCTTTTTTTCTCCGGATGGGCAAACGAGAGTGACTGTCTGCCGATTGCTATCTTCGATTCCGGCGTCGGAGCTTGCCATTTTTGCTGCATCGCTGGGGTGCAAGAGGCTGGCGAAGGATGACATCCGAAGTTCGCGCAGTTGCCGTTCGGATAGTTGGAGAAAGGCGGGGTTAACGTCGATGATTCTGCCTGTGTGATCTACCAGGACGGTTCCATTTTCGGTGTGGGCGAAAAGACTTCGATACTTCTTCTTCGTATGAATTCGATTTTCCTCATCTCTGACCCGGTCAGTAACATCCTCGATCACGACCGTGATTCCGAAGTCTTTGTTCAGTGAGGAACGAAATTCCAGTTCCCGGAGTTTTTGCTTTTTTACCCGTAGGGAGAAAATCCGAGTTCCCTGATTCGTCCAAAGATCGCTGTGCCAGGTCTCGAGGACCACTTCACGATGCCTTTCGTCGGGGCAGAGTGCCGAGAGCCATTCTTCGATCCCACCCTTTTCCTCAATTCCAAAATCGGCAATTTCCCGGCATAGGCGATTCTCGTGCAGAACTTCTTTCGCATCGTCGAAAACGACGACAGCAAAAGGAAGTTCGTCGATGACCTGGATCCAGTTCGGCTCGGGCGACTGAGATTCCTGATGTGGGCTGGGAGATTCGGAACTCGTATTTTCCGTTTCTTCATCTGCTGGTGTCGATGGAGCGAGGTGGTGGGAAGACGCTGCTTTGTCTTCTACCGATTCGTTTGTTGAAACCGGCTCGGAATTCGTGCCGGGCGCGAAAAAGGAAGTCGAATCGGGATTTACAAAATCACGATTCGACGTCTCGGGCTCGTCGCCAACTGTCGGGTGGTCTGACAAGAAAGGGCGGGGGGCGGGTGCAAAGAAAAGTTATTTAAGGAAACTTAACCATTTTCTGCAAGCGATTTGTGCTCTCGATTGGGGGAAAAGGGCTGTTTTTTCTACGATTTGCCCATAGATCTGTCCTTTCGCCGGTTTCCTGATGCGATGAAATACACCAACACACCGATTGCTAGAGTGAGAAGCCCGTAGCAAAACTCTCTTTTCATATGAAGCACGAAATGATTCTCGGGGTCGTAAATCTGAAATTTCAGCACGTATAAACTCGTCCCCGCGAAAACGAGCGGTGTTACGGGATACCCCCATGCTCTGTAAGGTCGATTCAGATTTGGTTTTTTGAATCGCAAGTAAACCATGCCGGCCACCACTAGCAAAGATGAGATCGTCAGGAGAGCCAGTATGTATTGGACCATCTGCTCGAACGTCGCGGTGAGAAGAAGAAGCATCACGATTGCGCTCTGCACCAGAATCGCGATTGCTGGAACTCCATTCTTATTTGTTCGTCCTAGCAGTGAAAATCGGGTGTGGTCTCGCCCGATTGCTGCCGAAACGCGCGGGCCAGCCCACACCATCGAACTAATCGATGAGATCAAACCAAAACTAATGAGAATACCCATTGCTTTCCCACCGTTATTCCCGAGAAAGTGCCCCGCAGCAATGAGGCCGACCTCCTCTCGATTCTCCATCGCACTCATGGGAGTTGAGTAAAGGAATGCAGCGTTCACAAAAGTGTATAGAGCGGTCACCAGGAGGGTTCCTATTAATAAAGCTAGCGGTACATTCTTTTCTGGTTTTTTTACTTCGTCCATCATGTAAATCGCTGCATTCCAGCCAGTGTAGGCGTAAAGCACATAGACCAGAGAATATGCGAAGGCGCCTGAGCGAATCAGCGTGAAATCACCTTCCTGCGGCAGAAATGAAACCGACTGAGATGAACCAAGAGCAAATCCTAGAATGCCGAGCAGGAGAATGAGAGCGACTTTCCCGTAGGTAAACCACTCGTGGAAACGACCGACCAAATTTATGCGACCAAGGTGAATTACGGTAACCACCAATACTGTCGGAATGGAAAAGAGAAACACGAATAGTGGAACTTCGAAACTGCCGAATTGCACTTTTCTAGTTAGCTCCAGTATCGTTCCGAGATACTTTCCTACTAGATTTGCATTCGCCGCGATCGGTGCCGCAAATCCAACTGTTACTGAAATCCACCCTGCCAAAAACCCAAAGAACGGATGCCAGGTTTCGCTAAGTAAATGATACTCCCCGCCCGAGCGTGGAAACATCGAAGCCATTTCTGCGTAGCACACTGCACCGCAAAACGAAATCACTCCCCCCAGTATCCACAACAGCATGATGGGGAATCCCGACGGGAGCCCTGCGACTTGAAAACCAAGGCTACCGAAAACCCCCGTTCCAACCATGTTCGCCACCACAATCGCAATGGCTGTGAGGAGTCCGACTTTTGCTGCGGGGGCGGTCATTGGGGGAAGCTTCTTCCCTGGTGGGAAAAATGGATGTGAAAGACGGGCTTAACTCTTGGTTATAGCCGCGGAAACCAGACTCAGCTTTCGCGATCTCGGGCCTTCAACAACCGCTTACATTCCTCCAGCAACCACTCGGGGTGCATGAAGGGTTCGTAGCTGATGTCCTGCCAGCGGATGCGGCGGTTGCCGTCGATGAGGTAGGTGCCGTGAAGGGCCATGTTCTCGAAATCGTCAAAGGCTCGGTAGGCTCGGAAATGATCGAGCGATGCGTCCGATGCGAGTGGAAAAGGAAATGGGGACTTTTTGTCGCCGCTGCCTTGTAGAGTTGCTGCGAGGCCTTCGGTGTCATCGGTGCTGATCGCCAGGATCTCGACTCCGGCATCTTTGTATTTTTTCGCGAGGGGAGCGAAGGCGTTGAGTTGCTCCATGCAGTGAACGCATTCTTTTCCGAGAAAGTAGATAACGAGGACGGGGCGACCTTCGTAGTCGGAAAGCGAAATGTCTTTTCCTTCTGCATCGCTTAGTATGAATGCGGGTGCGACGGGAGGTGTCCAGCGAAAGGGGCCGAGGGAGTCGAGCTCGGGGCGCTCGCCAATATCCTTGGAGGGTTCAGGTTTAGCGCGCCAATCTTCGGGATAGCCGAACAATTTCGCTATTGTCGCAAGGCGCTGGAGGGGCGGTGTATCTATGTCTGCGTGATGTCCAACTGTGCGCAAGTCGTCGAATGCGGCGCGTGCCTCCTTTTCCTTTTTGGCGGCGTGGAGAATCTCGATCTGAGCAGCGAGGGGAAGGACTTCGTTTTCCCCTGCTTTCACGGCTGCAGCAGCGAGCTCGAGGGCTTTTTCCTCATTGCCAGCGCGATGCCAGAGTCGGGCATGCCGCCACTTGGCGAGATTCTTGAGTTTGGAGAGTAGCTCGAGCGCGCGTTTCGTATCGGCGGGTTCGGCGGTAAGTGCCTCGTAGGTTTCGAGTTCATTTGCCAGGCTCGTGTAGGTATCGATATCGGATTTGAACTGTTTCTCAGCGGACTCTTTCGCCTTCTTGATTTCCGCTTCTTTCTTGTTGGCCTTTTTTGCCTTGGCTTCTGCGTCAGCAACCGCTTTGTCGCGTTTTGCTGCTTTCTCATCGAGGATTTTCTTCAGCGCGGCAAGATGGGTTTTGCCGCCGGCAAGGTCGCCGCTTTCAAACTTGGCGATCCCGACAAATCGATCAACGTCGCGCTGGAGAATAGATTTTTCATCCGCCTGGAGGATGCCTTTTTCCGACTGGCGAATCACTTCCTGCCATTGTTCAAATTGAACGAGTGAATCACGGAGTCGCTGTCGCCCATACTGCCAGCTACTTCCCTTCGGGTCGTAGGTGGACTCGTCTTTTTTGTCTTTGAACTTCGCGAGCCGTGGAAACGAGATCATGTTCGTAGCAAGCTCGACGGAGCGACCGTGCTGACCGAGAAAGTCGAAGTTGCGAATGCACCATTCATTGTTGTGGGAGAAATTGTGAATCTTGTCGGGGACGATCTGAAATTGGATCATGTGAGCGTGATCAATCCGGGCAGAGGCTTCCTGCTGCCAGGTTGCGTCGGCGTAGCGGTGGAGGCGCGAATAGATATGACCCGGCATATGCCACATGTGAGCGATCCCGGGAGCGGCGGGTCCGCAATTGGCGGCCGCCTTGAGCGCCTTCTCGGGAGTTTCCCGGTCCCAGAGGTGGATCTGGTAGTGATTGGCCGGGTGATCAGGATCAGCCTGGAGGATTTTGTCGGCGAGCAGGTTGATCGCATAGTGACTCGGAATCGCAAGACCTTTGCCGTGATTGTAGTAAATCTGCTTCATGAGGAACGCTTGCGCTTCGATATCGTCGGGATATTTGGTAGCAATCTTTTCGATGGAGCGAACGAATTCGCGGAGGCGTCTCTTGAGATCGACTTTCGGGTCTTTGAAATAGGCGGCGAGTCCGTCGATCCACATTTTCTCTCGCTCCGAAGTGCTTTCTTTTCGTTCGACTGCTTTATCGATAAAGCCTTTGCCGCGTTTTTCGTTTTTGAAGTTCGCCATTGCCATACCCCAGTAGGCCATCGCGCAATCGGGATCGAAGGCCGCAACCTGTCGGAATGTTCGCTCCGCTTCGAAGTCCCAGAAGCCGTGGAGCTGTCCGACGCCTTGATTGAAGAAGGACTGCACTCTGGGATGATCGGAAGTGACTTTGAATTGCACATCCCCCGTGCCGGGAATCGCTACAGCGGATTGCCGAGGGCCTTCGTTGAAGACTTCACCGTGGTAGGAATGGCCCTCTGCCACCGCTTCGTTGGAGGGTTCTGTGGCCTCTTTTTTCTCCTCACCAAAGCAGGGTATGACCAAGGCAAGGGTGAGAAGATAAGAAATGATGATAGGCTTCATTCAAAGGTGGTAGATGGATTAATCGAGTTCCTTTATAAAGACATTGCAAAATTGCACCAGACTCGATGCTGGAGAAAATGTTCCGTCTTTCTTTTTTCCACCGTGATGTTGCAGAGCGATTTTTCCTTTCTCAGGAACCTCAGGAAGGAGGGCGTTTTCAATGATGATATGCCCGTTCAGACTAACCGTGAGTCGATCGCCTTTCATGGTGATGACGAAAGTGTTCCATTCACCAATTGGATTATCAGCCTTGAGTTTGGGAGTGACACCAGCGCGGACTTCAGGGGGATTATTCTCGTTATTTCGAATTCCGTAGACTTCGCCGGAACCGATCGGCCAGCACCAGATATTAAGCTGGTATTTGGAAACGCCTCGCAGGTAGATTCCTGAATCCGCGTTCGGCATGGGGTGTGTCAGTTTCTTGCCGTCTGCGTCCTTCACATAGCTGCCATCGGGTAGGACGTATGGTACGTCGTAGAATCCGGTGGTTTGCTTGATACGCCAATCGATTCGCAGTTCAAAGTCGCCGTATTCCTTTGCCGTCCAGAGATTGCGATCACCTTTCGCTTCGGATTGGGCATCGTAATCAATTACTCCGTTGAGTACTTTCCAGTGTCCATTGTCGCCCTCGGGAACGGTCCACCCGGATAGGTCTTTCCCGTTAAATAGAGATGTGTAGCCTTCGGGAACGGCATCTGGAGATGCGTCTGCAGTGAAGGAAATGAGAAAAAGTGCTACGCAGAGAGCCAATGATGTTTTCATGCGCAAAGTATGAGCGGGGTGGAGTGCATAGTGCGAATGCTTTTTTGGGCGGGAAGGGGCCAGTCTTTGATCGATGGATGAGGGCTCGCAGTGAAAAGGGGGGCGTAGCCTGATTTTTTGAAACCCCTCCATCACACAATCAGGGATTCGCATTCCCTCAGGCAGAATACTACGATGAAGTTAATGAAGTCATTGATCATCAGCCTGGGCATCACGTTTCTCCTCTGGAATTTCACAGGTGCGGAAGAGCAAGTCGAAGCCGAGTCGAACGACAAACTTTCCCGTTTTCTCATCGGCAATTCACTGACCTGGGATACGGTTCCTTCCAAGCTTGATGGCGATGTTCAGTGGCATGTCGATTGCGGAAAGAGCCTGCCTTGGATGTATGAAAACTCGCAGAAACCCTGTGTGAAATCGTCGACGCTCTGGCCGGATGCGCTGGAGAAAAAGCAGTATGATCTGGTTTCGGTTCAGGTGCACTACAGGAGTACATTGCCGGAAGATGCGGCTGTGATTTCCGAACTCCTTACTCTGCAGCAGAACGCGATTTTCGTCATTCACACAGGTTGGGCGAAGTCTGAATCTCGAGCAGATGAATATGCGAAGAAGGATGCCAAGGGCACCATGGCGCACAGTCCCGCTTACTTTCAGGAGTTGTTGAAGGTGCTACGTAAGACCCATCCCGATCGTGAGTTTCGGCTGACACACGCTCATGATGTTCTCGCTCGTGTTGCCGATGACATCGAGGCGGGTGAGGCTCCATTCGACGCTATCGAGGACGTCTATCGTGATGCCATCCACATGAATGTCGTGACCGGCAGATACCTGATGCACAATGTAATGCGCTATGCGATGGGACAGCCGCGCTCTGTGAAAGGCTTCGAGAAGATACCGGTGAACATCAAATCGTATTTCGATTCCATTCTCGATACTCTCCCACAAATGAGCGATGCAGCCCCGGAAAAGCCGGTCGCGAAGCGATAAGCGAATTTTTTTTCAGACTATATTTCCTCCTTGCAGGAAAGCCGAAACGAAACGAGGGCAAACAATGAGCGATGCGGAGACAATAACTGACGCAGACGGAAAAGCTTCGACCTTGACCGATGTCGAGATCAAGGATGCTAAAGTCATCTTTGACGCGGTGTGGTCCGATTTGGTTAATGAAATAGGTGTCGAGGAGCTCATGTTCCCGAAAGAGATCATTCTCCTCGGTGGTGCGCCGGGTGCCGGAAAGGGAACGAACACGGACTTCATCATGAAAGCGCGAGGCTTCACCTGTCCGCCCATCGTGGTCAGCTCCCTGCTCGATAGTCCCGAGGCAAAGGCGCTCAAGGACAAGGGAATGCTGGTAGGGGATCGCGAAGTTATGGGAATCCTGCTTCGAAAGATGCTGGAATTGGAGTTTCGCGACGGCGCAGTGCTGGATGGATTCCCGCGTACGAAGGTTCAGGTCGAGTGCATGAAGCTGCTCGTCGATAAGATCCAGCAACTTCATCGCGAGCATGTCGGAACTCCCACTGCGGGGCAATTTAGGCGTCCGACGATTCATGTCATGGTGCTTTTCGTCGATGAAAAGACGAGTGTCGACCGGCAACTTTTTCGAGGACGCGAGATTCAGAAACTCAATGAAGAGGTCAAATTGACCGGAGTAGGAGAGATTCTAGAAGTTCGGCCAACCGATGTGGATGTAGAAGCAGCAAAGCGACGTTATCAAGTTTTCAAAGAAAGCACCTGGGATGCTCTGCAATCTCTGAAGGAAGTCTTTTTCTACCATCTCATCGACGCACGCGGAAAGGTGAACGAGGTGGAAAAGAATATTTTCAACGAGCTGCAGTATCAAAGTTCGCTGGAGCTGGAGCCTGATACTTTCGAAGTAATTCGCGGTATCCCGATTGCGAGCGAGCTGGTGCTTCATGCGCGACAGGAATTGGTGAAGCGCCTCGATTCGTATTCACGTGATCATAGGGAGCTGTTCTGTGAAATCGTTGATCTGATCAATTCCAAGTTCATCCCCATCATCAGCCGCCATGCGATTTCCGGTCGGGCCGTGATCAATAATGAAGACGAGGTGCTTTCCAATCCACTGGCTCTCACGATGCTGATCGACATTTTCTCGGATCGAGGCTACCACGCCGTAATTGACAAGCAGCTCAGTCGAATTCCGGAGCGGGTCAATGCGAATACGGGCGAAATCGAATTTCGCCCCAACACAACCTATCGCATCCGGGTTTATTTCGAAGGATCGGAAATTCGAAACTGAGAAGGGATCGGCCTGGCGCAGGTGTAATTCACGCTGCCGACGATAGCGCACAGTCGGCCGCTAAAGCCGCCGGTCCGATGCAATCCTGTCAGGTCAGTGACCTGACCCTGTTGGGAGTGCGACTCTACCGTCCCCGATCTACTTGATAGTGATCTGGATTGCCTCGGATTTCCGGAAGCCCTCGCGACGGTCGTTGGGGCGGCGAATGGCACCCCAGAATGACTCCCAGGGTTCGATGTCGGCACGTCCCGCTCCTCCGCTGAGAAGAACTTTGTTCGAAGTGGTTCGGAAATGTATCAGGCGGGGACCAAAAGAAGGACCCTGAATCTTCATATCGCGGATTCCAGAGGGAAAATGGCGAATCAGCGTATCAAAGTTCCGCGTATTGTATCCAGGCTCAAAACCCAGCTGAGACCAGCCTTTCCCGCGTGCATCTCGCAATTCCCTCGGCAGATCCATGATGACTTCGTTGTCGTGCACGACTTTGCGAACATCGTCGAGTTTCACGCCTTCATCAGGAAAGTCGTGGCCGAAGTAGCGGTCCTTGTTCTCGCGAGCGAGTCCAGGAATTCGAAAGTAAACGTATGGATTGTCTCCGGTTCCTTCCTCGGGAATCTCAGCAGAGTAGGAGGCTGCCATTCCTTTGGTGTTGAGATAAAGCTGAACCTCAAATTTCACTTCATCTTCTAAAATCATTTTCCATGTGAAATCTTTCCCGTCAAATTTTGGCTCTTCTTCCACGCGAAGGAACTTTCTACGGCGAACGCGGTAGCGAGGATCCGGGTGATCAGGAAACTCCTTCCAACTGTGATAGAAAAACGAAATCGGATTCTGAATGTATTCACCCTTCTCATTTTTCAGGAAGATGTAAGCCCGAGCTTCGGGGCCATAGAATACGGCATCATACTCTGGCTCACTGAGGCGGTGAAGCTCGGTCCAGTTTGCATTCGGTGTGAAGCCGTAGAATTTCTGACTCGTGATCTCAGGGCGAGGCTTGGCGTGAGTGAATTCAAAATCGACCTCCATCGACTCACTCTTTTTCTCTGGCTTGGAAGGAAGGAGCGAATCAGGCTCGTCATCAACACCACCGCCGGAGAGGATGGAGACGAGTGCTGGCATCTGACGACCGAGCGTGCGGCTTGCGATCTTTTTCGTCATGATATCCAGGTATTCCGTGCCCTTCTCGGCTGGTTGGATGTAAGTCTTGATCTTACGGCGACCGAGCTTTTGGCCGAGGGTAAGTGCGACGTCTTCATCGACGAAGTCTTCAAAATCAGAGAAGATGTAAAGCGAATCGATTCCCTGCTCCATGAGGAAATCAATAGCTTCGGAAGTTCTGCCGCTGTTCCATCCACCTACGCTGATGAACTGGTTCGGGCGGGTTTTGAAAGTCTCGATGAGGCGGTCAACGTAGCGCTGTGGTGCTTTGCGCGGAAGGTCGTGCCAGAGGAACCAGTAGGGAGTGCGGGTCTTAAGCTCCTTGTTGTAGGGAATCACTTCCTCTGGATAGATGAGGCGAATATTTGCCTCGTCGCTGGGTCGCTCGCTTCGAATCAGCATGTTGCGGACATAAACGACAGGGGAATCCTCGAAATTCTTGTCGACCTCGCGAACCACCATGGGCAGGTATTCGGCCATCGAACCGGAAACGTCGAGGATCACGCCGAGGACGTCACCGTCCATGGGCTGGCCAAACATCATTTTCGACTCCGTCGAAGTTGGCATCCCGAGGCTCATCGAGGGGTTGAAGGAAACGACATTCTGCATTGCGACGTCCGCGATGGGGACGTCGAGGTTCGAAATCGAAATGTTCGACTCAGCGTTCACAGAAATGATGTCTGCGACGGCAGAGTTTGTCGCAGTTGTTGGGTCGACAGTGGGTTTTTCCAACTTCACCTCTTCCAACATTTCTTCGGACTGTTCCGGTGCGGAAGCCGCAACAATCTGAGGGGGGACGTTTGGTGGTGTTTTCGTCGCGATCGAAATCAGGCCGAGGAAGATGAGAACGTGGAGAACAACCGTGATGATGACGGAGTTCATTTTATCGCGCCGGATGCGCTGCTCATTGATCCGCTTGGACTCTTCCTCTGCGGCGAGGAGAGCTTCCATTTCGTGATTCTCAAAGCTCACGCGAGGGAGTGCGATAGGCTCATCGTGATCAGCGTCTTCAGCCAGTGCGTGAATGGTAGGAGCTGGGGGAGCGGAAGTTGGGGGTGGGGCAGAAGCAGCTTCTGCGCTGTCTTCATCAACTGCTTCTACAGCTTCGGCGCTTGCTTCGTCTTCAACGTCTTCGGCGGAGAGAGCGACAGGTGCAGCTGCAATTGCAGCATCCAGCTCCTGCATGTAGGTCAGTGCTGGCTCGTATTTCTCGTCGATTTCCAGTGAACTCGCGGTAAGGCCTCGGGCCTGCTCCAGAGCGCCGACAGCACCATAGCATTTTGCAGCGTCGAGCCAGGGGCCAGGTTCGCGTGGAATCGCGTGACCTTCGTTAACGACCTCAACAGCTGATTCGTGGCGCCCTCCAGCGACCATAGCTTCGACCAGTTGAAGGCGGCAGTGCCAGCTTTCAGGATTATCATCCAGTGCTTGTTGTAGTTCAGAAATAGTAGCGCTCACGACGTGCAAATGGGTTTGTGTTAATCGGAGGTAGTTTGCAGAGTTTCTTGACGGAAACCAGCGCAAAGTGTGACGTATTTTTTTAGTAATTTTCCTCGAAAGCGAACAATTTTGCTGAGGTGAGGTGCAAGAACATGAAGCCTATCTGTCGTCGCTGGTTTTTCAGCCTTATTTTTGGAGCGATTCTGAGTGTGGTTTTGCTCTTCTGGTGGAGTAGCAGCCGATGGTCCGAGCGACACATTCGCTACGTCGGATCAAGGTCAGTGGAGGTGTTTTCCGCCAGCTCTCTGATTCGGATCAGTTTTGCAAACGGCCATATTGGTTCGCCGGGCCAGCATACCGGCTATCGCCAGCGAAATGTGCGAGGGAAATTTACATTAAGGCCGAGCAGGCCCTCCTTTCGCACCAATCGAGGATTGTGGGAAATCACCTTCGGCTACTGGCATCTTGCGTTGATGGCGCTCGTAGCTTGCGGAATCGCGATTTGGGCTGATAAAAGACGAGCCACTGGTCGGAATTGAACCGACGACCTATTCATTACGAGTGAATTGCTCTACCCCTGAGCTACAGTGGCGTGGGATTCGACTGCCGAAACAGACGGAGCCGCGAATGTAGTCATGTCGAGGATAGTGTCAACCAGTGTCGATGCCACGGGAAATGCTGTTTTTTCAACGGAATGGCCGTATTTTTAAAAAACTTTGCCAGATGTGTCACGCGAGGCCAGCCAACGGCAAGGTTCAATGAGAAGAACTGAGATACATGGAGATGTCCGACCGGGAGCTGTTCACCGAACAAGTCCGCGAACACCACGCTGGCTTGCGCGGGTTTGTGCGGTCACTCGGCGTCAATCCGCTCTGGGTGGATGACGTGGCTCAGGAAGCTTTTATCGTTGCCTACAATCGGCTCGACGAATTTGACCGGGAACGTGATTTTGGAGCCTGGCTCCGTGGAATTGCGCGCAACCTGGTGATCAACGAAAGGCGCAAGGATGCCCGTCGGAAGCGCATCCTCTCGGACAATCTTACTGACGTTCTTCTTTCCACTTCATCGGTGGCCGAAGACGATGAAGGGGGAGTGGGTGATACCGGCCTCGCCAAGCTTAATGCGTTGCGTGAATGCATCCGCACCCTGCCCGAGAAGAGTTTGCAGATGCTCAAATCGAGATACGAAGACGAAAATTCCGCTCAGAAAATCGCTGAGGAAATCGATATGAAGCCTCCCGCAGTCCGCAAAGCGCTGGAACGTGTGCGGACTTCGCTGCGCAATTGCATGGAAGAACGAATGAACCTTGCGACGAGTAGCTGAGCGAACGACTTTTTAAAGAGAGAGAATGGAATTCCGAAATCCCAACGAATACCTGCTGCAGGAGTTTCTCAATGGAGACTCCTCTGAGGAGTCGTTGCGTCGTCTCACTGAAGCGGCGGCAGAAGATCCGTCTCTCGCTTCCAGGCTCGCAAGTGAGTTGGAATTTTCCGAACTCATTCGACAGTCGTTTTCCGGTGCTGAGGTATTTGCCGCAGAGACATTTGAGTCTGCGCTCCATTACCATGAACTGACGAAGGACGAGTTGATAGAAAAAGCCTGTGAGGGTTCGATCTCCAGAGAGCAGAGCGACCAGCTCGTGAAAATGCTCTGGGAGGATCCGGCTGCAGCGAAGGAGCTTCGAGATCGGCTCGCCTTTGATGAGTGGCTTCGAGAAGCCGTCTCCGGACCAAAACGCGAGGAAGCATTTCTGGAATCGCTTGAAACCCGCATGTGGGCCGAGACGAAGGAAGATCATTTTGTTGAGGATTTCACCGAACGACTTGAGCAGGAAATTGCTGCGCAGGAAGAAGCGACCGGGAACATCGTGCCGATGCCTCCCGCATTTTCCCGGAAGCGAACAACTGCGCAGATGACTGGCGTCGCGGCTGCAATAGCGGTTGGAGCTTTCTTTCTCGTTCAACAATTCACTGGTGGAATTGGCACGGAAAAATCTGTCGCTACGGTGGCCAAGTCATCGATTGACGCGGAATGGTCGAACGAAACTCTGCCCGGAGATGAGGGGGAGATTCTCCCCGGTCGCTACGAATTGAAGAGCGGAGTTGTTTCCCTTCAGTTTGTTTCCGGTGGGGAAATGACAGTCGAAGGTCCCGCGGTTTTTACGGTCGCGGAAGATGAATCGGCGTTCATGTATCGCGGCTTGGCTATGGCCAAAGCGGGTGACTCGAAGAATGGCATTTCTCTGCAATCCAAGGGGCTTCGCGTTTCTGAATCTGTCCCTCTCATTGGAATTGACGCGCGTGGCGAGCATTCGACGGCAGCGATTGCCTTCTCCGGTGACGGAGGCGTTTGCCTTCCCGATGGTGGAAAGTGCCGCCCCCTTTTTGAAATGGAGGCCGTGAAAGCCGACCTCATCCGCGACAAGTTTGTCGCAATTCCCTTTGATCCTGAGCCCTTTTCGAAAACCTGGGAATTGCTTGCCGGAGTGGAGAAAAATATGGGTTCCGTGCGTATTGAACCTCCCGGAACCAAGATCGAGGCATCGGATAGTCTTGATGGAAAGAATGAGGTTCAGGTGTTTGTCGAGAACGACTCTTTTCATCCGGATCACGATCTGGAAGTGGATCAGATCCAACTGGGTGAATTTGCCGGAGCGGAAACCAATCCCGGTCAGGCGCTTCAGGCTAGCGGTGAATTGAGAAGCTACCTGCTTCAGCTCTGGCCCAGCGAGGGTAGCGATGGGGAAGAGGTTGAGGCCTCTCTTACTTTCGACCACCCTATTGTTGGTGTGATATATTCCTCTGACCGGCTTGCTGAATCAGATCACTCAGTGGGAACTTCAATTACCCACGTAGGGGAAGAATTCAACAGCGGACGCGGGCTCGATTCTGGCAGCGACCAGATCTTGCTGAGCGACGACCGGCGTACGATCAATCTCAAGCTGAACGGCGGCGATCTGGAAGTAGATCAGATCCGTGTATTGGTAGCTCTCAATTAGGAGCAGCCATCCTGTAACATGAGAGTGGGAGAGCATTCATGCCATCCGGTTGATTGTGCAGTCAGCCGAGCACGAGTTCAATCGCTTCCGCAGCAGCGGTGAATCCAAAAGTCCCGGTTACCGGCGTGGCCGTTCCGAATCCTGTTGCGCAATTCAGTCGGAGGTGACTTCCCGGTTCGGGTTCGTCTCGGATGCTTCCGTCTTCCCATGGATAGCGTGCATTTTCCGCGCTATAGACGGCTCGGATGCCGAAGGGGGCTTTGCTTTGTTCCTCGGGGAAATTGTAGTCGCGACGCAGTTTTTTTCGGATCAGTTTGAGGAGACGGTCATTCGTGGCAAAGGCAAGATCGGCGGTTTGTACAGCTGCAGGGTTTCGCTTGCCGCCAGCCCCGCCCGCGACGACGAGCGGGATGTTTCGTTCACGACAGGTCGCGATGAGATAGGCCTTGGGCGGCACGTCGTCGATCGCGTCGACGATGCAGTCGAATTTTGTAGCAAGGAGGTCTTCTGCGTTTCGCTCGGTGAAAAATGCTGCGGTTTCGTTGACGATAAGTTCGGGATTGATCAGGCGCATTCGCTCCGCGACGGCAGCGATTTTGAATTTCCCGACATTGCCATCGAGAGCGGGTAATTGCCGATTCACATTTGTGATGCAAACTTCGTCGAGATCAATCAATGTGATTTCCCCGATTCCGCTTCGGGCAAGTGCCTCTGCGGTCCACGAACCCACTCCACCGATACCGATCACAGCGATGTGAGCGGCGCGCAGTTTAGCCAGTTCCTTTTGTCCATAGAGTCGGGCGAGGCCGGAAAAGCGATCTAGGTAGCCGGATGGAAATTCGTTTTTCAAAGCGGCGAACCTTGCGGCGACTTGTGATCCGATGCAAGCTGTGGGGGACGGGAAAATGCCGTCTTTTTTCATGAAGTGGCAAATTTACGCAATCGGCAAGCCGTCTCTCCGATACGCCGGACTGGGAATCGAAGAATATCAGAAGCGACTTCGACGCTACGCCGATGTGAGTCTCCATACCGACGCGAAGGATCGCGGGCAGGAAAAGAATAGCGCTCACCTTTTGGATCGTAGCGAGGGTGCTTTCCGCATCGCGTTGGATGAGCGCGGCGAAAGCTGGACTACAGAGCAGTTCTCAAAGTGCGTGGAATCCTGGCAGCTTGAAGGTGTGAAAAATATCGCGCTTTTGATTGGCGGAGCCGATGGGCACACCGCAGCACTGAGGGAGAAAGCAGATCACGTGCTATGCCTCAGTAAATTCACCCTCCAGCACGAGTTGGCACTCGTTGTCCTGCTGGAGCAAATCTACCGCGTTCATACCGTGATGCGCGGAGAGCCGTATCATCGGTGAAAATTGCGCAGGTATTCTGCGGAAAAACCCAGTTTCATTCTCCACAGAATCGAGTAGACTATAATTTCAATATTTAAGATAATTAATAAAAGTTAAGAACTGTTATGTTTTTCTCATTTCAAAACTACTTCACCGCTTGTGTTCTCGGGCTTTCCCTCGCTATTGGGAGTGCCGTCATTGCTGATGACAAAGCGGAGAAAAAAACTCCTGCCAAAAAAGAGGCCAAGGTAGAGAAAAAGGCAGAGCCCAAGGCAGCGGAGGAAAAGAAAAAAGAAGCTGTCGAACCAAAGGTCGCGACGGAGAAGGTCAAGGAGGGCCTGCTCGCGGTGAAATCGAAAATTTCTGGAATTGTCGAAAGCTCAAAGATGACGCCGATCGCCGTGGTTCCCAAACGGTGGACTGATCTTCTCGTGGTCAAAGTGGTGGAGCATGGAGCAGAGGTGCAGGAAGGAGACGTTCTGATCGAACTGGATCGAGAACTGCTCGAGCGAAAGATCCGCGAAACGAAAGCGGGCATGCCGCTGAAGGAATTGGAATTCAATACGCTTCGTCAGGAATTGGAAAAGCTCGAAAAGTCGACCCCGATTACCTTGGAAACTTTGCGTAACTCGAAGATGCAGTCGGAAGAGGACTTCGCATACTACGAAGATGTTACCAGACCGATGCGGGAGCGCGATGCGAAGGAGTCCGTGAAACAGGTGGAGCAGTACCTGGCATACGCGGAAGAGGAACTGAATCAGCTCAAGAAGATGTACGATGCCGATGATCTGACTGAAGAAACAGAGGAAATTATCCTCCTGCGCGCGCAGAACGAGGTGGACCAGTATCGCTGGATGCTGGAGCAGTCAAAAGCGCGAACTGACCGAACTCTATCTACGACGATCCCGCGTGAGCACGAGCGTATGGAGCGCTCGCTTGAGCTATCGAGGATCAACTGGCGAACTTCGGAAAAAGCGACTCGGGATGCGCTTGAGAAAAAGCGACTTGAAGTCGAAGCGAAGGAGCGAGAAATGGACGAGTTGCACCGCGCGCTGGATGAATACACGGTTGATCTAGATGGCATGACGGTTCGTGCACCCCATGACGGGATCGTATACTACGGCATGAATCAGCGTGGCAAATGGACAACTGGATCGACAGTCGCGAAAAAGCTAATTCCCGGAGGGAGCCTTACCTCCCGCGAGATTGTGATGACGGTCACCGATCCGGCGAAACTTCATTTGCGTGCGGCAGTTCCTGCTGACAAGCGCAAAGGTGTCGAACCTGGTCGAGATGCAGAGATCACCTTGAAATGGAACAGTGAAGAAAAACTCACAGGCAAGGTGCAGAAGGCTGCACGAGTTCCCTTTTCTGACGGCACATACGACACTCTTGTCAGTATCGTTCGCGGCAAGGAAGTCGACGTTTTTCCCGGAATGCTCGCCGATGCAGAGGTGACGGTTTACGAAAATAACAAAGCTCTGACCATTCCCGCATCGGCCATAAAAACGGAGGGGAAAAAGAAAACGGTGAAGCGAAAAGGAGGAAAGATTGCCGTTGTAGAAACGGGAAGAACCCAGGGCGATCGCATCGAGATTCTCAAAGGTCTCGCGGCCGACGATGAAATCGAGATTCCGGCTCCCGCGAAAAAGGAAGAACCCGAGGCGAAAAAAGAAACGCCGGAGAAAAAGTGATTCTGATGTTGGTTTCGCGTCTCACTTTCTTCGCAGCTTCCACTCTGCTCTGTGCGTCTGTTCTTGCGGCAGAGAATGCAAAGTCGAGCACTGAGCCCGTATCCAGCTCGGTTGATGAAGCGATCGAAAAAGGGATCGATTTCTTGGTCGCCGATCAAAACAAGAATGGCAGTTGGGGATCCCCACGTCAGACCAAGGGCCTAAATATTTACGCGCCCGCTCCGGGTTCGCATGAAGCGTTTGTGACTGCGGTCACGGCAATGGCAGTTTCGGCCCTGATAGAATCAGGTCTCTGCGAAGAGGACGGTCCACCGAAAGAGGCTTTGCAGAGAGGGGAGGGCTATCTCCTCGAGAATCTCCCCCGGGTTCGTCGAGCCACTCCCACCGCGATTTACAATGTCTGGACTCATGCTTACGGCGTTCGTGCACTGGCCGACATGTACCCCCGAGCTGATGGAGAAACCCGGAAGAAGATTACTGCAGTCATGAATCAGCAGATCGATCGGTTGGGACGCTACGAATCAGTAGATGGCGGTTGGGGCTACTACGACTTTGCGATTGGTGCCGCGAAACCTGCTTCCAGTTCGATCAGCTTTACCTCAGCGACATGTCTGGTTGCTTTGCATCGTGCTCGCGAAATTGAGGGCGTAGATGTCCCGGAAAAACTGGTGCAGCGGGCCATTGATGGAATCAACCGTCAGCGTAAACCAGACCACAGCTATCTGTATGGGGAGTATCTGAAGTCACGTCCATTTTATGGAATCAATCGCCCTGGCGGCAGCCTTGCCCGTTCGCAATCCTGTAACTATGCCTTGCGACTCTGGGGCGACGAAAAAATTACCGATGAAGTGATCGAAGAGTGGCTCGTTCGATTGGGCGAGCGCAATGGTTGGCTAGATATCGGCCGCAAACGTCCGATTCCTCATGAAGCCTGGTTCGCAGTGGCGGGATACTTTTTCTACTACGGGCATTGCTATGCCGGCTATTGCATCGAATCGCTTCCGGAGGAGAAACGGCAACCGCACCAGAAAATGCTCGCGGGGATTTTGCTCGATTTGCAGGAGAGAGACGGATCGTGGTGGGACTTCCCATTCTATTCCTATCATCAGCCATATGGAACTTCCTTCGCAGTCATGGCTTTGAGTCGATGCCGTTGAAGGCGCTTTCTTTTAGGTGTTTCTCGGCTATCAGAAAGAGATGCGCACCAGCGATTTTGATTACGATCTTCCTGACGAACTCATTGCCCAACGCCCTCCCGAGCGGCGAGGGGAGTCCCGTATGATGGTCATTGATCGCGCTTCCGGCACGATCGAGCACAGGCAATTCGCCGAATTCCCGGACTTTGTCAGGAAAAACGATCTGCTCGTGATGAACGACACGCGAGTCGTTGCGGCACGTTTTTTTTCCAATGATGGAACGCGCGAAATTTTGCGCGTCGACATGATTTCGCCGACGCGTTGGAAGTGCCTGGTTCGTCCAGGGAAACGATTCAAAGTCGGACGTACCGTCGATATTGGAAAATCGACAGGAACGGTTGTCGACATCTGCGAAGAGGGCGGCGAGAGAATTATCGAATTCGATCACGCGCCGAATGATGATACCGACGGCCATCTCGCGCTGCCTCCATACATTGATCGTCCTGACGGTGCGGAGGATCGCGATCGCTACCAGACTGTCTATGCCAGGGAGGAGGGGGCTATCGCGGCGCCTACTGCTGGGCTGCATTTCCCAGAGGAAATGATCGCCTCATTGCCGCATACTTTCGTCACCCTTCACGTCGGAATCGGCACCTTTCGACCCGTGTCGGTTGAGGATGTGAACAATCACCATATGCATTCAGAGCGGTATTCCCTCGGCACGGATGCGGTGGAAATAATCCAAAATGCCGAGCGTGTGATTTCTGTCGGTACGACTGTCGTGCGAGTCCTTGAGGCCTGCGGAAAAACAGTTGGCAAATCCGGGCTCCATCCGCAGCAGGGAGAGACGGACATTTTTATCTATCCTCCCTACGACTTCCAAGTGGTCGATTCTTTGTTGACCAACTTTCACCTCCCTAAGTCTACGCTGCTGATGCTCGTCAGTGCTCTGGCGGGAAAGGAACTCATGCTCGAAGCCTATCGAAAGGCGGTCGAGGAACGGTATCGCTTCTTCAGTTATGGTGATTGCATGCTAATCATTTGAACAGTTTTTATCTTAAATCGAGGTTGTCTCAGAGAGTAAATGGCGGTAAAAATAGCTGAGAACACGATTTTGACTCCGTCCATGCGAGGACTGATTTCAAAGCACCAACAGACCTTACATGTTTCACTTCTTCGCCCAAAAGCGTTTGCAGAGCCGTGGATTTTCCAGTGGCCGGAAACGTAGAAGGCCGAACGAGACCGCTTTTTCGGCGGTGCTTCGTTCGTCTTTTCAGGTCTGCTTGCTGCTCTTTGTTGTGTTTGCCGCGCTCGTTTCCGGTTGGATTATTCTTTCGGGCAACGAAGAGGCACTCTTCGCAGGCAATCCGATGCAGGCCGTCGTCGTTGTCACGGTAATCACAGCGACGGTGATGATCCACTGGCATGTGAGTTTGCCGCAGACCTTTCGACAAAATTCGACGGTCACATTGATGCTGACGATCATTGTTCTCCAGCTCCTGCTGGTGAAGCTGTCCGAACATGTCGCGTCGACCTTTGCACCGGGCGGAGGATTTCAATTCCTCGTCGAGCCTTACATCTTTGCACCCATGGTCCTGTCCCTGCTTGTCGGGAGAAGACATGGAACCTTCGCGGTCGTCTACGCGAGCTTGTTTGGTGGAATGACCGTGGCTCGCGACGAAGCATTCGTCTTCGTTATTTTCTCCATGATCTGTGGCTTCGTTGCGATCTATCTGACGGATCAAGTAAGAAAACGAAGCCGTCTCGTCGGTGCTGGCGCCTATGCTGGACTGGCGTGCGTCCTTCTCGCTTTCACTCTCGGCCAAATTCAATGGCCGGGGTTTGATGCGACCCCGGTGCAATGGGAGATGGTCGCGAAGCAGGCATTGTCTGCAATTCTCGTTTCTACGCTCACGGCCGTAGTCGTCAGCGGATTGCTGCCGCTGCTGGAAGCTCTTTTTCGTATCACCACTGATGTTTCCTGGATCGAGCTGGCGGATTTGAATCACCCGCTGTTGAAGAAGATGACGATCGAGGCGCCTGGTACCTACCATCACAGTCTCGTCGTTGCTACGCTTGCAGAGACGGCGGCCGAAGAGATCGGCGCGAATGCAATCATGTGCCGGGTTTGTTCCTACTTTCACGATATCGGGAAAATGAACAAACCCGTCTACTTTGTCGAAAACATTGGTGACGCACCGAATCCTCACGACGAGTTGACCCCGAATATGAGTGCTCTCATCGTTATGGCGCACGTGAAAGACGGTGTTGATATGGCGATCCAGTACAAGCTGAATCCTCAGATTGTGAATGTGATTCAGGAGCACCACGGAACCTCGCTCATTCAGTTTTTCTATCATCGTGCGCTTAAATTGCGCGATGAAGTGCAGCAGCAATTCGAGGACGGGAAGGCTCACGAGGAAGATATCCCCGAAGTGAAAGAAGAAAGCTTTCGCTATTCAGGTCCGAAGCCTCGGACTCGTGAGAGTGCCATCATCAGCCTTGCTGATTCGGTGGAGAGCGCGTCACGCAGTCTGCAAAAGCCGACGCCAAAGAAAATCGATGAGCTCATCGAATCGATTTTCCGCGATAGGCTCAATGATGGCCAGCTCGACGATGCGGCTCTGACCTTGGAAGATCTAGCGACGATCAAACGCAGTTTTGCGGCAACTCTCCGCAGCATGATGCACACACGCATCGAGTATCCGAAAATTGAGGAAGGTTTGGAGAAATCGAAGAAGAAATCGCGGAAATCGAAAACAAAGACGGGAGAAGAAAAGAAATTGGATTCTGTTTCGCCGAAAAAGAGCGAAGACACGAAAGAGGAAGAGGTCGCTGCTCGCTGACCTTTTTTCGACCGCGCATCGATATGGGGGATCTCGCGAATTTGGAGGATTCGAAACCGAGTATCGAGTTATTCGATCATACAAAGGGTGATCTGGTGCGAGTGGAGTGGCTTACGAAAAAGGCAATTCATGCCCTGCCGGATTGCCTGGAATCGGTC
>Ga0181591_10000950_pt1 | contig 24425 bp, 35 predicted proteins | sample 071ome_33_FD_133757 | JGI IMG/M metagenome (GOLD analysis project Ga0181591, IMG submission 133757) | Coastal salt marsh microbial communities from the Groves Creek Marsh, Skidaway Island, Georgia - 071412AT metaG (megahit assembly) | ecosystem: Environmental > Aquatic > Marine > Intertidal...
CCGTTATCGCAAGTGTGAGGCTGGCTCCAACCGTGAATATGAAACTGATCAGTTCGAAATAGAAAGCCGTCCTGTCACTCTCAAAACTACGAAGCCAGAATGATCTGACTTTGTTTAACATTAAAGTTTGCCGGCTGTGTTTAGTATGCTTTCCAGCGTGTCCATCTCGTCAGCGATGTTCTGGTAGTTGCCTTTGTGTGCCACAGATATCGCCTTGTTGATCAAGGCTGGTTTGAGCTCAAGTTCTTCCGCTATCGCTTTTACGGTGTCTTTCAATCCACCTTTCAAGTCCTCGACCTCACCAAGCACCTGTGAGCCCTGTGATATGATCTGTATTAGTTTCTGCTTTTCAGCGTCATTAAAGTTTCTTACTGCCATTTGTTTCTCCTTATTCTTTTATTGTATTAGGATTGTGCTCTTGAGTCAATGATTTTTTCATGTGTGTTTTGGCAAATTCTATGTTGGTCTGAAACCATTTCTTTTGCAAGTACTCAATAGTGCTTTCTTTCACAGGTTCGAGTGAGCAAAAATCAGTGATATCATTGATTACTTTTACCAATGAAGATTTTTTGAATATATTTTCAAATTCAAACCTGTAGTGCCTGATGTTGTTCGCCAGCAAGTAATTACCAAGTTCATGATGATATTGCAATCTTAGTTTAGGACTCAGCGTAAAACTATTTTCTATATACGATGCTCTCCACCATAAAAGTCTATCGGATTGCGCTGACTCCACCGTGATTAGTATTATATTCTTCTTTTCTGCTATGTCTTTGTAGTGTTGGAAAGGCATCGTTCCACATATCGTCTGGATCCTTTCCTCCATGTCAAATTTTGACCATTTTTTTTCACGGTCGTAATTTTCCTTCCAGGTAGATTTAGTTGCTTTTGTGTAGGTTTTGTCTAGGGTCTGAATGAACTCATCTCCCATACAACTTGCACTGGTAGAGAGTATGTTTGATATAAAGTTTCCGGCGCAACTGGCCACGTAGTGTATTTCGATGTCTTTCATTCTACTTGCTCTGTATTTTTGTTATCTTGTTCCATCCGTCCATGTCTATAAAATTTTTCTTACCAGTAACCAACTTATTTAATGCGGGGTCTATCAAGTTTATAATATTGTCCTGGATTGTACATTCAATTCCATTCCTGATGATTTCTTCTATGGGCATACTCAGAATGTTATCCGTGATTTCTCTGTTTTTGAATGGCATCCAGTAGAGTGTGTTATCTAGATGATTGACATGGTATTTTCCTAGGCAGATGTCGTACAGTTCTCTGTATAGATCTGTATTGTGTTTGCTTACACTTCCTTTGCCGTCAATGAGGAATTCATAACTGTATGCATTTTTATTTTGCTCTATTATTTTATCTAGATCTTTATTGTTTGCATCGCACAACAATCTAAGCATACTGTACTCCCTCACAAAATATTGATCGGCGTGATGACCGGTAGCGACAATCGTCTTTTGATCACCCCATGTGTGCATTTTTTTATAGTTTGTTGGGTAAAGTAATTCCAAAGATGATTTGTTGGCCTTGTTGAAATAGGTCCATTTCTTGTATTCATAATCTACTGTGTCAAACTTGATTTGATTGTACCTCAGCATACCTATCAACATTGTGCTGTCATACCCGCCAGTTGCAACAATTTTGATAGGAGAGGCTCCTGCAATTTTCTTTAGATGGTCGATGCCTTGTGTTATAATTTCTAAAATTTTTTCAGCGGTGTCATTCACGCTTCTGTATGGTCTCAGCAAGAACTTATTTTCTTTGCTTTTTTCAATGATTGTACAGGAGCCTGTGTCTATTTCGACAAAAGAATCTCCCTTTGCAATTTTTGGTAGACCATGGTCCAACGAAGATAGTGTGCTTGTTTCTGTATCATAAAAAAAAGGAATATTCCTGTGTCTATCTGAAACAACATATATTTTGTCTCCGAAGTCGAATATCGCCGTGAAAGATCCATTTGGCATATCGTCTTTGACAGGATCCACAGTTGACAAGAAATCATGTAGATCTGTTTCTGCATACCCTTTGTAGAAAACTTTACCCTCTTCCCTTGACAGCACGTTCCAGTAAAGGTCAGTGGCCAAGACAAATTTACGCTTCAAAGGACGATTTATATCAAAATTAGTCTGTTTGGTTTTTGAAATACAGAAGTACATATAATTTAGAAATACTTATATGGCTGTATTTTTACTGATAATTATTTCTTTTTGGTTGCCACGTTCTTGGCCTTGCCACGCCTGTTGGGATTTGGATCTTGTCTTCTTTTTCTCTGTGCGGCACTGGCTCTGCCCTTCTTACCAAGTGCGTGTGCTTTGGCCTGTGGTAGGCATTTTGGCTTGCCTTCTTTTTCTGATCCCCTGGCACAGGCTCCCCTGATCTTGCCCTTTGGACCAAAACGCACCCATTTCTGTTTGAACCATTTTCTCAGATCCTCATTCAAGGTTTCTGCAAAAACCAGTTCTCCACAATTCACGCAGAAGTCCACGTCTTCCTTCTTGACACAGTTGGGCACACGCTTACCGAACATGGTCTTCATGCCCTTCTTCTCGTACCCCTTCCAGCACTTCTCTGTGATTACGTCTGTGATCCTCATTTACTCTTGTTACCCCAGTTGGCCGCACCTTTTTTACGACACTGCACTAGAGCACCAGAGGCATAGGCCGATGGCCATACTTTGTATCTTGATTTGACTTTGTGGTAGCAGGCGTCTTGTTTTTCTGCCAATTTTTCAAATTCCTCTTCAGTAATGCCAACTACTTCACGGATTTGCATACTACCACTTTCTGCAAGACCAGTATCTTGCTTTGGTCTTTGGTCCTGGGTTGGCACAGTTGTGTCTAGCCCTGAAACTCTTTCTCGCTTTTGGATTTGACTTACGGATCTTCATTGTCTTTTGTCCGGCTTTTCTCGCTGAACTTCCGCCGTGTCCGAAGTTCACCTTCTTCACGTTGCCTGATTTTGGATCTTTCACGTAAACTTTGAATTTCTTAACATCACCACGCATTGGTTTGTTCAGTGGCACTTTCCTGCCCCTGTACTCCGCGTCGAATAATTCGTTCTCGTCTTCTGGGAAACCCAGTTCACCGAACGCTTCGTAGAACTCGTCGTCGTCCTCGAACGTCATCTCGTCCGCTTCCGGGAATGGTTCGTATTGTTCTACTTCTTCCGCGCCTGATTGGATCCTGTCGATCCTGCTGATTAGTGTCTTGATGTCTTCCATTGTGATCGATTCTCCCATCTTCATCTGCGTTGGATCCTTTGTAAATTGTACAGTTTTATTTAAGCCTCTACTGCCGGCACTGGCGGGTGATTGCACCTGTTTGCCTGCGTCCACGTGCCCTTGATCACGCAGTTTAACTGTGTCATCCACGTATTTGCCGTAGTTGTAAGGTATTGAGCTCATTTTACGTATTTATTTCCACAGCACCACTTTGAAACGCTCTTTTTCTATGCCAAAGAACCGTGTCTTCCATTCGCTCTGTTCAAAAAATCCCAGGTGATGCCATTCGCTTTTACGCTCCAACATCGTCTTGGCACGATCCTGCCAGTCCTGTTTGAGCAGGAAATCGTCCATTATCTCTTTCTTGTCCGCTATCTCTTGGTATTCGAATCCATCGTACTCCCAATGTAAGAGTTCGAACACGTTGCCATCACGGTCACAGTAGTCTATGGAGAAGTCCAATCCCCATTTTGGCTTCATTGCGATCAGTTTATTAAGGTGTGTGCTGGCCCCTGCCCATGTTTTCAACTGGTTGAGTGCATCTCCCTTGTATCCTTTGCGCTCGAACATCACCGCGTGGTTTATGTGTGCGCCGTTGGAAGGCTCTATGTCTTCGAACCAGGTCTGTCTAAGGGTGATGTGGTCTGTGTTCCTGTGTGTGGTCAGATCGTATCCGTTTGCCACTGCATAAAGTTGTTCCAGTTTCGTGAGGTCGTATCCGTTCTGGTCAAAAAGTTCCACGGCTGTGTCGGTCGGGCAGGCAAATATGCTCTTGATCCTTTCTGTCCAGTATGGATTTGGATTGAATTTGTTGTCAGTCAAGTGTAATTGCATACACTTATATTTAAAAAATTATTCGTCTTCGTCGTCCAGCCAACCCTCGTTCCTGAGGTACATCATCAGTGCCGCGATGGGCCAGAAAAACAACAAGAACATGCCGACAGCGGCCTTTGGACCCCAGACCAATGACAGTTTATAGTGTACTAGCACGGGCAGTATTCCACCTATCAGGAACATTATCACCACACGCCACACGAAAGGTGGGCGTTTGGAAAAAAGTCGCCAGATGAAACTTACAAGTTTTTGCACACTTGTAATTATCTGCTACTATTTTTTCTCTGCTGGATCTAAATCGTTTGTGAACTTGTCTTCTGCGGGCACTTCTAATTCAACGTCCTCGCCCATCTCGTCATCATCGTCGAATTCCTTGTCAAGCATTGGCACTTCACCGTCTGTGTCCATCTCGTCTGACTTGTCTTCCGCTTCCTTGTCGTCTGCTTTTGCCTCTGGTTTGTGAGGTTCTGAAGTGTTTCTCTCTGCGTCTGCGATCACTTCCTCTTCAGGTGCCTCGGCCTTTTCAGCGTCTGCTATGATCTCGGTAGTTTCTGGAGTCTTGATGAGAATACTTGATGATTCTTCGCTGTAAACTGCCTCATTGTCTGATATCGTGTTGTAAAGTTCCACGAGAGCAGTGTCTTCCGCGTTCTTGATATACTCTGCGATATCCTTTGTGATAACTTCTCTGAATGATTTTGAGTCATATGTCTGTTCTTCTTTTTGTTCTGATTTCAGTTCTGCCAACTGTGCTTCTAATTCTGCTATCTTGTCTAGTCTGTTGACTTCTTCATTTACTTCTTTTTTGATCGAAGTTGCTATAGAGTCATCAGCGTCTGATTCCTTGATGGCTTTTGTGATCACTGATTCGGTCTTTGGTGTTTCTGTGATCGATTCGACTAGTTTCTCTGCCTTTGGTGAGACTTTTGTTGGTTCAACGTATTCTTTGATACCTGCTAATCTGGCTATGTCCGCTAGTGTTATGTCCTTGTCGTCTAAGACTTTAGGCTCTTTGTTAGCGGCCTCCATTAACTCCGCTCTTTCCTGCTCTGGAGTCTTGTTGCTCATAGCATTTAAACGTGCTACAAGGTCCCTGAAAGTTGTGTCTGCTGATTTTTTAGTGCCCATATAGATTATTTATTACTGTTCAGTGATTATTTAATGCGTTGTTCAAGCCTTACTGCTAGTTTTGACTCGTACGCCAGGCCTTCCGTTTGTATGAATTTGCTGTATTTCTCTTGCATACCCTTGACGAAGTTTAGGTCCTTGCCCGAACTCAGCCTAACTTTTACCGCTGACAGGTCACCTTTAATCATTTTCGCCAGTTCATCGTTACCTGCATCTTGTGCCATTTCTAAAGCAGTTTCCATTGCCTGAACAGCCGGAACATTTCTGTCAATAGCGTCCTGTATTGATCCAACTCCTGCCAATCCTGCCACTATCACACCAGCCATTGCTAGGTTTTTGGCCCAATCTTTTATACCTTCTTCTAATTCTACTGATTCGTTTTTAATACCGTGTGAGGCAAGTGCCATGCTCATAGCATCTGCTAATCCGATCTTGTCCATATTCATTTGGTCAATGTCTGATGTGTCGCCATGATCATTTAAAACCGCTATGTATTTTTTTACCATTGCTGGATCGAAACCTGCTTTGATCAATATGTCGTCGCTTCTGTAGTCTACGTCTTCCTTCTTTGGCTTGCCGTGTTTGTTGTGCTGTGCCCACGCTATGGCGTAGGGTGCTGATTTATCTTTGAATTTTTTCTTTAAAGCCTTTACCTGCTTTTCTCTGCCTGGAGGTGCTTCCTCGTCTGTGTTTTTTCTCTGTTCTTTGGCTATCTCTTTCTCGACCTCGTTTACTCTCTTCGCCAGTATCCTCATCATGCCTGGTTTTGTGTCAACATCATCTAATGATGTTTCTCTGGCCAATATCTCGTCAATGTTTTTCTGTATGATACCTGCGTGTCTCTGTAAAAGTTCACTGTCTAATTCTTCTCTGTAAGGATTTAATTTTTGATATTCTTCGTAGTTGTGTACGCCCTGTAGGTAGTCAGCGGCCTTGTTCAGTTTGCTCTGCACCCAACCCTCTAGGTCATCACCCTTGTTGATCATGTCCATCAACTCTATCGCATACTTGGCAGTGTGGTACAGTGTGCTTTTGCTCATGTGTCCCTCGCCTGCGTCTTCCGTCAATCCGCCGTCATCGTATAATCCGGCCTTCTCGCCCTGCATGTAGCCGTGTACTTTTTTAACATAGTCTCCCGCTAGGTCAATCTTCTTTGCGACCCATGCCTCCATCTCCGCGGCATCGTCTATCATGTTGTGTATCTTGATTGCGTGTTTGCCGATCTTCAGCAATTGGTTCAAGGCCATTGAAGCCTCGTATGTGTCTGCCTGCACTGGTTGGTTGTGTAACTCAGTGATCTTCATCTTAGTTGAATCCCACGTGTGTGATTTCTGGATGTTGTTTTTTGAATCTTGATGCTTCCTGGTGTACCGCTTCCACGTTGTCATACTGCATACTGTCTTTGTCGCTGACGTTCATCCTCAGGTACTTGTCGGTTGCCTGTAGGAATTCGTCTATTGGATATGGACTTGTGTTTTCAAAGTCTGCGTCCAAACCAATACTGCTCAATATCGATCTTGCTGTGACGTTGCTCACGTGTCCTATCTTGAAATCCATTCCGTCTGGGTATGTATACACGCCCTTCTTTTCGTCCTTGTAGTAGCCGTAAAAATCTGCGCCTTCCTGTACTGTGAATTCGTGTGCTCTCATAATATCCGTATTTATGCTTCGCAGGCCTCACACCTGCACTGCCTACAAACCTCTATATCGTACTCATAATAGCCGTCAATTGGGTAGTGTTTTTCTTTCCTTTTACACTCCTTGCCGCAGTGTGAGTCGCAACCGCAGTTGTTACACTTGACTGCCCATTCCTCTTTCAATATTAGTGTGTCCATTATCTCTTGATGCCGGGTCCACCGAACAGGCTCATGCCCTTCAGTTGGTGTGCGCCCTTGGCAGTTCCGTTGGGATTCTTTGGTTGCACTATTTTTGGTAATTTTGGTGCTTTGGTTCCTGACACTCCCGGTGATCCCGTGAATGATTTCTTGAACCTGTCCTTGCCTATGGCTATGTGTGGCGATACAACTGTGGCTATGTTGCCCGCCGCTGTCGCTCCTGCTGTGGCCTGTTCTCTGACTATGACTTCGTTGATCTTCATAATGTTATTTATTCGTCAATATATGTGCTTTTTTTTAAAGATTGCGTCATATCTGTGTGGTTGATCTTCTCTAATTTCCTAGTGACCACGTACTTTACCTTCTTGAAGTTCTGTATCCATGCAAAGAAAAATTCGGGTATTATGGGAAATCCTATCAGTTTGGTTTCACATTTTGGATCAACCAGCATGAAAGTGTTGAATTTTTTTGCCAATTGAAATACGATACTACTTTGTCCACCACTTAAATGATCTGGACCTAATGCACCTTTATAGTTCGCCACGCACGGCCATTGCCATTTATCTTCTAATATTGATGTGTTGCACTCACCGGACTCCTCATAAGTTTGTTCAAGTTTATAAGTGATCAAATTGCTTTTCTTAGCAATCCTTTTAAGTAAACCTTCATTGTTCATTAGAGTTTCCGGCAGAAGCAATATCGGTCTAAGTGAAACTAAACTTCTTTTAGTCATGAAACCATTGTTGTAGTTGGAATTGTTGCCGAGGATTTCTATACGCAACTGGTCACCATCGACCCAGTCACTAGAATCTAATTCAAATATCTTGTTACCTTTTGGGGTTTTAAAATTTTTGCGAACTGTTCTTTCTGTTCCTGAATTGTAGGGACTGGCGTCCCACGTTTCACTCAAGATAACCTTCTCGGTTAGATCGATATCCACTAGTGTTTCGTTGTCACACGTAAATTCATCCACAAATTTATTGCCTATGCTGACCCTTATTGTTGGAAAGTTTTCGTTCTTCTCTAGTAGATAATATCCTATAATGAGGTAATACTTCATACAGAAGTAATTATTTGGATTTCTTACGTCCTGACTTCATGTTGGCGCACCAGTGGTACATCTTGCCACGCTCGCCGCCATACTTCTTGGCTTTAGATCTCAGTGAACTAACACTGCCCTTGCAACTGGCTCCTGAACGTTTCACACGCCCCGGCCTGCTCTTGCCTTTTCTTTTACCGTCCGCGAAGTTTTCCAGGCCCAGTTTCTTCACGTTCTTGTATTCGTCTCCGGGTTTCACGTCTTTGGTGGTGTTCTGTTTTGTGATTATACCTACTCCTGCGGCCTCTTCCTTGACCCTGAACGGGTAGGACATTATGCTGGGGTGGTAACCCATCTTTACCTTGCTCTTGGCACGTTTGGCGTAGCCCTTGAGTTGCTTCTCTATCTCTGGGTGTGCATACTTCCTGACGTATTCCGTTATCTCGCGGATCTTCATTTCTTTTTCCTGCCCGCGCAGTGTGCCTTCTGTGAGAAACCTTTGGGATTTGAGCAATTAATTGACTTCTTGTATTTCGCGCTCCAGGCCTCGTTGATGTCCACGCTTCCGTGTCTGGCCTCTTTACTCGGGTTGTTTGCCTTCAGCATTTCCGCCCACACCACCATGTTTGTGGCACAGTTCTTGACCTGTTCCAGTGTTGCATCGTCATCGACGATCTCGTCCACGCCTTGTGCCTTAGATTCTATGTTGCACTGTGGTGGTATCGTGAAACCAAAATTTGCCGCGGCAGAATAGAGGACTCCGTGGATATGTTGGAATCCGTCACCACCTCCCGATATCAGTGTTCCAAACACTTTGTTATACATTGGTTGGTAACCATTGTCCTTGGCCCAACTGTAGATTGGATCCAGTCTCTCTAACATGGCCTGTATGTGGCAACTGTGCTGTCCCCACCATATCGGCGTGGCGAATATGACTCCATCCGCTTTGAATATGTCCATTATGTGAGGTTTAAGTTCATCGTCCACGTCTGCCGTGGCACCTTCATAATTTAGTTCCCTCAGTGTTACGATCTCGCACTCGTGCCCCAACTTCTGGAACGCCATCTGTGCCATCTTGCACACGGTGAACGTGTTTGATTCCTGATCAGGTTTTAGACTGCCATTGAATATTATGAACCTCACTTGGTGCTCCTCAATGTTATAACACCACAGGCCAGTCTGTCACCTGCGTTTCCCGTTTTCAAACTTTCCTCATCTCCACCCTTGCCCAGGTCATCTGGGTCAGCGTGGACAACTATTCCCCTGCCTACAACAGAACGGTCGCCGATCAGGTCCACCCTGTCTGCTCTGATACTGAATTCTGCTTTGCCTGTTTCATCTGCCTCTATGTTGCCAAGGTCGCCAACGTGTCCATCTCCTAGGTGTCCGTGGTCAACTCCGTCTGGGTTGTAATGTCCACCCATTGTCTCACAACCTTTGCTCATGTCTCCGAACTCGTGTATGTGGAATCCGTGTGCGCCAGGTTCAAGACCTGTTATCGTACCTTTGATAAGAGTTGGTGTGCCAGGTGCCTGCATCAATAATACACTGCCTTTGATCTTGTCCGAGTGTTGTAGTTCGCACTGTGCGATCACAGTGGTCTCGCCCTCTGTGATGCTTTTAACACGGCTACAACTACATTCTTTTGCTCTAGTCCGTGGACAACTTGTTTCTGTGAATTCTTGTGCTCGCATATGGATATTTATTTGAATATCCAGGAGTGCAAGAATGGATCAACGTCCTTGAGTTGCATCGTGCGATGTGAGTCCTGTTCTTCTATCTCCTGCCTCAGTGCCTCGTGTACGGTCTTGTCATATGGTGCGTTTTTGTATTTGTTGAGTAGATCATTTGCCTCACTCCTGAATCTTCCCGCATACTGTATAGATACTTTAAATTTCTGTATCTTCTCTATGCTGTCCAAGTATGTCTGCCTCACTTCTGGTGGGATCGCCACTTCAGAAAAAACCTTGGGAGAGTAGAGCACAGACAGGTTAATGTTGTTTGAGTACTGTTGCATCCATTCACACGTGCTGTCTATCTTGTGACTGGTGAGGTTGTTGGCCACCAGATTGAACTGCAAGAAGTTCGCGTTCTCGCTCACATACTTTACATTCTCCTCAAATTCCTGCCAAACCAGAGGATACCGTACGTAACTGCCCAATTCTTCTATGGCATCACAGGAACAGATCACTGTCAGTTTGTCTAATTTCTTTATTAGGTACTTCCAGTTCTCCGGCAATTTTTTTAGGTTGGTGTTGATCATTACCTCACAGTCAGGATTAACTTCATTAAGTTCCAATAGGAAGTCTAGGTATTCCCTTATGTACGTGGGTTCACCACCTGCTAGGTATATCTTCTTGAGTATCTTCTTGTCTATCTGTTTGAAATATTCTTTGTTGTAGTTGCTTGATGTTATCTTTACGTTCTTTTCTTTCTGCCATAGTGTGCTGTTGTGTGGGCCACACATCTTGCATTTTAGATTGCACGTGGGATCAAATCGTATGTCTATGTGTTGCACTTTGGGATTATGCACATCTGGCTCACCAAACTTCTTGATCCAATCACGTGTCTCATGGATCCTGAAACTCCAGCCTGACTCTGCCTCACTGTCATAACACCTTGTACAGATGTCGTGTCGTTTGCCCCTCAACATCGACTGTCTCACCTGTTCTATGTCCTCGCCGTCATTAAACTTCCTGTGTGACTGGCAACAGGGCGCCACTCCATTTTCTATTGACTTGTATTCATGCACCCATGGTAGCACACAGATTGCTGGATTGGTTTTTGTGTCGAAAACACTCATGCTGATATTTAAATGATTGTGTTTTGTGTTATTTTTTTTTGGGCATTGGGTTCTCGCCTGTTAGCCTAGGCTGTGCGAACCACAGTTTGAACCATTCCGGTGTGCCCGGTTTGATTTTGTGTTTGCGTTGATATTCGGCTTTTGCGGTGCCCACATATGACAGGTTCTCTCCCATACTGTCAGTGGATTGTTCGGTCACACCTGCTAATCGTTTCAACTCATCGATGTTCATTTTAGATCGTCCAGTCTTTCAACTGTTGCTTGGTAGGTTTGTGAGCCTTCACTTTCTCAACCTTGCCACCCTTGGCAAGAAAAGCCTTCATCTGCTCGTCAAGTTCTCTCTGCTTCTCCTGTGGGGTCTTCTCGATCTCCCCTGCCATGTATGGTCTATTGATCCCGCTGTATTTTGGCATAGCCTTCCAGTCCTTTCTTTACTTTGTCTAACGAATCTCTGTTTGCTTGATATAGAATTCCGTACCCGCCAGCGGCCTGCCATTTCTGTATGTTGATTGGCCTGTCATCTATCAATATATTTGGCGTGCCGGTGCCCTTGTCCGTGGCCCAACTCTCCTTACGTCCTGTGACCACGATCTCGTCAGGCTGTTCTATGTTGTTGGCGATCCAAGTTTTCTTGTGTTTGGCACTGTTGGCGTTGTCTCCTCGCAGTGGTGATGTGTTTATCGAGAACTTGCCACCTGTGAACTGCTTGACCATGTCGATCAGTGCGTCCGCCGTTTCGAATTTTGGCAGTGTTGCGAAAAAATTTGTTCCTGTGATCCTGTCTATGACTTCCTTCTTTAGATCCTTGGTCTTGTCGTTCGTTAGTTGCTTCCAATGATCCACCCCATACATCTTTTCCACACCCCCGAAGAAGTCGGCCATGACTCCGTCCATGTCTAGATATACAGTTGGCTTGGCATCTTGCATATTTTCATTATACAACTTTTTGTTGTTTTCGTCAATCGTGACTCCAAGGGCGTCTTGTATCTTGTCATATATGATTTTACCATCGTCACCACCCATGATGATCTTGCTGAATTCGTGTTCCTGCCCTTTTGCCGCAAGTTCTCTGGCTTTCGAGGCCGAAGCACCTGTGACGTCATCCGCGTCTGGATCTCGTTGTCCTGCATTTACCACTTTGATGTTGTCAAACTTGTAAAGATCATTTCCCTGCTTGTCAGGTTTACCATTGTACTGATTTAACAATTTTTCAAATTCTGCCACCCTGTCTGATCCGGCAACCATTATGATCCTTGTCCTGCCCTCTGACTGTATCTTTTGCAGTGCCTTTATGATGGTGTTAGAACCTGCATCACCAACGGCCACATTAGGATAGTACTGTTGGATGTAGGCCTGCTTCTCTTTGAATGACAGCGGGTCAGTCTTGTTGTTCTGTTTGTGAGACAGGAACAGGTAGGCCTTTCCGTTGGCCTTCTGTGCAGTGTTGACCACAGTGTCTATTAATTTCTTGTGTCCTATTGTGGGAGGATTGAATCGACCAAAGGCAAATACTGCTGTTGAACGATCGTCCTCTCTAAGAAGCAGTTCCCTGAGATACATCGTATTCGCCTTGTTTTATGTTTTCTAATTCTCTGTCTGAAATGACCCTTGCTACCTGTTGTCTGGTTTCCTTGGGAAACATCGTTTTAACGTCATCTTGTGTTGACCCAAATTCTTTCACGTACTCTTTTGCGGCATCATCCACAAGGTACATCCAAAGTTTCTGTGCCTTCTCGTGGTCATAGATGTTCTTTTTGATTTTTCTCTTGATGTTTGATATGATGGGCATAAACCTTCTACGATAAAGGTCTTCGTTGTTCATTATGTAAGAATCCAGTTCGTTTACTGCGTCTGAATCTATGTTTTCTTTTATGAATTGTGATGCTCTCATACAAGCATATTTATTAGTATAGATTCTCTAAAAGCCACATATAAAAAGGGCATTCGAAAGGCAGTTTCCATTCACCGTTGTGTCCCATTCTCGTGACATTCTTAAACGAGGCCTGTAATTCGTTGCCCGCTTCTTTTTGTTGTGATGCCCATGGTTCTGGGTACACTGGCGTGTATGTGCCCTCGTAAACCAATGCTCCTAAGGCTATCTCGTCGATCTCTATCGATTTTATGTGTAAAAGTTGATCCTTTAGTATATCACCTTTTTCGTTTACAACAGTTTGTCTGCCATCCTTGCCTGACCTGATTATAGTCAGTGCCTGAGTCTTGCCTTCTTCCAGTTCTGCCTCGAATTCTATCACCAGTGGTTTGTCCTCGGTGGCTATTACATCATCGTCGAAATATGTCTTATCTCCTACCACTATCTCGGCGTGTGGAGGTTTATTCCACATCGTGGCAAATAGTTCTAATTTAAATTTTAGTTTCTCGGTAGCCATTCAAATTCTAATCCTGCTGTGTGTCCTGTGTACTCACTATTTAAATCGTTTCTGAACAACTCTATTGTTATCTGAGTGCCTGGTAATATTACCTTCATGTACTTGTCTGTTTTGGTAAGCACGTCTGCTTCCTTGGTCTTGCCGTTGTTTGTGCAGGTTATCGTTATTGTTTCCATTTTGGATCCTCCGGATTTATAGGAACGAACATATCAGTCTTCATGTCGTATACCAACCCGTGCTTGGTTGCACCGTTGTCATTGTTGTGACCAAACATCAGTTTCTGCATCTCCGCTGTAAGCACTTCCTTGCCTTTCGCGTCCTTGGTGTAGCACTTGGGATTTTTCATCCATAAAAACTTACAAGCACCCCAGAACTTCTTGACATAGTTCATACCCAGTTGCACACCGTCGTTGTCCTCGACACCTGCTATGTCCTGTCTGTATTCAGCAGTGAAGTTGAAACTGGCGTCAGTGTCGTGTGTTGGTGTGTGGTTGAAGAAGAAACCTATGTTCTTCTCCTTGTGCTTCTGTGTAAGATCGCTGTTGATATTGGTGTAATTTATCGTGCCGTCTAGATTTACACTCTCGGCTACTTCCATGTCCATACTACCAGAGGTAATGTGGCTAGGAAGTGAGAACGACCAACCGAGAGTGTTATTCTCATCTTTGTGCATTTCGTAAGCCAATCTCCATGACTCCGTCTTTACATCTGAGAATCCTGTTATCAAACTGTTGTCAGTAGTGTTGATGTCCGTGCTACCTCTGTTGTAGTCCAGACTCAATACGTTGTTACCTATCTGGTAACTTGCACCTATCTGTGCGAAATCTGTTATGTTGTTCTCACCAACAGCAAGTACACCGTCGGAACTGTTGCCCAACCAAGTAGTGTTCTCTTTCATCTGTCCAACATTGCCTTTTACTGCGAACCTGTCAGATATGAAGAATTTCTTACCTATGTTTGTGGAGTAGTCACCATTGCCACTCTCTCCGGTGAACAATCCAAAATTCATGTATCCTAGATCCCACTGTCCACCCTGTGCGAACGAACCGTAGTTCTGGTTGATTGGCATCCACATATAACCGTTGTTGAGTTGCTCGATGTCTGATACCTTACGTTTATCCTGGACCACAAAACTCGAACCTATGTTCATATAGTAATTCCTGTCATAGTCGTCCAGCACCATTATCTGTAAATTTTGTAGACTAGATGGCAGTGCTGTCCCTGTAGAATAATAAGTGCTATTCAAACTCACAACAGGATGATCAACTCTTCCTGTAGTGACTATACCAACCGCACCCTGTGGTTTAGTAGCCTCGTCTAGATCCAAAAGACCCTGTCCGTGTATGTTCACATTGTAGTTTGGTAGGCTCTTGTCTGCCGTGTTCATTACAAGTGATACTAGGTTCTCACCTTTCATGTATGGCCACATCTGGTGTAAAATACCAAAAGAGGCAGTCACGTGTGGAGCAGACATTGAGGTACCTGAACTATTCATATAATTTGTGTTTCCTAATCCCACCGGCACTGCCGATTTGATGTTGTTGCCTGGTGCAAGAATATAGAAGTCTGAGATCCTGTGTGTGTCATTGCAGGTGTTGTTCACTGCGTTAATATCTAGACATACGTGTCCTGCCTTGTTTCCTGAAACGTTTGAGCCATCCCAGTTACCCACGATAACCATCTTGCCACCTAATACCAGGCTACCATCTGCGTTCTCTTCAACTGCCCATATACCCGGATCACCTGCGTGATTGTATCCGGCATTGCCAGCCGAGTTAACCAGTATGATGTCATTGTCTGTGGCCACCTTCCAGTACTTGGCATCACCATAACCGTTGTTTAAAATTTTACTTGTGACTTCCTGTGCGTTGTATGTTCCATCACTCAACTGTGACACAGTTGACCCGTTGCTATCTGTGAACAGTTGTGGAGTGTTGAAACTCATGTTTACTGCTATGATGTTCTTCTCCTCACCTCCGTTCGCTGTGGGAGATTTCAATTTTGCCATGTCGTGTAATGCGTTCTGTGCCTGGTTCTTTGATATACCACCCCTGCCGTAGTAGTCCACATTGGCACCCACCAATGTCGAGTTGTAGGCAACGCCGTGTGTTCCTGTACCATCCTTCTTACCTGCTATGATGCTGGCCACGTGTGTGCCGTGGTATTGTGTGTTACCGCCATCGCTCACAGTGGAGTCATATCTAGTGTAGTCCTTGTACCACTCGTACTTGCCATCCAGTTCTGGGTGGTCAGTGTCCTGCCAGGTGTCTATCACACCAAGAACCGCACCCTCACCTGTCCAACCCCTCGCATAGGCGTTGGCGGCGTTGATCATCGAGTGACCGTTACTGTTTGTGTATTCTGTTGTCTTGTGATCTGCAACCACTGAACTCATGTTAGCGGTAGGTGTCCCTAGATTTATGTCTGTATTTGTGTATTGGTTTGAAACCAGTTGAGAACTTACTTGTGTGCCAGCGTCACTTGTTGTAACAACAACGTCAGCGGTGCTTTCGCTCTGTAGTATGTTCTCTGATCTCTCGGACTGGCTCACCTGTACCGTCGTCCAGTCACCTGTGACCACTGTCGCCGAACCGTTGATGTCCTCAGTTGTGCCATCCTTGTATGTCACCCTGTTCACTGGTGTTGTAGTTGTCACCGTTCTCGTGTCTTTCTTGACGACGTCAGTGTAGTGTCTTGTTCTGTAAATTTTGGTTGTTGTGGGTGTAGTCACTGTTGTGTCAACGTATCTAGTCACTACAACTGTTGATGTGTTGTCGCCGTGATCCGTGGTGGTCGTCACATCTCTGTTGGCAGTGTTAGTTGTTGCAGAACCTTCTTCCGTTTCTGTTGTTGTGCTGTCTGCGTCAACGTATGTTGTCACTGTGTATGGCGCAGTCTCTTCTGTTGCAGTTGTAATTGCATCGTCTAATGCAACAGTGGTCACAACAGGATTGTCACCCGCTCTAGTTTCAGTTTCTGTTGTTACTGTCGGATCTAATTCTGTAGTTGTACTCGATATCTCAGTACAGGTCTGTGCACCATCCGATGTTGTACCATTCAGCATTGTAGTCCTCTCGAACGTACATCTTGTTACCACTGTTGTTCTTAGGTTTGTGGTACTAGTTGTTTTTGTTCTCTGCTCGTCACCACCACCCGCGTACACGGTGCTCCAGTCTGTGTAGGTCACACTCGAAGTGCCTGTTGTGTCAGTGTCAGTCGATGTGTCTGTTGAAATTGTCTGCGTCGTTTTAATTTTTTTTGTGTTTGCGTATGAAACTGCCGTTGTCGTCTTTTCCGTGTCGATGATTTCCTGTGCCTTTTCTGTTTTCACGACTATGTTGTAGTCAGCAAGTGTGATTGACCTACCTTCCGAAACCTTTGTGACAACAGGCTTGACGTGGTCTCTCAAATATATTATGGCCGCGTATGCTTCTTTGTATGAATCCGAATTGTAAATCGTGTATTTGTCCGAATCGTTCTGTTGTGCTATAAGGTCTTCGGTATCGCTCCACAGTGTGATTGCGGTGTTTAATTGTGTCAACAGTGTGTTGGCCGTTGCTATGTCCTCTGCGTCCGGACCTGTCAACACAGCCTGTATGGCAGAGAAGTCACCACCTGATATTGTTGATTGGAAATTTGTGATCAAAGTCGAGTACGAACTCACAATGTTGGCCGAACCTGAAAGGTTAGACACATCATTTTGTATGAAGTTCGAGACAGTGCCAGCGGCACCGCCACCTCCGCCACCTCCGCCACAAGCGGTAAGTGCCGTCATCGATCCTGCTAGTAAAAGGTTACGCAATTTCATATGATGCTACCCATTATGAATGCACCAAGCAAGAAAAAGAATATGTACCTAGTGTATGTTGTTGATTTCTTGAGAACCTTGTATCCGTTCTCTCTCAGGCAAATTACGTGGGCGTCGATTGACTCCGCTGTAATATTCACATCAACAGTGTTGATCTGTTCTAAGTCTTTGTCGTTCATGTGTATAGTATAACACAGAACTGGTAATCGTCAACCGGACAAAAACCTAGTGTTTATGCGACTTTTTAATGGTTGTAAAGTATTTTAGTGATGGCTCCGGCACTCATTCCTGAAACTTTTGCCCTTACCCAGACAAAATTTCCAGTGAAATTGGCACTGAAGGCCAATGTTGAACCGTCTATGTTGTCTTTGTCGATGGATGTTCCAGATATGTCAAACCAGTCATCCTCTGTGGGAGTGGTAGCCAATGATGCCTGCATCTTGATACTGATGTCGTCGTTGTCGTTCAATGACGAATTGACGTGATATGCCACAGTATGCACACCGTCTGGCTGTGAGTAGTACCCGTCACCCTTGGCTTTGTCTGTGACGAAACCTGTGTGATCAAGGTTAAATGTTGTCGAACCGTCGGCATTGTCACCTGTTGATACAGTTTCTTCAACAGTGAATTCAGTTGTAGAAACCACCGCTTTTACTGTGAAAGTCTTGTTGTTGTTTGCAGTGCCTGATATTGTGACTAAATCTCTTGCGGCCAACTTGCCCGAACCCGTGAGCACGGTTGAAGTAGATGATATAGTGCCTGTTGTTGAGATACTGATATCTGTGCCCGTGATAGTGGTTTTGTGTGAAACCTGTCCGGATAATGTTGTGCTTGTCTGTGCCATCGTTGTTATTTATTCAGTATTTTTTCTTTTAAATCTAGCAGTCTTTGGACCCAGTCCGTACACAGCGGCCAGTTCGTTGGGCTCCTGCCCGTCAACAGTGAGTATGTTCACGTACCTGATCTTGTATGCTTTACCATCGGCCGAACCAAGTTCCTCACATATACAATCGTCCTCGTTGACTTTCTTGACCCTGAGGAAAGACCTCTTGATCACTGCGTCACCCATCCAGTTCTTCCTTACCATGCTTTCAACAATGCTCTGATCGTTGAAAATGTTCTTGTCTCGTAGTTTTTTAATCGCTTCCATTTTCCACCTTTCTAAATTGAATTACTTTTTCTATGGCATTATTGGCCATCATGTATATTGGACTCAGATATTTTTCCTCTGCGACATACATATATCCACCAAAGCAGTATTGACTCCGGCCTTCCAGGTAGTCCAGCAGACCTGTGTTTGCAACGTGGCAGTTGTCTATGTTTCTCTCTATGAAATTCCATAGGTTGTTGCGTTGTGTGTCTGTCAGCAGTGTTCCTTTGTTACCTCTTTTGATGTGGACCTGGTATCTGTATTTGCCATGTGGCAGTCTGTCACAACCTATCACATTCTGTTTGAGTTCGCCGTGTTTAGGATCAACTGTCTCTATATTGACAAAGTGGTCTATGAACTTGGTCTTTATCTCGTCTGCCAAAACTTTATCACTGTAGAATATGCTCTTCTTCTCCTGGATTCTGAACTTCATCTTGTTCCTGTTGTTTATTATGAAGTCCGCCATAGTCCAAAGTTTTTCCATCTTTGTGTTGGTGTCTTTTACGTTCTTTAGGTTCTCGTCTGTGGTTGGCCACAGCATCGCTGACTCCGGTAGGTCCAGAACTGTCTTGTAACGGTACTTGCCGTAGTATAACTTATTGTGATGTTTTCTCATCAGATACTTTGGGTTTGAAAGTCTCGATTGTTTTTGGTTCTTTCTTTGCTTTGAAGTTCACTATGAGTTTCGGAATCACATCATCTGAAAGTCCAACTTCCACCATGCCGCCAGTCGTCAGTTCGCCAAACAATATCATTTTACTCAAAGGTTTCTTGATCTCATCGTCAATTACACGTTGCAGTGGCCTTGCACCTAATTTTGCATCAAATCCTTTTGTCATCAAGAACTCTATGGCATCATCTGTAGCATTTACTTCCACATCCTTCTCGATGGTCATTGTGTTCAGTTCTAGTAAAAATTTCTTAACAACTGACTTCATTGTCTCTTTACTCAACTTGTCAAACTTGATCACTGCGTCCAATCTGTTCCTGAATTCAGGTGGGAAGAACTTCTTAAGCGCCTTGTCGTCTTCGCCAGTCCTCTCGCTTGGTCCAAATCCTATGTTGTTTCTTTCGTTTTCCTCAGCACCTAAGTTCGATGTCATTATCAATGTGATGTTTCTGCAATCCGCTTTTTTACCGTTAGATCCAGTAACCGTGCCGTAATCCATTACCTGGAGCAACATATTAGACACGTCTCGGTGTGCCTTTTCGACTTCATCAAAAAGCACTACTGCGTGTGGATTTTTTTCTATCTCATTGATCAACATACCACCGCCCATGTTTGAGTCTTCATAACCAACATAGCCTGGAGGTGATCCAATTAATTTTGCGATCGAGTGTTTCTCTTGGTACTCACTCATATCAAATCTAATAAGTTCAACTCCCAATGTCTTGGCCAATTGTCTTGCAGTTTCTGTCTTACCACATCCTGTTGGTCCCAGGAACAGGAATGAGCCTACTGGTTTGTTGAGACTTTTAAGTCCTGCACGTGCAACAAGTATCTTGTCAGTTATTGTGTTGATGGCCTTGTCCTGTCCAAACACCTGCAACTTCATCTTCTCTTCCAGTGTTTTCAAGTTTGTGGCCTGTTTCTGTGAAAGTTGTTCAATACTGATACCAGTCATTGCACTTATTTCGTGTATGATCTCGTCATGATCGATCCTGCCGTCCTTGACACCTTTCAGTCTCAGTCTGGCACAGGCAACATCTATGACGTCTATTGCCTTGTCTGGCAGTCTCTTGTCAGCAATATATTTGCTAGAATAATCCACTGCGTCCTCGCAGGCCTCATCTGTGATTGTGCATTCGTGGAACTTCTCGTAGTACTGTTTCACACCTTTCAGTATTTTCACAGCAGTCTCTTTGCTAGGTTCTCCCACTTGCAGTCTCTGGAATCTACGCATCAGTGCTCGGTCCTTCTCGAAGTATTTCCTGTATTCCTCCCAGGTTGTTGAAGCGACCACTTTTATAGATCCTTTGAGTAAAGCAGGTTTGATCATGTTGGCCATATCCATGCTCTGGCCTTGGCCGGTTGCACCCGCACCTACCATCATGTGTGCCTCATCAATGAACAGTATAGATTTTCCTTTTTGGTCTAGTGCATTTACAATCAGTTTCAATCTCTCTTCGAAATCGCCTCTGAACTTGCTTCCTGCAATAAGGCTGTTCACATCAAGGCTCCATACTATGTGGTCCTTAAGATACTCAGGTACGTCTGCCTTGTTTTTTGCTATTCTTCTAGCAAGTCCTTCTACAACTGCTGTCTTACCAACACCTGGATCACCAACAATAAGAACGTTATTTTTATTTCTACGTGCCAGTATCTGTTTAAGTTGTTCTGTCTCTTCTTCCCTGCCTATAACAGGATCTATCTTTTTGTCGAAGTATTTTTGATTTAGGTTCTCACAGTAGTTCTTCAGTATTCTGTCCGCTTGGTTGGGCCTCAGTTTCTGTTCTGCACCTGGCTGTTGACCACCTATCTGTGCCATTCCTTCGTCTAATATTGTTTCTGTAGACACAAGGTCCTGTAGATCCTGCTTGTTCACTTGGTGTTTCTTGAGGAAGAAAGCCGCGTAACTTTTCTTCTCGGAAAATATAGATATCAATATGTCCACTGAACTTACATCCTGTCTACCTTGGAACAGCGCCTGGGTGAACGCTCTGTTCATCAGTCTCTCCAAGGAAGCGGTCTTACGAGGTGTCATTGGCTCGGCGCCTTTGGCCACGATGTCATTGCACTTGGTATCTAGGTAGTCCTCTACATCCTTGATTAGCATTCCAACATTAATCTTGAAATCGTGTAACACAGTACCGATGTCTCTGTCTTTTATCAACGCCAGTAAGACGTGCTCTATGGTCACGTACTCATGTCTTCTCTTCTCGGCTTCCTTAACCGCGTTTTCGAATATGTTTTCTAGTCCTTCGTTTGCTTCTAGCATTTCCACTCCAATCTATTTTGCCTGAATTTATTGCGTCGAACGTCTCCACGTCCCTTTCCGTCCACTGGCATTCCTGCTGTATGCCCGCTATTAAGAATTCCACATCTTCCTTGTCTATTGGCTTCTTGTACGTTCCATTCAAAATTTTCCATGCCTTAGTTTCCTTTGGTCTTCTTATTTGTTTGCCATTTGCCATCGTAGTTTACTGACTCTCTGATTAAACGTAACACCTTCAAGGTGATCGTGTTCATGCTGGAAGCATTTGGATTCCATTCCGTCGAGCCTTGCGAACCTTGTTTTGCCTTTTGTTGTTTCATATTGTACTTCAATTACTTTTGGTCTTTCTACTTTTACAAAGATGTCCTTGAAACTCAGACACCCTTCCACATCTATAACTTTTTCTTCACTCTGCATTATTATCTGTGGATTCCAAATTATAACAGGTTTTTGAAATGTGTCAAATGAGTTGTGACCTATCGCGAAGAATCTTTTGGTAATGCCCATCTGGTTGGCGGCCAGTCCCATTCCTTTTTCATCTAGCATAAGTTTTATTGCATCGTGTTCGAACCGTTCCAGATCATCATAGCCATCTATCGTGTCGGTCTTTTTCCATTCCGTGCTCTTCTGTAGCAGTGTCTCGTGTGGGTATTGGTATACTTTTATCATTCCACAACCTCTATCTCTGATTCTGTTTCTATCACAACACGTGCACCGCAGGCCAACAATGGTTTATCATTGCCGCCGTACACCACTTTGCTGGGTCCTTTTATCTCCACTGCATGACAGTATGTGTTCTTGCTACCTTGCTTGATGGTTATCACTGGGTCATTGGTGCCGTGTTTCTTGTTTGCACGTATCACGTGTTGATTTACATGTATGAATTTCTTCTTTGTCCTCATAGGTCCTTTATCTTCTTCAAATCCTGTGCTGAAAGTTGTGGTATCAACACGTGTACTTTAACGTATAGATTCCCACGAATATTTAACGTCTTATGTACAGGCATACCTTGCCCCTGTACCTGCAATATCGTGCCTGGTTGTGTGCCTGACGGAACCTTCACTTTTATGACTTTATCATCTAAAGTTCTCAGTTGAATCTCTGTTCCTCTCACTGCCTGGAAACAATCTATGGTCTTTTCCGTGTACAGGTCATTGCCCTCACGAGTGTAGCCGTCTGAGTCTAACACACTCATCAGCACTAACAGGTCACCACGCGGCATGTTTGCAATGGAATCATCGCCCATACCTGAGAACTTGAAAGTAATGCCGTGTTGCACACCCGCTGGTATCTTCACAGTGGCAAACTCGTCCCTGCCCGATGGCAGTTTATAGTTTATAGTTTTCTCGTGACTCATCATTGCTTCCTTGAGGCTTATCGCCATACGCACTTGCACGTTCCTGTTTCCACGCCGTGTCTGTCTGAACGACCTAGGTCTCCCCCCGGTGCTAAAATTGAATTGTACACCATCACCCATGTTGCCAACTCCTGAGAAGAAGTCACCGAATATGTCCTCGTTAAAGAAAGGATGCTCACCAGCACCCGTCATGCCGGGCCTGCCGAACTTCCGCATTGTGTCGTAGTCGTGCCTTTTCTGTGCATTCTTTAATGTGTCATGTGCTTCGTTTATTTCTTTGAACTTTGCCTCGTCACCACCCCTGTCTGGATGGTGTGTTTTTGCAAGATTTTTGAATGCTTTTGTTATTTCAGCACTGGAGGCTTTTTCATTCACACCAAGTATGTCATAATAATTTTTCATTTATTATATTTTACAACAGATTGGTGATCTGTCAATGCGTGGTAATTATTTTTTGATGTCTGTCTTCTTACCGTTCACGTAAAGACCAAACCAGGCCGCACCAGCACCAACAACAACAGACACAAAACCTGCCTGTGCGTTGTTTGGATTCTCTAGAGCCATGAACCATGTCATTGTTTGGTAGAATGCCACTCCGTACAGCACCATCATAAGTCTCGGCACTGTTCTCCAGTTTGATAGGAACTGTGGCAGTTCATCCCTAAGGAACACCCAGATGATCTTTATCAACTCCCAACCATCCTTGGCACCTTTCTTGACCATGCTGTCTTTTTTAACTACTAATTTGTCTTCGTTCAATTGTTCAGCCATTATTTCAACTCCGGTATCTTATGGTTTCTTTTCCTGTGTCCGTTCCAGGCAACAAATCCGCCCAGTCTCAATGACCAGTATGCCAGGTAGTTCATCACGTAGAATCCGTTCACAACGATGTTGATGTCTCTGAAGATTTCGTCCGCCTTCTTCTGGTTCAATTCACCCATTGTCTTTTTCTTGTTTGATTCAAGTAGCGTCTTGTATTTGTATGCGTAGTCGTGCACCAATCCACCGATTAGTAAAACACCAACTGGTGAGAAGAATGTTCTTAGGAACTTGGGTATGCTGGCACCATCGAAAGTGAATCCCGCTGGAATCACGTATTCCGTGCCGTCGATGTTGTACTTCCAGTCTTTGGTGATTTCCCAGTTACGTGTTGACAGCAACCACATCAATATTCCCTTCCAGAATCCTTTACCCTTTGTCTTGATGGGTAGCGGTTTCAGTTCTGGAAATCCTTTAAAGTTGAATTTCTGTGCTGGTTTCTTTCTCTTATCTGTGAAGTTCACTATCGCACCGATTATAACGACTGCGATCAGTATTGTCCACTGCCAAAATTTCATTGCTAATGTTAATAATAGTTCCATAAGTCTCCTCGTTTATGTGCGTATTTATTGCGTTGGTCCTTTTACAATGCCCTGCTTAACTAATTTTTCTCTGTTTTTCATGTGTTGTTTTTCAACATCTGCTTTGGCGCCACCAAAATAGGCCACAGCGTGTCCTTCGCTACACATAATTTCAGATACCGGTTTGTCTTTGATCAAGAAGTCACCCAACACCCTGCCAAACTTGCCTTTCATATCCTCGCCTTTTTTGCTGATTGTAGTTCTCAATACAGGCTTTGGTCCAAGTAATGATTTCAATCTTGCCTTGGCGGCAAGTCCAAATTTCTTTTCGATCTTGTTTCTTGTTCTTGATTCTGGTGTGTCTATGCCCATTATCCTCACACGCTCGTTCATCTGCCATATGCCGAATCCCAGGTCAATGTCCACGTCCACCGTGTCTCCATCTACCACTCTCTTTAATTTAGTTCTGTACGTCCACATTATCTGCTTCCCCCGATGTATCCACCAATCACTCCGATCAATCCTGTGACCGACATCTTCATCAGTGTTATCACGCTCTCGTCCACTGGTCTGTTC
>Ga0181591_10000951_pt1 | contig 24407 bp, 22 predicted proteins | sample 071ome_33_FD_133757 | JGI IMG/M metagenome (GOLD analysis project Ga0181591, IMG submission 133757) | Coastal salt marsh microbial communities from the Groves Creek Marsh, Skidaway Island, Georgia - 071412AT metaG (megahit assembly) | ecosystem: Environmental > Aquatic > Marine > Intertidal...
CCCCTGACCCATTTCATCGGCTGGGCAATAAAAGATGATGTCGTTAGTCGTGGTCAGTTGAAGAAAAGCATTGGGTACGAAGCCGTCATCAGCCAGGTCGATTGGCAGGGCCCCTCCGAAGGCGCAGCCGGGCAACTGCGCGGCAATGAATAATCCACCCCCGGCTTGGGCAGAGGCTTTTAGAAAACGCCGTCTCGATAGCGTGTTGGAGCTCATGCCTCATCTTCCTCTGCCATCGCGTTATAGGCGATCGCTGATTTCCCCGTATTATCTGCTGCGACGAGCTGTCTTCCTGCATCGGCAATGGCAGTTTTTATCCTCGGGTAACAGCCACAGCGACAGATGTTCCCGGCCATTGCTCGATCAATGTCCTCGAGGGAAGCCGTCGGATTGCTCTCCAGCAAGGCCGCCGCGGCCATTATTTGCCCACTCTGACAGTAGCCACATTGGGGAACATTATGAGTAACCCATGCGGTTTGCAGCGGGTGAAGCTCGCCTTCAGCCGATAGACCTTCAATGGTCGTCACTTTTTTACCCGCGACAGCGGCGACCGGAAGCACGCAGGTTTTCATGGCGCTGCCATCAAGGTGCATCGTGCAGGCGCCGCACAAGCCGGCGCCGCAGCCGAACTTGGACCCTTTCAGCTTAAAAACGTCACGCACTACCCACAGAAGTGGTGTGTCGGCATCTCCTGAAAACTCGACGCGCTGGCCGTTCAGATGAAATGAGATCACTGCCTGCTCCTCAAGGCGTTCGGGCCCAATTCACTCCCCGTAACGCCCCCATTATGCTTCCTTTCGGGCCATTGAGTTTACGCGATCAACGCTGGTATGGCTTAATCCAGTCGGTTTAGATATGCGACAGATAATAGTCATCGCTCACCAGTGATGCATTCGATGGAGAAGAAGACACATGGATCTGGGTATCGGTGGTAAGCGGGCGTTGGTATGTGCTGGCTCAAAAGGATTGGGCCGAGGCTGTGCTGAAGCGCTTGCGGCGGAGGGTGCTGAAATCGTGCTGAATGCCCGCTCGCCAGAGGTGTTGGAATCAACGGCTGAGGAAATCCGCAAGACGCACAAGGTGCCGGTCACGACCATCGCTGCAGACGTAACGACCGAAGAGGGACGCGGGCAGATTCTGGATCATGCAGGGACCCTCGACATTCTGGTCAACAATGCGGGTGGCCCGCCGCCGGGTAATTGGCGAGATTGGAGTTATGAGGATTTTTTATCGGCATTTGACGCTAATGCCTACTCAGCTATTGCCCTGATGAAAGCGCTTGTGCCTGATATGTGTGAGCGTGGCTGGGGACGGGTGGTGAACATCACGAGCGTCTCGGTTAAACAGCCTATTGGGGTCCTGGGTCTTTCCAATACGGCACGAGCAGCCCTTACGGGATTTGTCGCGGGAATTGCGAGAGATGTTGCCGATCAGGGTGTGGCGATTAACAACTTGCTGCCCGGGCTCCATGCCACTGATCGAACTATTGGCCTCGATAGTTATGAGGCCTCGATAACAAAGGAAAGCGTCGAAGCGGTGCGACAGCGCAGGCAGTCAACGATACCCGCGAGTCGCTATGGGACAGCGACCGAGTTTGGTGCGGCCTGCGCTTTCCTCTGCTCTCAGCATGCCTCGTTTATGATTGGGCAAAACATGCTCCTCGATGGAGGTGCCTTCAACAGCACCCTCTGAGGCTTGGGCACTGGCCATGGGGTGGGCTAGTGTTCAGAGCGCAGGGTCCCTTGATCTCATCTGACACGGCGTTCAGTCCGTAAACTTCATGATGAGTTTCAGCTAACAGCCAAGAGGAGCATTACGTTGAACAGTTATTATCGAATCCTTTCCGCAGCTACCCTGACGGCCGTATTGGCGATCCCTGCTGTGGCCCATATCGAGCGCAGTGAACCCATCCAGTCCTTGCGCCAATCTTACTTTGCGCTGGTGGGAATGACCTTCGGCCCAATGGCAGATATGGTCAAAGGCAAAATTGACTGGGACGAGGCCACTTTCCAGCGATGGGCAAGTGATTTGGCGGCGCTATCAACCGTGCAGGTAGAACGTGGTTTTGCACCGGGTTCCGAGCAAGGTAAAACCCGGGCCAAGCCGGAGATTTGGCTCGATATGGATGATTTCAGCGAAAAGCTTGCGAACTTCAGGCAAGAAGCTGCGGTGCTGTCTGAGGTGGCGATGGCTGGCGATCGCGCCGCCATCGGCGAGCAGCTGGGCAAAACAGGGGGCACCTGCAAAGCCTGTCACGATGACTACAAGTCAAAGGATTATCTCTACGATTAAGTGTAGATGCCTCGGAGCGTTCCTGCCTCGCGGTCGAGTGTGACGGCACGCACACCGCGAGGAGATTGATACCTTGAGGCGCGATGGATGACTCGCTGGGTGCTTTCCATCGACGGGGGCGGCATCCGTGGGATTATTCCCGCACTTGTAATCGCCTACCTTGAAAAGCAAACCGGACGCCCGGCTGCGGAGCTGTTCGATTTAATCGTGGGCACTTCTACCGGAGGAATTCTGGCGCTGGGGCTGGCTCAGCCCGCGAGCGAAGCAGCGGGTGAAAGTCGACATACAGCACAGCAGCTGGCAGAACTTTACATCGAAAAAGGCGCTGCCATTTTCGATCGGGGCTGGTGGCGTCGCCTGCGTTCAGTCCGCGGTATTTTTGAGGAGGCGTACGGTGCCGAGGCCCTTGAGAGCATTCTTGCGGATACCTTTGATAATGAGGTGCTGGCCTCATGTCGTTGCCATACGATGGTAACGACCTATGATATAGAACAGCGTAAGCCCCTTTTTATTAAGAGCTTTAAACCTCAACACGAATCGATTTTGTGCCGAGATGCTGCTCGGGCAACTTCCGCGGCGCCCACGTATTTTGAGCCTGCGGTGATTGCAATCGAAGGACAGACCCGCGCATTGATCGATGGCGGGGTGTTCATTAATTCACCTGCCGTGTCGGGATATGCCGAAGCCCTCAAGCTTTTCCCAGAGGAAACTGTCAAGGTGCTGTCGTTGGGCACTGGCGAATTCGTTTCTCCGATCTCTAGAGAGCAAGCGGCGGAGTGGGGTAGCGCTGGGTGGCTACTGCCGCTGCTGGACTGTGTGTTCGATGGCGTCTCTCGGGTGTCCGATCATCAAATGCGTCTTTTTCTGGGAGATCACTACCACAGGTTTCAAACGTCGCTGACACCGGCGAGCGATGAGCTGGACGATGTGTCCCCCGACAATATTCGATCTCTCGTCACTGTGGCGGAGTCGCTGATAGATCAGGCTCGGGATGCCCTAGACAGGCTCGCAGAAAAGTTGTCGGCAGCCTAGTGACTCGTAAAACTAATCAGTGTTGTTACGGCCCTTTGGCGTTAGCGCTTCTTTTTCGCTCCCGCGTGATCTCCGCCATGATCGCGACAGCTATTTCCCAGGGGGTTTTGCTGCCGATATCGAGTCCCACCGGCGCGCGCAACCTCGCTAGCTGTTGCTCGCTGAGGCCCAATGCCCGGAGGCGCTGGAGACGCGCCCGGGTGGTCTTGATAGACCCCAGCGCGCCAACGTACCAGGCGGGTGAGTCGAGAGCCTCCAGAAGCGCCATGTCGTCAATACGCGGGTCGTGAGTCAGCGTAATAATCAGCGAATGCTGATCAACGGCATGCTCTGAAATAACATCATCTGGCAGGCCCTCAATGAGGGTGACAATTGGGCCAGCCCACTGATTCAGGACCTCGGGCCGGGTATCGGTGACGATTACCTGATAATCCATCGCGACCGCCAGCTGACTGAGCACTTGGGCAAGCTGGCCGGCACCCACCAACAGCATCCGCATTTGAGGCCCCAGCGACTGAATCATGGTTGTGTCGTCGATGCTGATGACCGTCTCCAGCGATTGCTTCTCGATCACACTTTCGCCAGTGGTCAGATCGAGTCTGCGTCCTGTGGCTCGCCGGGACTCCAGCGCACCAATAGCGTCTGTGAGCCAGTCTGAGTCGTCCTGAGTCAGCGTTTCTATCAGAATATCTAGCTTGCCACCGCATGGGAGACCAAGACGCTCGTTCTCCTCGGCTGAGACGCCATACTCCACACGCATGGGGGTGCTTTGATCAAGTTCACCGCTCCTCAGCTTCTCGATCAAATCCTCTTCAACGCAGCCCCCGGACAAGGAGCCAATTTGATGAGACCGGGTCATACCCAGCATGGCGCCCACCGGGCGAGGTGATGATCCGCTCGTTGCGACGATGGTGCAGAGCCAGACCTGCTCGTCCTGATCCAGCCAGTCTCGCAATTGGCAGAAGACAGTCAGGTCCTGCCCATCCATCATAGCGGGGTGTTCGCCTCGGAGGCTGGCACCGCTATCACGGGTTGGCCCATTGGATGACATGCTCTTCCAGATCATCCGGGTTTATATCGCTCTCATGGATGGCTTTACCACGAATAGAGCAGTTGGCCTTGTGTACTAAGCCCGGCCGTCCCGTTTTCAAGTGATGCCAATCCGGTAGATCCTTCCCCTCGCTGAGCAAGCGATAGGCGCAGGTGGTCGGTAACCAATGAAAATCATCCAGTGGTAGCTCACGAAGGTCGAGGCAGTCAGGCACCCGACTTCTTCTGTTGTCGTAATCGGTGCAGCGACAGGATTTAAGGTCGAGCAGTTGGCAGGCGACACGGGTGTAGTGGATCTGGCCAGTGTCCTCATCTTCCAGTTTGTTGAGGCAGCACTTACCGCAGCCGTCACACAGTGACTCCCACTGGGTGTCTGTCATCGCGGCGAGTGATGTCGACTGCCAAAAGTGGTGATCAGTCATCGGCGGATAAATGGGCGAGGGAACCTGCGTTTTTTTCCCAGTTGCGGCCATCGAAAGCTTCGTCTTCGACAGAGTTGAGCGTCTCAGGATCAATGCAGCGCGCGTGAACGCTGACGCCGTCTGGATTTGATCGGGGAATATAAAAGGATTTCACGCCACAGTGCTTGCAAAAATAGTGCTGGGCAATGCCAGATCCGAAGGTGTAAAGGCTTAAAGCATCTTCGCCGGAAAGGATTTTGAAACGGGATTTGGGCACGATCAGATGTTGATAATGTTGGATGTTGCAAATCGAGCAATTGCAACTATGTGTATGTATATCTGCCGGCGCTTCAATCGACCATCTGACCGTTCCACAGTGGCAGCCTCCCTGATGAGTAGTGAGATCCTGATTTTCCAATTTGTTTCCTCGCTTTTTTCGCCCGGAAATGTGCTGCATGGGCAAGCTAGTTCAGTGATGAATTGTCTTTATCCCTTAGACGCGCAATAAGGCTGGAGGTATCCCAGCGCCCACCACCCATGGCCTGTACCTCGCTATAAAAAGTATCCACCAGTGTAGTGAGTGGCAAGGGAGCGTCAATGGTCTTGGCTGCGTCCAGAGTAATGCTCAGGTCTTTGCGCATCCAGTCCACGGCGAAGCCGAAATCAAAGTCTCCCGACAACATTGTTTTGTAACGGTTCTCCATCTGCCAACTCTGCGCCGCCCCCTGAGAGATTGCCCGAATCACGGCCTCGCAATCGAGACCAGCCTTCTCGCCGAAGTAGAGTGCCTCGGAAAGCCCCTGAACAATGCCCGCAATACAGATTTGATTCACCATTTTTGCTAGCTGACCCGCGCCGGCGCCACCGATTCGTTCCACTCGCTTGGCATAGCAGCTGAGCACCGGCATGCCACGCGTCAGCGCGTCTTCCTCGCCCCCAACCATGATGGTTAGCTGACCGTTTTCAGCTCCTGCCTGTCCGCCGGATACCGGCGCATCAAGAAAAGCAACTCCGCGTTTGGCACAGGCGTCGGCAAGTTCAATAGCGATCCGTTCAGAGGTTGTTGTGTGGTCAATAAGAATGCTTCCGGGTTGCATGCTTTCCAACGCGCCCTGCTGTCCTAACGCCACTTCCCTGACGTCATTATCATTGCCCACACAAAGCATGACTGCATCGGCATTGACGGCTGCCTCTGCCGGTGTGTTTGCGATGTCGCCAGCATAAAGACCCTGCCATCTCTTTGCTTTTTCCGAATTTCGGTTGTACACCACCACCTCGTGACCTTGTCGGCTCAGATGGCCCGCCATGGGAAAACCCATGGTGCCCAAGCCAATAAAAGATACCCGTAAAGAATTGTGTTCAGTCATGTGTAAATGCTCTGTCGCTCAGCTGTTCGGTTTGTTGGCCCACGATATATTGTCGCGACCTGCGAAGTCGCGCTAGGGTGACCGACTTGTATCGTCGGCGCTAGCGGCACGGGGGCTTCAATATGGTTTCGCTACTACAAAAACTGGTCGTAGGGATGTGTCTCTTGGTGCTAGGGACCTCAACATTTGCTCAATCTTTGGGATCAGGTGCACGACCTGTCGGGCAGAATTGGTCACGCAGTCCCGTATTCGCCCAAAACGGGCTCGCGGCGACAGCGCATCCGCTGGCGTCCCAGATAGCCATCGACGTGCTCAAGGCGGGAGGCAGTGCGGTGGATGCGGCGATTGCGGCCAACGCGGCACTGGGATTAATGGAGCCCACGGGCAACGGAATTGGCGGTGATCTGTTTGCCATTGTGTGGGATCCGAAGGCCAACAGGCTCTTTGGTTATAACGGCTCGGGCAGAAGCTCATCGAGTCAGACCCTCAGTGAGTTGAGCGAGCGTATAGACACTCTAAAGCGCGAGGGCAAACTCGATCCTGATTTTCAGGGAATTCCTTCCCATGGCTCATTGCCGGTAACGGTTCCCGGGACCGTCGATGGCTGGTTTGCGCTCCATGAGCGTTGGGGATCTCTGCCCATGGGATCCGTGTTGGCGCCGGCGATTCGCTATGCGAAAGAAGGCTTCCCAATGACCCCTGTGATCGCGCAGGGCTTCGCCGCCAATCTCAAGCGTTTTAGAGAACGTGCTCCTATGATCGAGGAGCTCGACAATGCGATGGCGCTTTATTTCCCGACCGGTGATGCGCCCGCGCCGGGAGATGTGTTCCGTAACGCCGATCTGGCAGAGACCCTGTCGGTGCTGGCAGAGGAGGGCAGGGACAGTTTTTATTCGGGTAGCCTTGGCAAACGGTTGGCGGCGTATTTCGCAGAGATCGACGCTCCGCTCACGGCCTCAGATCTTGCGGCCCATCGCGGTGAGTGGGTCGAGCCTCGAGGGGTGGATTACCACGGGGTGACCCTGTGGGAGTTGCCTCCCAACGGACAGGGATTTGCCGCTTTGATGATGCTCAATATTTTGAAGCAGACCGATGTGAGGGAATATGAGCGGGGCTCAGCAGCGCTTTTTCATCTGCTGGTCGAGGCCAAACGACTGGCATTTGAGGCGATGGCCCAAACCTTTGCTGATCCTGGCTTCGCAGATATCCCGCTGGATTACCTGCTGTCAGATGATTTTGCGGCGATCCAATATGCTCGCATTGATGCGAAACAGGTTCTGGCCCCGGCCGTGTTAGCGCCCATGCTCGAAGGAGAGGGTGATACCACCTACCTCACCGTAGCTGATAAAAACGGCATGATGGTGTCGTTGATCCAATCCAACTATCGAGGCATGGGATCGGGTCTGGTGCCAACCGGCCTTGGGTTTATGCTCCAGGATCGGGGAGAACTTTTTTCACTGGATCCAAATCACCCTAATGTCTATGCGCCGGGCAAGAGGCCGTTCCACACCATTATTCCCGCCTTTGTGACTCGAGAGGGTAAACCATGGATGAGTTATGGTTTGATGGGAGGTGGCATGCAGCCCCAAGGTCATGTTCAGGTGTTGATCAATATGGTCGATTTTGGGATGAACGTGCAGGAAGCCGGTGATGCCGCCCGTTTTCTTCACGACGGGGGGGGGAGTCCGGAAGGCGGTGACCCGACTCGCTATGGGACGCTATACCTGGAGCCGGGAGTTCCAATGGAAACGGTGGAGGCGCTAAAAACACTGGGCCATCAGGTCGAGGTAAATGACAGTGGCGTCATGTTTGGCGGTTACCAAGCGATTCAGCGGGACCCTGAAACCGGGGTTTACGCTGGTGCTACCGAGATGCGCAAAGATGGCACGGTAGCGGGGTGGTAGTCGTAGCATGACAAGGCAAAAGGCGGTCATCGTCGGTGCTGGTGGGATTGGTCTGGCCCTCGCTGATAAATGGCAGCAGAGCGGTCAGTACAACGTTCATGTTCTGTCGCGATCCAGTCCGCTGGATGCGCAGTGGCAAGGATGGGAGAGCGACTATAGCGACGAGTCATTGGCGCAGATCGCAGAGGGTATTGCTGAAGCCCCGGGGGAGCTGGCCCGTCTGGTTATTACCAATGGCGTGTTGCAGGGAGAGGGGTTTCGTCCTGAACGCGCGCTGCGTCAGCTCTCTCGCTCTGCCATGAGACAGATTTTTGAGGTCAACACGATGTTGCCGATGGTTGCTCTGGGAGCTTTTGAGTCCCAACTTAAACAGGCAGAGAAACCCCGGGTCGCCGTGCTGTCTGCCCGGGTCGGTAGCATTGGTGATAATCGGCTGGGGGGGTGGTACAGCTATCGCGCGAGCAAGAGTGCGCTCAATATGATGTTGCAATGCGCGGCAATCGAATTACATCGATTGAACCGGCAGCTTAAGTTAATCGCCTTCCATCCCGGCACTGTCGACACTGCGTTGTCAAAACCTTTCCAGCGAGGTGTGCCGGCGGATAAGTTATTTGCACCTGCGTTTGTTGCTGACCAGCTTAGTTGGATCCTCAATGACGTCAAGGCGGACGGCTCGTTGAGCTATCTCGATTGGGCAGGGGAACCTATCCCCTGGTAACGGAATGGCCTAGCGCAAAAACTCTGTGCGAGCAGCAGGATCGTTTTTAAACACACCGCCAAGGGCTGTTGTGCGGGTGGAGCTGTTGCTGTCCATGACGCCTCTGGCTTTTACGCAGTAGTGGGTTGCGTCTATCGATACAGCCACATCATCGGTTTCCAGCAGAGTTTGCAGTGCTACCAGGGTCTGCTGGGTAAGTCGCTCCTGCACCTGAGGCCGCTGGGCAAAAAATCGTACGATACGGTTTATCTTACTCAGGCCGATGATTTTATGCTTAGGTAAATAAGCAACGCGTGCCGAGCCATCGATGGTGACAAAGTGATGTTCGCAGGTCGAGGTCAGATTGATGTTGTCGACGAGCACCATCTCGTCTACATCCATCTTATTTTCGATAACAGAAATCTTTGGGAAGTGGCCGTAATCAAGGCCGCTAAAGATTTCATCCACATACATTTTGGCAATGCGCTTAGGTGTATCCTGCAAGCTGTCGTCGGTGAGATCGAGGCCCAGAGCCTCGGCAATGTCAGTGAAGGCCTCGCGGATAGTATGGAACTTCTGCTCGCGAGATAGGCCGTTTTCGATCAGGGGTGTCTCGAGGCCCTTGGCGAGGAGTACCTCCCTAACTTTCTGAGCCTCCGCGCTGACTGGCCTGGCAAATGACACGGTCTGCTGGGGCGGGCTTATTGTCGTTTCTTGAGAGCGACCTAACATTGCGATATCTCCTTTATGTATGTTTATCTTTACGAGGAGTAACACAGGCTGGATTTATTCATCGATATGAGGAGCGAAAGCCATGAAAAACCCAATGATGGGAATGTTTAGGCCCCTTGCGAAGTCACTTGGACTAGTACTGGCGGTGGCGGTGTCAGCCTCTTCCGCGCTATCAGCGGACGAATCAGTGAGGGAGAAAGACGCGGCGACGATAAAAACCTTCCGACAAGCCGGGGCGGGCGACATGCTGGACGGCGCCTATGGCTATGCCGTATTCCCTACGATTGGGAAAGGCGGCATTGGTATTGGCGGCGCGCACGGCTCGGGCCATGTATACAAGAAGGGTAAGGCGATAGGTGAAACCAGTATGACCCAGATTACCTATGGTTTTCAGCTTGGCGGTCAGGCCTACAGCCAGCTTATTCTTTTCGAAGATTCGCGCGCACTCGAAGAGTTCATCGGCGGCAATTTTGAGTTTGGCGCCCAGGCTACCGCCGTTGCCCTCACTGCTGCGGCGGGTGCAGAGGCTGGTGGCACGGGTTCTGGCACCAATGTTTCTGCCGGTCAGAACGATGCCGACGTAGCAAGCGGCGGCTACAAGCGCGGTATGGCTATCTTCACGATAGCCAAGGGCGGACTGATGTACGAGGCCACCTTGGGCGGCCAGAAGTTCAGCTATAGACCTTTCTGACGCCGCCTTTAAGTGGAAAAAGCCCGCAACGCGGGCTTTTTTTCGTCTAGAGAATCCTGTTTGCGGAAATACTGCTCAATTGCGCCAAATCTGAGGCTTTCTCAGCCATGAGTAAGTCGGTTAACTGATAAACTGGGCGTTGTTAGGTCAAGTCATCGTACCGGGTACGAAAGTCGTGTGATTTAGCGACATGATCCAGCGGCGAGGTCGACGTCTGCCGCATAGAGCAACGAGTGAGACCGGCATAGGACAGGGAGTCGATATGTTGAAAGGATTGAGACGGGCAAGTCTGCCGCTGGGTGTATTGGCGGTCGGCATCGCGATCATGGCGGTGCTCATTGCCGCAAGGCCAAAGCCAGAAGCAGCTGCAGAGTTGCCCCGGCCAGGACGTGTCCATATCGCTACCGCCGAGCGGGTAGTCACCCAGCTTCGCGTGGATACCTATGGCGAAGTTAGACCTACCATTCAAACTGATGTTGTCGCGCAGATCGCGGGTCGCGTGGTTGGCGTGTCCCAGGAGTTTGTCGAGGGCGGTCGGTTTGAAGCCAACGAAATCCTGCTGTCTATTGAGGATACAGACTACTTGTCGGCGCTCACTGAGGCCGAGGCTCGACGTGCCGCGGCAAGTGTCGATCTCGAGACAGCTCTTGCAGACGCCGATGTGGCAAGGCAGCAGCTTGAAGGCGTTAGAAATCCCTCTCCCCTCGCGCTGAAAGAGCCTCAGGTGGCTCGCGCTGAGGCGGCCTTGGCAGCAGCAGAAGCCGCACTTTCACTTTCAAAAACCAACCTTGAGCGAACGAAAATTGCATTGCCTTTCCGTGGCCGTTTGTCGGCGACTAGCGTCGACTTGGGGCAATACGTGACGCCGGGTAAGGTGATTGCCAGAGCGTTTGGTACCGATCGGGTTGAAATCAGATTGCCGCTAACGGATACCCAGTTAGCAGCATTGGGCGTTCCGATCGGTTACACCGCCGTCGCCACGGAAGGGCTAGCGGTCGATTTGTCAGCCCAAATCGCCGGTGAGCACTACAGGTGGGCGGGCAGGGTGACCCGCCTTGATGCGTCTGTCGATCCCACGACCCGCGTTATTTATGCGACTGCCGAGGTCGAGAATCCCTATCCTGAGCCAAGCGCCATGCAGTCGATGCCGCTGGCAGTGGGTCTCTTTGTCGAAGCACAAATTGCCGGCCGCATAGTTGAAAACGTTATCAGCATTCCTGAGGCCGGGCTTCGAGCAGGGGACAGGGTGTTCATCCTCAATGACGAGGGGCTTCTTGAAATAAGGCAGGCTGATGTGATTCACCGCGGCGGTAATGAGGCAATCCTTGCCTCTGGAGTGGCAGTCAACGAGTCAGTGATTGTCTCGGCCATCAGAAACCCGATCCCCGGCATGCGCCTTGAAGCGATCGATACTCTGTCATCCGAGGTGGGTGACGGCGACACGCTGGCCAACTGAGGGACAAGCGCATGCAGAACTTCGTTGCCTGGTGGGTCAAAAACCCGGTAGCAGCCAACCTCTTAATGCTCGGCATTATCATCTCCGGTTGGCTCGGTCTGAAGAATATCGAGAAGGAAGCCTTCCCCTCGGTAAACCCTGCGCTGGTACAAGTGGAGGTTGCCTGGCAGGGAGCTTCGCCGCAGGAGCTTGAGCAGCAAGTTATTCAGCGCATCGAAGATGCGCTCGAGACCGTTGCCAACGTGTACCGCGTCAATGCGGAGGCTCGCGAAGGTTTTGGCTCTGTGACCGTGGAGTCATACGCCAATGTAGATTTAAATAGCTTTACCAATGACGTAAAGAATGCGGTTGATTCGATTACATCTCTCCCTAGAGATATCGAAAATCCGCGGGTACGACGATTTGAATGGCGTCAGGAAATGCTTCGTGTTGCCGTCGTGGGTGATATCGGAGAGCGTGCACTGACGCGCTTGGCACAGGATCTACGAGAGGACTTTGCTGCCCAACCCTATATCGCCAGAGTAGAGGTGTTCGGCGCCCGCCAGGAAGAGGTCACCATTGAGCTGTCAGAGAGTGCCATGCGTCGCTATGGGCTCACCTTCGAGGAAGTGGCGATGGCGGTACGGGCCAACTCGATCAACGTATCCTCCGGTCAAGTCAAAACACCCACCGGCGATATCCAGCTTCGGGTCCTCAATTTGGCTGAGGATCAAATCGATTTTGAATCAATCGTCGTCCGTCAGACCCGGGACGGGGGCCGTATCCGTATAGGGGATGTGGCCAGAGTAAATGACGGTTTTGAGGAAAACGAAATTCTGGCGACCCTGAACGGCAAGCCCGCGGTACTGCTTCAGGTTCAGACCACCGATGACATGCAAATCGTGAAGTCGAGTAAATCAGCTGCGCGATGGATCGAGAAAACTCAGGCCCAACTTCCCGAGGGCGTTGAGTTGATGATGTGGTTTGACTCTGCTGATATTTACACATCCCGTATGGACTTGATTGCAGAGTCTTCAATACTTGGCTTGCTTCTGGTCTTTCTGGTGTTAGTACTGACCACCCGGCCGAGAGTGGCTTTGTGGGTAACCGCAGGCATTGGTGTGTCATTCATCGGGGCGTTTGCATTCCTTCCTGCGAATGATGTCTCCCTCAACGTGATATCCACCTTCGCCTTCTTGCTGGTTCTCGGCATTGTGGTTGATGACGCAATCGTCGTCGGCGAGAGTATCCATCATTATTCCCATAACGAGGGATTATCCGGGGAGGCAGCGGCAGTTGAGGGCACCATGAGTGTCGCTCGACCAGTGATCTTTGCAGTACTCACCACCATTGTTGCCTTTGCGCCGTGGCTTTTTGTGTCTGGTACGGAAGCTCAGATTACCCGCGAACTCTCGATCGTAATCACCCTCGCCCTAGTCATGTCATTGATCGAGGCGTTCCTTATTTTGCCTACCCACCTCCGGCATATAGCCCCCAGAAAAAATTTGCGTGGTATCGCCCTTTGGCAACGAAACTTCTCTCACAGCATTCTTGATTTTGCCAGAAATGTGTATCAACCCTTCCTCCGCCGCTGTGTTGACCGTCGTTACACCACTGCAATGGTTTTCATCGTAGGTTTCATGCTTTCCGTCACATTGTTCGCCACGGGTTGGGTGAAGTTTTTCTGGATGCCGCAGGTAGAAAACGAACAAATCTACATCGACGTGAAACTCCCGGCAGGCACCCCTTACGATCGCGCCTTACAGGTATTGGATCAGTTGCAAGAGGCAGAAAAATTGCTGATGGAGGAGGTCGAGTCGAGCGCTGCCAGCACGGGCGAGGGCTCAGGCAAACTCATTGAGGGTTGGTATACCAGAGCCCGACGAGACAGCGTTATTGCCATTGTGCGCTTGGCACCTCCTGAAGTCAGGGATCTCAGCGCGCGTGCTGCCGCTGATCGCCTCCGCGAGCTGATGGGTGAGGTCCCCGATGCCGATGAAATTAAAGTGAACTACACCCTGAACGAGGGCGATCCCACTATCACCTTTCTATTACAGCACAATGACTTCGATGCGCTGGGCAAAGCCAGCGAGGATCTGCAACTTCATCTGCGCGGCTATGAATCGGCTTTCTATATTCGCGATGATCAGCAAGGTGAGCAGGGCGAGCTCCGCTTCTCCTTAAAGCCCGGTGCGGAAAAACTCGGCCTGACTCTTGGAGAGATTTCTCGACAGGTGCGTCAGGCCTACTACGGTGAAGAAGTACAGCGATTACCGAGAGAGTTTGGCGATGTTCGTGTCATGGTGCGTTACCCGAGAAGCTCCAGAGAGCAACTTTCATCTCTCGATGATTTTATGGTTCGTACCCCGGATGGAAGGAGCATACCTCTGCAATCCGTCGTTGAGGTGAGTTTTGGTGAGGGTGTGCAACGTATCAATCGACGTAATGGCGAACGCGTAGTCCGAGTCGTGGCAAACGTTGAGCGCGATGCGATGGGCGAGATTTCCCGCTCGGTTAACGAGACTTTTATACCCACACTAAAGGATAAGTATCCGGGACTCAGGATACTCAAAGGAGGCACCCAGGAAGCCGAAGCAGAATTTTTCAGCGAGATAGGGGCTCTATATACGGTGGCGCTCTTTGTTATCTACGCCCTGATCGCTGTGGCGTTCAAGTCCTACTCACTCCCTTTGCTAATCATGACGGCGATACCATACGGGTTTATGGGCGCCATCTTTGGGCACCTGATCTTTAATATGCCACTGGCGTTATTTTCCTATTTTGGCATCGGTGCCGCCGCGGGCGTGGTGGTAAACGACAACCTGGTACTGGTCGACTATATTCGTCGCCGGGAGCAAGACGGACTGAGCTCTCGTGACGCGGTCATGGACGCGGCAGTCAATCGATTTCGTCCGATATTGTTGACGACGATCACGACCTTTGTGGGCTTAATACCGATCATGGCTGAGCGCTCTACAACGGCTGAGTTTTTAAAGCCTGCCGTTCTGTCACTTTCCTTTGGCGTGCTGTTTGCGCTCTTCGTAAGTCTCCTGATGGTTCCGGCGCTCTATATGATTGGGTTCGATATCAAGCAGTGGATAATCCGGCAGAAAGCGAAGGTCCTCGACGGCCGTGGCTCACCGGACCCCGTGCATGAGTCGCTTTAGCCAAGGTGTGATGAGCAGCAGCAACGCCCCCGCAATCAAACCTGTCCACAGCAGCTGACCAAAGAGTTCGGTGTAGCCGTCCAGTGCTCCTGCTGTGGCCGCACCCCCAGCGTTCGTTGTCGGCGAAGTGGCGAGGGCGGCGAGTTCTGCGGCAACGTAGGACGAATATGCCGAGGCAAGAAACCATGCTCCCATCATGACTCCAACGACACCGGGCACCGACAGCTTGGTGACAGCCGAAAGGCCCACGGGGCTCAGGCACAGCTCCCCGGTGGTGTGGAGTAGGTAAGCCAGCACCAGCCACCAGGCCGAAATCACGCCGAGTTCGTTGGGAAATTGGGCCCCGTAGGCCAGGGCACCAAAACCAAGCCCTGCCTGTGCGATACCTAGTGCAAACTTCAGCGGCGTACTGGGCTCCAGCCCCCTGCGACCGAGGCTGGTCCAAAGCCATGCAAACAGTGGCGCGAGGGTAAAAATGAAAAAGGCATTGGCTGCGCCAAACTGGGACGCGGTTAGGGTCACGCCCAGCAGGGTTTTATCTGTACCCCGATCTGCAAAAAGCGTCATGGAGCCTGCTGCCTGCTCAAACAGAGCCCAGAAAACGACCGTCGAGAGGATAAGAGCGACCAGAACCAGCATGCGATCCCGCTCAACTGAACTGCAGCGAACGAAGATGTACCAAAAAAGACCGACCAGGGTGAGCACGGCAACGACATTGAGCACAGTGCCGACCACGGCGGTGATCTGAATAAGTTGCCAGACAACCCCAACCCCGGCGATCCCTAACAAATAGAGAGCGGTTTCGAGACTGACAGGGCCGATTTTGCCGGCGAGCACTTCTTCCGAGGGCGCCTCTCCGTGCCCGTCAAGAAACCGCTTGCCCCATAAAAAGAGGGCAAGGCCGAATAGCATGCCGATGCCGGCAGCGCCGAATCCGTAGGACCAACCGTAGACCTCACCCAGCCACCCACAAAACAGGGTGGCGGTAAAGGCGCCGATGTTGATTCCCATATAAAAAATGGTGAAACCGGAGTCCCGTCTCGGGTCATCATCGGCGTACAGCTTTCCAACCACGGTTGAAATGTTGGGCTTCAAAAATCCAACGCCCATAACGATGAGTGCAAGGGAGAGATAAAAAACCTGCAGTGCGTCGTCATCGCGAACAATACCGGCGTCGGTCGTGCGCGCTTGTTCTCCCTCAAAGGCCATGCCCAAATGTCCGGCCACCAGCAACAAACCACCAAAAATCACCGCGCGTCGCATGCCCAAATAGCGGTCGGCAATCAGCCCGCCGAGCACCGGCATGGCATAAACCAGAGCCGCATAGCTGCCAAGCACGCCGAGGCCGGCTTCATCACTAAACAGGTGATATTTGGTGAGGTAGAGAAGTAACAGGTACTTCATGCCGTAGAAGGAGAAGCGCTCCCAAAGTTCGGTACCAAAGCAAATGAAAAGCCCCGGAGGGTGACCAAGAAAATCCTTATGGCTGGGTATTGGCGTGGCTGTCATGGCTTAGGGCCTCTTCTCTTGCTGTTTTGGCATGTGAGGGCAGGGATTCAGATTCAGGCTGCATCAATAAAGGAAGCGTTATCGGTTTGACTTATCCCGGTCTGCTCGAGCGCGGACATCATGGCACCAAATTCATTGATACGCTTGACCCGCGCGAATAATTCTCCCGCCTGGGGATAGTAATACTGAAGGTATACCAACCACTGCTTTGTAGGATTGCAGGCGTAGCGGACCTCGTAGGTGGCCGCGTTACGTGCCAAATAATCGAGGAGTAGGAGTCTAACGTCTTCCCACGTGAGGGCATGATGAGCCTCTCCCGCGAGGGTCGCACGCACCGAAAGCGCCAAATCCGGTCGACAGAGGGCACCTCTGGCCAACATAAAGCGGTTTGTGCCGCTGGCTTTACCGCAAGCCAGTACGTCGCTTGCCGCCCACAGTTCACCGTTCGCATTCAACGGGATTGGGCACTGGCTGCCGATATCAGCCAGCCGATGCCAATGGGCCGGTGGCCGGTAGCCCTGACGTCTGGTTCGCGCATGGACTGTCAATTCATCAACGCCGCCGGCCACCGTTGCGCTGGCAATTTCTTCGGCGCGTTCATCGGAGTCAAATCCCAGCCGTATCTTCGCGGTCACGGGAATTTGGGGAGGCACGGCTTCTCGCACTGCTCGGCAGATTTTTTCGATGTGTTGAGGGGTTTTCAGTAGCACCGCTCCCCCCTGGGATTTATTGACGGTTTTTGCGGGGCAGCCAAAGTTGAGGTCAATGCCAGGGGCTCCGAGAGCTGCGGCTACTTTTGCGTTGGCAGCCATCAGTTTAGGATCGCTTCCCAGAAGCTGCACAAAGACGGGTACTCCTGAAGCGGTGTGGCCGCCCTGTTCGAGCTCAGGACAGAGTCGGAGAAAGACCCGTTTTGGCAGGACGGTTTGTGAAATTCGCACAAACTCGGTAACGCAGCGATCAAACCCCCCGACCGTGGTAAGAATATCCCGCATAATTCCGTCCATCACCCCTTCCATCGGGGCCAAAATGAGACGAAGTGGTGTTTTCTCCGTATGAGGCAAAAGCGTCGTGGTCTGCATGGGGCAAGAATAACTGACTAACTGGGGTGCGCCTACGCGATTGGCGGCTTTTTCTTGGGCCTTGTACACTTCGCCTCCGCCGCGTACCAATACAGAGAAAAAGGCATGAATCCAAATTATCTCGACTTCGAACAACCGATTGCGGACCTCGAGGAAAAGATCGAAGAGCTTAGTAGTGTTAGTGGTAGCGACGATCTCAACCTCGCTGACGAGGTCGCTCGGTTGCGGGAGAAGAGCCAGGCACTGACCGCCAAAATCTATTCGGATCTCAGTCCCTGGGATATTGTGCGCGTCGCCCGTCACCCTCAGCGTCCTTATAGCCTCGATTACATCCAACACATATTCACCGAATTTGATGAGCTGCACGGAGATCGTCACTTTGGTGATGACAAGGCCATTGTTGGCGGCATAGCTCGACTAGAAGGTCAGCCCGTGATGGTGATCGGCCAGGAAAAGGGGCGGTCTGTGAAGGACAAAGTCATGCGTAACTTCGGTATGCCGAAACCGGAGGGCTATCGAAAGGCGTTACGGCTGATGGAACTTGCCGAGCGGTACAAGCTTCCTGTGATCACACTGATTGACACCCCCGGAGCCTATCCGGGTATCGACTCGGAGGAGCGAGGTATTTCTGAGGCGATCGCGCAGAACCTGGCGGTCATGTCACGACTGAGAACTCCTATTGTTTGTGTCGTTATCGGCGAGGGTTCATCCGGGGGGGCCTTGGGCATCGGCGTCGGGGACCACCTTGCGATGCTTCAGTACGCTACTTATTTTGTGATTTCACCTGAGGGATGCGCCAACATCATCTGGAAAAGCAGTGAATTTGCGCCAGATGCCGCTGCGGCCATGGGCGTGACCTCTTCGACATTAGAGGAACTCGGGATTGTGGATGCCACCATTGAAGAGCCTCTCGGCGGTGCCCATCGGGAGCCGGAAGTCATGGCCCGACGCATTCGAGAGCATCTAGTCACACAGGTGGCGCGTTTATCCAGTATGGAGACCGACGTAATGCTGGAGGAGCGTTACCGGCGTCTCATGTCCTACGGTAACTGACGCTGACTTCTACCTCTTTGCCATCGGCGGCTGTCGCCGGTTTCTCCTCGCTGCCATCGGCTGGCAAGTGGGTCGTTGCTCTCAGTGGCGGGCGCGACAGCATCGCGTTGCTCGATATGGCGCAGCTCTGGCTTCGAGCGCATCCGGGGCCCCTCTTACGTGCCGTTCATGTCGATCATGGACTGCAGCCATTGTCAGCCGACTGGCGGCGATTTTGTGAAGATTTTTGTGATCGTCATGGGGTGCCGCTCTCCGTGCACCAAATTCAGATCGGCGACCATTCAGGGCAGGGCGTCGAGGCTGCTGCGCGCAGAGCGAGATACCAGATTTTTGAAGCGGAACTGGGCCCCGGGGACACTCTGTTGCTGGCCCATCATGAGGACGATCAAGTTGAAACCGTCCTGCAGCGCCTTTTCCGTGGCACAGGACCTCGTGGCATCGTCGGCATGCCGGTCGAGCGGCCGCTAGGTCAGGGTCGGTTGCATCGACCCCTGCTCGACTTGTCCCGAGATGCCCTGAATAAGTGGGTTGTGGATCGAGGCTTGGAGTACGTAGATGATCCGACAAATGCTGATGTGGCTTATGACCGGGGGGTGTTGAGAACCCAAGTGCTCCCTGTTGTCGCCGAGCGTTGGCCAGGGTATCGGGACAGCATCAAGCGGTTCTCCTCCTTGCAACGCGACCTTATCGAAGGGTTGCCGGACATGCCGGTGGTGAGGAGCGTATTTGGCGAGCCTCTGTTGGCGGTCGAGTCCTTTGATTCCGTAGAGGAAATGGCGACCTCCATCCACACCTGGCTAACGACACTGTCGGTGATATCACCATCTCAGCGTCGCCTGCATGAATTTGCCCGCCAGTGTCGGGAGACGCGGGACGGTGGCCTTCCCCGGCTATCTCTCAAAGGGGGCGAGCTGATTGCCTGGCGATCGCAAATTTTTCTTACTTCTCCAACGGTCCCAGCCTCAGCAATCTGCGAGGAGGGAGTCGTTGGCAACGATATGCGGGGACCCTGGGGCACTATCGTCTGGACGGCCGCTAGCAAGCGGGGACTAAGGGCAGGCGAAGAGGTGCAGGTCCGTTATCGGCTTCCGCAAGAGAAAGTAGCCCCTCTCGGTGGAGTCCATAAAGACTTTGGTCAACTCTGTCAGGAGCGCGGGGTGCCACCATGGTGGCGTCAGCGGCTGCCTATTATTACCTGTCAGGGGGTTCCGGTGTGGGCACCGGGGATTGGTCTGCTAGGCGGCGCGGAGCTACTTATGGACCACACAGGAGGGGGACGGATGCCCCATTTGGCGGCTGTAAATCACCCCGCCCCAATTGAGTAGCGCTGACCTTACTGTTAAACTGACGTCCCATCTGAGTGCGAGTGAAGCGGCTGCCTAGAGCATCGTTTTACCGTCGATTTCCCCTTCGGGGGCAACCCCTAGATTGGTGGTCGGCATGACGCGTTACGTCTTCGTTACAGGTGGAGTTGTTTCCTCTTTGGGCAAGGGCATTGCCGCAGCCTCCCTCGCGGCGATTCTCGAGGCCCGCGGGCTCAAAGTCACCCTGCTGAAACTTGACCCTTATATCAATGTCGACCCCGGTACGATGAGCCCTTTTCAGCACGGCGAAGTGTTCGTTACCGATGATGGTGCCGAGACTGATCTCGACTTGGGTCACTACGAACGTTTCACGCGCACCACAATGACCAAGCGAAATAATTTCACCAGCGGTCGGGTGTACGACGCGGTACTGCGCAAAGAGCGTCGCGGGGATTATCTGGGCGGTACGGTGCAGGTTATTCCCCACGTAACCGATGAGATTATTCGACGGGTCAAACTAGGTGCTGATGGTGTTGACGTGGCAGTGGTTGAGGTAGGTGGCACCGTAGGTGACATAGAGAGCCAGCCTTTCCTTGAGGCGGTTCGACAGCTCAAGTTGGAGTTGGGATCTGCCCATGCGCTGCTCATGCATTTGACCCTGGTTCCGTACATTCCCACTGCCGGGGAGACAAAAACAAAACCAACTCAGCATTCGGTCAAGGAGTTAAGATCGATCGGCCTACAGCCGGAGGTGCTACTTACCCGTTGTTCTGTAGAGGTGGACGAGAGTGCTCGTCACAAGATTTCCTTATTTACCAACGTGGAAGTGCGAGCGGTAATACCCCTGCTCGACTCGGATTCAATATACAAAATTCCCCGCAACCTGAGCGCTAACGGGCTCGATGACTTTATTCTGGAGCGCTTTGGTCTGCAGTGTCCGCCGCCAGATTTTTCAGAGTGGGACGAGGTGGTTAAGCGAGAGTTCAGCGAGCGCCGCGGAGAGATCAAGGTGGGTATGGTAGGAAAGTACATTGATCTTGCCGACGCGTATAAGTCCCTGAATGAAGCCCTCGGACACGCAGGCCTTCAGACTCTTGCCAAGGTCTCCATCGAATATATCGACGCGGAAGAGATTGAAACTCAGGGCGCTGTCCTGCTGCAACACTTGGATGCCATCCTAGTTCAGGGCGGATTTGGCGATCGGGGCATCGACGGCAAGATTGCGGCGGTTCGATACGCTCGGGAGAATGGGGTGCCTTTCCTTGGAATTTGTCTGGGCATGCACATGGCAATGATCGAATTCGCCCGGCATGTGTGTGATCTCGATGGCGCCCACTCAACCGAGATGGAGAGAAATACACCGCATCCCATCGTTGCGCTCATTACCGAGTGGCAGACCGCCGAGGGTGAGAAAGAGGTCAGGGATGAAAATTCCGATTTGGGCGGCACCATGCGGCTTGGCGCGCAGACCTGCCATCTGGTGGAGGGAACGTTGGCTCGTCGCGTTTACGGCAATGATCAAATCAGGGAGCGCCACCGGCATCGATATGAAGTCAACAACAATTACATAGAGAAGATTGAGGCGGCGGGTTTGAAAATATGTGGCTGGTCTCAGGACAGGGAGCTTGTTGAAATCATCGAATTGCCAGATCATCCCTGGTTTCTGGCCTGTCAGTTCCATCCGGAGTTCACGTCGCGCCCGAGAGGGGGGCATCCCCTGTTCACCAGTTACGTTGAGGCAGCGCTCGAGCACGCCCACAAGCGGGCCGGCTAACGATGACCAGTTCGCAACATGTGAAGATTGGGGAGCTCACCGTTGGCAATGATCGCCCGATGGTGCTGATTGGTGGTGTCAATGTGCTTGAGAGTGAGCAATTCGCGATTGACGTTGCGGGGGTTTATGTGGAGGTGTGTCAGCGCCTTGGGGTCCCGCTGGTCTTTAAGGCGTCTTACGATAAAGCCAATCGTTCCTCGATACATTCTTACCGTGGCCCCGGGCTGGAGGAGGGCTTAAGGCACTTGGCTGCGGTGAAGTCAACCTATGACGTGCCGGTGGTGACGGATGTGCATTCCCCTGAAGAAGCAGCCCCAGCCGCTGCTGTCTGCGAGTTAATTCAGCTGCCCGCCTTTTTGGCGAGGCAAACGGATCTCGTGGCGGCGATGGCAGCGACACAGAGACCGGTCAATATCAAAAAGCCGCAGTTTCTGAGTCCAGAGCAGATGGCCAACGTGGTTGAGAAATTTCGTGAGTGCGGCAATGACCAGCTGTTGGTGTGCGAGCGTGGTAGCAATTTTGGCTACGACAATTTGGTTGTGGATATGCTTGGATTTGGGGTCATGAAACAGGTAACCAATGGACTGCCGTTGGTCTTTGATGTCACCCACGCGCTGCAGCGTCGCAATCCGGGAGATGCCGCTTCAGGGGGTCGCCGCCATCAGGTGCTTGAGCTTGCACGGTCGGGCGTAGCGGTGGGGGTCGCAGCCCTTTTTCTGGAGTCACATCCAAATCCGGACAAAGCACTTTGCGATGGCCCCAGCGCGCTACCCCTCGAATTGCTTGAATCATTTTTGGAGCAGGTGAAGGCGATAGACACGCTGGTAAAAGCGCAGCCCAATCTCGTTATCCCCTAACAGACCACTGGAGAGAGTAGGTGTCCGAAATAGTCGACGTGCGCGCCTTTGAGGTGCTTGATTCCCGCGGAAATCCCACCGTGATGGCCGAGGTAACCCTCGATGACAATTCAGTTGGTAGTGCCTGTGCTCCCTCGGGGGCCAGCACGGGTAGCCGGGAGGCCCTTGAGCTGCGAGATGGTGATGAGAAGCGCTATCTGGGCAAGGGTGTACTCAAAGCGGTGGGTCACGCTAACGGTCCTATCCGAGAGCTGCTGATCGGGCACGACGCCCTGGATCAGCGCGGCGTCGATGCCCGCATGATCGAGGCAGACGGTACCCCCAACAAGGCCAATTATGGTGCTAACGCTATTCTCGCCGTGTCACTGGCCACCGCCAAGGCTGCTTCGCAGTCAGCCTCCTTGCCCCTGTACCAACATATCGCTGCTCTTGCTGGAAACGCGCAACTGACCATGCCAGTACCCATGATGAATATTCTGAATGGTGGAGAGCACGCAGATAATAATGTGGACATTCAGGAATTTATGATTCAACCGGTGTCGGCACCCAGTTTTGCTGAGGCGTTACGCATTGGGGCGGAGATTTTCCACAGCCTCAAGAAGGAGCTTAGCCAGCGAGGACTCGCTACGGCGGTGGGTGATGAAGGGGGTTTCGCCCCTAACTTGCCCTCGAATGCCGCTGCCCTCGATATTATTGCCGAGGCGGTAAGGCATGCGGGATACACGCTGAACGAAGATGTCACTCTTGCTCTCGACTGTGCGGCCTCCGAGTTTTACAGCGATGGTGTTTACTATCTTAAGGGCGAGGGACGCCAGTTTAATGCCTCTCAGTTTGCGGACTACCTCGCTGATCTATGTGATCAGCAGCCAATCATCTCAATTGAGGATGGGCTGGATGAGTCTGATTGGGATGGTTGGGCGGTACTGACCCAAAAGCTGGGTGATCGAGTTCAATTGGTTGGAGACGATTTGTTCGTCACCAACACCGGCATTCTTAAAAGAGGGATAGACGAGGGCATTGCCAATTCTATTCTGATCAAGTTCAACCAAATCGGATCGCTTTCTGAGACCCTCGACGCTATTCAAATGGCACGAGAGGCGGGCTACACGGCTGTCATCTCACATCGCTCTGGTGAAACCGAAGATGCCACCATTGCGGACCTTGCTGTCGGGACCGGCGCTGGTCAGATAAAAACCGGCTCTCTCTGTCGTTCTGACCGTGTGGCCAAATACAATCGCTTATTGCGCATTGAAGCTGAGCTTGGTCTGACAGCCCCCTATCGCGGTCGCGCGGAGTTTAAACGGGCGTGACCATGAAAGCGCTGCTGGCGGTATTGATTCTGCTGGTGGGATTTCTGCAGTACCGGCTGTGGCTTGCCGAGGGTGGTATTGGAGAGATGGTGCGGTTGCAGGAGCAAATAGCTGCGGAAGAGGCGGTCAACGCCGAGCTGCGTCAGCGAAATGATGAGCTGGCGAGGCAGGTGCTGGAACTGCAAAACGGTCACCTAGTCATTGAGCAACGTGCTCGCGAAGATCTTGGCCTTGTGGGTGAAGATGAGGTCTACTACCAGTTCGCCGACGATGATGGCAAGGGAGGAGCCGCTGAATGAGTAGCATCTGGGCGGTAGTGCCCGCGGCCGGACTGGGTCGTCGCATGGCCGCCGAAGTGCCGAAACAGTATCTCCAGATTTCGGGAGTTACGCTGCTGGAGCACACCTTGCGTGCCCTACTCGATTGCGCTCAGCTTAGGGGACTTGTCGTTGCCCTCGATCCGGGGGATCGTCGTGCCGATAACATAGGGCTGCTTAGTGATCCCAGGGTGATGACTACTGCGGGCGGGGTTGATCGTGCGGAATCAGTGCGATCGGGGTTGGCCGCTCTCGAAACCCTGGCAGAGCCCAATGACTGGGTATTGGTGCATGATGCGGCTCGCCCTTGTCTGCCACTGAACAACCTGATTGGATTTGTTCAGGCGATTACTGAATCCGGTGTCGGTGGTTTGCTGGCCCAGCCGTGCACCGATACGCTGAAAGTGGTTAGTGAGGATGGGGTGGTTGCATC
>Ga0181591_10000955_pt1 | contig 24339 bp, 17 predicted proteins | sample 071ome_33_FD_133757 | JGI IMG/M metagenome (GOLD analysis project Ga0181591, IMG submission 133757) | Coastal salt marsh microbial communities from the Groves Creek Marsh, Skidaway Island, Georgia - 071412AT metaG (megahit assembly) | ecosystem: Environmental > Aquatic > Marine > Intertidal...
AAGGGGATGAGGCTGCCGTGCAACGGGCGGCTGAGATCTTTGAGACCCTCGACCAGATTGCTCGTCGTCAGGGTGTCGTCAATGATGCCGATGTTGACCGGCTGCTGGCCACTAATTCCGACGGTGCAGAACAGACCCAACACGAGTCGATTGAGGTGCAGCGTCCAGGCGGCCATGTTGTGCCTCGTTCGGCCGGACAGGCCACCTATGTCCGAGCCATTCGTGATCACGATGTCGTCTTCTGTGAAGGCCCGGCCGGCTGCGGCAAAACATTTCTGGCTGTCGCCATGGCGGTCTCCGCTCTTCGCAGCGAGCAGGTCACCAAAATCGTTCTCGTCCGACCAGCCGTTGAAGCGGGTGAGAGCCTTGGCTTTCTCCCTGGTGACCTGCAGGCCAAGATCAACCCGTACCTGCGACCACTGCTCGATGCCCTCCGGGAAATGATGGACTACGAGTTGCTGAAGCGACTGACTGAACAGGACGTCATCGAGATGATTCCCCTGGCCTACATGCGGGGACGAACACTTAATAACGCCTTCATCATTTTGGATGAGGCCCAAAACACCACTGCCGCCCAAATGAAGATGTTTCTCACCCGGCTTGGGGTTGGCTCAAAAATGGTGATCTCCGGCGATACCACGCAGATTGACCTCCCACCGAATCGCCGCAGTGGCTTGATTGACGCTATGGAGCGGCTTTCAGGCGTTACTGGCTGCCGGAAAATTAGCCTTGGCGGAGCCGACATTGTGCGACATCCGCTTGTTCAGCGCATTGTCGACGCTTACGAGGAATAATTAAGGACAGGCCAGCCACCCTTCGGCATTCACCAAAGCATGACGCGATGAGTATCGCCCCTTCTTCTTTTCGCCGCCGCATTCGCCGTGCATCCTCGATGGAGGGTCCCCAGGGCTTCTGGGGACACCTGCTCGAGACTATCTCTCGGTCGGAAGTGCTCGTCCGCCTTGGCCTCTGCCTTTTGGCCGGGTTGACCCTGCTGATCCTGCTGCACGGCTGGTCGCAGCCATTTGCCTTTCGACTTGGCACGGTTGCCCCACGCGGCGTGGTGTCGCGGGTGCCGTTTGAAAAGCCTGACCTTGACCGCACTCGGGCGGCCCAGGAACGGGCGACGTCTCAGGTGCGGGTTGTCTACATCCAGGACCGTGGGCCAATCCTTCGCATTCGTGACGGCCTGAAGAATCGCGTCGCCGAAATTGCTGCCGCCGAAACCCTGGCTGCTGTTTCCCGAGATGCCTGGCTGGAGTTTGCACCTGATACCGCAGCAGTGCTGGAACGGTTGCCGGTGCCTGCGCCGGGGACTGTTGTGAAGCCACCAGATCCACCGATTGCACCGGAGCCACCCGACCTTCCGCTGTCGCGTCGCCCTCAAGATGGCCCCGCCACAGAGACAGAGCTCGCCATCGATCCCGTTGCCGATACCCCTGTTGAAGAGCCTGAGCTGATCAGTGAGCAGCCGACCACACCTCCCGCCACCACGCCAGATGACATCGGGCTTGCTGCCGCCGTCACTTCCACCGAAGACCAGCCCGAGCCAAACCCGACCGGAGACGAGGCTCCTGCCCAGCCTGCTCAGCCGTCTGTCACCGAATTTGCACGGCAGAAAATCGAGGCCGAGCAGGCCTTCACGGCCTTTCGCAGCCGGGTCGGAACCAAAGAGAAACTTCTGGAGTTCAACAAAGCCATCGACCGGGCCTTCGCGCCACTCGAAGCTCAGGGTGTGCTCGAAAAAATTCAGCATGGACTCGACGAGGGCAGCCAGACAGAAATTGATGTCCATCCCCTGGGCAACGCAACAGAAATGCTTCGGGCTCAGGTGGCCGACGTGTTGCTGGGAGAAGCCAAGATTCGGCTGAAGTCCCGGCTGACCGAGGAACTTGGTGCGGGCCCCCTGACCGACCGCGTCTTCAACTGGGTCGACCCCCGCCTGACCGGTTCGCTTGAGGTCGATAGTGAGGCCACATCGCGGGCCAAGGCCGAGGCCATTGAAAAGACTCCCAAGCAGTTTGTCCGTTATGCCGCAGGCGACCTTCTGGTGCCGGCCGGCAAAGAAATCACCAGTGAAGAACTGACCCTCCTCAAACTGGAACACGAGGAGGCGTTGCGGCAACAGCCTGTGGGTGAGCGGATTGGACGGGCAGCCTCACTCTTGGGCCTGTTCGTCGCCATGTTCACCCTGGCCGGTTTCTACCTGCACCTGCATCACCGTGACGTCCTCCTCGATCTCGGCCATGTCGCCACCCTATTGGTGTTGGTGATTGCCACAACGGCCGCCTGCTCCTTCGCGGCCGGTGATGCCTGGCGGGCTGAAATCCTCCCGCTGCTGGTCTTTGCCATGACGGTGGCGATTGCCTATGACGAAGATCTGGCGTTGCTGTTAGTGGCCGAGGTGGCACTGGTGCTGGTGGTCGGACTGGGCCAGGGACTGGCCGATTACATCACCCTCACGGCTGCTGCCGCTGCCACCATCTTCTGGATGGGCCAGATCCGCAGCCGGAGCAAACTGATCTACGTCGGGCTCTGGGCTGGTGCGGTCGCCACGACAACGCAGATTGGTGCCAACCTGCTGGCTGAACACCCGCTCGACCTCTACCTCCTTTTCGAAGCAGCCCGGACTGGTGTCTGGACGCTGCTAGCCGGTTTCCTCATGACGGGCCTCCTGCCTTTCGTAGAGAAAACCTTCGGCGTCCTCACTGACCTCAGTCTGCTTGAGATTGGTGATGTGGCCCACCCGTTGCTTCAGGAACTCGTGCGACGGGCACCCGGCACCTACAACCACTCAATCAATGTGGCCAGCATTGGTGAGGCTGCGGCCGATGCCATTGGTGCCCGTGGCCTGCTGGTGAGAGTGGGCGCTTACTTTCATGATGTCGGCAAGATGCTCAAGCCGGCGTACTACGTTGAGAATCAAGGCAGACAAGAGAACCGGCACGAAGCACTGGTGCCAGCCATGAGCAGCCTCATCATCATCGCCCACGTGAAGGAAGGGGCCGAACTTGCCCGCCAATACAACCTGCCCCAGCCGATTGTTGACCTGCTCCTGGAACATCACGGCACGACGCTGGTTGAATACTTCTATCGACGGGCAGCCGAAAAGTCGCAGGCTGATCCCAATAGCGGTGGCGTCGACGAGCAGACCTTCCGCTATCCTGGCCCGCGACCGAGCACCCGCGAGTCGGCTGTACTCATGCTTTCTGACGCCGTCGAAAGCGCCAGCCGTTCACTGAGTGAACCTACTCCGGCTCGAATCTCGAGCCTCGTCCACGAACTGGCCATGAAGCGTTTGCTTGACGGCCAGTTCGAAGACTGTGGCCTGACGCTGGAAGAACTACGAGTCATCGAGCAGAGCCTGATCAAGAGCCTGACGGCCGTCTACCACGGTCGGGTCAAGTATCCCGATCAGAGGACAGCCTAGTGGCTGAAGGAAAGCGTCGCAGGCCTGCCGGCCATTCGGTGCCACGGACCGCCGGGCGAAGGCAGATCGACTGCTGCAATCGGCAGAAACTGCTGCCAGTACGGGTGACCGATCTGAAGCGGCTGATGGCTGCCGCCCTCGATGCCACCGGAATCGAAACCGCCGAGATCAGTCTGGCCATTGTCGATGATGAGGAAATTGCCCAGTTGCACGAGGTCTGGCTAGGAGTACCTGGGCCGACTGACGTGATCACCTTCGATCTCAGCTCCCCTGCCGGCCTTGCCCGGTCTACCGGGTCGACCGATCTTTCCACGCATCTGGCGGGCGAAATTGTTGCCAGCGGTGAAACGGCACACCGCGAGGCGGGACGATACCACTGGCAGCCAGAGCACGAATTGGCGTATTACCTTGTCCACGGGCTCCTCCATCTTTGCGGCTACGACGATCACAGTCCAGCCGAACGACGGGCGATGCGACGTCGAGAACGTCAGGTGATGGAGGACATTGGCCTGCCGCCGCCACCACGACGCCTCCCTCGGCGTCGCGGGAAAGCCGCTTCACCATCACGCTGAATCCCTTTCATGCAGACTGCCTTTTTGTTGCTCATCTTCGCGAGTGTCGCCGCCCTCCAGGCCCGCGCGATCCGCGGTGCCCGGCGGCATCATCTTCAGGATGTCTGTCAGCATCAGAAACAGCCTGAGATCTACGATGAGATCCTGTCTTCCGGCGAGGGGGTTGCCTTTGTCGCCGCCACGGTTGTCACGGGTGCCGCAGTACTGGCCACCCTGATGGCAGCCAGCCACCTTGCGACGAACAACCTGGCCATTCTTGGCTGGATGGTGCTCTGCTGGGGCATGCTGGTGATTGTCCCAATGCTGCTGACGCGGGTGGCTGGGGTCTGGATTGTTGTGGTGACCTGGTGGCTGTGGCGACCGTTGATTCACCTGGTGCGGCCACTGGTCGCCATCGGCCGAAGCCTCCTGCGGCTGGCCAGCCGGTTTCTCCCGCGGTCAAGCCGGGAAGCCGCCGAAGACTCACAGGACGAGATTCGACTGGCGATGGATGAGGCCCATCGCGAGGGACACCTCGATGAGGAAGCCCGCGACATGATTCAAGGCGTAATGGAACTTGAAGATGTCCATGTTTCAGAGATCATGACGCCCCGCACCGAAATGATCGGCCTGCCGCTTGCCTCCCCGTGGGATGACGTGGTCGCCACCGCCATTGAGAGTGGTCACTCGCGTCTTCCGGTCTGGCGGGCTTCGTCAGATGACATTGTGGGTGTGCTCCACTCCCGCGAAATCCTCACTGAACTGGCCCGGTGTCACAGCAGTGATGCAGGCACCCCCCCTGACCTCAACGAACTGATACGCCCCCCCTACTTCATTCCCGAAACGATGAGCGTGCAGACGCTGCTCCGGGAACTGCAACGGGGCAAGTCTCATATGGCCATCGTGACCGATGAGTTCGGTGGTGTCTGTGGGGTCGTTACCATTGAGGATGCCCTCGAGGAAATTGTTGGTGAAATTGCCGACGAACACGACGAGGCATTCGATGATGGCATCCTGGCCGTTTCAGAAGATGTCTGCGAAACGCTAGCCCATGTCCCGCTCGATGACCTCAACGAACGGATGCAATTCAGCCTTCCCGAAGAGGCCGACTTCGACACCATCGGTGGATTCGCCTTTCATGTTTTTGGACGCATCCCTGAGGTTGGCGAACAGATTGAAGCCGACGGGGTGGCCCTTGAGGTGCTGGCAGCAACCGGTCGCAAGATCGAGCGGCTGCGGGTCACTCGGCTGCCCTCCGTGGCCAAGCCATCATGACCGCCGAAAAGGTCCGTGCCGTGGTTCTACGGGCGATTCCTTTTGGTGAGACCAGTGCCATCGTCACCCTGCTGACCCGGGAAGCTGGCAAGGTGCGGGGGCTGGCGAAGGGAGCGTGGCGGCCCAAGAGCAAGTTTGACGCCGCCCTTGACCTCCTTTCGGTCTGTCAGGTACTCGTCCACCGCCGTTCCAGCGGCAGTCTCGACTTATTGACCGAGGCTTTTCTTGAACATCGGTTTCGTGTTGGTGACAGCCAGCCTGCTGTCGCGGCCGGACTCTACCTTGCTGAACTCTTTGATGCTGTCACCGTTGATGCTGACCCTCAACCCGCCCTGTTCGACCTGGCCGCCAGCGCCGTCCGAATGCTGTCACGCCCCCGTCCGGGACAGAGCTCAGCCGCAGAGACAAGCAGACTTGATCCCCAAACAGTCGCCATGGTTCTCGTGCACACCGAACTCGGCATCCTCCAGCAGCTTGGGCAGTTTCCGGCACTCCACTCCTGCGCAGAATGCGGTGCCTCGCTGGGCGATGCCCGTACTGCCTTCGGCATGCTCTCGGGCGGCGGACTCTGCCAACGTTGCCGGCGGGGCAAACGGGCAGTGGTGTCAGTCTCACCGCCAGCGCTGGCCCTCCTGCGAAACCTTGCCGGGAATGGCTTTGCACAGACCCTTTCCAATTGTGACGCCATGGGAGAGGTGCGAGCCATCATGAACACCCTCCTGAGTAACCTCCTCGGCTACCGCCTCAAAACGAGTCGCTGGCTGTCCACCACCTTTGCCCCCCCTCGCGAGAAGACACGATGAAGCCGTTGACCAACTCCCGGCAGTGGCTGCTCTCTGCCTCTGTCCTTGCAGGAGTTCTGATCGCCTCGCTCGCCAGCGGCTGCGCAACGCTGACGAAGCCAGACTGGCCATGGCTGACTGGCGGCAGTGATTCAACCGATGACCTCGCCGAGAACGACACCTCTTCGGTGATTTCGACTGAGTCTCCCTACGACAAGGACCTCGGCTGGGATCAACTAAAGGGAGACACAATCAAGCGGCGGTTCAAAAAGATGGTTGGCCGGGGACCGAATGAGTCTGTCGCCCGTGATGCGCTCACCGCCGGCGACGAACTGTTCGTTCAGGAAAAATACAAAGAGGCCTTGTCTCGCTATCGCAAGGTCATTGATCGCTGGCCCGATTCAGCCATCGAGGAAGATGCCATGTGGCAAGTGGGGGAATGCCTCTTCTTCACCGATCAGTATCCCAAGGCTGAAGATCAATACGACGCCCTCGTCAAGAAATACCCCAACACCCGGTATCTCGATCGAATTGCCCAGCGGCAGTTTGTCATCGCCCAGTACTGGCTCGCAATGGATGCGAAGCAGCACCTGCCCCTGCTAGTTCCAAACCTGCTCGACCGCAGCCGCCCACTCTTCGACACTCGCGGGCGGGCACTCAAGGCCTATGAGCATGTTCGGCTCAACGACCCTCGTGGGCCACTCGCCGACGACAGCCTGATGGCCGAGGCCAATGCCCACTTCCTCGATCGGCAGTGGCTCGACGCCGACTACTTCTATTCGCTGCTGCGAACCGAGCACCCCGACAGCGAATTCCTGCTGCCTGCTCATCTGTTTGCCCTGCAGGCCAAACTGCAGGCCTATCAGGGTCCCGGCTACGAGGGGGGCATGCTCGATGAGGCTGAGATTCTGGCTGACCAGATTCTCGTCCAGTTCCCTGATCAGTTAAGCGATGAGGAAGAGCAACGGGTCATGCGAACCCGGGCTGAAATCGCAGCCCAGCAGGCGACCCGACACTGGAAACGGGCAGAGTTCTATGCCAAGGGCAAGCACTACACCTCGGCACGGATCTACTACGCCCTGATCGCCCGCGACTACCCCAAGACGATGATGGCCCAGCGGGCACGCGATCAGCTTGAGCAGTTAGCCGGTCTGGAGGATGTCAGCGACAACCCGCTGCCGGCACTCACCGCATTCCTCAACCCTGACTCACTCAAAGAAGCCGAACTCGATGCCATGGCCGAGGCTGACGCCATGATCGCCAGCCAGGATGCATCCGGTGAGAATCAACCGCTGCGCTGAGGCCGTCTGCGATGTCTGCTCCATTTCTTGATCGCCGTCAGATTCTCGGCGGGCTGGCATGCCTGCTACCGGGGCTACTGGGCTGCGCGGCCTATCGATTTGGGAATAGCACGCTGTATGCGGCCAACGTCCGCACCATCTACGTTCCGCTGTTTCAGTGTGACAGCTTTCGGGTGACTCCGGCCGTCGATCTGGGGGTACGGCTAACCGAAGCCGTCTGCAAGGAGATTGAAAAACGGACCCCGTTCAAGGTAGTCGACGGCGCAGGGGCCGACAGCATCCTGACTGGCCGCATTGTCGCCGACACGAAACGGATGATGGTCGAAAGCCCGAGCGACCAATCGCGAATGGTGGAACTCAACCTGCAGGTGCTTGTCACCTGGGCCGATCGTGGTGGTGCGGTTCTCGCCTCAGGGGCTGTCCCCGTGCCGGCGGCCAGCGTCGATGTGGGGCAGTCGGCTGCCTTGGTGCCAGAATACGGCCGCTCAGTAGTGAGCACGCAGCAAGAGGGCATCGTCAAAATGGCCCAGCAGATTGTCGGCCTGATGGAAGAACCGTGGTGATGAATTCACCGACATCTCGGCCAGCCAGATGGCAGTTACGGACGCGGTCGCTACCGTTGCCTGCGGCGGGTGAGCCGGCCCTGCTGATGGGCATCGTTAACGTCACCCCAGACAGTTTCTCCGACGGTGGTCTCCACGCTGGGGTTGAGGCCGCAGTTGAGCACGGCCTCTCGCTGGCTGCGGCTGGCGCTGACATCCTTGATGTTGGTGGCGAAAGCACTCGCCCCTTCGCCGAGCCAGTTTCGGCTGAAGAAGAGTGGCGGCGAGTCGGCGACGTTGTCGGCCGCCTTGCTGCGCAGGTCAATCTGCCCATTTCAATCGACACGTCTAAGGCGGTTGTTGCCCGGCAGGCCATCGCTGCGGGGGCCGAGATCATCAACGACGTGACCGGGCTGGAAGGCGATCCCGAGATGGCTGACCTCGCCCGCAGCACTGCTGCGGGAATCTGTGCCATGCACATGCAGGGGACGCCGCAGACCATGCAGATTGAGCCGACCTACACCAACGTCGTGGAAGAGATTCACGCCTATCTTCGTGCCCGGCGTGACGCCCTGCTGGCAGCAGGCATTGCCCCTGAGTCAATCTGCCTCGATCCGGGGATTGGCTTTGGCAAGACACACGAGCACAACCTCACTCTCATGCAGCAAGCAGGCCGCTTTCTCGATCTTGGCTGCCCGATTCTGATTGGCCACTCCCGCAAGGGCTTCCTTGGCAAAATCGTCAAGCAGACCTGTGGCCGCGAGCCAACTCGTGCCGAACGCGATCTGGTCACTGCTGTCACGGCCTGCAATCTGGCGGCTCAGGGAATCCCTATCATTCGCGTCCACGACGTGGCAACGGTTCGCCTCGCCCTGGCAGCCTCCTCGGCAACCCGTTAGGACGGCTTGCTCCTGCCAGCACCAGCAGGCCTGAGATGGCATACTGAGAGAGACGCCCACTGCCCTGGCGGGGCATCGCTGTTTCCAGATTCCTCGAGAGTGCGCCATGTCTGCCGACCAACTCACCACCCACTGTCGTGATATTGCCAGCCGCAGCCGCTCAGCAGCAATTGAACTGGCGTCGATTCCAGCAGAACAGAAGGCCGCATGCCTGCGGGCTGCCGCCCGCCTGATTCGGGCCGATGCACAGGCTATCCTCACCGCCAATGCCAAAGACCTTGCTGCTGCTCCTGGCTTTGGTCTCACTGAAGCCGCCACCGATCGACTGAAACTCGACACCGACCGTATCGAAGGAATTGCTGCCGGTATCGAAGCCGTGGCTGCCCTTCCCGATCCCGTCGGAGAAGTGATCGAAACGACCACCCGACCCAATGGCCTCGAAGTCCGCAAGGTTCGCGTGCCTCTGGGAGTGATCTTTTTTATCTACGAGTCACGTCCAAACGTCACGGCTGATGCCGCCGCAGTGGCGATCGCCTCAGGCAATGCCGTCATTTTACGCGGGGGCAAGGAGGCCGCTCATTCCAGCCGTCAAATCGTCACCTGCGTGCGGCAAGCCCTCACTGAAACGGGCCTGCCGGTCGACTGCGTGCAATTGGTCGATGTGGCTGACCGTGAAGCGGTCGGTGCCTTTCTCCAGTTTGATGACCTCATCGACATGACGATTCCCCGTGGCGGAGAAGCCCTGATCCGGCGTGTCTGCTCTGAGGCGAAGATGCCGGTGCTCAAGCATTTCAGTGGCAACTGTCATGTCTACATCGACAAAGCTGCCGATCTGGCCATGGCCGAACAAATTTTGATTGACGCCAAGTGCCAGCGGATGGGGGTCTGTAATGCCGCCGAATCACTCCTGGTTCATGCCGATGTCGCGGCCGCCGTGTTACCACCGATCGCGGCTGGCCTGGAAAAACGCGGCGTTGAACTCGTTGGTGATGCCGCTAGCCGCGAAATCCTGCCCACAATCGGCAGTGCTACGGAAGCCGACTTCGCCACCGAATTCCTGGGGCCAAAAATTTCTCTTGCCGTCGTTCGTTCGATTGATGAGGCCATTACCCACATCAACCGTTTCGGCTCTCGCCACACCGATGCCATCGTGACATCAGACCCTGCGGCCGCTGACCGGTTCGCTGCTCGCGTTGACACCGCTGTGGTGTTGGTCAATGCCAGCACCCGATTCAATGATGGGAGTGAACTCGGGCTCGGTGCTGAGATCGGTATCTCAACTGACAAGCTTCATGCCCGCGGCCCGTGCGGCCCTCGAGAATTGACCACATACAAATACGTCGTCCGCGGAACGGGCCAAACCAAAAGCTGACTCACGGCTGCAAGGCTCCTCCCTGCCTTTGCATTTTGTCGCAAAACATTCAGTCGGCCTTTCATTTGGGCCTCTCATTTTGGTCATGCTCAGAAACACGGGGCAGGTTTGGGGATGCTGCTTACTGCATTATGCGGTGGCAGAGATTTCCACCGGCTCATAACGCCGGCAGTGAATCGCACCGTCTTATTCAGCGGACCGGGCCAAGCTGTCGAGGAGGCCAAACCGGGCCAGCACTGCTCGGGGGGCACCGATGTCAAGTTCTTCGACCGGGCCGGTGAATTGATCTGCTCCAGCCGCAGCGAAGCCGAGTTTGGCCGCCACGAAGGTCAACGTCCGGGTCGCACGGACGCAGGGCCCCAGGGGCCTGCCGGTATCGCAGTCGAGCCCGGAGGGTAGATCAACGGCGATCACACGATGGGCTGGCGCTCTGTCAGCCCAGGCAACGATGCTGCTGATCGCCATCGCCACATCTCCACGGGCAGGCCCGACGGCCCCCGTGCCGAGGAGGGCATCGATCACGCAGGTGGCGTCGGCCAGGGCCTCCTGCCAGGCTTCGCCTGGATGCCCGGCGAGACAGGTCAGCCGAATCCCAGAACGCTCCACAACCCGCAAGTTAGTCGCCGCATCGCCCCGGAACCGATCAGCGGCAGCAGCCAGCACCACCTGCACATCAGCCCCAGCACGTTCCAGGTGGCGGGCAATCACGAGTCCGTCTCCACCGTTGTTCCCGGGGCCGACCGCAATGACCAGGCGTTCGGCGGCCAGCGTTCCAACCGTCCGCAGAATGGCTGACGCAGCGTTTCGGCCTGCATTTTCCATCAAAACGATGCCGGGCAGACCAAATTCCTCGATGGCAATTCGATCAAGTTCACGAACCTCGGCACGCGTCAGGCTGGGCATGGGGCTTATTTCCTTCACAAAGATGTCTTCTCACCAGCAGATGGACAATGAGTCATGCCAAGCCTCAGCCAGCAGAGGACAAGCGAGCCGGCCAGGGCAGGCGATTTCCATTTCACTTTTTGGCAGGATTTTCGATTCAGAAACAGGGCGGTTCCCGGGGCGGCCACCGCTGGTATGATTTTGAGGGAGTCTCGCAGCACCCCCCCAGAAACCCCATTGGGCAGGAGAAGAACTGGCGTGGCACAAGCAGCTTTAGCGCTCGAAGATGGCACCTTCTTTCTCGGTGAAGCATTTGGTCACCGTGGCACCGTGTCTGGTGAGGTCTGCTTCAATACCTCAATGACGGGCTATCAGGAGATTCTGACCGACCCGAGTTATCGCGGCCAGATTCTGGTGATGACCGCTCCTCAGATCGGCAACTACGGCATCAACCGCGATGATGTTGAGAGCGGCCACCTGCAGATGGCCGGTTTCGTCGTACGTGAGGCGAGTCGGGTGGCAAGCAATCATGTCGCCACGGGTACTCTCAGTGACTACCTCGATGCTGCCGGCGTGGTTGGCATCAGCGGCATCGACACGCGGGCCCTGGTCAGACGGATTCGTACCCATGGTGCCATGACTGGTGTCCTGTCCAGTGAAGTCCTTGATGCCGATGCCCTTGTGAAGATGGCTCGCGAAGCACCACCGCTGGTGGGGCGTGATCTTGTTCGTGAGGTAATGCCAGAAGGACCAACTGACTGGGCGGAGCCACTGGCTGCCGACGCTCAGCCGATGCCAATGCCTCGAGTTGGTGGCGACATGCCTGAGCCACATTCCTTCACCGATGAGAAGCATGTGGTGGCACTCGACTTCGGCATGAAGTGGAACATCGCCCGACACCTCGCCAGCCAAGGGTGCCGAGTGACGGTGCTTCCCGGGCGGGCGACGGCTGCCGACGTGCTGGCTCTCAAGCCCGATGGGGTTTTCCTGAGCAATGGTCCCGGCGACCCAGAGGTGGTTGACTATGGGGTCGCCACGGTTCGTGAACTGGTCGGCAAGGTACCGATCTTCGGAATCTGCCTGGGTCACCAACTGCTCGCCCAGGCCTGCGGTGCAAAAACGTTCAAGCTCAAGTTCGGTCACCGTGGAGCCAACCAGCCCGTGCTGGACTTGTCGACGGGCAAGGTCGAAATCACCTCGCAAAATCATGGTTTCGCCGTCGAGGAAGAGACCCTTCCTGAGTCGCTCGAAGTTACTCATCGCAATCTCAACGATGGCACCATCGAGGGCCTGCGGCACCGCACCGCTGCCGCAGCCAGCGTGCAGTACCATCCGGAAGCCGCTGCCGGCCCGCACGACTCGGCCTACTTGTTCAGCCGCTTCCGCGAAATGATGGCCTGAGGTGACTCAGGAGCACCCAGCAGCTGACCGTCAGCCGACCGCTCGGCAACCCCATCAGTCATGCTCCGCGAGCCAGCGTTCGGCATCAAGGGCGGCCATGCAGCCTGTCCCGGCGGCAGAAATGGCCTGACGGTAGTAGTCATCGGCAACGTCACCTGCCGCAAACACCCCTTCGACGTTGGTCGCAGTGCGGAAGTGCTTCTGCCAGATGATGTACTTCTTGGCATTCAGTTCCAGTTGGCCATCCAGGAAGGCTGTGTTGGGGGTATGGCCGATGGCCAGAAAGACGCCTGCCACTTCCAGGGTTGTTGTTTTCGCGACGTCAGTCGTGCTCTCAAGACGCACGCCAGTCACCCCCTGCTCGTCATCCCCGAGCACCTCGGCCAGCGTCGTGTCGAAGTGAATCTGAATCTTGTCATTCTCGAGTGCTCGTTTCGCCATGATCTTGCTGGCGCGGAGTTCGTCACGACGATGCACCAGGTGGACCCGGCTGGCAAACTTGGTCAGGTAGGTCGCCTCTTCCACGGCTGAGTCACCTCCTCCAACCACGACCAGTTCCTTGTTGCGGAACCGTGGCAGGGCCCCGTCGCAGACAGCACAGGCACTCACGCCCCGATTCTTAAAACGGGTCTCACTCTCGAGACCAAGCCAGTTGGCACTGGCACCCGTCGCGACAATGACACTGTGGGCCCGGACCTCACTTCCTCCGGCCGTAACCAGCGTGAATGGCCGGCTGGAAAAATCGACTTTCACAATGTCATCCGTGACGACCCGTGTGCCAAAATTGACCGCCTGCTGTCGCATCAGTTCCATCAACTCTGGACCGGTCACACCATGGCCATCATGCGGCGGCATCATCATCCGCCGCTCCTGCGGCAAGGCAGAGTCGAGAAATGCCCCCAGATCACCGGCTGGAAACCCTGCGTAATTCTCGACTTCGCTGGTCAGGGCAAGCTGTCCCAGGGGCAGGGTGCCGGCCATCCGGTTCTCTTCCGTAATGGCGCCCTCATAGACCAACGGCTGCAACTGGGCACGGGCCGCGTAGGTTGCAGCGCACCAGCCTGCAGGACCGCTTCCAATGATGACCACCTTCTCGATTGCGTTTTCCGACATGCTCCGCTCCGTAGCTTCCAAAAATTTGTTTCACTGCCGCATCGCCACACCAGCGATGGGTTTTCTGAGTTCAGTGTCTGGTGAATCGGCATGATAGCGGGAACCGACCGACTGCCGTCTAGTCTGATTACGGCGACAGCCCATTAGCACCACCGTTGTGCGGCCGAAAGCCGAGGCTTTTTTGTAGAATCGCGGCATCATGGCTGCTCCTCCCCGCCCCCCCACGGCTTCCCAAGAAATTGACGCCTGGCAGACGGCATTTGACCGTTCCCAGGCGTTGCCGCTCTTTGACGCCCTCCCCGACGCAGCCTTTTTTGGCAAAGATCGGCAGAGTCGTTTCTGCCGGGTCAATCGCTGTTTTCTTCGCCTCCATGGCTGCACTGATCCCGCCGAGATGATCAGCAAGACTGACTTTGATTTTCATCCTCCGGCTCTGGCGGCTGAATACGTTGCCGATGACCGCCGGATCATGGAGATGAATCAGCCCGCTCATGATCAGCCCTGGTTTATGCCGCACCATACGGGCATGCCCCGGTGGTACCTGGGAACGAAAGTTCCGCTCCTTAACCCGAGCGGCAAGGTTATCGGCCTTGCCGGCGTCCTCCGGCCGATTGACCAGCCGGGAAACGCACCGCACGATTACCAGCGGCTCACCCCGGCACTTGAGCATGCCGTCAGACACTATCGGAAAAGTGTCAGTATCCCTGATATGGCCCGTCGGGCAGGGCTTTCGACAAGCCAGTTGCAACGAGAGTTTCGCCGGCTGTTCCGCATGAGCCCCAGCGAGTATCTGATGCGACTGAGGCTGCAACTAGCCCGCCGCCAACTGACGGAATCCAACGCTGCTATCGGCTCCATTGCCGCGAGTTGTGGCTTCTACGACCAGAGCCACTTCACCCGGTCGTTTAAGAAGTACATCGGGCTCACGCCACTGGCCTATCGCCGACAGGTCTGGCAGTCCTGAACTTAGCTGTGCTCAGAGAATCGCCAAGGGGTTGCGACGTTCCTCGAGCGTCCCCCGGGTGACCCCAACCCGGTTGGCAGCCTGCAGACCAGCCCAGACACTCTGGCCAGTGACCTTTCCAGCCAGGAGATCGCGGTACGCCGTGATGATGCTGCTGATCTCCGAAGCTGACTCATCCAGAAGTTCTATTCGCAGATGGCCAACCCCTCTTTCGCGCAATGCTGCGACAGCCTCAGCACCACTCTGCGGCACCGCATTAAAGAGCGTATTCCGGCAGCCAACATCAGCCGTAAGCAGATGCTCAACCCCAATTCGATCCCGCAAGTGAACGGTGTGGGTGTCACATGGTCGACCGCAGTTCGTCTTGTTGGTACCAGGCGACAGCACTGCACAAAAAACACAGTGCTCCATATGAAACATTGGCATGTGCTGGTGGATGACCACCTCGAGACGACTGGCATCAGTGGCGGCAACCAGATCGAGCAGCTGCTCGCGATTACAGTCATAGGAAATCGTCAGCCGCTGGAGCCCACGTTCCAGAAAGAATGCTGCCGTAACAGGGTTGGTGACATTGAGTGAAAAATCTCCGGCAATCGGCAGCCCACGCTGACGGAAGAACTCAAGCCCGCTGCTATTGCGAACAAGAATGCCGTCGGGGTCATAGCGGGCCAGGGCTGCAAAAATTCCCTGCTCACCCGGCTTCTGAATCCGGGGCGTCGCGACAAAGAGCTGCGCCCCATAACGGCGAGCCAGCTGAACCGCCTCGCGATAGCGGCGGATATCGGCGAAGTCAGCCAGGAGGTTGCGCTCACCGAGGTCAAGCACGGCCTGCAGTTGCGATTCTGTCCGAACGAGCACCTGCAGTGTCGGCAAGGTTGGCGTGGTAACGGCAGGTGCGGCAACGGCAGCCAGCAGTTCCCGCACGACGGTGGCGGGCTGAGCAGCCACCTGCCGAGAGGCTGGCTGCTCCACCAGGGCTGTCAGTTGACTGACTAGTTCCTTACGGAGTTGCCCGAGCACACTAAAAGGCACCATCGGGCGATCGGTGATTGTGGCGGTCAGGTTTTGCAGTCTGAAGGGACTGCCGCCGAGGCGGCCGAATTGCTCTCGCAGCACCGTCTCGGTCAGCGGATGCTGACGGGCTGCTTCAACTGGCGTTTCGCTGGCCAGTCGGCACGATTGACCATCGGCAAGACGAGCCTCGATGACCAGCGGCTGGCCAACGGCGGCAGTCACAACAAGATCGAGCGGCTGCTGCCGCTGCAGATGCCCACTACTGTAGGTCTTGCGAAGCCGCTGGGTGACCTGCGGGTCGTCAGTCTTCCAGACCTGCTGGCCCCGCGTGATGGTGGTGAGGTCGATGGCGTTTCGTCCAAAGGCCAGTTCCACGATTCCCCGCTCGATGGGCTGCTCAAGCGACCGCCCTCCAACAAAGACCTCGTAGACACGGCCACCCTGGGTTGGCTCATCAGCTGGCGCTTCAAAAGCCACGCCGTCACCGCGAGCAACAGAGGCGGCAAGCTGCACAGCCACTCGTTGGCCTGACACCGCGAGGACCTCACCTAACAAAACCCCTCGCTTGGCACTGCTGGTGGCCGGCACCAGCATCTTGTGGTCACAACCCTGCAGCCAGCCAGGCGAAAACCCGCGAGAGAAGGTCAGCTCCATCTCCTCGATCTGGCGGGGCGTAAAGATCACGGGTGCCCCCGTAACTGCTGCGTCGATTGCCTCGCGGTAGCGACGGGTGATCGCTGCCACATATTCAGGAGTCTTTAAGCGGCCCTCGATTTTCAATGACGCGACGCCAGCAGCAATCAGATCGGGTACAAGTGGAAAAGCGGCGAGGTCCTGTGGTGAAAGCAGATACTGCTGGTTTCCCAGATCAACGTCCTGCCCATCGCAGAGCAGATCGTAGGGGAGTCGACAGGCCTGCGCGCACTGTCCTCGGTTCGCACTCCTCCCGCCGAGAGACTCACTGGTGAGGCACTGGCCTGAGTAGGCCACGCAGAGGGCCCCATGAACAAAGACCTCAAGCGGCATCGAGGTATCACGCGAGATGGCTGTAATTTCTTCCAGCGATAACTCTCTGGCCAGAACAACTCGCTCCATGCCAAGAGATTCTGCCAGCTGAATCGTCTCGGCACTGGTGAGCGTCATCTGTGTCGAAGCATGCAGTGGCAGATCAGGACACACCTTTTGAATCAATCGTGCCGCACCGACGTCCTGCACCAATACCGCATCAACACCAGCCTGAGCGACCGCTGCCACCGTCTCGGCAAATGGCTCCAGTTCATCAGTGAAAACAAGCGTATTGAGTGTGACGTATCCACGCAGCCCATACCGGTGCAGCACCTGCATCACTTCGGGCAGGTTGTCGACCGTAAAGTTGGTCGCCCGGGCCCGGGCATTGAAGCCGGTTTCCAACCCGAAGTAGACGGCATCAGCGCCGTTGGCGATGGCCGCTCGCAGGCAGTCTTGATTGCCAGCGGGAGCAAGAAGTTCGGGGGCTCGGTTCATGCTGTTGAGTATCGACCGGAAAGGCAGGAACAGCCAGAGGCTGACTCTGCATCGCTGTTCGCCGTCCATCAAGTCGTCTTACGACCTTGCCAGACGCATGAAACGCATGAAGAACATGATTCTCGCCGAACAGCGGGGCCGGCTTGACCACTTTTGTCTTTGTCTACAAAATAAACCTAATGAGCATCAGACCCTCCTGTGGCCGGGAATCCCGTCTGCCTAACTCCTCACTTGCTCTGGGCCGCTAGGTCGGTCGCTCGTGCAGCCTGCCTCACTGTCGCCACCCACTATCCCTTCCATGAGTCTGACGAGACACATCAAGCACGACCTTATGGCTCGAATCGACCGAGGGGAGGCGCTCGCCGACTTGCTGACCCTTGAGCGGCTTTCTGACCATTACAACGTCAGCCTAACCCCCGTTCGCATCGCGGTCACAGAACTCATCGATGAGGGATTTCTGCAACGCTCGACGAATCGCCGGCTTGTCATCACAAAGCGACGGGGACGGCAGCGGCAGCCAAAGACCAAGCAGCCAGATCCCCTTCAAACCTTTGAAACCCATTTCGCCACAGTCACCCAAGATCTTATTGAACAAAGCCTCAAAGGTATTTCGATCATCTTGCGGGAAGAGGCAACAGCTCGGAAATATAACGTGAGTCGGGCGACGATTCGCCAGATCTTTCACCGCCTTGCTGGCGATGGGATCATCGTCCACCTGCCCCGACGTGGCTGGAGGCTTCGGCCGTTCAAGGAAGCAGACCTCGATGCGTACATCGAGTTTCGCGTCATGGTTGAACGCATGGCACTCAATCTTGCGAAGCATCGACTGGTTCGGGCAGAGCTTCAAGAGATGCTTGCCGCAAACCGTATTCCAACACGATCAAGCGAGCGACCGCAGCCTGACGCAAGGCTGCATACGTACCTCATCAAAAAGTCGCAGAACCCATTTATCGCTGACTTTTTTGATCGGCATGGCAAGTACTTTGAACGGCTCTTTGAATGGGAAGCACTTGACTACGGTGCGGCCTTGCAGGCGGTACAACAGCATCGTGGCATTCTTGAGGCCCTTATCACAGGTGATTGGGAAGCTGCCGGAAACCGACTCGAAGACCATATTCGCAACAACCATTCCGTCCTGCGCAGTCTGCTCTCACAACAACAGGAGACCCCGCAATGAGCCACTCTGAACCAGACACCTTTTCCCGCCGGTGTTTTGCAAAACGTCTCGGAGTACTTGGCACTGCCATCAGTATCGGCAGCACAACGGCAGCCGCAGCCGATCGGAATGCACCGCCAGTCGATGCCATTGGGAATATCATTCCTGGGTTCGAAGTCAATGAACCAGGAGCTGCGAGTGGCCCCTGGGAGCCTGTTTCTGACCGAAAAATTCGTGTCGGCATCGCCGGTTTTGGGCTTTGTCAGTTCGGCGCCCAGTTTGGCTTTCAGGATCATCCTAATGTCAGTGTCACAGCAGTGACTGACCTCATCCCTGAGCGGAGAGCGGCATTGTCAAAGGCCTGCCGGTGCGAAAAAACTTTTGAATCGTGCGAACAAATGCTTGACGATGACACGATCGAAGCTGTCTTCATTGCCACCGATGCTCCCAGCCATGCCCAACTGGCAATCAGGGCCTTGGATCGGGGCAAGCATGTTGCCTCGGCTGTTCCGGCAGTTTTTGGATCACTCGAAGATGCTGAAAGACTTTCCGAGGCCGTCCAGAAAACAGGTCGTAAGTACATGATGTTTGAAACATCCTGTTTCCATCATGACCTCTACACCTGGCGTCAGCAGTACCTGGCAGGAAAATTCGGCAAGCTTGTCTATTCAGAGGGTGAGTACTATCACTACTTTGGCAAGCCTATTGGCGGCTACAACCCCAGGACGCGGGCTGTTGATCTCAACGGCTGGCGGAAAGGTCTGCCACCGCAGTGGTATCCCACCCACGCCACTGCTTACTATATCGGTGTAACGGGAGAACGATTCACCGAAGTTTCTGCACTCGGCATGCCCAGTGTGGTCCCGCACCTTCAGGCGAATAATAACGACTACCGCAACCCGTTCGGCACCGAAGTGGCGTTGCTGCGAACAAGTGAAGCAGGCATGTCAAGAATGGCTGTCTCATGGGACATGCCAGCAGCAGCAGGCGAACAGGGCCGCATCTATGGCCAGCAAAAACCAGCAACCCCAGCCATTGATCGCCCCCCATTACCACCTGGTATGAATGCTGGCCCACATGGTGGTTCTCATGGTCATCTGACTACCGACTTCATCGATGCGATTCTGCGTGACCGCAAACCATTAGTTGATGTGGTGGCAGCGCTCAACATGACGGTTGCCGGCATCGTGGCTCACCAGTCGGCCGTCAAAAACGGTGAGCCCCTCAAGATCCCCCAGTACGCCTCCTGACATCCCCTATGCCGACCTATTCACGCCGACACGTAACACTTGCAGCCGCCGCAGTTCCGGTCGCCGCCTTGTTTCCCAGTCAGACCCGCGCCGCTGAACCCATCATTTCTCAAGCTGAGCGGCAGCAACCACGGGTCTGGAAGCCCTCTTCTGATCGCCGCATTCGCCTTGGCATCGCCGGCAACGGCCATTGTCGCTTCGGTACAACCTTCCGCTTTGAATCACACCCGAATATCGAGGTCGCAGCAGTCACCGACCTCTTTCCTGATCGCTGTGCCGACCTCGCGCAGGCCGTCCGCTGCAGCCAGACCTATGAGTCAATCGAGGACATGGTTCAAGATGATTCTATTGAGGCAGTATTCATCGCCACCGATGCCCCTAGTCATGCTCGGCATGCCCTCTTGGCAATGAAGCATGGCAAGCATGTCGGAACGGCCGTGCCGGCATTCTTTGGGAATCTTGATGATGCGCACGAGCTCTTTGAGACTGTGCGCGAAACTGGCCGAACCTACATGATGTTCGAAACGAGCTGGTTTCGCCCGGAGTGCTGCGCCATGCGGGCCCTCTATCGTGCCAACGCCCTCGGCCCGCTTCGGTACACGGAGGGAGAGTACTTCCATTATCATGCCTCGAAGACGCCGACACCGTCTTTTCAAGACTGGCGACGTGGGTTTCCACCGCTTTGGTATCCGACGCACGCAACAGCATTTCACACGGGTGTCTCGGGCGGGCACTTCCTTACGGCATCGGCAAGGGGGTTGCCCGGGCATCTGCCCTACCAACAGCCGGACGCCAATCCCTACGGAAATCCATTCTCGGGCGAGTGTGCTCTTTTCCAAACCACAGACAACGCACTCTGCCGCGTGATTCAAGACAGCAGCAGTCGGCGACCATTCAGTGAGACAGGTAGGGCGACGGGCCGGCTTGGTAGTTATGGAAACGGCCACTACAGCGGAACGATGAGCCCGGCAGACCTCCCCGATCTGTCACCGCCAGCCCTCCCACCGGGCATTGACTGGCCAACTGATCACGGGCATTCGCATGGCCCACTGACTGATGAATTTGTCACAGCAATTCTTACCGACCGTCCACCGGCGATTCATATCGGACATGCCCTGGCGATGACTGCGGCTGGTGTCGTCGCTCATCAATCCGCCATGCGAGACGGCACGACACTCCCGATCCCACAATTTGCATTCTCGGGCTGAGCCCGACCAAGCCGGTTGCTTTCGTAGGTACCCTACAACTTCTTAGGGCCGGGTTGGCTCAAGCCCCGGCATCGTTCCGGTTGAGGTCGCAAACTGGTCGACCTGAAGTCCTGTTTGTTGGAGAACCGACAGGTAGAGGTTGGGCAGCGGGTGGTTCTGCTTCCTGTCGAAGGCCAGGTGCTGACCATGCCGGAAGCCACCTCCTGCCAAGAGCACCGGCATGTTGCGATTATCGTGACTGGAGGCGTTTCCAAGATTGCTCGTCAACAGCACGCTGGTCTGATCCAGAAGGGTGCCGCCATCTTCCTCCACTGCCTGGAGCGTCCGCAGGAAATCACCCCAGGCATTGATGATCGCTTTTTCAACAATCGCCAGCTGCGCCAGCTTTTCGTCGTCACGGCCGTGATGGCTGAGCGTGTGATACCCCTCGTCTACCCCTTCCAGTGGCACCACCCCACCACTCCCTCCGAAATGGCAGGTGATAAATCGAGATGAGTCGGTCTGAAGAGCCAGCCTGATCATGTCGCTCATCAGTCGCTGCCGGGCAACGAAGTCATTCCCGTTTCCAATATCAATCGGCTTGGGCTCAGTCACCTTGGGTTTTGGACGATGGGCCCAGGCCTCTTCCTGTTCCAGCCGCTTTTCCAGATCACGGACGCTGGTGAAATAGGCATCAAGCCGATCGCGGTCGCCACGGCCCAGCCGACGCTCCAGAGACCGCGTGTCTTCGGCAACGACATCCATGATGCTTCTACCCTGCTGCGCCCGGGCCATCTGCTGTTTCTGCTCAGCAGGCGAATCGGCCACGAAGAGCCTCGTAAACAGCCGTGCAGGAGATGACTCAGCCGGAATCATCGACCCGTTTTCGGTGTAGGCCGGACTGTTGCTCCCTGAAAGTGCCAGGACAAGCGACGGGAAGCGAGTTTCATGCCCGAGGTTTTTTGCCAATAACTGATCGAGTGAAATCGAATTCCGACTCGGTGACCCGGATGTCATCGGGGCCGCCGTCAGCAGGCTTGCCTCCGCCTGATGGCCACCACTGACCCGGGGGTGAGATGCACCCGAGACAACCGTGAAGGAATCGCGGAGATCGTTCAGCCCAGCAAGGTAGGGAGATGCCTGATACTCTCGACCAGCAGTTGCCGGGTTGAGGTTGTCAGCAAGGAGCCCCAGGCCCAGGGTCATCGCCACAAATCGCCGCGGCGATTCAATACGGCCCCCTCCGAAAGCTGGCCGCATTGCCGACAGCCAGGGCATTGCCAGCGACACCCCCGCTCCGCGGAGAAGCGTGCGGCGATTAAGCGATCGTTTCACATCAATGTTGAAGGCAACCGGCATGCGAATCCCCTGTGTTTCTTGAAGCGTCATAAAGGCAATCCGATTTTTCTAAGACCAGTTCCGCTGGGTTTTCTGTCGACTCGCTGAGTCCTTCTCGCCATCGCCTTTGGGCCATCTCTCAGGACACCGTTCATTTGGAACGAAAGACCGGGCTCACAACCACTTCCTCAAGTATTGCCCGAAAGCCGTACCCCTTCTTGCCTGCTGCCTCGACAATCTTGTCGACCGCCTGACGGTCTCGAATGCTCAGCTTGGCACCCGTTCCCCAGACCAGCAGATTGCCCGCCACCCCGCGAGCGATTGCCTGCGGATCCCGAGCCAGTTCCTGTTTCAATTCATCAATGCTGGCAAACACACTGCCGTCGGGAAGCTCACCTGATGAGTCAATTGCCAGTCTCGTGCCGTTTTTTTTCTGGCCGACTGACCGGTAGTGCGTTCGCCATTGTCCCGCTGGGTCAAATGTCTCGAGGGCAAAGCCGTATGGATCCATCTGGCGGTGGCAACTGGCGCAGGCGGGGTCGTCGCGATGCTTGGCCAGTTGCTCACGAATGGTCGTAGCCCCACGGATATCAGGCTCAATGGCAGGAATTCCTGCCGGTGGAGGAGGAATATGAATGCCGAGCAGGCGTTCGGCGACCCAGGCCCCACGCACCACAGGGGACGTCGTCGTGCCATTAGCCGTCACCTTGAGAATCGCACCCTGGGTGAGCAAGCCGCCCCGATGGGTCTCGGGTGGCAACACCAGCTGCCGCAGCTGCTCGCCCTGCACGTCATCAGCCCCATAAAACCTCGCCAGCCGACTTGTGCCAAACGTATAGTCAGCCGCAATCAACTCCGTAACTGGTCGATCATGGTGCAACAGATGAGCAAGAAAGGCATGGGTTTCCGCAAGCATGTTCATCTGAACGATCGGGTCAAACGTCCAGTACATCCGCCGATCGGGTACCGTGAAGTCGATCTGGTCAAGATCGAGCCACTCCGCAGCAAAATCCTCAACAAACTGCCGTTCGGCGGCCGGCACACCGGCCTGATCAGGCGTTCCCTGCTCGAGCAACCGCTGCAGCTGCCGGCGGACCTCAGCAGCCTCGTCCAGCCGTCCACTGCGGGCCGCCTCCAGAAGATCGTCATCGGGTGGCCCTCCGGTGACGAAATAACTCAGTCGCGTGGCGAGGGCATAGCCATCGAGCTGGCCCGGCATTTCACGAAAGTAAAGAAACTCTGGACTACAGAGAATCGCCCGATAGCCGGCCCGAACAGCCTCGGTGAATGCTCGTGTCTGCTCATGCACGTCCCTGGCAAGTTCGACATATCCAATGAGTTCCTCTGGTGACACCGGATGCCGAAAAGCCTGACATGCAAACGCACTGAGCAGGCCCTCTATTTTCACAAGCGGCTTGGTGACAACTGGCTTCAGCAGACCCGTTTGCTTCGCCTTCTCATACCTCAGATCACCGAACAGCCGCTGCCTCAGTTCTTCGACTGAAAACCGGTAGACCTGCCTCATCTCAAGCTGATTGATGGCAACGCCGGGCACATCCTGTGGCTCTCCCTCGCCCGCACCGACCTGACCACCGGCAAACCGTGCCCGTTTGATGGTGGCATCCTGGGGCCTGATCTCCAGCATGTGTCCTTTGGGCAACCAGGTGGTGAACTCAATCGTGCGGGGCTGCTCACCCGCTTCAAAGCAGGTGACTGGCTCAAGCAGCGGTGCAGTCGACACGCAAGGCCCAGCATGAATGGCGGTCCAGACACCACCAGACTCAGGCAGCTTGATGCCATGTGCCTTCAGTCGGAATGCATACCAGCCATCCGCTGGTGCTGTCGTGGCCGGCAGACGACCGTAGTAGGGCATAGAACATGACCAGACGACCGCTTCACCCTCGCGGAGTTCAGGCTCCCGGCACCGCCGCCTGGGATTTTTCCGAACAAGCCCCTGTGCATTCAACTCACGGCTGAGCGGTTCAACAGTGCCGAGGGCTCGCCCAAAGGCCTCATCGAGCGCCAGATCAACTACTGCCAGATGGCGAGAGAGATGGTGATGAGAGACTGCCTGCCGCTCAGCAACTGTCGTAAAGCCCCGCGGCCGTCCTTCATCGGGAAGCTTGTCGGCCAGCGGAATATCAATGCCTAGCAATACATGCAGTGACCGTTCAACCTGCTGGCGGTTGAGTCGACGACCACGAACACGACCAATCGCAGCATCCCGCGACCGCTGCAGGTCTCGCAACCAGTCGCTGGCTCGCGTCACAAACAGTTGTCGTTCTTGAAGTGTGGGCTGTTCCGCGTCGGCTGGTGGCATCTCACCGGCGGCAACACGATCAATGATTCGCGTCCAGGTGTCATCCTGGGCTACACCAA
>Ga0181591_10000964_pt1 | contig 24243 bp, 44 predicted proteins | sample 071ome_33_FD_133757 | JGI IMG/M metagenome (GOLD analysis project Ga0181591, IMG submission 133757) | Coastal salt marsh microbial communities from the Groves Creek Marsh, Skidaway Island, Georgia - 071412AT metaG (megahit assembly) | ecosystem: Environmental > Aquatic > Marine > Intertidal...
ATATGTTGCCTGCACATACGTATCCAACGTGTTGATGTCTACTTCGACACCCTCTGTGATACAGATGGTTGCTATACGAGCAGTAAATTCTGTCACGTCTAACTTTTCAATATGAAAGCCTTGGCATCTACTGTGCAGTGCAGGAATAATTCTATTCGGATAGTTACATGTTAGGATAAACCTACAACTGGTGTGATATGTTTCCATAACACCACGCAATGCCGCTTGTCCATTTGGCGTAATGTAATCAGCCTCATCTAGTAGCACATACTTCATGTCACCAAACGGCATAGTGCTACTGAAGTTTGTGATTTTGTTACGAATAGTGTCCACATTGTTTTCGTTACTGGCATTAATTTCCAGTATGTCCATGCTGTCTACTTCCAGCTCATGCAGCAGTACTTTTGCAAGAGTTGTTTTTCCAGTACCAGGCGCACCACTGAACAGCAGATGCGGTAATGCACCTTCTGCTATCCAACCCTCAATTTGTTTTCTCTGTTTTGAATCCCTAAACACGTAATCATTTACATTGTTAGGTCTGTATTGCTCTACCCAAAGTTGTTTCATATGTTTGTCCTGTAGTTTGCTAATGTGTTATTATAGCTGATGTGCTGTTAAAAGTCAAATGCTTAATGAGTATTCTTTTTGAGCAGGTATTCTGGTGTGCCTTTGGCATCTTCTGTGGTGTAACTTCCTATGTTGTTTAAAAAATAATCAAACCCTTTAAATGCTGGACTGTTGGGATGGCTAAAATAAGAAAGACTTATGGTACCATCATCTGGAACCTGTAACTTGTGTTTTTCTGCATACTTTGGTAACAAATTGTAGTTGTGATCTAGCACTTCTTTCATTTCATGATGCACTATGTGATGCAGTTGTTCTAGTGAATATGTTTCTATGATGTGTTTATTTAATTTTATGAGAGCATCAATGCGTTTATATGCATTATCAATTGTGTCATAGCTTTCATCCCACCATTTATCAAAAGTACGAAAGCCGTGCTCCTTGAGTTTCTGTAAACTGCCGGGTGTGTTTATCATAATAAATGGACGTTTGAACATAATTGAACGCCACGTTTTTTCTGAATAGAATGTGTAGTTCCAATAGTCTTCTTTGCAATCAGTGTTGTGTTGATAACTGTGAGGTTCGAATGTTGTTTCAGGGATAAAATCATAATATGAATCATTGAAATAACTCATAAATCCTCCTAACACCATTGGCTCTACTGCTCGATTTATAATAGTGGGGTATTTTGTGTTTTTAGAATCTACAAATCCATCTCGACTGCTGGGTATTAGATTTAGTATTTCATCTCGATCGTTGACTATGTTTGAATTTATGTGCTTTTCTTGATCGGAAAATATATACGAACAAGCACCAAACTCTAGCAAATCATTATCATACAATGCTTCTAGTAATTTTAGTCTGTGCCAGCGCATTTTGTTGTTCTGGAATGTGTAATACAGTGGCTTTTGCTCAGCATGATTGTGTATTTTTTTATCAATAAGTCTATGAGTACGAAGTGTATTTGAAGCCCACACATCATACCAACCCACATACCCTAACCGTTGTGTGATTCCTTTGTCATTACACCATGCATTGTACGTCTCTGCAATAGATTGATTGCCATTTCTGAATTCTATAATAGCAAGTGGCACGTTTGCTTCATCGGCCCATCTGTGTAGAAGTTTAAATATTGATATAGGTTTCAAATCCGCATCTTCGAATTGATACAAAGACTCGTTGCCAAAAGATATTATAACCTTGTTGTGTATCTGTTTATTATAATACTGTTTAATGATTTTACCAAAATTGTGTAAGCCATTGTGCATGCCTAATAAAAAATGCAGAGTAGATTTGTTTTGAGTAACAAATTTATACCAATAAAACGTTTCTCCATTTTCATCATCAAATATCTGTACCAAATCTCTGAGCTGCGTTTGCAAACGTTTTTTAATCATTATCAAATCCTTGAAATGTAGGATTTATTGGATGGGTTTCCCATGACAAATTTTTCCAATTATCATGTGATATTTTGTTTTTGTGCTGTTCTGCATACACAAACAGATTTTCGTAATTATGATTAAGTATGCTCTGCATGTCCTTGCTGTTTATAAAGTCTTGTAATTGAGACACTGAATACTTTTCTATGACATTATTTACACTGTCCATTGCTGAACTTAATCTCTTTTCAGGATCTGTAATAGTATCATAGTCTTCGTTGAACAGTATATCAAATGTCTTAAAGCCGTGTTGTCGTAGAGTTTCTAAAGAACCTGCACCACCTAACAGCACAAAAGGTCTCTTGAATAACACTGACCTCCATGTTTTTTCTGTGAAAAATATATTATGCCAGTAGTTTTCTTGCAATCCGTGCTTGGTATGAAACCAATCGTTACTATTAAAAATAGTTTCTGTGATAACGTCAAAGCAAGTTTCATTGAAGTAACTGAAGTAACTATCTAACTCTGGCACGTCTTGTATGTATTTCATATTGGATGGCATTTTGATATCTTTGCAAGTGTTCCATCCATCCCTGCACATAGGAATATATTTAACAAGGTCTTCGCGATTAAAGTTATCTTTTAGAATATTTTTTGCATCATCATTGAACACAAACGAACACGAGCCATGTTGCAATAAGTTATTATCGTGTAAATATTCTAATACTTTTAATCTGTGCCATCGTGGCTTGTTGTTCAAACAACAAAAGTGTTTCTTTTTGTTGTCATGCTGTAATTTATCGATTAATCCCATATGAGTATGTATTGTGCTTTTTGCCCATAAGTCATACCACCCCATTGTGATTTTATCTTTTATGTTATGATCTTTGCACCACTCGGTGTAGGCTTTATTAATAAGTTGGTTGCCGTTTTGAAAAGACACAATGCTAGGATGTATATTGCAATCTACAAGCCACAAATGCAACAGCTCGAATAAATTGTAAAACTTTTTATTATCAACGGAGTTGAAACAAAACATAGACTCTGTGCCAAACGATATAATTATCTGTTTGTGGAGATTAGGTTTATAATACTGTTTTATGCAATTTGAAAAATTAACAATGTCATCATGAAACAACAGAACAAAGTGTAGTTGTTCTTTGTGTTCATACACACTTTTATACCAGTAAAATTTGTTACCATCTTTGAGATCAAAGATTTGTACTAGCTCAGAAAGAGCTTTAGATATTTTTCTATTTTTTAAATAACCGTTAGGTAGATCGCTTGTCTGATTCACTGCCTATTCCTGACAAAATCAAAGGAACAGCCATCAGTAACCACCATGGTGAAATTTGAGACCAAATAACAGCAATCATTAACACAATGCCTGTAGCGCCTGCAGTTCCTATCCCTGTTTTATTTTCTTGTGTTATCTTCATACTAATTGTTTTTTCTGTGCTACAACAGTACTACCAGAAATATTCAGTGTATGTGGTTTAGTACTCGAAACTGCCAAGCATGCTTTTGGATCAACCTTCCACACTTCTTGTGTGTTGTCTTCAGTGTCAAACCTTTCATCTTGAACTGTGATGCTTTCAGTCCATCTTCCGTATTCTACATATACCCAATCGTTCTCAGATATCCAATCAATATCGGGACCAACTTCAAAAACTTTAAACCACCGTGGCGTTATTCCGTCGCTTTTGCCTATTGTGCTTTTAACTATGATTCCTGCTCCGGTAACCTGGTCGCCAAAGTCACCATCAACACAAAGTATATTATCTCTGATAGCTCGTACTTTCAAGTTTTACCTCACTTGTCATCTTCGTTATAGTAAGGAACCATTTCGATATCACCGTTTGGCATCTGCACTTCCTTGTAACCTAATGGTTCCATAGGCGGCACTTCTTCTGGTTCGTCAAATTCATCGGGCTCTACAGCCGGCTCTGGATCAGGTTGAAGTTTACTTGTGCGTACATTTTCGGCCGCTGTCTTTGCAGTTTTAACATCATCAATTGGCGCAGTAGCTTCTACAGGTGCATTAGCATCACCGGTTTTCAAACTAACTTGATCATCACTGACTGCAGGGTTATCTTTGAGATATTTTCTAACACGTTCTTCATTTGATTGCACAACCTGGCCGCCTGGTCCTAATCTGTTGCCTTTTGCGTCAACACTCATGTTACCCACAGCAGGCCTATCTCCCTGCGCGGCAATTAATGCATCAAAGTCAATAGTTTGCCCTCTGTTTGATCTGCGTTGTACCATTTAATCCTCTTTTAAAAATTCTTTTATGTCTAAGTTGTATTTAATACTGTTTATCTTGTGTACGCCAAGTAAGAAAAGAACATAACTAGCAACACAACTTCCGCGGCCAACACCCCACACAAGGTTATTTTTCCGCATTGTATCAACTATATATATCATCAATTGAAGTATAGGAAATAAATTCCTGGCTTTGTAAAGGCCTAGTTCCTGTTCTACTCTAGCAAAATTCCCGGCTTCTTCTTCCAGGCCCCCTGCGTTAGGAACTAGTCGTTTTACATACTCCTCAATATCGATTTCTTTGTAGTGTTGCGGTATGTTAAATTCTTTACTCCAATTTGGCTCGGATTGTAATGTAGGTAGATCAAGTTCATTACAAAAAACATTGAACTGATCAGCAACAGTGTTTTCAAAAGGCACTGTGTCTATGTCCATACTGCGATACAGCATTTCTATACCAGTTTTCTCATTTACTTTTTGCATGTTTGTATTTTACTACATAAAATATAAAAGGTCAAACAATTGTGGGCTTCCACTTATTACCTTTTTTATCAATTTGGCTTCTAATCTTATCTAAATCGATAACCTCACCGACAGTTTCTTCGGCATCAGGATTAGATATCTTATTAAATATAGTTTCCACATGTGCGTCTATGCTGTCTAATTCTTCAACAAGTTTATCAGCAAAGTTCATAATACCAAACTGTTCTGCCTCCTCAGCAGACTCTGCAACATTATCGAATGATGATATATCGTATCTTTGCCACCATGGTTTTGGCCAAAAGCTGAACTCGCCGGGCCAATCTTTTGCATCCGGCAAATTATAACTGAACTCAGGGGTCTCAAAATTCAATGAATAAGCCAAGTTGTTATCAGTGTCTGTGAGTCTCACTTGCCCTACAAATGATAAGTTCTGTGTAAGGGCCATCAATTTAGAATGTATGGCTTCTAACAGTGTTAGTTCTTGCAGAGAAGGAAGCACTATAAAATTATTATCGTATTCTGCAAAATATTTTGATACCAAGTCATTTGAACTTAATGTGTAAACCAAGGATTCGTGTAAAACATTTTGTATAAAATAATTTATCTTGATAAAGGACTTGTTTTGTATCAGAGACTCGTTACTTTCATCGCTGTCTGATGGCAATGAAAACAGTGTGTAAAAAATTTCAAAGTTTTTTATGTCAAGAAACCTACTTTCCTCATCTAGAAAAATCATTTTTATGTTGTGGGTTTGTTCTAGTTGAGTTGATCTCATATTATTTTTTAATCCTTGAAACATATGTTGATGCAACAATGTTTACATAATCTTTATCTACTGTCTCACTAACATGGCTTTCTATTTCGCCTATTTCTACTACACCGTCATTTTCGTCTGTGGTGCTTTCGTGTCTTGCCACGAACATTTTTTCGTTGTATGCTGTTTGCGCCATTTGAATTACTTCTAATAACTGTCCGCGAACGCTGGTACTTGGAGGCAGTTTTGCAAGTTTACTGTTGAGCAATTTTATTTCATCAAACAATTTGTCAGCAGACATGTCGTTGAATTTTTGCCAGTTGTCTATCATCATTTGCCCCAAGTTATTTTAAACTGTGCTAAATCTTCAGGATACTCAAATCTTATTTCAAATCCTCTGATTTGATAGTCCCATGGATTTCTTAATCCAATAGTATTTAACAGTTCCGTTGCCGAATCAACCGCAGACATGGCCCCCAACATGTGTCTATACTGCCTTCGTTTCATCCATAGATCAAAAAAATATGCTGTTCTTGCGGTTGTGTTTGGCGTTAGTGTACCGAATGCTTCCATCATTAACTCATCCGGATACATTTTTTTATAAATGCTACTTCTAATTGGTTGCGAACTGCTCATAGAAATCTAATGTGTGTTCCTGTATTTTTAAATACTGTTTTCTAGTCCTAAAAATAATATCAACATTTAACTCTTTTGCAGGAACATAATTTTCTATGCTATAACTGCTTTGATTACCGAATGCCCTACAATTATATCCTGTAATTTTATGTGCTAGTTTACCAAATCCTTCTGCATTCACATCATCAAACTCCAAAAGGTCAACACCATTTATTGTTAATGTGGATGTGGTCTGAAAAACATCAGCAGTTTCTGTGATAATTTTTATTACTTTATCACTGTTGATGTTTTCCTGGAACACAACAAAGTTATTATGAAAGATAAACTTTGTGTATTTGTCAGAAGATTCTACTTTTTTACACAACTTGCTGAACACTTCGCACAGTTCAACAGATGTAGTCTGCAATATTGCACCACTGGTTGCATGCAACCCTGCACTGTTGTTGGTAGAAAAGTCCACTTCCACATACGAGTTTGTTAGTTCCTTGTCTTCAATAAAGTAAACTCTGAAACCGTTATCGTCTTCGTACATAAAAAACTCTGTGTCATTGTCTAAGGCACAGTCATTTACAATATCCATTGGGTGCTTTTCGGTTAAAATACCTACGCCGTAAACCCCACTAGGCTTCTGTAAAGTGTTATCCTTGCGTACTAAGAATATAGAGTTTTTTTGTGTCCATACTTCCACTAAGTTATTAGCATGCCGACTTCTGCAATGATAGCCTAGGTTTTTAAGTCTAGCAGTGATGTTGTCACCTTCCGCATCAGGATTAAACACATACTCCAGAAAAACTACATCACTCCTCAAAACTAACACTCTCCCCACAGCCGCATGCAGCTGTCTTCTTAGGCGAGTTAACCACCAGCATTTGCCCTTTTATACCTAAATCTTCAACATCAACAACACTGCCTCGTAGATATTCTTTGGAAAGATTATCTACCACAAACACAAAGTTATCGTATTTTGAACAATGAGCTTCTTCATTAGAAAAGTACTCGTACAACAACTGCCAGTCATAACTAAACCCAGCGCATCCACTGGCCGTCAAGCCCAGTTTTACACCGATAGCACCGTTATCTTGTACTTGTTTGTTGAAATGCGTGACTGCGGCTTCTGATAAAACCACAGGTGCCGCGTTAGGGTCAACTATATTAACTTCCATACACTCTCCTTAATAATATTTATTAACAGAGTGTGGCTTATTTACGATTACTGATAATTTCGTCTACAAGGCCAAAGTTTAAACTTTCTTGTGCGTTGAGGAAATTATCACGATCCATTGCAGCTTCAAACTCTTCGTATGTTTTACCTTTGGTGTTGTGCTGAACATATTTCTCTGTAAGTTCACGCTTGATACGAATAATTTCTTTGGCACGAATTTCGATGTCGCTGGCTTGTCCTTGTGCTCCGCCTAGTGGCTGATGTATCATGTGTCTTGCGCCGGGAAGCATAAATCTTTTACCGGGTGCGCCTGCATTAGCAAGGAATGAGCCCATGCTTGCAGCTTGCCCCATCACAATTGTTGTTACGTCTGGCTTGATGTACTGCATAGTGTCGTACATAGCCATACCAGCAGTGACTGCACCGCCGGGACTATTAATGTAAAAGTTAATGTCTGCATCAGGATCTTCGGCTTCGAGAAAAAGTAATTGTGCGCAGATACTATTACTAACAGCGTCGTTGACTTCTCCGTTTAGAAAAATAACACGGTCCTTGAGCATACGACTATAAATGTCGTAACTGCGTTCTCCTCCTGCTGTTTTTTCAATTACATATGGTACAAAATTCATTTACTCACCTCTGCTTATTTGTTTGCATTTATTAATTATTGCTTGCATGCCTTGTTTTCTTTGCTGACTAAAAAACCTACTCAGTTGTTCAAAGTCAGCCCAAGTTACTGCGCTCAATTCATCGGTTGTCATTCCGCTTAAACATTCCACAATGATACTTCCGATACCTCTCACCATATATGAATCACTATCCAATGAAAAATTCCAACCTAATGCACCTTCCTCACCAATCACGTACACTTGACTCACGCATCCGGGAACAAATGTAGATTCGTTTTTGATGATATCTGCTTTAGGAGTTTCAGAACCTAACTCAAGTACATAATCATATACATCGTCAGCATCGAAATGTTCTAGTTCTTTAATATAATCTTTAATAGTTTTCATGCTGTTAATTATACATTATAAAATATGTTTGTCAATAGGCAAAATAGAATAAACGCCCACGAAGGGCGTTTATTGTATTAGTTATGCAGTGATAGATGCAAGTGCTATCCACATTATTGCAAAAGTAGCAAGGCCAAACCCAATTTCAGCAACACGCTCGCACGTACGACCATCTGGGCAGATACCATTGTAAACTTCTTTAATGCGGGAAAGGACCGACCTACCACCAGATGTGATGATAGACATTGTTTTACTCTCCAGTTCTAACTTTGTTAGCAACCTATTCACTACCCCTTGCGAGCGTAGCTCAAACATCTAAAAAGTTCGAAACTTTTTCCCCTGCCTACACAAAGTAGCACAGGCACAATTGGATTACAATTGCTACCAAAGATGTTTGTTGTGGAAGATGATTGCGTTACTCTTCCATACACTATTTATCGTTACTGTGTGTAACACTAACGAAAAATGGCATTTTTTATAAATATTTTTATGGAACCTGTAGATAATACTCGAGTCATAATGCTGCAAGACTTAATGGAAGACAATGCAGCAAAGAAGGCAGAACTCGAATACTATGAAGAATGCCTACAAGATCTATTAGTAAAGATGCACATGGTAAAAGCTGAAATAAATCTTACCGAAACTATTATCAACGTGATAAAGTCAGAAAAGGCAGATGTACTAAAACGCTTTATCAAAAAGAAAGACGATAGTAGAATACTTTAACCAATGCATCTATACTAAATGTAGTATAGGACTAGAACTCCTCGAGAATTCCTAGTACTTCTGCGCCAACGAATAGTACTCCTGCTACAATTAAGTTACCTACAACTAAAGCACTACCTGCAAGAATTCTAACGACGCTTTTAATCATACTAATGTAAAAATGTTTTTTACTAGGATCACGCACTTCCATTACAATTTTTCTCCTAAATCAAATCCGCGAAATGTTTTAAATCTAGGAAATCTCAAACTCCAAACATCATCGCTGTCCTGCGACTGTGTTGCAGCGTCAGCTCTTATCTCTACCAGCTGACCAACAACTTTGTTTTTAGACTCCCAAAATACTTCCCTGTCCTCGTCCGTGAGCCCGGAACCAACATTAAGTTTAAAAAACTTACCGTCGTCCTCTCCCTCTACAATCAGTGCGCCAAGTTTACCAACATTCCTGCCAGTTCCTTCTTCTAGACCCACTACTTTGAGAGTAACCTCTATGAAAGGTTTTATCTTTAGCCATGCATGGCTACGTTTACAATGATATAGAGCCTCTGCAGGCTTTATCATTAAACCCTCATATCCTTCTTCTAATGCACGTTTATTCATTTGGGCAAACTTTGTACGCCCTTCCCCTGTGTCCAAGTCAACACGAGTTGCATCAACTACACGAATGCAATCATCAAAAAGTTCTGTGAATGCTTCAAGTTTGTGTCTGCGAACTGCTGCAACATCCTTGCTAACACCTGCATTGAATTCATCAATGCTGATAAGATCAAACACTGCTAGATATGCATCTTGTGTTTGCGCTCCTTCCTTCCTGTGTACCTGCTTCATTAGTGCCTGGAAGTTTTCACTCATAACCTCACCATCAAACACACAACCATTGAATTTATGTTTGCTGAGCGCAGCTTCTATGTGAGGGAAATTATTAAGTTGCTTACCATTTCTACTATATAGGGTAGCAACATCATTTTGAACGATAGCAATAACCCTAACGCCATCATACTTGTACTCAATAAAACAATCACCAACAATTTTCTTTTCATGTTTTGCTCCATCGTGTGCAAGCATACAACCAAACACTGGCACAGTTCCTTTGCGTACCTTGTTGATGGTTTTTTCACTTACACCGCATTTTAAATCCTTTACAAGAATACTGCGGTACCACCAATTCCATTGATCAAACTGAGACTCCAACATAGCCTGCTCTATAGCATCTTTGGCAGCATGGCCTGTGAGTTGTCTAGTTCTAAGTTTTTCTAAAAGTTCTTTAAAGTCGTTCCATGCTAGTCCAGCACCCGACTTGTGAAATTCTGTTTTGTAATCTACATCTTTGACGCCAAAAGTGATCAACGGATCAAGGGCATACTGCACACCCTCAACAAATTCTTTGTTGTCGATTATTTTTTCTAAAAGTTCTTCTTTGTACAGTCTGCTGTTGTTCTCTGCTAACAGCTCAATGCATCTATCAGGCGTCATTTTAGTGTACAAACTCCATAGTGAATTGTGAATGCTCGTGGTTCATGAGAGCAAGAAAAGTATCATATCCAAGCACATCAATTACTTCTTGATGACAAGAAAAAATTTGAGAACTGTAGCCGTTAGACACAATCAACATCGACTAAACTCCCTCGTTGATGTCCCAGTTAGTAGGTGTTTCTACAGGTTTCATACCAAGTAGCTTTCGGGCTTCATCACGGACTTCTGCTGTGACAGCATGACCAAACATCTCAGGGTCGAGAAGTTTTTTTAGGAAATTAATATACTGTTTTTCTTTGTTAATGTCGATTACATTGTTCATGATACACACCAATCTTTAATTTATATATAGTATTATAGAACTATTTTGTATAAATGTCAACAGATAAAATGCTATAGAAATCAAGAAGAAAAAAGGGGGCAAGCCCCCTTTTTATACTTTGCGTAGTGTTACACAAGACCTGCTGCAAGAGCCTTATAGCCAGCGGCTACTACTGCACGGCTGGGAGTACCAAGACGGTAGAAAGTCTTAACACGACCCTTAGTGTCAGTGTTCTTGTTAGCATAGATTGCGAAACCCTTCATACGAAGAGCACTCACAGTTGAACGTGCGTTGCCAACACCGAAACGAGATTCGATCTGAGCGCCGGTAAGTCCACGATCGGTAGCCTGAAGTGCTTCAAGTACACGGGCTTCTTTTGTTACTACTGCATTAGCTGAATTAGCCATTTATATCACCTTTTTTAATTTAAGTTAAATATCCTGGAGCAGATTTCTGCAACAGTTGAGTATATTATACAGTATTTTAAACAATGGTCAACCGTTTTTACTAAATATTTTTATGTATAAAAAACAAGCACTTATATGCCCTCCCCGCACAGGCAGTGTGTATTACTGCAATAAATTAAGTAAAAAGTACAATACTAAGAACTTAGGAGAACTTGCCAGGCCAATTCTGCTAAAAGCCGTGTGCGAAAAACTTGAGAAGCAGGATAATTGGCTAATGAAAGTTGTCCCGGGTAACTTACATCCTGGTATCATGCATAATAGCGATGCAAAGAATATTAACAAAAACTTAGTAGACACGATAGTATCTCTCATAGACATCAGCGATAAGCATTATTTTTTATATAGAGAAAACTTTGTTGAACAGGTAGAAAGCTACGCATTAGGAAAGATGAGCAATCAATGGTTAGACAACAGAGATGCCACGGATATGTATATAGATGAAGCTACAGTTACAAATTGTATAAACGATTTATTATACCAGTATGATATAATAAAACAGGTATACACAGCAAGACCTGGCGAGTTGGTATCACTAGAACAGTTTGGTACCAAAGGTGAAAGGTATCCAAGGAAAAGAATAACAGGTGATGCTATGAAAAGCGTTCAACAAATTGATATTTTAAATACTTACTTTGTGTGAGTATTCGTTGTGGTGAACTGCGTAACATCTGTCCACATATCGTTTTCATCGTAGTAAGAGTAATCAGCATTGTTACTGTCAACTGTGACAGTCATAGACTGATAGCTTTTTACACAGTTCCACTCATGATTGGGTAACTTGCATCTACATGCTGGGCATATACCTGACAGTTTTAGCTCTGCATGTTCTACTTGGTCTACAGGAGTTTTATCCATAACTCCTAGATCAATGTCAATGGTATTATTGTTCCAATCAGTACCAACCCACGACGAATCCATTGTAACAGTTTGGCACTGATCACTGGTAATGATTAGATCGTCTGTGGGCATTCCCGAAGGCCACATTGATGCTATGTCGCTTGTGTATGTAGAGAATTCATCTATGTTGATGTCAGATATGTCAATGGTGTCGCTGTCATCTAAAGAATACGTTATTTTTTCTAAATTATAATCATTTATCTTGTTCTTCATTGTCTACGATTTCACTGAATTCAAATTTGTCTTTATTCACTGTGACTTTTACAAATCTGTTTACATTACTTAGTTTCATTTCTGCTAATTCTATTTCTGAATTAGGAACACCAACTTTTGATGTGTGGCAATAGTCCCTGCCGCCGTCTATCATCATGCCTAACGGTGTTATCACTTGGTCATGCCTATATCTGCTAACATAAACTTCATTGTTTTCCACCAAACCGACTATGTCTTCGTTGAAGCAAGACTCAGCATTACAAATCAGCACGGTGCCGTTTTGTATGGTTAAACCAAAGTAATTTGTGTGCCCTTTAGTTATATCAGGATTTTCAACATAAAAAACATCAGTAGGAACTTCGTCCCAATTGCCGTCTTTTCTTTGAGTACACCAGTAACCCATGTACTTTGCGTTGTAAAGTTTTTCTATTTTTTCAACACCATCTAACGTAAAGTTATATGGTGCCTTGTGTGCTAAGGCAAGTCCCATTTTATCCCCTCATCGCATGCTGTTCTAGCAGCTTGGATATAGTCTCTATCTTCCTCTGATAGCACACTCCAAAATTTACTAACATTTTCTATGTTAACCAACACAGACCATGGAGAATTCAAATGCACATTGGCCTCCATTTGCATTTGTAAGATTTTCATCCTATCTTCAATCTTATCTCTGAGCTGGCTTGTCATTAACTGTCGCCCGCTGTGTAAATTACAGGAAACATCTCATGTATTACCCATGTTTGATTGTCAAATATATACTTTACACGAAGTGTGGTGTTCAAATGCCACCGATGCAACTTGGGTACGTCAAAATCAGTATAGTGATTGTGTTGGAACTGCATGTTGCACAGGTCTTCCCAGATATAGTATTCGGGCGAAATACTAACATTCTTTAACTGTCTATAACCGTTGCGTCCGTTGACGTTGTCTCTGACATGCCCTATTGTGCCTTCTATATAGCAAGCAGGATTACTGCTTTCCATTATCTCATGCACAGAGTCATGCATACCACGTTCAGGTATAGTCACTGTGATGGTCTGAGCATTAGCAATAGACGCTATTACCAAACAAACAGTTACAACAACCGTACTTACTGCAACAGCGCAACTGATATTAAACAAAAAATTAAATATTTTCTTTGTAACCATTTGAATCACCTTGTTTACTTAGAGTAATAGTGGACCTTCCGTTGGACTTTTGTCCTTTATCATAAAGATATTCGAACATGCCTTCAGCACCATTTTTCACGCCAGCATTAAAGCAGGTGTAAGATGCACCGATCATACATGCAAACATTATTACATATTCCATATCATCACCTTTTATACAACTCCTCGTATCGTTTCACACAATCAACATTTAAACAGGTAGCACACTGCACATCAGATTGTTTCAATCGTGCAATAAGTTCATCCGCAGAAGAGAATTGTGTGTGAGATATAGCTCTACAGCTGCATATTATCATTAACTAATGCCTAATGGGTTTATCAAAGCTAGCCAGCAATGTCTTTGCTGTAGTCTTTTTTAAATACTTTTTCAAATAAGATTGCCAAAACCATAGCACCTAACCCTGTGACTAAATGTTCTGCGGGAAAATGGTCTGCATGTATAAGTGCATCTGCAAGTGCTGTGAATGCGCCTGTCAGAAATATACCCAACCACTTATTACCCCATGGCAGAAAACTCGCAACAAACATTGCAAGACCAGTTAGAATACCTGTCTTACTTGCGGTGATTGCATGTGAGATTGTAAGTGCAGATAAATCTGCCTGCACCATACAGACCATACATGCAGTCCATGCTTCGCTAAACTTTTCTGCAACTACTTTAAGTCTTTCTATCATTTGCCCTCCATTAGTGCCACTGCTTCATCATAACAACTTACACTAGCACACAGTATGAAAACACTAGTCAGCAATGTCTTTGTCATAATCTTTGTCCAATACCTGTTCTATTTCGTTGCATAGTTTGGTTATCTCATCATAACGATGATAAGAACAGCAACAACTTACAGCAATTTTAACACGCTCAACTAGCTCAGTCAAGTCCTTTTTTTGCTGACTGTTCATCCTTTATACCTAATGAAATATAATTGTACCAAACTCTTTCGTGAAAATAATAAAGTATTGTTTTAGTGATTACTTCAATACCGCCTATGGCTACACCGATTTCTATACTGCCTGTCATAAACCAGCCGATCAACATAGTATCTATTGATCCGATAACTCTCCATGAAAGGGCTTTTGATATATGACGTTTACGTGAAATCATACTGGGTGGTGTGGAACCGTTTGTTTACGATATCCCCATTGCTGGGCAGTCATTTTAGCAAAAGCAAACTCCTGCAACTCATCTACATCATCTACAACCTGGTCCTTCAGCATATCTCTAACACCTCCATCTGGATAATGCATCCATATTTTTACAGCTCGCTTCAGCACTTGTTTGGGCAGTATCATCTCAACGTGCTCAGGAGTGTTTATGCCTCCCATGCCCAGTATATACCAACTCGAAGTGCGTTTTGAACTTTTTATTGTAAAGTAGCAGACTGATTCACGCATAGCATATCCAAGTGTTCATTAGGGATAATATCCCGCTCTGCTCAATTTTTGAATCTCAGAATTTATATCAAAAGTTTTCATATGATTAGTTAATATTTCTCGATGATGCTGTTTATTCCCTGAGCTGTCTGTGTAGTACAAAGAGATTTGACGCCTTGGATTGTAATGTTCATCCCGCCAAATATCATTAGTGTTTACAATTGGCATTCGATATGCATTTGCCCATGCTTCAATTGCATCTTTCAAAACTACAGTGTCATTGAAAATTGATTTTAAATCAAATAAATCTTCGTCTGATAGAAAAATTTCATAATCGCCGTCTGGGTGGTGTCTATCAGCTAAATCATCCTGATTTATGTTGTCAAACTGGAATCTCTGGATATACTTACTAAGAGTCCATTGGATAATATCATCTCTGACCAGACATACTTTATGATCAGCAATATTTAAAAGTTTAATAGTTTCAGCCCTAAGGTGTTTGCCATATTCGGTGATCGGTATCATTTGTTGCACATGGACATTCATAACATAATTATCAGCGATAGATTCAAAGAATTCTGTAGTGTTTTCATCGGTCCATCTCCAGTCTTTTGGGAGATTAAAGTGTTGCTGTGCGTTATGAAGTACATGATCCCACGGCTCACAGAATACATCTTTGTTTTCTATGTCAAGTATAGGAATATCAGGAAACCGACGCCGGAAAGACTGCAGCGTACCTACAAATTCACTTAAATTATAAAATTCAGGATGGTACAATACTCTAGCAGAATCCCTGTACTGTGCTGTCCAGTTGGTTGTACCTGTTCTAGTAGTAGAAATTAATATTGTTTTCATTAGTATATTTAAGTACTAAGACTAACTGCTTAAATTTTTCTCGGCTATAGCAGTTTGGATATCAACCTTGTCCCAAGTTTGAAATTTGTGCAATTTTTTCACTTCGCGAATAGTATCTCTGTGAGAATCACTGTCATAACCAGTGTCAACTAGCACTGCTTCACTTAAAACTTTTTCCAACAAACTGATAGGCAACAGCAAAGTACCATAACCCTCAATGGAAAAGTAATTTTTATCTTTTATTTCACTCATGATTCAACTTCCTCATCATCCCACATCTCAAAATTTTCACTTAGATTCCACTCGTCATCTAGCCGCATATAGAGATCGTATAGCTCGCCGCGCTCGTGATGCGGCAGTTCATATTGCTCCCGTAGATTTTCTAGACACTGATCTCCATCCCAAGCATTCCAAAAGCCGGCATAGTCCATACCACATTCGTAATAACTTGCCTCAACATCTATACCTTCCATTGCGTCAGTAAACTTCTCATAAGCACCAATGGGCGGAGACCATGCACTATCAAACCATCCTTGTATAACAGCAGTGCCGTCACCATGATCTATAAACTCTAGACCTTCTGTGGAAACGTCCCACTTGGTCCCCCAATTTTCCACACGCCAACTATACCAGTTGGGAGCGTCTCCAGGTGCGGTAGTGCCGTTCAGTTCCTCTGGCATAGGAACCATTGCATCTAGCAATCCTCGCTCAGTGTTTTCTTCATTAGTTGACGTTGCGTCTTCCCACAGTTGCTTGATTGTGTCTGTGTTACCCACAATTGAAATATTATTGCTACACCAATTAGGCATTGTTATTCTCCTATCAATCCCATTTCTTAAAGTTACCGGCACGCTCGTTATCATTATAACCGAGCATGTATTCTTTGTATTCCACACTGTCTTTGTCAGTGATTTCAATCCTTTCAGAATGGCCAGTGCCTCCTACATAATAGTGAGGAGTTTCTAGTCGACCATAATAACTGTCAGCACTACCACGATCATACGGGCCGCCGTGCCGTTTATCTGCTAAGAACCTTTCGAGCTGTACTGAAGCATCTTCCTGCATTATGCAACCCCCATTACACGAGTGATATACTTGTGGTCAACAATTACAGTGTCGCCTGCTTTGCGGCTGATAGTGGTATCTTTATACTGGAAGCCTTCATCCAGTTCGATGTGGTGAGAAACACCACCGCCGTAACAAACACGGCTAAGGGTTACTTTGCCTCTAACAGGCTGGTCACCATCTAGATAACCACCTTCTACATTCAACCCTTCCAAGTTCCAGTTCATTACGCAACCTCCACAAAGTCAACAATAAATTGTAACCGATCAACCAATTCACGACCGTAGTCAGTAAACAGGATGCCCTGCTTCCACACATAGTGTTCTACATCTTGAATATGATAGAACTTCTCGTCCTGAGTCAACCAACGGAGAGCAGTCTCTTCGTCACCTGCACCCAGCTCAATGGTACGCTGAATCAGAGCTTTGAACTCCTCTACTGCACGAGCCTTGTCTTCCTCTTCGCGAGCCTGCTCGATCTCGAACTGTCGGATCAGGCTATCGCGCTCCGACTCCAACTCGGCGTCAGACATAGACTTCATGTCCATATGGCGAGGACGGAAGCCATGCACATCCTTGTACAGTTCCCAAACATCCTGCTCGAGACCATAACGCTCATATTGAGCCACGGTGTAAACACCATACTCTGCCCAGTGAGCAGGATCTGCCACAGTAGTGGTCCAGAAAGTGGCACCACGTGCCTTACAATCGGCAACGAACTTGGCGTTAGACGCCTCGATGTGGGCTTGAAGTGCGATTTGGTCTGCTGTAAAAGTGTTCATTTCGTTTACCCTTTTTCCTAACTATGTGTATATAATAGCACTAGGGTAGCCTAAAGTCAAACACGAAAAACTCTATGTAAATCAATGACTTACAGCACTGCGTTGAAAATACCTGCAACAATTAAGGATAATGCAACCACATTTACCAGGATTTGTGGGCGGCTGCGTATTCTGATAGCCCAAATAAAAAATGCAATGGTTCCAAACAAGAAGGCAACTATATTCCAAGGATAGGTTTCCGGGCCAATAGAATTAAGTGTATGCCCTACTATGACAAAAATTGCTCCAATCCACTGCAGAACTTCATCGGTGTGCATGTTCATCCAATGTCGTATAATGCTTGAGGAAAATCAGTGGGATTTTCCTGTGCCAGTTGACGCAGAGATTCATGGTTCACCACAGACATATGATTTTTCAATGCTTTCATTTGGTCGTGGCCGCACCAAATTACTTCTGAATGCTTATTGAAATCCATACTGGCTCTAGGATAAAACACACAGGTTTCGTACATGTTCAAAGACGCATCACGCGGATTTTTTAATTCCACAGTAGATATATCTATGCCGTTACTGAGTTCTGTGCGAATCTGCCAATCACGCTTCTTGTTTATCATTCCTGATGATGCCTCGTAGTCTTTGTTCAGCTATTTCGGTTTTTAATTCAGCGTCTTTGATCACTTCAACTAATCCTGTATACTTTACTGGAATGTCATAACCATACACATAAAGATCTCTGCATTCAATTGCATCTTCTATGTAATCGCTTTGACAGTATTCCAACACCTGCTGTTCTTTGCTCCACCAAGTGTCTCTGGTCCGGCTGTTTAAATCTAAGTATTCCTTGCCCCAAAAGAAATGCCATTTAATAACACCGTACTTGCCGTTGTTGAATCTAACCACACGACTGCACACTTTTCTAACAAACTTATCAACAAAATTAAACATCAGTTACTCCTACTTTTTACAATTTAAATGGTGGGACAGGAAGGTTTCGAACCTTCGACCAATTGGTTAAAAGCCAACTGCTCTACCACTGAGCTACTATCCCAAATATGGCTGGGGTGGCAGGATTCGAACCTGCGCATGCGGGGATCAAAACCCCGTGCCTTACCGCTTGGCGACACCCCAATTAAACTTTCAACACGGGGGATGCCCATACACTAATCTCCCCAATTTCAATTCCTTGTGGTTGTTCTAAACACCACTTGACAATTTCTGCTATTTTATCTGCTTCCAACATATTCATTGGTGTGGGAACATCTTTTATCATTCCATAATATTGATTATCTTCAGCATTAAATGTCCTAGCAGTTTTAACATAACCTGGATTAACATTAATAATCCTGCATTTTCTGTTATTATCTCTGATTGCTTGTACTGCGGCAGATTTTAATACCTTTTTGAATTTAACATATGCGTCCTTGTTGTTTGGTTCTGAATAAATTGCTTTGGTATTAATATTAATAATTGTTTTATTACTATTTGCATTCCACAATGTCAGCAATTTTTCAAATATATCCACCTGTGCTAAAGTGTGATTATGATAAGCATTATTAATAAAAACATCCGCATCACTGCACTGTGATATTATTTTATTAATATTCTGCATCACAGAAATATCATAGCCATTACTGCGACTAAAGCCAAACACTTCATGCTCAGTGTTTAACACATCAAACAGGGCTTTGCCTATACCGCTGGTGTGTCCTGTGATAGCTATTTTCATTTACCAAAAATACTTTAATTCTTTTAACCAAACTCGACCTGCTTCAACAACCTTGGGCCAATAATCAATTAAATAATTATACACACCCACAACACTGTCTCGAATAAATTCAACAATTATTACGCCTATTCCTGCAATTAACAGTAAAATACCCACAACCACAATCAAAGGTCTGCGTAGATATACATTTTCTATTTTTTCTAAAAAATCAATATTCATATTAAAGTCCTATAATAATTACTGGAGAATTAATTGAAAATACCCAATAAAATACATCTATGAGTAATCCAATCGCTACCAAACACAGTATTAATTTAATAAAAAACAATAAAATATCTGGCAGGTATTTAACTGCAAAATAAATTAAAACAATTAATCCAATTAATTCTAACATTTCTTTTCTTTGCTGACAGTGGATTTATTTTCTTTATTTTTCTCAATAAATGCTTTGTAATTCAGCATACCTTGACGCTGACGCTGACGAGAAAGAGCATTTCTCTGCATCAATCGAAAGTCTACGCCTCTAAGCGGCCTTGTTCTGTTCATTTGCTGCTCCTATATGTTTGCAGTTACCACGAAATTTAAACCCAGTGCAATCGCAACTAGGTTGTTCACCTAATACAACAGTGTAGACGTTACCGTTCGACCCTGTTATCTTAATACTGTTATCGCTGTTTGGAATTTCTACTTCAGGCCAGTCCTCAGCTACATAAGGAAACTTCTCAAACTTACGACCACGCTTATCGATTTTACCGCCAGTACTTCTAATTTCGGAACCGTGCCATGGTTTGTATGCTAATACCTTATCACCTGAAACCAAATAAGTATGATTTGGTTGCCTATACTCTACATTCCATTGTGTAATTTCTTTAATTACTTCCATAATTATTCCAATATTCGTTTATACAGGACAATATTATACAATTAATTGTGTTAAAAGTCAAATAATTTAATTATAATTAAATCAATAACTTACAAATATATTTGCACTGTGGGAAATAAATCCTCTGCAAATTTCTGATGTGCTTGCACACCGAGATGGGAGCCGTCCTGTGCAAGTCCTAACTGTTTATAACAATCATCGCTGAAGTATGGACCTTGTACTACACCTATATCAAATGTTGGCCGCGACATCACTGTGTGCTTGCCATCAGCTGAGCTGAATTGACTGCCGCTTATTTGAGAATCTCTTCTGTATGCTGTTTGAATTATTTTAATATTTCGATTAACACAATGGTGATAAACATGATTAGCATACAAATAATAATGCATAAATTCATTGTATGCTGAATAATAATTCATAAAATAATATCCATCTTCGGTAATCCAACTGCGAATATCTCGAATATGTTTAGGATGATTGTTATATCTAGCATCAGTTTGGTGTAATAACACATCGGGTCGTGTTTCCCAACACGGCCACAGCACAATCACAATGTCGCCACTGGCAATATTGCTGTTATTCACAACATCGTTCCACACACCTGCACAGCCAACTCCTGCAGCACCACAATTGTTAACAGGTAAATTGCATAATTCTGCTAATCGAGCAGGCCAAGCATACTTGCTTGGTTGTGGAATAGGTTGGTTATCCTCTGTGACTCAGTCGGGTAACCCATGACCCAGTGTGTGACTGCATCCAAACGCCCACAGTGTTTTAGCCATTTTGATTTTTCAACACCTTTACCACAGTGTTTTCTTCTTGAGTTGAGAAACGATTGCGAACACCGCATGTTCTATCGCACACATCCAGTGCATTGTACGCCAAACTGTCATCCAATTTCTGCCAAAATTCATGATCCAGTATGCTCAACAAACTGTTGGTGGCAGTGTCATTGAAATCTGTGGCGGTGCTCAGTGTGCGAGTGGTGTTCTTCCACAGTTCAGGGCGACCTAACCAACAACAAGGAAACACGTATCCTCTGGCATCACAGTATAAACTTTGATTTTTTGTGGCCCAACAGTCAATTCCACCAGTGGGCATTATGTGTACATCTGTTCTACCCACAGTGTGTTTCTGTTTGGCATGAGCCATTTCTAAATTTCTACCCCAGGCTTTGCGATATTCTCTGTTGAAATTTTCTGTGGTTTCTCCTGGAGGGTGTATCCAATCTATTATTTTTGCTGAATTATCCACCACAGGCGTGGGCAATCTGTCTGTGTGACGACTGCTGGGCCGCACCCAAAACTCATCAAAGCCCAATTCCTCAGCCATTGCTTGTGCAGCAGCAACTTGATGACTGTTGTGCTGAAATTCTGTGAAAACCCAACGTGCAACCCCGCCACCTTCCATGAAACTGTGTGCATTTTCCAGTATTCTATCCAGTCTGGTGTTGCGTCTGTAGCGTGAATGTGTGTCCTGATCTACGCCATCTATGCTGAATTCTGCTCTCACAGGCAAACTTCTAATACCAGCAGCACTGTTTGCGGTTTTTGCAAATGTCAAACTGCCTATTTGGTACCAAACATCAGGGTGTAGTGCAGCCCCATTGGTGTTTATCTGCAAACTGGTGTGCGGCCACAATGCCTTTATGGTGCTCAACAACCCAACAGGGTCACTGTGCATGCAGATATCCCCGTAATTGCCATTAACCACCACAGTTTCGAACTGTAAGGGTGTTAATCTTCTCAGCCAGTCCGGGTGAAATTCTGAATCAATCATTTCCAGTGGTGTTAATTGTGAGCCATACACATTGCGAGCGCACTGTGGACAACGTGCATTGCAAGCTGATGTGGGTTCTATGTGTAAACTGGTTATGCCTGCCCTATACAATGGGTTTTTCATGGAATTAAATCTTTTTGTGGTTTGCGTTTGTGTTTGCCGGGCTGGATACTGTGTTCATCAAAATAACCCATTCTGCGGTCAGTTACACCATAATGTTGATGCACTTCCGGCTGCCTCAACCCAGCCAGTGGCAATTGCCAGAAGTATTTTCTCTGTAGTGCAACCTCATAGTTGATCTGTCGACACATAAAAGCATAGTTCCAGTCTGCACCCAAACAATGACTTATGGTGGCCATCATGCCACGATGTCGCCCTTCTTTGCTCACACTGATACTGAGTGGATCAATCCAGTTTGTGGCAGCATCAAAATCATCATATGTGTAGCGAAACTCTCCTGGAAAACACATGTGCCACACTCTCAACAGCTCTAGATTGTTCACCAAATGCGCGAGTATTCTATCCTGCACATCGCCCTCTTCTTCCACCTCCACCTGCGCAGGTATATTCTCCAAATCCAATCCCAATACCAAACTCAAATAAATGGTTGCAGCATATCTAGCACGATGCTTCTCCGGCGACACATATATTATTCTGTGTGCAGCTTCTGCACAACCCACAGCAACACTGTTGTTGTCCACTGTGATATCATCAAATTCACAGTACAACACTCCACCTGATCCATGCCAGGCGTCCACTTCCTTCCGCTCCGTAAATTTTTTGACAGTTTCACCCTCACACAACAAGTCTCTATACCCACGTACACACCTCATTGCGCCACTGTGACTAGCAGCTATTAACAGTATTCTATCACCTGGATTAGAGTCAAGTGGTGGTAAACCCTCAGGCACAGTGCTGATTTCTACTTCCACCCCATTATCAACATCGTTATTATTGTTATCGTTATTATTATTGTTATCGTTATCCGTGACTTCAACAACTGAGTTATCCGTGACAGCAACAACATTATTATCGTTGGCATCAAAAGGTGTGCTGTCTAGTGGTAAACTTTCAGGTGGCACAGGATTGGGTGGTTCTGCTCTAGTACCTCCTGGCTTCATGGGTCTTTTATTTGCTCGTGGCATGCAGTATATTCCTGTGAGTGTGTACGCTGTTATACTATACAATGTATTTAATACGGTTACACTTCACGTTAGCACAATAGTGGTAAAAGGTTCTAGGCGAATTAATTCTAATTAACGTATTAATATATAAATTAACAAATAAATTAACCGATAATATAGCTATACTGTACAAACTACACACAGTAGTAAGCATTCTAAACACCGGTACACACTGTATTAATAGTGTTAATAGTGTTATACACAGTGATAAAAAGGCAGTGAGCAGAGTGGAACTCCAACTGTGAATATAACCTATTCGTAAAATACCTAGCGAAGTGGTGAATATTGGGAATAATTATGGGAATATTCCGAATATTACGTGTATAGTAGAGAACTTTCACTATAGTGTGAAAAGTTGACAAAAACGTCGACCATTAAAACCGCCATCCGAAAGGTTTAGTTACTGCCGAAAAGCCTGTTTAACAGTGGGTAAACGCCTGTGGTGCACACCATATAAAGCATAAAAGTGATGCCGCCAGGCGGTACAACCACTGCCAGATAACCACAAACAGTAACCGAAACGATGGCTAAAACAATTCTCCACATCATCTAATGTGCTGCTCCTTTGTTTAGAGTGTATATTATAGCAAACTCTGGCCAAAAGTCAAATCCGGAAAAGTCTACACAGTGCAACAGGTTAGTGTGGTGCCTGTTATTGGTGAAATAATGGTCGCGTTCGGTGTTTGTCTCGTCCAGTTTGCCTAGACCTAACTGTGGGTGGATTAATTAATTTATGTGTATATTATAGCAGGCTATAGCCTGTTGTCAACGTTGAAATTACTCTATCAAATCAATGACTTAGTGCGCGGAATACACTGCGTGGTACTCATCATAGGTCAAGTACACGTCAGTGGTGGGGTCTAGATACTTGCCTTCGCGAGCATCATAGTACAGCACACGGTTCCCATCGTAGAAGAAAGGACCTTCTAAGCCCACACGAGGCTCGTATGCTGCACGAAACTCCGGTGTAATATTGAGTATTCTGTAACCCATGTGCTGCTCCTACTTCCTAACTGTGTGTATATAATAGCACTATGCTAGCCTAAAGTCAAACACGAAAAACTCTATGTAAATCAA
>Ga0181591_10000965_pt1 | contig 24234 bp, 31 predicted proteins | sample 071ome_33_FD_133757 | JGI IMG/M metagenome (GOLD analysis project Ga0181591, IMG submission 133757) | Coastal salt marsh microbial communities from the Groves Creek Marsh, Skidaway Island, Georgia - 071412AT metaG (megahit assembly) | ecosystem: Environmental > Aquatic > Marine > Intertidal...
TAATATTTCAAGTGGTATTAGTAATGTTGCAATCACAAATGCTTCAGACGGTGATGTACAGATTACATTTAACAGTAGCAGTTACAATTTACCACCTGGTGCTATTTCATCATACGGTTATGATTATGTTAACAACAAATATTATTATAATCCATTAGTGTTGTCAGAGGTAGGATTAAAAGAAATACCCGGCGGTGGGTCTAGTGGTTCACCTACATTATTTGATGGCGCTAGTTCTGTAGTATTATCTTTAAATGTTGATAAAGCTGCAACTGATTCAAGTTCGCGAGCTTTCCCGGCATCTACCACGCATGCCTGGCTCACGTTTGTGATGTATGACTAAGGATTATTAATGGCTGACATTAATTATAGATCAAATCAAGTAAAATTGAATGTACCCAGTAAAGTACTGAGTGTGAGTGTAACTTCTGTAAATGGAGAATCATACTGGGATCATGCAAATGGTGCTGACGATAAATGGTATAGTGGTTCAGCAAATAAAAAATATTACCGCTGGACAGTAACATTTAATGTTACTTCTACATCACATGGTTCTCACTTGACTCGTGATGATTTTTCATACAATGGCTTAGACATTGTTGTCGGCGATTGGATAGCAGGCGCAAGCACAGGAACAGCATGTAAAATCATCAGTATAAGTGCTAAAACTAACAGTTCTGTGACCTGTGTTGTAGAAGATTGGCTACGATATAATACATTTAAATCTTCCACAGGTATTGGTGTTTTTGGTAATGGTACTGCCGTGGTGTTCACACTTAACGAAAACGGATTACCATTGTTAGATCCGTTGCCAGGTGGTATTTCATCAAACTTTGCAGCAACTATTTTTAGTCGCTTTAACTATTTAAATCCTCAATTAAACTATCCCTTAAATCAAACAGCTCACGGGTTTGCTGCAGGCGATATTGTATCAGTTACAAGTGATGGGTTTGTTAAAGCTAATTCTATAACCATGGAAAAAATGGTAGGCACTGTGGTTGAGCCCGGGCCCGGGCCTGATTACTTTATGATATCTCCTAACAACAGAATCATAGACTTTGATCCAAAGATACCAGGAACCCAAGGAGACTTTGTGTATGTACAAAGTGATGGCAGTTTAGGAACCACTGACACAGGTAAAGCTGCATATTTAAATATACAAAGTGCTATTCCAACAGTGCTTACTGGCACATTGGACGACCCGGAAGTTCCTGCAAACCACGTGGTTAAGATCAATTTTGTTGATGTTACTTGTACTTCAAACAGTGCTAATGCAAATGTTTCGGAGATTGCAAGTGCAATAAACACGTTAACATCTAACCACAATGTTGTAGCAAATGTGTTCCCCACCCCAACTGTGGTAACCAGTGATTCAAGCGGAACTGGTTATGGCTTGATAGGAGGTATAGTACCTTTTAGTGGTTATATTGACAGCGGCAGTGGTAATACACTGGTTAATATTACAACAACCACTGCAGGAAATGTAGCGTATCCAGGTTACAATGTTGCGGCGCCTGAAGACATAGCAACAGACATAAATGCAGCTGGAATTGCCAATTTAACAGCTACATTCAATGGTATAACAAGTTTAACACTCACAGAAACCAACGGTAATGCAATATATTTGTACCCTGGTAACGTTGATGCAACTGGTTATCCTTTTGTAGGCACAAATGCCACAGGGGGCAACGTCACAGGATTGCCAGCAGTTACAGCTGCACCTGGCACAGATAGACTTAAATTGACTCGCAGTGACGGTGGCGAGATATTAATATACGAATCAACTGAATACTTTAGAGGCTACACAGGCATCAGCAGTGGACACACCGGTATGTTCCCTCTTGCTATGAACATTGAGCAAGGTATTCGCAAAGCAGGCACAACTGTTGTTGCGGACATAACTGCCAGAGATGCTTTACGTGCAGCAGTAGGCGATCAAGCACATGTTCTCAACAAAGGCGATGGCGAATGGGGACTTTATATTTACGACGGCAGCTCATGGGTAATGCTGTCCAACGAAGACAGTGCAACAGTTGATGCTAAGACACTGAGCACCACATTCACAATGCCTGCAAGCGGCTTCGGTGTAGCAACCACACAATTATTAGGCAATGTAAGTCCGGGCAGGAGAATACTAAATGTTGTAGTTGATGTGGGTAATGCATTTGTTGGTGCTAGTTCAACACCAAACATTCAAGTTGGAACAATAGTCGACCCAGATGCTTACGTTCCTGCAACATCTAATGCGATAGACGAAGCAATTCAGTTTGAATACAATCCTAACTATACTCACCCAAGCACAGAAACACAAGACTTAGAAGTTAGGGCACGTTGTACACACAATGGTGCTACGTCAGGTAGTGTAACTGTTAAACTAACCTACATTTAAACTAAAGGCAATTCTAAGCCCGGCTCCTACTTTAATCTAACATTCTGATAAATAGTATATGACATGTATTAGACTTTAATTCACAAACGAACTAAAGACCTTATGCTCAGGATTAATACTTGTTATCGATAACATTTTAGGAGAACATTAAAATGGCTGATATTAAAAACTTTGGTATCAAAGGTATTGCAGCCGACGTTCAGTTAGGTAAGAGTGGGGGACGCCTCAAATACGATTCGGTTAATAGCCGTTTCGATCTTACACAATCCGATGGATCAACTCTAGAAGACTTACGTCTTGGTGCAGTTACCAGCGGTTCATGGACAGCGGATACAATTGGTACTCAATACGGTGGTACTGGACAAGACTTTAGTTCAAGTACAGGTGTAATTACTTATACAGGCGGTACTGCAAGTGCAGGCACACTTGATTTAGGTAATGCAAGTTTTGTTAGCGGTATTGTAGCAGTTGCCAATGGTGGTACTGGTGCAAATACTGCGGCTGACGCAAGAACCAATTTAGGACTAGGTAGCATTGCTACACAAGATGCAAATAACGTAACATTAACTGGCGGTGCAATAGACGGTGTTGTGATCGGCGGCAGTACAGCAGCAGCAATTACTGGTACAACAATCACTGCAAACAGTGGTTTCACTGGAGACCTAACTGGTAACGTAACTGGTAACTTAACAGGTGATGTAACTGGTAATGTAACTGGTAATGTTGCAGGCGGTTCTGCAAATATTACTGTTGAGTTTAGTTTAGGTGGTGTTACTGTTAACACTTTCTCAACTAATTTAACGTCTAGTGCGGCTAGCACAGACATACCAACTGCTGATTCTGTTAAAACATATGTTGATAGTAGAACATTAAGTTGGAGTGACGATACCCCAACTCTAAGAAGTATGTACTTAGGTAATGCTACACTCGCATTTAACGGTGGTAACGCTATTACTACAAGCAGTACTGATAGCTCAACATTAACCATTTCACTTGATAATACAGCAGTTACAGCAGGTGTTTATGGTGATGCTACAAACATTCCACAGTTTACTGTAGATGCGCAAGGACGTATTACAGCTGCAAGCAACATTGCAATTTCAACAGCATTTGACATTGCTGGTGATAATGGCAGTAACGATACTGTAAGTGGCGGTGAAACACTAACATTTGCTGGTACTGCTAGTCAAATCGAAACAACAATCTCAAATAACAATGTTGAAATTGGTATTGTTGATGGTGCAACTATTGCTAACTTAACCGCAACAGGTACATTTACCAGTGATGACATTACCTCTGCTGCAATTAGCATTGACGGTGATGCAACTATTACTGGTAACTTAACAGTTAATGGTACACAAACTGTTGTTAATTCAACAACAGTTCAGATTGATGATGCAACATTCCGTGTAAACAGCGATGGTACTAGTCAGTCAGCTGGTTTAGAGGCTAATATTGCTGGTACTATTGAAAGTGTACTTTACAACCCAGTATCAAGTAAGTGGGAACTAAGTGCTGATACAGACATCGACGGTAACATTACTGCTGATAACTTAACTTTAACCGGGTCATTAACTGGTGGCACACTCACAGACGGCACTGCTTCATTCACTGGTGGTGCATTAACTGGCGCAACTACTGGTGATTTCAGTGGTAACGTTACAGCATCTAACTTTATCGGCAACTTAACAGGTGAAGTTACAGGTAACGTAAGTGGTAATGCAGGTACTGCAACCGCTTTAGAAACAGCACGTGACTTTAGTGCTTCAGGTGATGCAACTGCTCCAGCTGTTAGCTTTGATGCTACAGGTGATGTTGACTTAGTATTAACATTAGCAAATACTGCCGTTACAGCAGGTGACTACGGTAGTGCTACAGAAATTCCAACTTTCACAGTTGACAGCAAAGGTCGCATTACAGCGGCAAGTAATGTTGCTATTAGCACAAGTTGGACATTAACAGGTGACAGTGGTAGTGAAACTGTAGACGGTGGCGACACTGTTCTCGTAGCAGGCGGTACTAACATTACAACAGCAGTTTCAGCAACTGATACTGTAACTGTTAGCTTAGATCCTGATGTAACATTAAGTGGTAACTTAAGTGCTGCATCAATAACTGACGGTACTGCTACAATAAGCGGCGGCAACATCTCTGGCGCTGGCGAAATTTCAGCAAGTGGTGAAATAACTGGCGGTAGCTTTACTGACGGTACTACTACAATTAGTGCTGGTAATATCACTAACGTAACTAATGTTACTTCAAGTGGTACTGTTGAAGGTGGCACAATATCAGACGGTACATTAAGTTCTAGTGGCGGTAACTTATCCGGTGCTCTTAACATTAGTGCAACATTAAACATTGTTACTAGTGGCGGTTCTGTACAAGGTGTAACATTAACCGACGGTACATTATCTACAACAGCTGGTAACATATCAGGTGCTGTTGACATTACTGCAAGTGGTACTGTTGAAGGTGGCACATTATCAGACGGTACATTAAGTTCTACAGCTGGTAATATTACTGGTGCTGTTAACATCACTTCAAGTGGCACTGTTGAGTTTGGTGATTTAAGTGATGGTACAATTACTATTAGTGCATTTGTTGACGAAGACAACATGTCTAGCGACAGCGATACACTTGTGCCAACACAACAAAGTGTTAAAGCATATGTTGATACTGCTAACACCAACATGAAGTCATACGTTGATAGCTTAGATCACGATGATACTGTTACAGTTACTGGTGACACTGGTTCATATTCATTCAACACTAGTAATGCTAACTTAGCTATTGATGGCGGCGTCGGTATCAACACTGGTGCTTCAGCTGGTACACTAACTGTAAACTTATCTAACACTGCTGTTTCAGCTGGTACTTATGGTAATGCTACTGCAATTCCACAGATTACTGTTGATGCGCAAGGTAGACTTACAAGTGCAGGCACAGTAGCAGTAAGCACAGGCTTTGACATTGCTGGTGATAACGGTTCAAGCGACACAGTAAGTGGCGGCGAAACTTTAAGTATCGTTGGTGCTGCTAGTCAAATCGAAACAACTATCACTAACAACCAGGTTGAAGTTGGTATTGTTGATGGTGCAAGTATTGCTAACTTGTCTGTAACTGGTACATTTACCAGTGATGACATCACATCTGCTGCTATCAACATCGATGGTGACGCTACTATTACTGGTAACTTAACAGTACAAGGTACGCAAACAATTGTTAACTCAACAACTGTTCAAACAGAAGATGCTATCTTCAGAACAAACAGTAGCGGTGCTGACACTGATGCTGGTTTTGAAGCAAACACAGCAAGTGGTGTAAAACAAATTCTTTACACATCAGCTGGTAGTGAATGGGACTTCGGTAGTGAAAATGTCAAAGCATCTACGTTCGAAGGTGATTTAACTGGTAATGTTACAGGTAACTTAACTGGTAATGTTACAGGTAATGTTACAGGTAACTTAACTGGTAATGTTACAGGTGACTTAACTGGTAATGTAACTGGTAACTTAACTGGTAATGTTACAGGCGATGTAACTGGTGACTTAACTGGTAACGTAACTGCAAGTGGCACTGTTGAGTTTGGCTCATTGTCAGATGGCACAACTTCTATTACTGCTATTGTAACAGAAAGCGATGCTATTAGTAGCAATGACAATGATACTACTATTCCAACTTCAGCGGCAGTTATTGACTACGTTGAAAACAATGGTGGTGATGGCTTACTATTAAGAACTTCATTCACAGCAGACAGTTCAAATGCAACATTTAACATTGGCACTGTACCAAACGTGAGTTCAAGAACTTACTATGCTAACAAGTTGGTATTAAAAGTAAGCACTGGATTTAGTGGCGGTTCTATAAACGCTGTTAAAATCACTGAGAATGGAACAGGTGGTGATACACTTGTTGCAGTCGACGATGCTGATGTTACAACTGCTGGTACATATATTATAGAACTAGATGGAAGTATCGCACTTACTAAGAATGCTGCTGTTACAGCGCAATTCGTAGAAAGTGACGGCTCTACTTCTGCAACTCCAACTGGTGGTGTTGTAGTAGCTTCTTTACACTATAACTATGTATAATAGCTAGACGTTAAAGCAAGAACAGAAAGGGGTCTATGACCCCTTTCTTTTTGCCTATGCAGCCGGGTGGCAAGTGAGAGTAAAAATCATGCAAACAGTTTCTGTCATGCTTGAATTAGGAGTAAAACCTGCAGGAATGTGGCTGGGCCATAGTGCAAATTTATTTTGCTCAGGTTTGATAACATGCGTATTACTGAATAATTGTGGCGGTGATGTTAATGTTTTTGTTGCCGGTGCATCTAAAAACACATGGCTTCCTTGATCTGTGGTTTGTAACCATACACAGCCTGAATACCATCTTTGTCTTTCTATTACAGGCAACACAGAATGTCCAGGATTAATACTAATCAAACTGGGCCTCACCAGTTCAATGTTCATGTGTCTTAGTTTGCGAAATTCATTTGATAATAAACTTACACTGGCACTGATGAGAACTTTGTTTAAGTTACTTAGATTTTGTTCTAAAGGTATAAACTTGTTTGTAATCCATCCATAGTTAGTTGGTTCAAATGCCTTCGTTGATTTTACTTTATTAATATCATCTGCAACTAACCGATTAATTTCAGGAGTCAACGATACTTGGCTTTCAAATACCACATCAGGAAAAACATTGTATTTTTTACTCATATAACTATTTACATATGTGTGTAAGTCATTGATTATTATATTGAAATATTTTATTGACAACATCTGATATCTAGTGTATAATTATACTATTAAAAATTAACAAAAGAGTAGAATAAATTGGAACAAAAAATCATATTAACCGATTGCGATGGTGTACTGCTGAACTGGGAGTATGCTTTTAACGAGTGGATGGAATTCAACGGCCACAAACCTGTAAAAGACTATAAAAAGTTTTACAAAATTTTTGAAAGATATAATCTCCCTTCTAACAATGTTGGTCACAGACTAGTACGTGAATTTAATGCAAGTGCTGCAATAGGGTTTTTACCTGCACTACGTGATGCACAATACTATGTTAAAATGCTTGCAGAAAAACATCAGTATAAATTTGCAGTGTTGACTTCTTTGAGCAAAAACCCTTATGCTCAGAAGTTGAGAAAAAGAAATCTTACCAAAGTGTTTGGCAATATCTTCGAAGAAGTTATTTGTTTAGACACAGGTGCAGACAAAGACGTAGCTCTAGAAAAGTTGTATAAAAAATACGGCAATGTTTGGTGGCTGGAAGATAAACCAGAAAACGTTGATGCTGGCATAGATGCAGGATTCAAAGGCATACTAGTTGAGCATACGCATAACATGGAGTACAAAGGAAAGGCGGATGTAGTTAAGGATTGGAAACAAATCTATAAACTAATTACCGGAGAATAAAAAATGCTGGAATGCTATCATTTTGATAATAGTAGTGATGCAGTACACTGTGATGTGTATAAACTAATACATGACGACCCAGTGAGACCGCACATACCGTTTCTAGAACGGTTTATTAACAATAGATATGTTTTTTCTTACAGAAATGTAAACACAGAAGAAATAGAATCTATTGCGTGTGCAGCAATAACAGATGATGTTGCTAAACAGGAAAACGATTTGTTTTTATTCTCAGAATCTAGTGCTACACATGTGTGCATGCTGTATACTCTTTGGAGTTACAAAAAAGGCGCAGGCAGAGAACTTGTATTTAACTTGCTGGACTACGTTGAAGAAGAAATGCCACATGTGAGCAGAGTAGTTACTCTCAGCCCTATGACTGATATGGCAAAAAGATTTCACTTGAATAACAATGCAGTTATTTTGCAAACAAACACGGACACTGTGAACTTTGAATATCTTGTAGATAGACCCGAAGGTGTTACAGCATGAATATCAGGATCCTTGCAGCAATACAAACCTTTTTTATGGCAATAATGTGTTGGATGTTTGCATGGATTGGAAATATTAATGTATTCTGGTTGTTAGTAATAACTTTAATGTATCAAGCTAATGTAATTATGAATGAGTTGAAAATAGGTGAGCTAGATGTCAAACAAAAATGAATTTTTACTGTTAGATGTTGTGTCTACAAGTTGTGCAATACATCGATTACAAAAAGGGTTTGTAAAAAAGGATCCATTTGATGATCGCACCAGTAACAGCGACTTACTTTACAAGCACTTTTTTTCTGATGAAAAGGTTAATGTAAACAAAAAGGACAGAGACACAGCAGAAGAAGTTGTTGCTTACCTTAAAGGATTGGGCTTTAAGGCAATAGAACGATCTCTAACTGATTTTGAAAAGAAAGTATTACAGTTTGTTACCTCAGACACAATAGGTCGCGACCGTCTTGGTATTGCGGCCAGTTTGCCGCAGGTTTACTACAGTAAAGTAAAGTCCGACGATTGGAGTGATCGCGAAAGGAGTTTGGGCGTAAGCAGTGATTTTCAAGGTTCGCCTGGTTCTCGTTGTAATTTTGATATCAAAGTAGAATTTGTTAAATTTATTCCCACTACTAACAGTTATCTTGTAACGTCAAGCATAGACAACAAACACATACTGAAATTTTTCACACCAGAAAAGAAATTTAGTGTTGGTAAGAAATATTCAGTTGCTGGTTTTGTAAAGCCTCATGCACTAAACTCCTACACAAACTTTAAAGAAACAATGATTAATCGGGTAAAAATAAATGCATAGTCATGATAAATAGTAATATAACTATTAGGAGAGTTATATCATGGCTGAAGAAGAAGTTAAAACCAAACAAGAATTCCACCCAGCAGACACAAACGGCGACGGCAAGGTTTCCGAAGCGGAACACGCTATGTATATGGAATTCAAACGAAAAGAACTAGAAGACCAAGATGCAATGCGTGATGCACAACGCAGTATGGCATGGTTTTCTTTGTGGGGTATGTTGTTGTATCCAGCAGCAGTTGTAGCTGCAAGTTTAGCTGGTTTAGATCAAGCACAAGGCACACTAGGCGACATGGCACCTACATATTTTGTTGCTGTTGCAGGTATCGTAGCAGCGTTTTTTGGAGCGCAGGCTTGGTCAAAGAAGTCGTAAATCATGACGTTTATTAAACATTTTTGCAGATTACTCACAGAGTACGAATTAGACGATGACGATGTTGTAACATTTTTTGACATAGTACAAAGTGTTGCGCCTACAAAATTAGTTACCGCTTATTCAGATGATGAAAAACAACAGATCAGTGTAGAGGTAATAGCCTACACTGATCCCGACTCCAGTGTACAAAACGTATACGAAATACTACTACAGGAAGATCTAGATCCCGATGATGGCGATCAAATAAGCGCAGAGTTAGAAAAAGAATTTGATTTCGATTTTGACTTTGAAGCAAGCGTGGAAATATAAAATTTGATAGTTACTGTTCATTTTGTAGGCAATCAATTTGTTGCATATGATCCGGATGGTAACCAAATTAAAGATAGGGCAATACTAGAGCAACTCCAATTCGAGCCATTCACAGGTGTCAAGCAAACATTAACTGTGGAGGTTGACACATCCAATATCGATGCTATAATACAGCCATTAGATGTAAATATTAGTATAACGCCTAAGTGAGGCTTTAGGAAAAATGAATATAAGATCAGTATGCTGGCTCAACGGCGATAGTCACACAATAGGTAGCGAACTCAACACTGGTGAATTATCATATGCGCAACATGTCGCAAAAAACTTAGGATTCGAAGTAACTGAAAATCCTGCTGTAGGTGGAGGGAGTAACTGGAGAATTTTGCGAACAACTCACAGTCTGTTAGATCAAGCACAGCTAACCGGTATGTTTCCAGAATTTGTATTAATCGGCTGGAGCGAAGTTCAAAGGATGGACTTTTGGCACAAAAGCAGATTTAGATCAATCGCCGCTGGCGAAGGGTTCTCGCATGAAATTGCCAAAAGCACTCATCCCGAACAGTTCGAGACATGGAAAAAATTCTTTGACAGCGGGCACCGGGAATTTACTTTACATTTAGCTATAATTCAGCAAGAATGGAAATTTGCATTACATAATAGACTCAATGAAATGGATATTCCCCATTTATTTGTAGATACTTGTTCACAGCTACTATTCAAAGACCACGAATGGATAGGTTTCTTTGAACAATTACCAAAATACGATTGGGGTGGGAAATACTATAATGTGTATAAAAGAGATAAGCATTCGTTTATGGATTGGGCAAAAGAAAATAATTTCCCTATAACAGAATACCATCACGCTAGTGCTGGAGCCCATAGTGAGTACGGTCGGATGTTATCAGATTATATAATAGAGAACAAACTTTATAATAGGCGTTGACATTAAAATTTTTAATGTTATAATTACTTTTTAAATCACACAGAGGTAATAACATGGGCTTTAATAGAACATTTAACGCAGAAGAAGTTGCACGACTCAAGCGTCTTATTGACGAAGGTTGTCAAGTCAGTTACGAAGTAGATGCACTCAAAGAAGGGCTTAGAGACACAGTGAAAGCAATTGCTGAAGAAATGGATCTCAAGCCTGCTATCCTTAACAAAGCAATTAATATTGCGCACAAAGCCAAGTTCCAGGAAGAGTACGATAAGTTCGACGAATTAGAAACTATCTTAGAAGCAGTCGGCAAAACTCTTTAATGATAGATATTAAAATTACAGGCGCCGGTATCGCGACGGTAAAATCTGCGGATATTATAAGTAGTAGAGAAGGACAAAGGCAACTTGCGGCCTTGCGTAAATTACGTATTAAGCAAGAACAATAATAAGGTGTTGCGTCAGCCAAAAAATGATGCTTGGAGAAAAACTGAATGAGTTATGTCGATGCCTATTATAATAGAGCAAAAGATGTTGTTCAAGTAGTTGAACGCATAGATGGCAAAAGAGTCCTACAAACGTTAAAACCAGAATACAATTTTTACTATGCTGATCCGCGAGGGAAGCATCGCAGCATCTACGGTGAAGCAGTTTCTGAAGTACGTTGCAAGACTTCTAAAGATTTCAAGAAAAACGTTGCTATGAATAATCATAATAAATTATTCGAAAGCGATATTAAACCTTTAAATAAAACACTAGCAAAGCATTACATAAATGCTGAGCCGCCCAAACTGCACACTGCACTATTCGACATCGAGGTAGACTTTGATCCTCAGAGAGGGTATAGTTCTCCTGATGACCCTTTTACTCCAATCACTGCAATAGGTGTTTATTTACAATGGATGGATGCTATGATATGTTTAGCTGTCCCGCCTAAAACGCTGTCATGGGATCAAGCACAAACTATTGCAAAAAACTTGCCAGAAGTAATACTGTGCAGAAATGAAGCAGACATGCTGAATGCATTTTTAGATATCATCGAAGATGCAGACATACTCAGCGGCTGGAACTCAGAGGGTTATGATATTCCTTACACTGTAAATCGTATTATCAGAACCATAGGCAAAAAGGAATTACGCAGACTGTGTTTGTTTGATCAAAACCCAATGCAAAAAACTTATGAGAGTCATGGGTCAGAGCGTACTACATATGACTTGATTGGACGTGTGCATCTTGACTACATGCAACTGTATCGTAAGTATAACTACGAAGAACGTCATAGTTATCGATTGGACTATATCGGCGAGATGGAAGTAGGTGAGAAGAAGGTTACGTACGAAGGCTCGTTAGATAGACTTTACAATCATGACTTTGAAAAGTTCTTAGAATACAATATCCAAGACGTCATGCTGTTGGACAAATTAGACAAGAAACTACAGTTCATAGATCTTGCTAACACTATTGCACATGACAACACAGTGTTGTTGCCTGTAACAATGGGTGCTGTGGCTACAACAGAGCAAGCAATTATTAATGAATGCCATAGACGTGATATGGTAGTGCCTGATCGTAATCGGGGACAAGCAGAAGACTCGCAAGCAGCTGGTGCGTATGTTGCGTTCCCGAAGAAAGGCTTCCACGAATGGGTCGGCAGTATGGACTTAAACAGTCTGTATCCGAGTGTGTTTAGAGCATTAAACATGGGTGCTGAAACTATTGTAGCACAAGTACGCCCTGAATATACCGATGAAGAAATACATAATAAAATTACATTAGAAAAGAAAAGTTTTGCTGATGCTTGGTTGGGCAAATTTGGTACAAATGAATATGAAATGGTGATGGATAAAGATATTAACCGCCCACTAAAACTAGATATGGTAGACGGCAAAACTGTTGATTGCACCGGAGCAGACATTTACAATTTGGTATTTAAAAGTGGACAGCCCTGGAACATCAGTGCTAACGGTACAATCTTTAAAACAGACTTTCAAGGCATTGTGCCTGGGCTATTAGAGAGATGGTATGCTGAACGTAAAGAGTTGCAGGCAAAGAAAAAGACTGCAACAACTGACGAAGAAAAAGCATTCTGGGATAAGAGACAACTTGTTAAAAAGATTAACCTTAATAGTTTGTATGGTGCGATTCTAAATCCACATTGTAGATTCTTTGATAAAAGAATTGGACAGAGTACAACGTTAACTGGCAGAGCTATTACTAAGCACATGGGTGCTGAAACTAACCGCATGCTAACAGGTGACTACGATCACACTGGAGATACTATAATTTATGGCGACACTGACTCTGTGTACTTTACAGCAGTTCCTGCGTTACCGGAAGGTAAAACATTAGACATGCAGAGTGCTATCGATCTTTACGATCATATCTCTGATCAAGTAAGCAGTACTTTTCCTAAGTTCCTACAAGAAGCGTTCAACGTGCCTCTAGATGCAGGTCAAGTTATGCAAGCTGGGCGTGAAGTAGTAGGTCGAGCAGGTTTGTTTATTACAAAGAAACGTTATGCTATTCAAGTGTTAGACTTAGAAGGCTATCAACCCGAAGGCGGCAAACTAAAAGCAATGGGCTTAGACTTGAAGCGTTCGGATACACCAGAATTTATACAAGACTTTTTAGAAGAGATACTAATTGATTGCTTGAACGGACACGCTGAAAAAGATGTTCTCGATAAAATCAAAGATTATAAAAAATATTTCAAGGATTTGCCGCCATGGCAAAAAGGTATGCCTAAACGTGTGAACAATTTGACAATGTATTCTTCAATATTGTCAAAGCAAGCAACTGTTCCGGACAACTATAGACTGCACAAATTAAATGCAATCAAGGAAGAAAGAAAGCAAACAATTCCAGGCCACGTTAGAGCAAGTATCAACTGGAACAACTACAAGAAAGCAATGGGTGATCAATATAGCATGACCATAACTGATGGTGCTAAAGTTATTGTGTGTCGTTTAAAAAACAATGCCATGGGCTACGACAGTATTGCATACCCCACTGACGAACTACAGTTACCAACTTGGTTCAAAGAGTTACCGTTTGACGAAGAAGCAATGGAAGTTGCAGTACTGGATAAAAAAATTAACAATGTAATCGGACAAATGGGTTTTGATTTGGAACGCATAAATGAGTCCGAAACAATGGCTACGTTTTTTGAGTTTGGATGATGGATATTTCTAAAACATCCACACAGGCTATTGCTATAAACTACAATCCTTCTACTGAAGAAATAGATTCGTATGCAGCATTTACAAGACAGTTCCATAAATGGGTACACAGTTCATCACAGGATGTAGTAGGATTACCAAAAAAGTATCACGTTGTGTCTGGGCTGACTGATGCATTTAACCAAACCTATGCACTATACAATAAAATTGGTATTTTCGATGGCGAGTATGGTTATCATAAACGTGTATTGCCTGATCACAGAATAACAACACAATTAAGCGAAGCAGATTGTATTATAGTGAGCCACCCATTTAGTGCAGACGGAATGTGTTCGCATGAGAAACTAGCAATAGCAGATACATATAATGTTCCTATATTTGTAGATTGTGCGTTCTTCGGTATATGTCATGATATAAATTTTGATTTTTCTAAATACAATAACATACACAGCGTAGGATTCTCATTGAGTAAAACTTTTGGCACAGGACTATACAGAGTAGGATTACTCTACACCAAAGATCCATATCCAGCAGCACAGTACATAGATTGGCAGTATCCATTACTAAGTTCAGCCAGACACCATTATGGTTTAATTTCAAAATATACACCGGATGACATGGTTAAAAAGTACAAAAGCGAGCAAGAGGCCATATGCAGAAACATAGGACTCAAACCTTCTAACACTGTAATATTTGGATTAGACTACAGTGATAGATATAACGAATTTAAAAGAGGTGATGTAAACAGAATATGTATTACACGCTGTTTTTCATCTTAAATTTTGGCACAATACTTCTTGACTTATCTAAATAGTATCATATAATAAACAAAGACTCTACACATACGGAGACAGAGATGGCAGAAAATGCAATAAAAGACACGCTTAAAGATGTGCTAAAACACACACATGGTTTAGGCATATTTGAAATGGTTAAGATCACAGGCACACTGGAAGAAACAGAAATTGAAACTGTTGATCCTGAGAAGACTGTGATCTTAAAAGGTAAAACAGTCAACCCAGTGCCAGACTTTATTGATGCAACAGTAGGTATGAGCAGAATGGGTGTACTACAAGGATACCTCAACTATCCTGGTTTTGACGATGAGAACGCAACTGTTAAAATTGTAAAGCAGGATCGTAACGGTGAAGAAGTGCCCACAGAAGTTGGCTTCAAAAGCACCGACGGCAATGATGCAAACTATCGTTTTATGCTTTCAGATGTCATTAATCAGCAGATGAAGGCTATTACATTTAGAGGAGCAAACTTTAATGTAAACATAGTTCCTTCTGTTAAGAACTTAAAAGACTTGAATTACTTTAACGGTATTCTCGGCTCTTACGAAGCAACCTTCTCGCCTAAAACAGATGGTACTAATCTAACATTCCACATTGGCGATGGCGTAAGCGATCGTGCAAAAGTACACATCAACAGTGAAATTGACGGAAGTATTACAAAAGACTGGAAATGGCCATTAGACATTGTGCTTAAGATTCTACGTCTTAGCGACAGCAGTAATTGTGTAATGAGCATTAACGATCAAGGACTAATGCAAATTGTTGTTCACAGTGGATTAGGCGAATACACATACTTACTGCCTGCTAAAGGATAATATGACTGACTTAGGTAAAAAGCAAAGAGACTATGCAGTATATCTACCTGCTATTAGCAGTTTCTATACTAAGCAATTAGATAAAATTGTTAACAAGAAAAAAGCAGACAGCCGCGTTCCTGCAGGGTTTGAGTTAGGCAATGAAGGATTAGACTTTCTAAAGCCTGAAGGTAGTTATTTCCATTATCCATATGGACTATACTCTGCTGGGCATGCACACTTAGATATTGCTAAAAGTCATGCCGACGAACCCATGATACAGGAACGAGATCGCAACACTGTAAAAGTAATACTTGGTGACTCAGGCGGCTTCCAGATTGCAACAGGTGTACTAAAACTGGATTGGACTAATGCAAAGGATCCAAATGATCCTGCTCGCACAGCACTATGTGAGAAGATACTACGTTGGCTTGAACACACTGCTGATTGGAGTATGACTCTTGATATTCCTGCATTTGCAGCAGTTGAACCTCTTAGCAAGAAAACAGGCCTCACAGAGTTCCAGGATACATTGGACATTAGTTTACTTAACCTACACTACTTTTTATCAAACAGAGTTCCTGGTGCTACAAAGTTCCTCAATGTGTTGAGCGGCACTGACGAATCAACAAGTAAAAAATGGTATGATGCTGTTAAATGTTTTAGTGACAAAAGTTTTGTAGCTGAAGCGTATGGAGATGCAGATCGTACACTAGAAGGTTATGCATTTGCTGGTATTAACATGAAAGATATGGGGTGCGTACTTAGTAGACTGCTAGATCTTCGTGAAGATGGTTTATTAGAAGGCAAGGATTGGATACACTTCCTAGGCACAGGTAAACTGCAATGGGCATGTTATCTTACTGCTATTCAACGTCAGTTGCGTAAATATGATAATCCAAATATTACATTAAGTTTTGATGCGGCTAGTCCTTTTGTGAATACAGCATATGGACAAACATACGCACATAACTTCTTTGAACCTGGTAAGTTTGGTTACTTCATGGATCGTGCATTTGATCAGCAAGAGCTTAAAGGCAGCACATTACCAGCGCCATTTGGTCATTCGCCTGTTATGAGTAGACTAACAATGGGCGACCTTTGTGCAATGACAGCAGGTGATAAAGATAATAATGGTAATGCAAAACTAGCTGAGGGTCAGCCATTAATAGATAAAGAAGGTAATCCTAAACTAGATAGCGAAGGAAATCAGTTATATGCTGAGAGAGATAGCACAAGTTGGGATACACAAACATACCTTTACTACATGGCACATAGCGTGTTCAATCATATCGATGCAGTACAGGAAGCAAACCGTTTAGCAGATGTTGAACGCTACAGAGAAAATGTTACTTATAAAACTTGGCAGAAGGCTAAAAAGAGCAGTAAAGCACAAGAAGTCTCTCCGTATGTGCCTGTTAACATTTTAATGTTTCAGAAGTTTGTAGAAGATTTGTTTTCTCCTAACAATCCTAATCCAAGACAAATGCTAGTTGATTACGCAGAATTTTTGAAGAATGCTAGTTTAGCAGGCGATGATGAAACTGTGAAAGACGAGGTGTTGAATGACTTTTTTGATTTTTAGCATAGGCATTGTAGTAGGATGGTTAGTGCCGCGTCCTCGTTTTATTGCACCCATAGAACAGTTTATATGGATTAAAGTATTACGAAAGGATAGTTGGCCTACTTGGATTAAATGGTGGTAATATGGATAGACCTGGACACACAGAAGAAGTAAAGTTTTTTATAGGCACAGAAGTAGAGCACAGTCCTGCTTATGGCCAAAGAACACTGTTTGTTGTAGGTGCCCAGAATCCTAAAGAAATACTAGCAAGGGCATTAAATAATAATTGTCCACATATTTATTTAGGAGCCAATCAAAGTTTTGAGCCCACAGAAGAGTTCAAGTTTGTGTTGGAGTCTTTGGTTAAAGAAAACATTTGGGTAACACTGGATGTTGATGTTAAGCATGTCGAGTGGCTACTCGAATCTATAGCAGTTGAATATAACAATTTTATCCCCATGATAAGTGTAAAAGTTCCTTATATTAACCAATTGGGATATAATGCAACATTAAAAATAGACGACAAAGACTTTAAAGCAAGCAACCCAGGTGTTTGGTGTCACAAGGTGCATGACCTAATGGATAGAAAGGTGTTTACGGACTGGACTAAGTATACACAAGATGAAATTATAGAATGAAAATTAAAATAGAAGTCGAAATAGATACCAAGAACGATGAACAAGAAATTGTTGAATTGTTGGCTATACTAAAAGACTTAAAAGACAAATACGAAATGATCAAGCGTTACGAAGAGGAAGAAGCATGAGAACTATTTGGGTTACATTTCAAAAAGAAGGATTACACAAATATCCTGCTGCACACGATGACCCTAGGCTAAACACAGCTGGAGAAATGGATGTTAGCTTTTTGGGCTATTTGCACAGACACATGTTTCACTTCAAGGTATGGCTAGAAGTATTTCATAATGACCGAGACGTAGAATTTATTCAATTCAAGCGTTGGTGCGAAAGTTTATACGCACAGGACACACTTGAATTAGATCACAAATCATGCGAAATGATCGCAGACGATTTAGCGGCTGAGATAAAACAACGTTATCCCAATCGCTATATAAAAATCTCAGTAGCCGAAGATAATGAGAACGGTTGCGAGATAGACTATCCACAAGGAGAATAAAAATGACAGAAACTCATTTACAAATCAAAGCTCTTTTCGAAGAGTATTTAGCAGAAAGCGATAAGTTTGAAAACAAAGGTGTTAAGGCCGCCGCAACTAGAGCACGTAAGGCTCTTGGCGAACTTGGCAAACTTGCAAAAACTCGTCGTGCTGAAATCCAAGATAAGAAAAATGCTATGTAAAAGGAGCCGCTTGGCAATTGAAACTACAAGTGTAGAACAATTATAATATAAATGAAAAGTGTAGAGACTTTTATTATGAACAAAAAATCTAAAAAAACTGAACAGCAAGATCAAAAAGATCTAAATAAAGATAGCAACTTGTTTGATCCTATCGATGAAGTAATCGATTACGGAGAGTTGCCCGAAACAGAACCAGACACAGAGGACAATAAAGATGCGTAAACTATTCTACATGGGACTCGAATCCTACGAAGCACGTTATACACTTCAATTACAAGAGTGGAACGAACGTGTATTTAAGCAACGCGGCATTGACTATGAGATTGTTACAGGTCAAGAACTTGATGACAGTAAAGCTATTGTCACAGGCAGTGTGCTTGATGCCCATGGTAGAACCTATTATAGTTTAGCACAACACATGAACCTGATTCAGAAGATGAAGAATGGTGAGGTGACCAGTGATGATGTTATCTTCTATGAAGATATGTTTACACCCGGACTTGAATGTTTGCCTTACATCATGGATCAAAGTCCTGCTGAATACAGACCTAAAGTGTTCCTTCGTTTCTTAGCACAGACCACAGACCCAGATGACTTCCTAATACGTGAAGGTATGTTTGATTGGATGCGTAAGTATGAGGAAATGGTTGACCAGTTTGTTGACGGTATCATGGTAGCATCAGAGGAGTTTGTAGCACATCTTCGTATTGCAGGCTTTAAGAAACCTATCTATGTAACAGGGTTGCCATATGGTAAAAGCGAAGTACTTGAAAGAGTAACACCTACTAAATCTCTCAAGGATAGGGCAAAGCGTGTAGGTTTTGCATCTCGCTGGGACGATGAAAAACAACCGCACTTTTATATGGACTTAGCTGAAGCCTACTACAAAATTGATCCTGAAATGGAATTTGCTATATTTTGCGGACACCCGGAACTAAAAAGTAATGATCCAGAATATGTTCAACGTGCAATGGGCTTGCACAGTTTTGGAGAGGGTAAAGCAAACTTTAAAGTATACACTGGCTTAAAGAAAAATGACTACTACAATCTTTTAGCAGACAGTCAGGTACTGTTTAATTGTGCGTTGCAGGATTGGGTTAGTAATACAGTTAGTGAAGCAGACACTATGGGTTGTTTGACATTGTTTCCTGCATACAGAAGTTTTCCTGAAGTGTTTGCTAACAATGCTAATCACTTGTATGTTCCATGGTCCATTCAAGACGCAACAGAAAAACTGAAAAGGATGCAAGAAGCGGTTGACAACGACACATTAGACCAGTATAATATTGGTAAAATAAGCGATTATCAAAATGGAACTGTGGATAGAACAGTTGACATAATGATCGGAGACGGAGAGCAATGGGGCAGAAACGATTGGGGTTTCCGCAAACACGTTGCTAAAAATAAATATGAATGAAACAGAACCTAAGACTATTATAGTAACAGGCGGCAGTGGGTTTATAGGCGGCACAGTTTGTCGCCTATTAGTGGACGCTGGACACAATGTTATAAACATTGACAGAGTCAAGAAAGATATACCAGGTGTATCGCAGTATCCGTTTGATATTGACAGCCATCAAGTAAAAGGTATTATTCAATTAACTAAACCTGACACAATAATGCACTTTGCTGCTGATCATGAAGTAGGACGTAGTGTGTCAGAACCTGGCGTTTTCTATTGGAACAACGTAGGCAACACTATAGCACTACTTAATCATGCTGTAGAAGCCGGTGTTAAAAACTTTATTTTTAGTAGTAGCAGTTCTGTATACGGCAACACTGATGTATTACCTACTACTGAAACAGAGCCTACTAATCCTGTTAGTACATATGCAAAAACAAAAGTAATGGTTGAGCAGATGCTAGATGATTATAAAAATGCATATGGGTTAAACTATGTTTCGTTGAGATACTTCAATGCCGCAGGTGCAGTTCCAGATTTATCACATGGGTATACACAATCTCCTCCTAGTCATTTAATACCTATAATTGCTAAAAGTATTACTAAAGATAAAGAACTGTTTGTGTTTGGCGATGACTACAACACAGTAGATGGCACAGCAGTGCGTGATTATACTCATGTTAGCGATATTGCATCAGCACACATTGCCGCGATGAACTATTTGGACGCTGGGCGAGACAGCGATGTGTTTAATATAGGTGCCGGCGTAGGACACAGTATTCTTGAAGTTATCAATGTGTTTAAAAAGGTTGCACAGGTTGATGTTCCTTACACACTGAAAGGTAGACGAGAAGGTGATGTTGAAGCTACATGCGCTGACACAACCAAAGCGCAAGAGGTATTAGGATGGCACCCATCGTATAGCATCGAAGATATAGTTGCACATGCATACGAATGGGAGAAAAAACAGAAATGAGCAAACTGTATTTCTCATTTGATGATGTAAAAAATTCCTTACACAATATAAATAGACAACTTGTTATAGATAGTTGGACTCCTAATATCGTTATTGGTCCAGGCAGAGGTGCATATGTATTTGGTGTGATGCTCAGCCATTATTGGAACGTTCCATTTGAAGGATTTACTTGGCAGACCAGAGACGGTAATAATAATAACATCCAAGCATTAGAAAAAATATTGTTAGATTTGCCAAAAGGTAGCAATGTACTAGTAGTAGATGACATCAATGACACAGGCTCAACATTGCTCGGTATTTCCAGAATCATAGAATCGCAACATACATTGCAAGACGTAAGGTACGCAACTATCTTTAACAAAACAACAAGTCAGTTCAAAGATATTGATTATACTTCAATTGAGTTAACACCCGATTACGATCCTTGGGTAGTGTTTCCTTATGAGCAATGGTGGAATCAAAACTAAGGAGTATAAATGAAAACTAGCGAAATTCGTGTTGTGCCTTACATAGGCGCAGGTGCTAAAGGACCAGACACATGCTATGCAGTTGATATGTACGATAACGGAGTACTAGTTCAAACAAAGTTATTACCTAATAAAACAATCGACACAGTTAAAAAATTTTGCACACAGTGGGACAAGGGGGAAATAGATGAAAGCAAGTGAAGTAATAAGAACAAGATTAAAAGCAAGTAACCAGAGATATTTTGCATCAGACAATATTTCTAATGTGTTAGAGGCCGGCGATAAAGAACGTCTTATCAATGAACTAACAGACCAGTTTGAGGGTGTGTTATCTTCCCTTGTGATTGACACTGTTAACGATCCTAACAGCAAAGACACCGCAAGGCGACTTGCTAAGATGTATGTATACGAACTCATGGCAGGTCGTTATGATCCTATGCCTAATGCCACAGCATTTCCTAATCATGTTGAAGATGGTTATGATGGCATGCTGGTTGTTCGCAGCGAACTTAAGAGTGTGTGTTCTCATCATCACCAGCCAGTTACAGGTGTAGCCTACATAGGCATTATTGCTGCTGATACATTGATTGGATTGAGCAAATATACTCGCATTGCGCAATGGTGTGCTAGACGTGGCACGTTACAGGAAGAACTGTGTAACGATATCGCTAAAGAAATTATGTCAGCAACAGGCAGTGAAAATGTAGGTGTATATATTCAAGCAACACATGGTTGCTGTGAGAACAGAGGCATTATGGCGCACAGCAGTCTCACACAAACAACTGTGCTAAAGGGCGCATTCAAAGACGATGCCGGCACTAAAAAAGAGTTTATGGACAATATTAAACTACAACAAGAATTCTCGCCAAGGTAAGGAGATATTGTGCCAATAGAAACCAGAGGAAACAGAAATATATTAGTACTAGCAGACTCTGCTGTTCCAGTGAAAGAAATAGCACATGCAATCGTACAGAGAGATAATTTAGCTGATATTTGTTTAAAGTATCCAGTTACAGTAGATGATGTGTTTGAATGTATTGATGCTACAGCAGACATGTTAGATGATTGGAATGAGTGTATACAACTGTTAAATGTTGGGACCGAAGGAGACATTGATTTAGAAACGTCTCACATAAATGATACTGCATATTTTAATTTACTTGCCTATGGTCACACAGTAGACAATGGCGCTCTCGACATGGATATTGTTTATAATCGAGGGTTAGTAAAAGTAGTTGAAGACATATATTCCGATATTAAAGCAGGTAATACTAATTACGAACACAGTGATTTACATGTGTCTGTTTATAACTCCTTGTTGATGTGCTGTGGTGATTTGGATCCTGACGAAGTACTAGTAAATTTAAAGAAGGTAAGAAATCAAAATGATATTGCCAAAAACAGGTGATGCACTGCACATTATATGGCAGTTAAATCACGAAATGAATAATCCGCGCAACGATGGATATACTGCCTCAGGAATGAAAGAACGTCTATGGGAAATTAAAATGGCTGTGGACAAGGCACTAGTTGATGCACCTACTTTTGTAGGAGAGCCGGATTATGAAGACGAATATATAACAAAAAAATTGTTACGAGAAGTATAATGTACACAGAAAAAGTAACCAGAGTTACTCATTATAACAAAAATCTTTTTAGTTTTAGAACTACAAGAGATCCTGGGTTTAGATTTAAAAATGGCGAGTTTGCTATGATTGGTATTGAAATAGATGGTAAACCTCTGTTTCGTGCATACAGTATGGTGAGCACTTGTTATGATGACTATTTAGAGTTTTTAAGTATCAAAGTTCCTGATGGTCCTTTAACCAGTAAACTAATGCATATCAAAGAAGGAGATGACTTACTTGTAAAGCCAAAAACAACAGGCAGTCTGTGTATTGATTATCTTAAGTCCACAGATAATCTTATTATGTTAGCCACAGGCACAGGCGTTGCTCCTTTTATGAGTATTGCTTTTGATTACGAAACATACGAAAAATACAAGCACGTATACTTGTTTCATACTACACGCACAGTTAAAGAATTAGCATACCATGAAAGATTAATTAATCTCGAACTCGGACGTAATCCTATACTGGAGAATGTTAATTTTCATTACATAGACAGTGTTACCAGAGAAAAACACATGCGTACAGGACGCTTCTGGAATTATATACCTAAACACCTCGACGGAGGCTTTATAAAAGATCGCGACAGTGTTATGGTATGCGGATCGCCCAGTTTAAACAAAGAGTGTAGATCTTTCTTTCTAAATAATGACTGGGATGAAGGTAACACAGGGGAAATGGGAGATTTTATGTTGGAAAGAGCGTTTGTTGATTAATGACTTCTCTAGACTTACACGGCGTTTATCATCAGGATGTTGATAGACTTGTGGAAAACTTTGTGTTGTTAAATCAACACAAAACTCCTCTCACTATTATATGCGGTAATAGTAAAAGAATGATTGACATAGTAAGTAGTACATTGTATAATATAAACTGTGAATCTATAGATACAACAACATACGGCACAATAAAGGTATATAAAGTTTAACATGAAATTGCGATACAGTGAAGCATTTTATAGTGTACAAGGTGAAGGCCGTTTTGTAGGAGTACCTAGTATTTTTCTGCGTGTGTTTGGTTGTAACTTAACATGTGCAGGTTTTGGGCAGGAACGTGGCAATTTAATTGCTACAGATCAAATGCCATACATGCTGGATCCTAAAGCAGATCCAGCTCACTCGGAAGCGTACACCAGCATCGAAGAACTGCCGGTTACGCTTGTAGGGTGCGATAGCAGTGCCAGTTGGGCAATGAAGTACAAGCATCTTCAGCTGACAAGAACGGTAGACGAGGTATATGAACACATTGTAAGTCTACTTCCCAACGGCACTTTCGAGGGCAGACACGGTGAAGACATTCACTTGGTAATAACAGGTGGTGAACCGCTACTGGGGTGGCAACGTGTCTGGCCTGACCTTCTTACTAAATGTAAA
>Ga0181591_10000966_pt1 | contig 24234 bp, 42 predicted proteins | sample 071ome_33_FD_133757 | JGI IMG/M metagenome (GOLD analysis project Ga0181591, IMG submission 133757) | Coastal salt marsh microbial communities from the Groves Creek Marsh, Skidaway Island, Georgia - 071412AT metaG (megahit assembly) | ecosystem: Environmental > Aquatic > Marine > Intertidal...
AGGATGGTGATAAACTTTATATTGACCAAATCAAAAATCTAATCAACGATATTAAAACAAACCCAGATAGTAGACGCCTGATGGTAAACGCTTGGAATGTTGGAGAACTTAGAAATATGGTTCTACCCCCATGTCACTATGGATTCCAATGTTATGTATCAGATGGTAAACTATCTCTAATGTGGAATCAGAGGTCAGTCGATACTTTCTTGGGTTTACCTTTTAACATTGCAAGTTACGGAACACTACTCTTACTCCTATGTGATGAAACGGGTCTACAACCTGGTGAGTTGATTGGTAACCTTGGTGATGTTCATTTGTATAAGAATCATATTGAACAAGCAAAAGAACAAATATCACGAGAGGGAGCAGAATCCCTACCAGACCTTGTACTAAATAATGTAGACATTTTAAATGGTGAGTTTGATTACATGGTTATGGGATATGAATCACACCCACCTATATTCGCACCTTTATCAAATTAATAAATTATGAAAAGACAAGACCAATATGAATTTAGCGCAAAGGTAGTATTTTACTCCTTTGTTGGATTAGTTACACTTTTAACAATATTAGCAATAGTAGGATGAACGATGGTATGAACCGACACTTTGGATTATTCAATCACTTTTATAGAATACAAGAATTACTCGAACAACGAGATATCCTAACTGAAATATCTTCTATCTTATATGGAGACTCATTTGTAGAGTCTGAAGAATTTTGGGGTTCGGTAACGGAGAAGCAAATGGCTGAAGTTGTAGAGGAGTTATTGGATTTGGGATATGTAGAACACTACGATGACGAAATCCGAAACCATGCAGATAGAATCTTTAGAAAATTCTTTGGAGATTTACCTGATAGTGATTTGGATATATAAAAATAATTTTGTATATTTGTGTTAATAACATATTAAAGAATGACTGCTGAAGAACAAATTGAGGAAATCCTAATTGAGGCATCCGCATATGGATTACGAGAAGAGGTTATGGAAACCGCAAAAGGTTTCGTTGAAGATGGTGTGGAACGAGTACTCGCATATGAGTATGCATTTAAAGAATGGGTAAAATGATAGGTTTATTTATTACAATAGTACTAACGACTATCGTTAGTATAGGTGTGTATCAAATGTATTTAGATTATAAAGACAATAAAAAATGAACGACCACATATATCCTTATTGGGACGAAGCAAATACACCCCATACCGCAAGTGGGAAGTCTCTCGCAGATAGAGATGGGATTGAGTTCCATTCTTTAAACGAGGAAGAGGAAAAAAATTTGGTGGAGTTTCTACAATCGGATGACTATCAAGATTGGCAGAAGGAAATTATGGAACAAGAAAAAATTCGTGATTCTAAATTTGGTGAAACGAAAGAGAACAAATTCTACGGATTAGTCAAGGTAAAGAAGGCCGATATCATCTCCCCTTCAGAAGCACAACTCATGGCATACTATATAGATTACGGATATAAGAACATCGAAGATGTAATCAAAGACTATGGCCAAGCAGAGATGTTACGAGAGTGGTACATCAATACCAATTGGACTACTGAGTTTCAGAACCATAGGGAAGAACAAAACATCCATTGGATAGACTGGGGTTCAGAGTTCGAAGATGTAGAAATTATTTCCGAGAAAGAGTGGAAACGATTGTGGGAACAAAATTATGGATTTTAACATATGCAATATTTAATTTATTTATCGTGGTATCTCATGATTGGAATGGTGGTTCAATTCTTATTGGATTGGATACATTCAAAAATAGTAAGTATTAAAGGTGGGGAGAACTTCACACACTTAGAAAAGTTTATGTTGACCATTCTTTGGCCAATATACCTAATAACCTTTATTGTTAACTTTTTTAAGGGATGGGGAAGCCGACCCTAAAAGCAAATAAGCGATAAAGCAAAAGGGGAGGGAACGCCAGTTCCTTTTCACACACGAAAAAATTTTTAAAATATGTCTGACGAAAAAAAGTGTACTTGTACGATTTGTGGAGTTGAAGAGGATGACCAATTCATGAAAGGTGAGATTGGGATTATGCCTGTTCAATTTTGTATTTGGTGTCTATCGGGCCTTCTTGACATGGCCGAACAATTAAACCCTTGTCCTTGTAGAGATGAAGAATAAATATATTAAATTAGAACTATTTACACAATGGGGACAAGTATATCCCCTACCTACAATCCGAATCACTCACGACAAAATGTTATATGGTTGGTATACCATTGAATTTATTTGGATTAAGTGGGGACTATCCCTTAACATTATCTTATGAAGTTAGCGTTAATTGCACATGATGGAAAGAAGGCAGATATGGTTGCCTTTGTTATGAAACGATTGGATTTCTTTAATCGTGAAGATGTAGATATTGTCACTACGGGTACTACGGGTAAAATGATTCTTCATGCTGGAGTTGATAAAGTACAACGAGTATCTTCCGGCCCCATGGGTGGTGATGCTGAGATTGGAGCTATGGTTACTCGTGGTGAAGTTGATGGTGTAGTATTCTTTAGAGACCCATTAGACAAACACCCACATGATGTGGATATCTCAATGTTGATGAGATTATGTGATGTTCATGATGTACCACTTGCAACCAATTATAAATCAGGCCATATTTTAATTAAGTATTTTATGCAAAAATAACAATTTATTAACATTGTGGATTTGGTACTATCAAATATAATCATTACATTTACAACATAGAAACTAAAAATATGAAGTATAACAAAATTACAAACACCACCAACGCACTTGAGTTAGTAGGTGGTACATCGTTAAAGGACCGATTGGTTGGATTCAATTACAAACAATTGGTAGCTGCATTTGGAGAACCTACATTTTCCGAGGGGAGTGGTGATGGTAAGGTCCAAAAAGAATGGGTATTCGTTCGTACTCAAGACAACGCCATTTTTACGATTTATGATTGGAAGACTTACGATGAGACTTTCACCATGACCATGAACCAAACTTGGAATGTGGGTGGTAAAGTTTACGCAGGAGAGTTTGTTACTGATATGATGGAACACCTTAAAAAGAAAAACTAATGAAGACCTATTTCTTTTTTTCGAGAAGAGATTCAAATCGAGAACCCATTTATTATTGTAAAGAAAGTTCACGACTAATGGCGGCTAAACAATTTGCAATAGGTAAACAAATGAGTTTAAAATCATTTTTATCAATTTATGAAGTATCACGATGACAATAGATAAAGTATACATAATCAGCCTTGACCATTCTGAGAAGAATCAAAGGTCAATATTAAAACGATTAAATCTACTAACACTTCCAAATCAAACTACTTATCAAATTTTAGATGCAGTAGATGGTAGACAACAATTTAAGACTGAGGAAGGTCGTGAAAGTTATGGTATCAAGTTCTATGACAAATGGAATATTGGTGGTAGTAGTTGGTGGTCTCGTGATGTAACGACAGGAGAAGCCGGTGGTATTTGTTCTCATATGGTTATATGGGAGGATGCGTACCTCAATAATTACGAAAACATACTAATCCTCGAAGATGACTTTAATCCATATGATACATTTAATTGGAATCATACAAACGAATTAAAAGATTGGGATTGGGATATATTATTTTTGTCACGAATTTTACAATCATCTCATGAAAATGTATATGATACTGAAGTGGGTCTTGATTGTTGGGTTATGCCTGGGTATTCTTATCAAACACATTCTTATATATTATCAAAGAGTGGTATCAAAAAACTAATGGAAACCAATGTGCCTACCCTTCGACAAAACATTATCGTATCAGATGAATTCCTACCTGCTACCTACACATGGCATCCACGAAAAGATATTCGAAATTTATTCAATAGAAATATGTTAGCGTTATCATATCGTAGTAATATAATTGGACAAGACCGATATGAGGCCGCAGGAAACTCACTAACATCTCCCGTTGAGGGAATAGATTATTAATCATGAACGAAAGAGAACTACACAAACTATTGGAGATTCAATACCTAAAAGGTCGATTGGATGAACTACACAAGGCGTTTCCTACCATTACTAATATAGATAGGTCACGAAAGTTAGATGCTCGTATTCAAAAGTATTACGACAAACTAAAGAACACCGATGAGATGGCGTATCACTTGTATCTCGTTGAACATCACAATCAACAAATCTCAAAAAAGAAATCCAAAGATTTTATGAAATCGTTGTTGGAGGAGTTGATTCCATACCTGACCGATAACGAATTAATTCAGAAAGTTAAAACTCAAATATCTAAATACTGATTTGGTGGTTTAAATTTTATTTCGTATATTTGTATCACCAAAAATGCCGAAGTGGTGGAATAGGTAGACACGAGGGACTTAAAATCCCTTGGACAGTAATGTCCGTGTGGGTTCGATTCCCACCTTTGGTACAAGTGTTCTTTGACATATTGAGGAAACAGAGTAAGGCGTAGAATGGAAGCGTGGGGGAACACGAGCGCAAGGGTACACACTAAGTACAAATCCCTAATGGTGTGTGAAGTATAAACGAGATTCCCTTAAATCCATTCCTGTTTCCTTAGATTAAAAGTAAAAAGTTAGGGTTGGGGAAAAAGTAAAGTCCTTGACGAAGGTTTGGCCGTAACTGATAGTGGTACTGACGGGTATTCACCATAAGGGGAACTTCCTTTTCTTTTTACTTTATGATATGCACCCATAGCTCAATTGGATAGAGCAACGCACTTCTAATGCGTAGGTTACAGGTTCGACTCCTGTTGGGTGTACCATTTACCCCTTTCGTCTAATTGGCAGGACATCTGATTTTGGTTCAGCGAATCGAGGTTCGAATCCTTGAGGGGGTACAAATAGTCAGGTGGCGGAATTGGTAAACGCACGAAAAAGCAGGTGAGATACAGACTGCTCCAGCAATGGATGTCAAGTGTCCTCGGAAGGCTCACATACAGGTTCGAATCCTGTCCTGACTACTAATAAATTGGGGGTATCGCATAGCGGCAATTGCAAGGGACTGTAACTCCCTCCTCGTATAGAGTTCGTTGGTTCGAGTCCAGCTACCCCCACCCCAGGCGTGTACGCAAGGTTTCCTTGTTCCTTGGAAAAATAAGGTGGAGCTAATGTGGCGGGTTGTTGGTGTCCCTTAACACCAAGTTCGGGAAGTGGCGCAGGTGGTAGCGCATCTGGTTTGGGACCAGAGGGTCGCAGGTTCGAGTCCTGTCTTCCCGACATTCGATGGCCCGTTCGTCTATCGGTTAGGACACATCCCTTTCACGGATGAGAGAGGAGTTCGATTCTCCTACGGGCTACTACATTTATTAATGTTGAGAAACATATTTATATAATATTAAAAACGAAAGTTATGAATAAAATTTCAAGAAGACTATTCCAAGCGTTGGAAGCCAAGTATACTGCAGAGATTATGGATGCACGAGCACGAATTTCCGTATACTTTGAATCACCCGTTGCAATTGGTGAACACCCACAACATACTGAAGAAATGGATTTGTTAGTAACACAACTTACTGATGCGACTGATAAGTTGGAGACTCTCCGTGCCAACTTCGGTGAAGAGTATGGTGGACGGGAGTTTACAAACGCGGAACAAAAGGAATTGTTAAAAGGATAACAATTACGGAGAGTTGGCAGAGTGGTCGAATGCACTGGTCTTGAAAACCAGCGTACCGAAAGGTACCCGGGGTTCGAATCCCTGACTCTCCGCATCTGCCCTGTCAAGGTTGGAAAGACTCTGAGTCTAGCCTATGGGTTTTGGTAGTAGAACCCCAATCAACTACCTGACGCCTCCATAGCTCAGCTGGTAGAGCTTCTGATTTGTAATCAGATGGTCGTTGGTTCAAGTCCGACTGGAGGCTCAACGCAGTCAGATGTTCTTTAAATGTTGGGTTACGATTTGGATATATAAAATTTATTTTGTATATTGTAACCAATACGCGGGAGAAGACTTAAAAGAAAGTCGTCTATCATCCAGATAGAAGGAGTTGGGGCAGTTCCAACCTTCCGCTCAAGGGTAGTAATTAAAGGTGTGGATAAAACCGCTACATCAATTGCTAAAGGCCTTGCCTAAAGTATGGGCTACCGGTTATTACTACCCAACAATGCGGGGGAGGAGTTAAGAGAAACTCGTTGTACTTCCAGTACGAAGATGGTGGGGCAGAGCCACCTCTCCGCTCTATAAGCGAAAGTAGCTCAGTTGGTAGAGCATGACCTTGCCAAGGTCAGGGTCGCCGGTTCGAACCCGGTCTTTCGCTCAAAGTATCAATGAATAAAAAAGACTACATAAAGAAACTATGGTTAAATAAATCACCAGCTGAAATCGTGTTGGTGATGTACCAACTTATAGAGAACTCTAAATGGAGTCAGGTCGAAAAGAAAAAGACCTTTGCAGTTCTGAAAGGTATTGTTACTTACCTTGATAGAGGTGATGAGTTGTTGGAACATCATAGAAGATATCTACGAGATGAGTGGCAACTTGTTTGGGTGGAACAAAAAGATGATTCGGTAAAAGAAGAAATTAAAGAGTGGTTGTTAGAACCACCTTTTTAAAGAACATGATATATTTTTTATATGGCCAACCTGGTGCTGGAAAGACCACATTGGCAAAATCGTTAAAAGAACACTTGGAATTAAATAATCATCGTGTGGTTCATCACATTGATGGTGACGATTTGAGACACATCTTTGATAACAAAGATTATTCCAAGGAAGGGAGATTGCAAAATCTTCGTAATGCAAATTCAATTGTAAGGTTTCTAAATCACAAAGGATTCGATGTAGTGGTGTCTATGGTATCACCCTATTCGGAAACAAGAGATGAACTTCGTGATTTAGATGTACAATTTTATTATGTCCATACCACCGAAACACGAGGTCGTGAAAACTTCTTTACGGATGATATGGAGATTAATGATGTTGATGTTAAAATTGACACCACGAAAAAATCAATACTGGAGGCGTTGAATGAAATACTCTTTGTATATAGGTAGGTGGCAACCTTGGCACGATGGTCATCAATGGTTGATTGACCAACAACTAAATGAGGGTAATCGAGTACTACTTGCAATTAGAGATGTTCCTACCGATATTAAGAATCCATGGACCGCAGACCAAGTGTATAAGAATTTATCCAAAATTCATTACGACTTAATTAAACAGGGTAAGATTAAACTAATGATTATACCTGATATTGATTCAGTTAACTATGGTCGTGGTGTTGGGTATCAAGTAATTGAACACATCCCACCACAAGAGGTATCTGAAATATCAGCTACCAAGATTCGTGAACAAATGAGGAACGATGGTAAGTTATAAACGACATATTGCAAAAACAATTTCTTGGAGAATAATAGGTACACTTGATACCATCTTTTTAGGTTGGTTAATTACAGGTGAACTTAATACGGGGTTGGTTATTGGTGGAGTTGAAGTAATAACTAAATCAGTTTTATATTTTGTTCACGAACGAGCTTGGTATAAATGGATACCATATGGAATTAAAAACAAATGAAAAAATACATAGTAGGATTGTTGTCTTTGGCCTCCTTGATGACAACCGCAAACGCAAAGTGTGATTGGTCTAAAGTCAATGTCACACAAAATGTCCAAAATCGTAATTACTACAAGTATTACGCTAAAGGATTGGAATGGGATTCGTGTACTGAATTCTTTTGGATGTTTACTTATCGTAATACTAAAGGTCAATTGTTGACTGATACATTTGCGTACAATAGTAACATTGCAGAATTTGAGATTAATCTGAAGGGTGAGTTTAAGTTACGATTACGCGCTATCGATAAGTGTGATAAATGTGATACCACTTGGTCGTTCTATCTTCAACAGGTAACATTCCAAAACGCAAAATGGTCGTATGGAATGCAGGATTGTAAACGACATATCTTTGAAGCCAACAAACTCACTAACCAAGATGAAAAGTGTATTAAAGTGTATTGGTATGTCTACGATAATGTTGGAAACGATATACACATTGATTCTGGTTATAGAATGGATTACACATTCCCTTGGGAAGGTAAGTTTGAAGTTTACTGTCAATGGTGGAATAAGTGTTTGAGTCAGGATACTTTTTATGGAATCGATTTCGACATCTATTGTGATTCCACTACAATGAATACTATTCAGTTTAACAACCCCCAACCGAAACTGATTGGTATCTATGATATGATGGGTCGAAAGTATGATGCTATTAAGGAAGATGAAATTATGATTTTATTGTATGATGATGGGTCTACACGCAAAATCATACAACATTAATGTTAATAACTTTAACAATTATTTAACATAGGGGGCTTGTATAAGTCCCCTTTTTTTGTTACATTTGTATGTATCAATATGGGAAAGAAGAAAAAATACCAAGATAAGTTAGACTTCAATGGCGCATGGTCAGTTGGTGAAGCATCTCATCATATTGGTAAAAAAACTACCGAAAAGACGCATAAGAGCAAAAAAACTTATTCCCGTAAAGAAAAACACAAAAAAGATTTAACAATTTCTTAACATTAGAAATTTGTTTAAGTCAAATATTTTCACTACTTTAGTACTGTAATCATTAAGAGATATGTCTAATAAAACCCAAATGTCCTATTCTTCGTTCTGGCTCGACTCTTCAATCTTTGAAGACGATTCAGTCGACATGAGTAAAACTGAACGAAAGTCATCCGACCTTATGAGGTTGATGTCTTACAAACGAAGCATTGGTAACTTCGTAAACATTGTGACAGGTAAGTCAATCCCCGTGACCTTTGATGGTCGTGGTGAGGATTCTTATACCGATGGTAACCAAGTGGTTATCTCTGCTAAATTAGATGACAAAGAGTTTGACCCCGTAGTTGGTCTGGCTCTTCATGAGGGGTCTCACATCGCATTAACTGATTTCGATACCTTGACTCAAATGAAAAGTGGTTACCTACCACACACTATTGATAAAGAGTGGTTAGCTAATCGTTACCAATGTGAGGTTGACCAAGTTTCTATGGTCATCTCTAATAACCTCAAGTCGTTACTCAACTATGTTGAAGACCGAAGAATCGATAACCACATTTACACTACGGCTCCTGGCTATCGTGGTTACTACCAGTCTATGTATGATAAATACTTCCACTCAAAAGTGATTGACAAAGGTCTTCAGTCTTCTGAGAAACGAAATGAAGATTGGGATTCTTATATGTTCCGTATCATCAACTTGACGAATGAAAATCGTGACCTTAACGCCGTCAAGGGTCTTCGTGAGATTTGGAATGTACTTGACCTTCGTAACATCTCTCGACTTAAAACATCGTGGGATGCACTTGATGTGGCTGGTCAGATTCTTATGATTGTTGAAAAAAATCTCGCTGAGGTTAATCAAGGTGAATCATCTACAAATGATGAGGGTAATCCTCAAGAAGGTGAAGAAAATGGTAACGCTCCAATGAGTGGTGACATGGAAACCACACCCACCAATGGTAGTCCAATGGGTGGTGAGGGTCAAGGTCAATCTTCTCCAAGTAATTCAAATGATGGTAATGAGTCTGATGAACAAATTGACTCAAGTGGTGATGGTGATGTTTCATCAAATCAAAATGGTGCCGGTGGTGAGTATGAACCACTTTCAGACCGCCAACGAAAAATGTTGGAGAACGCCATCGAAAAACAAAATGAGTTTATGGAGGGTGAGATTAAGAAGAAAAAAATCTCCAAAGGTGATAAAAATAAAATTGAACAACTTGACAAAGCTGACATTCGAAGTGAGGTGACAGGTAAAGGTTTTGACCAAGGTCATTGGAGACATCAGTCACAAGGGGTTCAAACCTATGTTATCAATAATCTAACAAAAGGATTAATTGACGCTGGTATGGTTGGTATGTTGTGTACTTCATCATGGAGCATTGACCGAAATGAGACCAATGTGAAAAAGGGTATTCAGTTGGGTACACTACTTGGTAAGAAGTTGAAGACTCGTAATGAGGAAAGAAGTTTAACTACACCACGAATGAAAAGTGGTAAATTGAGTGGTCGCATGATTCACGAGATTGGGTTTGGTAACTTCAACATCTTTGAACAAACATTAGTTTCTAAATCAACGCCAGTTCTTCTCCACATCTCGATTGACGCAAGTTCTTCTATGAGTGGTAAGAAGTGGTCATCAACTCAAACGGCCGCAGTCGCCATCGCTAAAGCAGCTTCAATGACTGAAAACATTAAGGTTGTGATTTCTTATCGAGGTGTATACTACGCACATGGAACTGGGTGTCAGCCACTTATGATGGTGGCTTATGATTCTCGAAAAGACAAGTTCTCAAAGATTCAACAACTCTTCAAGTACATCAATTATGATGGTACTACTCCTGAGGGATTGTGTTACGAAGCTATTTTAAAACAACTAACTCAAACTAAGAATGGAGAAGATACTTACTTAATCAACTTCTCCGATGGTTACCCTGGGTTTGATAATAACGAAATTAGTTACGGTGGACCATACGCAGTGAAACACACAGCCGACCAAGTTAAAAAGATTCGTCAAGCCGGAGTCAAGATTCTTTCCTACTTCATCTCAGATGGATATGGTTGGGGAAGTGATTCATTCCGTGAGATGTATGGTAAGGATGCTGAGTTCATTGATGTTGAGAATGTCACCCTACTGGCTAAGACCTTAAATAAAAAGTTCGAAGTAAATATTTAACAATTTGTTAACATTAGAAATTTGGCGTTGTGAACCTAAATCACTATCTTTACAGAGTAATAATGAGAAATAATAATAGTAATCGTATGAAAGCACAAAAATCAGTTTTTGGAAAGATTGTCGAGGTTGATGGTCTTTTGATGTTCCAAGACTCCAATGGAGTTAACTTCCTTATTGAGGAATTGAATGAGAAGGGTTCTTCTCTTTACAAGCGGGCTCGAGCCGCGGCAAACAACCCATCTAAATGGGGTTGGAAAGTTCGTGTGGTTGGTACTTTGAAAAATGGTGAGATTGGTCACACTCGTGTTCCGATTGAAAAAATGGAAGAAAACCCTGAGGCAGTTGGTAACTTCACCGCTCCAAATGGTGGTCTTGTTTCCATGATGTATGAACCAAACACACCACCCGCCGTTTCCGCTCCTGAGATGGGTGATGATGTCTTGAAGTTTATTCACGAAACTTCTGAAGGGTTGAAACCTAAGATGTTGTTCATGAATCCTCTCAAGTGGAAATACTTGGTTCGTAACATCATTCGTGGTAAGAACATTATGATGACTGGTCCTGCCGGTTGTGGTAAGACCATGGCGGCTAAAGCGGCTGCAAATTCACTTGAGGGTTACGAAACCTTTATCATTAACTTGGGTGCTACTCAAGACCCACGAACCACTTTGATTGGGAACACTCAGTTTGAATCCAAGAAAGGTACGGTTTTCAACGCCAGTCCGTTTGTCAAAGCGATTCAAACTCCAAACACATTCATCATCCTTGATGAGTTGACACGAGCTCACCCTGAGGCTCACAACATCTTGATGTCAGTTCTTGACCAAGGTCAACGATACCTCCGTTTGGATGAAGCGTCTGACGCTCCTGTTGTCAATGTTGCTGATGGTGTTTCCTTCATCGCTTCCGCCAACATTGGTAATGAATACACGGCCACTCGAGCCCTTGACCGAGCTATCCTTGACCGATTCACGGTTATTGAAATGGATACTCTGAATCAGTCAGAGGAGACTTCACTTCTTCAGATGATGTATCCTTCAGTTGATATTGACACCCTTAATAATGTTGCTGAGATTACCTCGATGACTCGTGATGATTTAATGTCAGAGACTCCAAAGTTAACCAACGCACTTTCGACTCGTACCGCAGTTGAGATTGGTTCTCTACTCTACGATGGGTTTACTTTGGCTGAGGCTGCTGAGATTACTATCTATCCTTTGTTTGACCAAAGTGGTGGTGCTCAATCAGAACGAGTTTACATGAAACAATACATTCAAAAGTTCTTGGGTGAACGCCCTTCTGATGAGGACTTGTTCAACATTGAAACCGAAGATATCTCTAATCCTTTCTAAGGATTGGGGATTCTTCACCATGGACCTTTAGCTCAGTTGGTCAGAGCAGTTGACTCATAATCAATTGGTCGTAGGTTCAAGTCCTACAAGGTCCACTAATAAAAATTAACTATGGGATATAATCCATTTAAGTGGTATACTAAAGGTAAAAAGAAACGCTTGGCCCCGAGCGCTCACTTGTTTGACAAGATTCAAAATGGGGACTTTGATTACTCTCATTATTTCACGGAAGCGGAGGCGGCTCGTAAAGAGTACGCCTCCATCTTCCAACAAACAATGAAAGAAACAGGTACATACTCAATGGCCCGTCAAGCGGCAAAGATGAAGAATGTACGGGCTCTCAAGTTGGATGATGAGGGACATAAAGATGAGTTCCGTATTCTAAAACAACTTCGTGATGAACTTCAACTTCAGTTTGGATTTGACCTTTGGGACGAAATGATGGAACAACCCCCCATGAACCTTGAGGAGTTGTATGATTACTATTGTACTGAAAAAATGCGTAGAAATGGTTTGGATGTTTAATAATTATTTTGTATATTTGTATCGATGATTTACGACCCTAATAACGAATTAACTGATGAACAATTGTCTCAGTTGTCTGAAGATGACTTTTTTAAGTACTTGGACACTAAGGCCGAGTATCTAAAACAATTTACTCGACCATTGGGTGAGTATCATACCAAACGATACGCGTCCATGTCAGCTGCACATCAGGGACGAACTCTTACCAACGATGAATTTGAATCCGTAAAAAAGATTGGTAAAGAGGGTGATGCTTTAAATCAAAAACGAATTATCGATAATATAAAATCACAAGATAACTAAAATGGGGTTTAATAAAAAATATCTTCCAGAAAAATATCAACTTCAACAAATGGTATATGACCATGGTGCTGAATATGTTGTTCGGATATATGAATCCGCGGATGCGTTAATTGGACCTTCAAATAGTATTGAGTATTTACATTCACTTCAAAATATTATAAAATCAAATAAAAAATGACACACGAAGAACATTCAATTCCAGCAAAGATGTACCAAGACCAGGGTGGTAACTATGGATACATTGTGGTTCCCGCAGGAACACGACATGATGGTGAAAAGATGGTAAAATGGTATCATCTTATTTTTGAGGACTTCCATTGGGTAGGTCCCAATGGAGAACACAAACTTGTAGACGAGTTTGAACTTAAAGAAATTTTAAACAATAATTATATCAATCAAATCTAAATTTAAATTATGGCGTATTACATTGCTAAAGTAAAAGTTCATCATGAAGATGACAAAGGACGAGTTAAGAAGGTCACCGAACAATACCTTGTTGACGCAGTATCAGTAACTGATGCTGAGGTAAAAGTTGTTGAAGAGTTTGATGGGTCAAGTCTTGAATTTGAGGTGACGGCGGTTATTGAAACTAAATTAGTTAAGGTTATTCAATGATATTTGAAAGAGGCGAACAAGTGGTAGTGAAAGTAAATGGTACTCACCGAGTGGGTATCATTACTTCACGAAGTCGATTAAAAAAGGGATGGACATATTCAGTACATCTTGAAAATGGAAAAACAATGGACTCATGTTCCGTTAATAAAGAACTATCTGACTGCCATATTATTCGCGGTCTTACTAAAACATTAAAAAATGCAGACCGACACGAAGAAAATATTTAATCGATTAAAGAAACGGGTTTTAAAGAAGTTTCCTAAAGCAAAAACTCAGATAACCAATGATGGTCGATATTATATATCTGATGGTTTCGGTGGTTATATTGGTGATGACTTCATGATTCCACCTCAATCGAATGTTATTGATGCATGGAAGTGGGCCGCTGAGGCCGTTAGGTTGAAGCAAAATATCGATAGAACACATCCCATGAAACATGATATGCAAATTGACGAGAAAAAGTTTAATAGAATTTCCCGTAGAAATAGAAAAAAATAATTTCAATTTGAGGTTATATAGTTTTGTAACTATATTTATTGTAAACAAATAAATCATTGTTATGAGACCATACAAAAACAAGATGCGAGGATATGTTAATATGTCTGACGCAGTTACCTCATCCGAACAAGAAAGACAAGTAAAGGCGTTCGGTCCAAATTATTCATCTATTGATTTTGGATTTAATCCTGACTTGAGAGAGGAGGACTTCCCCATTCGAAACGCAACTACTCTTGGTAGTTTAATTGTTGGAAATGTGGAGATTCCTCTTACTAAAGCAGAGTGTGAAAAGATAATGTACACTATGCATGACGCAATCCAATCTTCTCAGAAAAGATACAGACTCGGTATTTTATCATAATATAATATGCCAAAGGAATCGGATTTATTTAGAAGGTTGTTTAAAGACGATTCAAATGAACATACTGAATTATCTGACTACATCAGTAGTGGGGTTGACCAAATCATTCGTAGTAAGGTCGACCCCTACTATACTATTGTAAAGACCAAGATAAAAGATTACTATCTATGGTCAGATACTGAAATTGACGAAGAGTATAAAACTAAAATGGTTGAGCGTTTGAATCGTATGTATTTTAGAATATCGGATACCATGTCGGATACCTTTGAAAAAAGCTTCGTGGAGATTTGTTTAGAATATGTCAAAGAGAATAATACCGCGATATCAAAGTCTGCATTATCGTACTTAAACGAATTGAATAAACAACTTCCCAAATAATTATAATAGGGAGGTCCTATCTATGGAAGATTATGGTGATTGGGTTTGGGATGAAGCTGAATACAACTTCTTTATGAGTTTGAACGATGTGGATAAACTTGAATATGTGTTTGATTTTTTTAATCTAACCGATGAAGATTTTGACCAAATATATGAGTTTGTTCCTGAGGTAGATGATGCTGAATACAAACGAGTGGTTGATGTTACTATAACCGATACTCATTTAACTATTTCATGTGATGATTCCGAGTTAATTGACCGAACTATTGAAATGCTTAAAATGGATGGAATGATTTTAATACCACAATCTAAAATGCATAATGCCCGTGTATATAAATTCATCGGAACTTCACAACCATTTTCGGTAAACTGACAACTTGTCACTAAACATGACAAAGTGTATTATAATACACAATTGGTATCACTTTTGTCCTTTTAATAACACATTAACATTAAAAGGAGTAATATATGACACTATTTGATTCAACATTTCATACCATGATTTCAGACATGGTTTCTGGTGGTTGGGATTCGCAAAGAATTTCAGACCACACTGCGTATCTAAAGGATGATGTATTGACTATGGAGTTCGAAGTTCCAGGTTTGTCCAACAAAGATATTGAGGTGACGGTTGAAGACCGAACGCTACAAGTTAAGGCTGAGAAGGAAAGTCGGTCATTCCATAAGAGATACAAAATTCACGATGCGTTTGACATTAACCAAACATCTGCAATCGCTAAGGATGGTATCCTCTCCGTTACTATTCCTAAGTATGAAGATAGAAAAGCAAAAAAGATTGATGTAAAAGTTAAGTAGTTATGAATGTGTGATTAATGGGTGGGTTTTATTCCACCCATTTTCATACTTATATTAAAAAGAAATAATATGTCTAAAATTATTGGAATTGACTTAGGTACTACCAACTCGTGTATCGCAGTAGTTGAAGGTGGTGAACCACAAGTTATAATTAATCAAGAGGGGAACCGAACGACCCCCTCAATCGTTTCATTTGATAAAGGTGAAATAAAAGTTGGGGCTGCGGCTAAACGAGTTGCTATAACAAATCCTAAAAGTACATTATACTCGGTAAAACGATTTATTGGTCAGAGATACTCTGAACTAAATAAAGAACATTTGAATGTTACATATGATGTTGTTAAGGGAGATGGTGACAAAGTGTATATCAGAGCAAATGATAGAGATTATATCCCACAAGAAATTTCAGCCATGGTCCTTCAAAATATTAGGAGGTCTGCTGAAGAATATCTTGGGGAGGAAGTTACCAAGGCCGTTATAACAGTACCGGCATATTTCAACGATTCACAACGACAGGCAACTAAAGAGGCCGGTGAGATTGCAGGATTGGAAGTTTTGCGTATTGTAAACGAACCCACTGCGGCTGCATTGGCATATGGTCTGGATAAAAAAGATTCGGATTCTAAGGTGGCTGTTTTTGATTTAGGTGGTGGTACATTTGATATTTCAATCCTTGAATTAGGAGATGGTGTATTTGAAGTTTTGTCTACCAATGGAGATACTCAACTTGGTGGTGATAACTTTGATGATTGTTTAACAAATTGGATTTTAGATGCAATTAAAGGACAATCAAACATTGACTTAAAAAATGATGAGTTGGCGTTACAACGAGTTAGAGAGTCCGCTGAAAAAGCTAAGATTGAACTTTCTTCAGCAACTACGACTACAATTAATTTGCCATACATTACAAGTAATTCAAGTGGTCCAATCCATTTTGATAGAAATTTATCTCGTGCTGAGTTTGATAGAATGACATCTCATTTAATTGACCGATGTATCAAACCATGTAAACAAGCCGTACAAGATGCCGGTATTGACATTAGTGAGATTGATGAAGTTATTCTTGTTGGGGGTTCTACTCGTATACCAATTGTTCAAGACGCGGTAAAAGATTATTTTGGTAAGACACCAAGTAAGGGAGTGAACCCAGATGAAGTAGTTGCTCTTGGAGCTGCTATTCAAGGTGGTATTCTTGGTGGTGATGTTACCGATGTTTTGTTATTGGATGTAACACCACTTGGATTGGGGATTGAAACAATTGGTGGTGTAATGGCAACTATCATAGAATCAAACACTACCATACCAGTTCGTAAATCTCAGAACTTTTCAACGGTGGCTGACAATCAACAATCATTAGATATTCATATCTTACAAGGGGATAGACCATTAGCTAAAGACAATAGAACTCTTGGATTTTTTAATTTAAATGGTATACCAATGGCACCTAAGGGAATACCTCAAGTTGAGGTTACACTTGACATAGATGCAAATGGTATTTTAAATGTAACGGCTAAAGACCTCGGAACGGGTCAGAGTAAGGATATTACAATTAAATCAGGCACAGGTTTGACTGATGATGATATTCAAAGAATGCGTGATGAAGCTGAGAAGAATCGAGAGGATGATGCAAAACGAAGAGAGGATATTGATTATATAAACTCTACCGATGGTTATGTTTATGGATTGGAAAAAAATCTTGAGACATTGGGTGATAAGTTATCAGATGAGGAGAAGTCAAGTGTTACACAAATGATAAATGATGTTAAACCTCATTTGGAAAGTAGGGATGTTGAAATGATTCGTAAGACAAGAGAGGTTCTTGAAGAATCTTGGAATAAAATTACATCAAGAATATACCAAGTACCACCAGATGCAAGTGGTAATAGTACGGAAGATATTCCTCACGAAGAAATTTAACATAAACTTAACATAGGGGGGCTTGGATAAGTCCCCCTTTTTTATTATCTTTAGGTATAAAGATTTAATTATGACAAATTTAGGATACTGTTGTATCAACATGAGTCTTCGTAAAAATAAGATTACTACCAATCGTAGTATGATTAGAAAGACATTCCTCAAGGAGGGTATTAGTAAGTCATCTGACCTCGCTCTACAAAATGTAAAAGACCTTGTTGAAATTATTAAGTGGAATCACAAGAATGGTTTCAATTTATTTCGTATGTCATCTGACATTGTACCTTGGGCAAGTGAGTTTAATTTGTCCGATATGCCTGACTATGAAAGATTTAGTAATATACTTAAAGGTGCAGGAACTCTTGCTAAATCATATGGGCAACGAATAACATCACATCCCGGTCCATTCAATGTCTTAGTTTCTCCTAACGAGAAAGTCGTTAAGAACACAATTAATGACCTTTCTCTTCATGGTGAAATATTCGACCTTATGGGATTGGAACGGAGTTATCAGAATCCAATCAACATCCATTGTAATGGTGTGTATGGTGATAAGTTATCTGCAATGAATCGTTTCATTGATAACTTCAAACGACTACCAATGTCGGTACAATCTCGATTGGTCGTAGAGAACGATGATAAAGCAAGTATGTATTCGGTGAAAGACCTTATGTACCTACACGAACACATCGGCATTCCAATTACATTTGATTATCACCACCACAAGTTTAATACTGGTGGATTATCTGAACAAGATGCACTTGAGTTGGCTATATCGACTTGGGGTGATTACAAACCATTGGTTCATTATTCTGAATCTCGAACATTGGAAGAAGAAGGTGTAAAACCCCAAGCACACTCAGATTACATTTACTCTGAGATTAACACATATGGTCATTCTCTCGATATTGAGGTAGAAGCTAAGATGAAAGAGCTGACCGTGTTGGATTATTTGTCCAATTATGGTATACACACATTAGGGCATAGTATGGGGAATGCTTGATAATACTTGTTATTATTAAGATATTTAATATTTATTCTTAACAAGTTGCTTGATTACTTAAAAGCTTAAAGATAAAATCTTGTTTTAATAAGTACAGGTTTATAAGTTAATAAAGTTAACTTTTTAGGAGAAATATGAAAAAACTTTTCAACAAAAAAACGGGGTTTGTAATACTGATGATTATCAGTACTCTTGCATTAGCAGGTTCAGCCGCATACTATTCTGTATTTGGTTTAAGCTCTCTATTTGCAGGAGCAAAAACTGAAGTTATTATAATGGCAGCTGCACTTGAGTTTAGTAAACTTATTATTGCATCTTACTTACATAACCATTGGAACAAAGCCGGTTGGATGAAATGGTATCTCACTCTTGCAGTTGGTGTGCTAATGATAATCACCTCTGCCGGTATATATGGATTCTTAACATCCGCATACCAAAAGACTGCAGACCAATTAGGTATAATGGATAAACAAGTTCAAGTAGTTGAATTGAAAAAGGAACGATTCCAAGAGCAATTGGATTACTTCAATGTAGAGAAGAAAGAACTTAGTGAGTCTATTACTGAATTAAGGAACGGATTATCAAACAACCAAGTTCAGTATCGTGATAGAGAAACTGGTCAAATTATCACGACAACATCTTCATCACAACGAAAGTCGTTGGAGAATCAACTAAACTCGGCGGTAAAATCTCGTGATGAAGTGGCAAGGAAGATTGAGGTATTAACGGATTCACTTACCTCACTTGATTTACAAGTATTAGATTTAGAATCCAACAATGAGGTTGCAGCCGAAGTAGGTCCATTGAGATATATGGCCGAAATAACAGGCAAACCTATGAATGTAATTGTAAATTGGTTTACCCTTTTGATTGTATTTGTATTTGACCCACTTGCAATCTCAATGGTAATCGCATTAAATAAACTAACAAATAAGGATAGTGATGAAAGAACTGATAGTATTATTGACAATGGCATCGTTGGCGTCAATGTTGATTCTAATTATGATACCAACGATGAATCGAATGGGGAACAAATACCAATATCTACAAAACAAATGGGAGAAGAAAGAAACGAAACTCCAAAAAAGGAGATTGAAACAATCCCTAAAACAATCAAAAAAGAAAAACAAGAAGTAACATTTGTTCCAACGGATGAAGAGGCTAGAAACTTTTATGGTGAAAAGCAAGTTAGACAAACACCAAAACACACTTATTTATCAACTGTAAAGGTAAAGGGAAAATAAGTTTGGATTATTAGATTATTTTTTGTATATTTGTTTAATATATTGATTGTATTAATACTAATAGTATAAAAATTTGAACAAAAATAAACTTATGGATGAATTATATGGAAGTACCACAAGTGCTGGAGATTTAAGAGTGGGTTACGAACAAAATGATGAAAACGATAACCATCGTAAATACTATCGTGAATTCGATTATGGTATTGACACTACCGACAGTGTAATCTTAATTCAGGATGAAATTCAAGCAGGTCTTATATTTGATATTATATCTAAGGTCAGATTGATTAAAAAAATAAATGGTGAAGTAACTACCATAAACATTCTATTGAATTCGCCGGGTGGAGATGTTATAGAAACACTTGGTCTTATTGATTTCATGAATTCACAAAAAGAACAAGGTATCAAGTTTAACATTATTGTTCGAGGGGCCGCAATGTCGGCAGCTGCTTTATTATTGACTTGTGGAACTGGCCTTCGTGCTGCATCCAAACACTCCAAGATTATGGTTCACCAATTATCTACCATTGTAGTAGGTAAATTGAGTGATGTTAAATCTAACGCCAAATTTAGTGAAGAGTTAGAACACGAGTGTAATCAGTTAATGGCCGACAACTCAAAGATGGACAAGGCATATTGGGAAAACATTTCATCTTCAGATTACTTTATGTCCGCAGAGAAAGCTTTAGAATTGGGAATTATCGACAAAATTATTTAATTAAACATAAATGGAAAATTTCTTCACCGCTGAGGAACTCGTAGAGAACTACGAAAAGTTTCGTAAACTAATCAATCAAACCTTTACAGGCGAACGATTGGAATCCCTTAACAAAATGTATGACCATTTTGAAGAACGGATGTTATACACACCCGCATCTTCAACTGAACATTTTCATAATGCATTTCCTGGTGGATACATCGACCATGTTCTCCGTGTAACTCGAAACGCAGTTAAGTTGTTTGAACTTAATCAAGAGTGGGGTTTAAACATGGGTGACTTAACAAAAGAGTCCGTAATATTTACAGCCCTTCATCATGACCTTGGTAAATTAGGAACACCAACTCAAGATTTATATATTAAAAATGACTCGGAGTGGCATGTTAAAAATCAAGGTAAGATTTATAAGTACAATCCAAAAATTCATTGGATGAATTTGAATGATAGAACTTTTTATAACTTAAACTACTTTGGAATAAAATGTACTGAGGAAGAGTGGATTGGTATTAAATTAACCGATGGTCTTTATGATGAAAATAATAAAGAGTATTATATTAAATATGATAAGGACCAAACTCTAAAGACACCATTACCACATATTATGCACCAAGCTGATATCAACGCATCTCGATATGAGTTTGAAAGATGGTCTACTCAACTAAATCCTGTTAAGTCAACTCGAAACCCAAATGGTCGACCATCGACCAAAGGGAAATTAACGGAAACTTTTGCAACAACCGAATCAAAGTTTAATACGGGTGGTGTGTTTGACGCATTTAAAGATATCGTGGAGGATTAATCATGGAGTTATTATTTATAATCATATTATCAGTTTCAACCTTAGTATTAGGATACACAACATATAATTTACTTCGTAAGAACGAAGCTCTTGAAGATGTTGTTGAGGAACAAGAGGTGGTCATCGCACTAACCGCAGAACGAGTTGATTTATCAATGAAACAAATGAAAGAAATTGACCGAATTGGTTCCTTTGAAGCAGACGATGAAACAGGATACATTTTTAAAAACATATACGACATCATTTCACAATTAGAAGAATATTATGGCACGGACACGCAAGAAGAGAAGTAAAAGGTATTTTACATCTATAACCGAAATTGCCATTAATGCATATAATCGGTGTGATGACCAGCGATTGAAAAATAAAATTTACAATCGTTTTATTCATTATCCATTTGACAAACTCGCAGAGAATGTAATTCATACCTACAAGACTTATTACTTTGATGTACCATATGAGGATGTAAAGATGAATGTCGTTGCATTCTTAAATGAAAAAATTCATAAATTTAAAGGTGAGAATGGTAGAGCGTTTTCTTATTTTACGGTAATTGCCAGAAACTATCTATTTAACGAGAACAATGCAAATTATGCTCGTATGAAATCTCGTGATGAGGTAGACTCAATTGACAATAGTAGAAACATAGTAAATGAAGTATATGATAAACAAAACAAAGAAATGTTATCTGACTTTATGGACTATTTTGTAAGATATATTGACTACAATGTATTTAATTTGTTTCAAAAGGAAAGGGACCGACAAATCGCCGATTCATTAGCCGAATTATTTAGAACACGAGACAATTTATATTCATATAACAAAAAGGCACTCTACATACTTATTAGAGAGCGGACTAATGTTCAAACCCAATATATAACCCGTGTAGTAGGTAAATTAAAATTAATATACGCTGAACTATATAGTGACTATATGAAAGGTGACATATTGAGCATTACACACCGATTGGAGGAATTCAATGACTAAAGACGATGAAGTTTTTAAAGGTAAGTCGTTTGCTGATTTGATGTCAGACATCTATTCGAATCAGAAAAAGAAAGACCGACAAATAAAGTTGTTAATTGCACAACTTGAACCTATGGTCAAAACACTTGACCAGGCCGCAGTTGTTGTGCCTTTGATTAAAGAATATCTCGACATCTCTGTACGAAATGACGATGCACTAATTAAACTTGCAGCAATCGTTCAACGAATGATGAAAGATAATACAACCGCTGAATCAGGTGGATTTGTTCTTTCTGAGGAAGAAAAAAGACAATTAATGGATGCAATTGATGAAGTTGAAAAAGACTTACCTAAAGAAGATGGAGATGATGAATGAAATTCGCACAAGTTCTTGAAGTATACTTAAACGAAGACGAACCTAAAATTGAAGGAATTGATAATGGACCATACACGATACAGGCATTATTAAAACAAGGTTCTTCAAGTCAAATCATTCTTGCAACACCACTAAATATACATGAAAAATATATTCCTGTTGTTGGTGAATATGTGGGGGTACAAAAGGGACCATCTGATTTTAATTCTGGAATTGGATTTGGTAGAACTACATTTTATTATACCACCCCACTTGCATTACAAAAAAATATAAATAACAATATATTAGAGAATGCAGGTCAGCTTGAAGCAAGTGGAGTAGGTGGTGATTATGCGTCCGCAGGGGCCGGTATATCGGTATCTACAAACCCAGCTGCAGGTGATAAGAAAAATAAAGAATTTAAAGAGGTTACTGATTTATCACAATTACAACCATTTGCCGGTGATGTTATTTTTGAAGGAAGGTTTGGTCAATCTATTAGATTAGGTTATACACCAAAGCAAGCTAAGTCAAATCAAAAACCAACTTGGGAATCACAAACTGACGAATCACCAATCACAATTATCAGGAATGGTGCAGGTGACTCTCGTGGTTATAACAAATATGTTATAGAAGATATTGATAAAGATTCATCATCCATATGGTTAACTGATAAACAAACTGTTAAGATAACATTAGCATCAAACGCAGCAACAGGTATTTTACCACCAATGTCATATAAGAGTCCGCAAATAATACTTAATTCAGATAGAATTGTATTAAATGCAAAAGATGATAATGTCATTCTTAGTTCAAAAAAAGATATAAGTTTTAGTACCGCAAAAAATAAAACTACAATAGATTTATTAATATCTGCAATTGAAACTTTAGCACAAGGAACTTTCCCAACTGCAGTGGGACCAACTGGACCACATCCACAGGTTGCCCAAATTTTAGCTAAAATTAAAAATGGAGTTGGGTAAAAATGCCTTTACTACAATCACTTTTAGTTCAAACACTAAAGAATATGTCAGAAAACTCCGATGGTGTTGGTGATACTATTGGAAAGGCAATTACAATATATACAAATACATTAGTACCTCCTGTGGCGGGTGGATTAAAAACGGCAGCTGATAGTGTTTTTATCGAAGCACTTAACAAATCCAATTTTCTTGTACCACTACCACCAACGCTTGGTACGGCATTAGATGTATATAAGTCGGCATTAGCTGGGATTATGGTAGCAAAGGGTAGTGGTACTATCCTTGCATCAATCCCACCACCCGTACCAGCAACCTCAATAGTAACACCAATATTCGCAGTACCCCAATCTAAAGATGTATTTGCGCAAAGCTTTGGAACGGCATTACATTTTTGGTTTAAAACAGGAACAGTAACTTATACAGGTGGTGCTGTGGGATTCTGGATTTAATTATTAAATAAACTGATAATTATAGATAAAATATATTTATTACTATGGATACAAAGAAACTAATTAAAGCAATTCAACTTATCGTTAAGGAAGAAGTGAAGAAGGAAGTGACCAAACGAGAAAAAGTCATTCGTGAATCTATCCTTAAAGAAGTAAAACAATCACAACCAAAAGTTGTTGAGAAAGACCCGCTTGATGTAGACCACATCTTTGAGACAAAACAAGAAACTAAAAAGTCGTTCACTAACAATTCAACACTAAATGAGTTGTTGAATGAAACCGCAC
>Ga0181591_10000970_pt1 | contig 24198 bp, 8 predicted proteins | sample 071ome_33_FD_133757 | JGI IMG/M metagenome (GOLD analysis project Ga0181591, IMG submission 133757) | Coastal salt marsh microbial communities from the Groves Creek Marsh, Skidaway Island, Georgia - 071412AT metaG (megahit assembly) | ecosystem: Environmental > Aquatic > Marine > Intertidal zone...
GCTAGTGAAGACTTCAACCCAGATGACATTGTAGAAGTACAGTATCTCAAAGATGATATATTTAATAAGTATAAAATTAAAAATACGAGAAACTGCACTGTTACAGACAATAAAAATAGGGTATTCATTTTCTATGAATTAAAGGGTAATATAGCCTGTGCCATGGGACATAATCTTAATACTGAAAATGAACAATGGTTTAATTTTGAAGGGCTAGTCAGGACGATTGGGAGAGAAACGGCCACTCAGCCATATGTCGTTTCTAGTGACAACGGAAGAACATTCTACTTGTTCTTCAAGTTGAACAATCAGTTTATATGTCAGAAGACATTGAGTTCAGCTAATTTTGTTATTAAAGATGCCTTTAAGGAGTACTGGCCTATAGGAAACTTTGACGAGAACACTCCAGAAGACTTTGGTTTGACTCAATTTGAATATGAGGGTAGAGATTTAAGAAAAGAAGTAATTAACATAATAGCGGGAGGATCACCAGAAAAATGCTCAAATTCTGTTTCAATACAAGACGAACAAGCTGCTAGAGAGGGCGCGGGATTTGCTCCTAGAATTAGATTGGCATCTAATTGTATAAGAAATGAAAAGATAGCACTAGAAGAGTATGCTGCATATAAGGATAAAAAAGGTCATTTGGTTTTATTTTTCACTACTGATAGACAGTTTATGAATATCATGAGATCTAATAATGAGGGTAAAAATTGGCAGGATGTTCAGAGATATATGCACATGACTCACCTTCCATTCCTTACAAATGAGAAGTATGACTTTGAGTGCAATAGTGGACTAGCAGATAATGCGTGTAGAAATACTACTTATTTATCAGAGGAGCCTTCTCTAGATTGTGATACTAGAGTGTTGGAAAGAATGGAAATTGTATTTGATTCTGTTAAAAATATAATTTATTTAATATATACTTTTAATGAAGGTCTTTATGTCAGGCAGTTTGATGCCTCTAACATAGAGAGAATACAAGAGGTTCTTCCTAATTCAACGGGAACTCCAATTACAAGCGTCATTAAGAATCATTTTAATTTAAATGAAAATTCCGACAATAAACCAGTGCAAATCACTGGCAAGGTAAGCGAAGATGAATTAGAAAAGAAGCTTTATGTTCAGCTTGAGAGTGCTAATTCTGTTTCCACTCCTGATAGTGTTAATGAAATTTTTGAAAGTGAAGATGAAGACGAAGAGCCTACTAAAGTTAAAGATAAGGGAAATGGAGTTTTTCAAATTTCAAGACCTGGAGCCCATGTAACAAAGGATGGAATATTAAAAATATATTATTTTGATAAAGATTTAGTGCTTTGGTCTGTGACGTTGCTTCCAGGAACGTTAAAGGCAATGCCAACAGGGGAGATTTTTGGAGATGACAGTATATTTGATATTCCAGAAGATCCAGAGCCTGATCAACCGCTTCAACTTTGATATGCCTTAAGAAAAAGAGTAGTAATTTTTGGTGGATTAAAAGGAAAAAAACATAAAAAAATAGAACATAACTAAACCAATCTAATGTTTACTTTTTTAAAAATAGGAAATTGCAGTGACTATATCAATTAAAGGTGGTAGCGTTAAGAACGGGCCGCACTACAACCCTGAAAACTTCAATTACAACTACGGCATTGTAGGCGTAGAAGCCTATGTTGAGCCCTATTGTCCTTTCACTGAATCAACTAAACAAACTTTCAATATAATCTTGAATTATACAACTATTGTTAAGGGTGGTTTTTCTGAAGAGGAAAAGAAAAATATTAGAGCAGTTCCAGGTCTTGAAGGTATTTATTTGAGGGAAAATTATCGTTATTTATCGAATTTTGCCCAATTAGAAAACGGACAAGATGTAGATGGTTCAGACGGCGTAATCAATCCAATTTATAAACAATGGCAGACATGGAGAGTTACAGGTCACCCATTGATTAAACGTCCTTCTGGTTCAGATCCATGTGAGGCTAACTCGCCTACTTGGAGATTGAAGAAAATAAACTTCTCTAACACTATTGAGGGCAATAGGTTTATAGCTAGAGTTTTAGATTCTAAAAGCGGAGAAGAAGGCGCTGATGCTTTAGAAAGAATAGATGCATCTCAGGATTCTAATATATATGTTCCAACTCAGACTTCTGTTACGATACCTGCTTCGCAGGATTCAGATTGTAAAAATGGAATTCACTGGAGGCTTGAGAAAACAACTCCTCTTTTTATGGGTCAAGATTTCTTTGTAGAATTCCATAAAGACAATCTATCTGAAGACGTTGCTAACTTTGATGTTATTAAATCCTTTCAAAATGATCCTAATAATAGGTATCAATGTATAAACTCAAATATTACTCTTCCAGGAACCACTGGAGATTTTAAAGATGTACAACCTCCAGCAAATCAAGCTGTAAAAACATATAAGCCAAAGATTGATAAGTCCAAGAATATAGTAGAGGCATGGGAAGCGGATGAGAAGAGTAAAAACTACTACGACATGAATAGGCAGGCCTATTATATAGTAGAACTGGGATCAGACCTATGGGACTTGGGCGTTGAGCCAGGTGGACAATCAATAGAAAAAGATGCTAAGTATATTATTTTCATACCACAGAACTGGAAGCCAACAATATTTAAAATAGCCAAACCAGAAGGTTCGTCAAAATACATAGCATATAACCTAGGAGTTTATGAAGGGATTCATGCTTCTGAATTATTTAAAAGAGAAAAGTTCAGAATGACAGTTAGGAATCACCTGGGTAAACTTGTTATAACTTTTGATGGAAAAGAAGAAGAGCCATGGATTGTGTCTGGTCCAGATATATTTGTTGTCCCAGAGGGCAAAATGGCTGTCTGGGGAGGAAATATAGCCTCTAGCGTTATGTTTAGTCCTCTGATTTACAACCAAAAAACTACAATGTTATTACCACCTGGGGTTTTAGGTAGTTGCAATGGATATCAGTTTGGAACAAACTTAGGCCAAAGTAAACTTGGATATGAATTGAATATAGGTAAAGTTTCAACCACTGGAAGTTATAGAAGACTTAGCCCTAAACAGCAAGGCATAGAAATTCAAGAAGGTTATATTTATAATTGTGATGCTCAGTCTCTTAGCGAAAGGGTCGCAAAAGAGGGGATTTCAGATAATTTTATAGACTCTGCAATAGGACCTAATTATTTAGGCCTTGTAGGTGGGGTTTCAACGCAATTGAAGGCTCTGCAATTTTCTAGTAAGGCAACATCATCTTATGGAGTAGAATCAGGTTCGATTCCAACAACTCCTATAGATGAAAGCGGAGAGATAGTTAGCACTGAGGGGCTTTTAAAGTCTGCTATAGGATTAAATGTTGGGGACGCCAAAGAGGGTGATGAAATCTTAGAATGGGCGACTAGCGCCAACATGGTTGCTGGCGGTCATTATTTTAAAAAAACTGGTCAAAAAGAACCATGGATCTTAGAGAACTGTAAAACTCCTATCATACCTGGAATAACTTTTTCTCTTGCTGACATAGAAGATCCTTTATGGGGGACTTTAAATAGCAGAAATAGAATTGACCATAGAATATTAAATTTCACAGACACATGGTCGGCTGGAGATTATCATAAGATTGACCACTCAGGAGGCTTGAGTTTATATTTAAATGAGTATGAGACTGATGCTGCTGAAGTAGGCAAAAGAATTGAGGGTTCAGTAGTAGAGCCTGCCAGTTCCTTTATGAGACTAGAAGATGTAAAGAAGCTGCAAAAAAGGCAGTTCTTTATTTCTATTGACGTAGTTTATAATCAATGCGATAATCTTAAAACTAGTGAAGAATATCCTTTTCAAAAACTTGCAAGAGAAAGAGTTTTTACTGGTATAGCTAAAAATGCAACAGTCAGGCAGTCTAGCAATGTTCAGGTTATGGACTTAGAATTAGTAGACTATTTTGATGTTCTTGAGGGCAAGGCTTTCTTTAACAGTCCATTCTTTGACGGTGTAAGAGACATCAATGCTGTTTATGAAATTTTAAGAATAGGAGGATTTTCAGCTACGCCTCAAACTTTGAACGATGACCTTAAGGGAAGAAGTCCAGGTCCCGCTTTTATACTTAAACAAGCTGCTTCAAGAGATGGTGACTTTAGGACGAACTTTGATGGATCTCCCGTTATAATGGAACCCTATGCTTTACCTCAGAGTTACAACAGATTGTCTCAGCCATTCTTTAAGCCAGAAGACGGTGCTAATCTTTATGATATTATGTTTGAATTTGCTAAAAGATCAAATAAAATGATGTATTTTGATAGATATGGAGTTTTCCATTATGAGAATAGATTGTTTGATGATCATATTTTTGCTGCTGGATCGGCGAACTTGCCTGTTGAGCCATCATGGGCTTGGACTGCAATTCCAGCCATAAATGGCACGGTATTTGATTTGGGCGCTAGATTCCGTCATAACTACGGCAATACGCCTGACTCTGTTCAAAATGGACTTTTAATTGAGGGAGAAGCGACAATAAAATATGACATATCATCTTGTTATAACGAATTCAAGGTGGTTACTGGTACTCCTGATAGGGAGATTATTATTGGATCAGATATAGATTACAACAAATTTAAAGGAAATTTTGATTCTAGACAGGAAGAGCAAGGTTGGCTTGGATATAGAAGACCTCTTTATCAGGCAGAAGGTCTTTTTGGCAGTGCTGAAGCTGTAGAATTGATGATAAATAATTACAGCAAAATCAAGAATCCTCCCATTGAAGTTTCTTTTCAAGCCAAAGGACTTCCTGTCAAGGCTCTTGATGTTGGAGTTTTGCAAATGGTTAGATATAAGAGAGATTCGCCTTCTGAATCGAGACTAGTTCCTTTTATAATAACAAATGTTTCTTCAACTATTGATCCTAGTAAGAATAGTTGGGATCAAACCATTCAAGGGGAGTGGATACAAACAGAGGGACAAGAGGTATAATATGACTTCAGGAGAATTAGCATTAATAAAAGCAAAATTAAAGGCGAATGACCGTCGCCGTGCCGAAGTTGTAGCCAACGCAATAAGCAGGGCGGCATCTAGGCAGAGAGAAGCAAACAGAAACGGTCAGCGAGACATGGGCGCTCAAAAGCAAGATCAAGAAAGAACTGCTACGACAACTGGTGATACATATAGAATTGGAAGGTCACCATCACTTTTGGATAGGTGCATAGAAGATGCAGCAAATGTCGATGAACAAGAAGGAAACACAGGTGGAAATGTAACCGAGCAGTAAATTAAAGGTTAAATTATGGCTAGTAAAACTAATTTTTACAACATGGGATACTTTGACTTCGGAGACATACTCAACTCAGGTGTTTCTGCGTCTTTGGAGATTGATAGATTTCTACTTATTGACAAGCAGTTATATGGCATCTATCAAGTGTTCGGCAACGGGGTTATTTCTGGCTGGGAATTAACCGACAATGGATTCTCTGATCAAAATGGTATCTCATTGTCGGTTGGAGCGGGAGTGGGTATTATTAAATCCCTGGCCTCAGAAACATTTTCTCCAAAATCAGTAAATTTATTGCCTCCTAATTCTACATTGAATATTTATGCTATTGCCCAAGGGTTTACCTTTTCATCTAGGGAAGTAGATTTTTTAGCAAGCACATCTGAAGTTGGTGGTGGAGCTATATTCTTAGGTCAAATTACAACTGGCTCAAATTCTATTTTAACAATAAATACAGAAAATAGAACTTTAATTAGCTTTGAACAGTTAGTGCAGAATCAAATTGATACTCACAAGCATAGGGGGACGCCTTCTAAAATTGATTTGACAAAAGAAGTCAAAAATCAATTGACAAGTTCTAAGATTGAGGACTTTGATGCTGAGAAAGTTCAAGTAGGAAGATTGGATCAGGCTAGAATCCCCGCTTTGAATCACAATGATTTATTAAACAATGGAATTTTAACTCATGCTCAATTAGATAGTTTTGTTCAAACTCTAAGTTCTGCTAATGCAGAGATACTTGGAGAGGTCAGCACTGCCAATAGAATACTTCAAACTTTATTCTTGAAATATCAATATTCAAATGCTGATGAGTTTATGTACAATGAAATAGATTATATTCCAGGAATAAGCCCAGACTCATATATGGATGAGGCCAACTCCACTGCTTTTGTGGACACTATATCTAAGTGCGTAGTTGGTTCTGTTCACAGCGAAAGGCCTTTATACTTTTATACTAAGAATTTTCAATTTGACAGTCCTGTAAAAAGAGTATTTATAACTAGTACTAAAGGACAGAATGGTACTGTCCAGTTTGGAGTTAACTTTGATGATTCTACAGACTTTGAGAATGATTATAATGTTATATCTGAAAATCAGGTGGCCTCTTTTGAAGACAATCTTGCTAATAGCTTTAGGGTTGGTATTAAACTAGATTCTGATCTTAGTAATACGGTAGTAGATTTCGATGACCAATTCGGCCCATATTTTTCATTCCTTTACACCAATACTATAGACTTCGATTTTGAAAACAGTGGAGCAACAGATACGTTTAATTTCAGAATAAGATTTTATTCTGATGCTGGATTAAATGATTTGGTTCATACTGCTGATACCAACTTAGATGTAGAAGGCTTTGCTATTGACGGTTCGGCTTTTACTCTTGGAGGAGAGTCTATAACAGGCTCTACTACAGCCAATATAATATATGACGCAACAAATGAAAGTTCAATTGTTTGCGATGAGTATTATTATGTTGTCCTTGACTATGATCAGGGATCTGGATGGACAGAAATTGTTTCTGGAGAGGCATTTACTAAACAATGTTCTCCATCTTTTACTGATCTGATAGATTTTCAGTTTGTTAATGATACTCTTCTTGATACAACTTATCATTTCAGAGTAAGATTCTTTGATGATAACGAGAGAACTAATCAGGTTCTTAGCTTCTACAGTGGAGATAGTCAAACGAACTGGGTTATTAATGATTCAGAGGACATATTGATAGGCGGATATACCATGGACGCTGGCGAGGAAATAAATATAACATTTTTGCCTGTTACTACCTCTCTCACTGCTGGACAAACATATTATTTAATTATAGATGCTTGGAATGGAACGGAGTATGTTTTCCAAAACTCTGAATTTACATTCGTAGCTAGCGCTCCAAGCAGTAGTTGTGATCAATATACCTCATTAGCATTAGTGAGAAATTTCGGTGTAATATTTGAATTAGAAGACGGAAGTTTTACAAAAGTAAGTTAAAATGCCTATTTTTACCAATACATATAAGCTGGGAGCATTTCAGCAGGGCGAAGTATACGACCCTTCTATCGACCAGTCAAGAATGAAAAGAATCGACCAGAATATGGAGTTTCTTTCTGATCTCATTGGCGATGGTAAAATATCAGGATGGTCCATAAGAAATGAATCTACTACTTCAGAATTTGACTTCTCTTTGACTACTGGATATGGAATAATTGATAAATTCTCTGTTTATTCTTGGGGAGATATTGATTTCTCGCTAAATGATAATACAGTTAATTATATATTTCTGCAGAAGAAAAATGGTGTAGTAGGAGGTTTTAGCGGACTTTCAAATTATGATTCAATAGCCTATACTGATTCTTTAACTACTTCAGACGTTACTGGGTTTTCAATCAGTTCTTATGATTACAATTTTGTGGCACTAACTTGGGACGCCAATCCAGAGCCAGATATTGACTATTATTTAATAGAAAGAAGTCCAGATAATATAGTTTGGACCGAAATAGCTCAGGCCACAGGCGTAGCATATACTGATAGTGATGTGGAAGATAATACAACATACTATTATAGAATAAAGGCAGTAGACATAAACGGCAATGCCAGCGCGTCTTATTCCGTGCCTACTCCAGCATTTGTTCTTACTCTTAAAGACCTTTCTGCCCCTGCTAATCCCGCTTATGTTTTGACCTTTCCTCAAGACGGTCAGGTAGAATTAGTATGGGACGCTCCTTCTTCTGGGTCTGTTGCCAGTTATCAAATAGACTACGTTAGAGTTGACTCTGAGTATAATGAAATTGGATCGACTTCATCTGAAACAACCACTGAAACTTCTATAATAATAGATGAATTAAACAATGAATTCACATATAGTTTTACTGTATATTCTGTAAGCGAATTTTCAGTGCAATCAGAGGGGATAACAGTTTTTGCTACTCCAAAGAGTCAAGCTGGACCTTCTGAAGTAGATCTTCTAACAATAAGTAATATAGCCAGCGCATCTAATGACACAGGGATAGCGCTGAGCATTTCTTGGGAAGATTTAGCAGATCCATATTTTGCCAATTCAGAATCTTATGAAATTACTATTATAGAAAACGGAAGCACTATTTCAAATGTAATATCTTCTACCTCTACTAGTAAAGTGATAGAAGTCTACGTTGATACAAATGGAACTTCTAGAAACATCAAGCCTAGAACAGATTATGTTGTTTTGGTCAAGGGGATAGACTCTAATGGCGTCAAGAATAATGGTGTAGTAGGCAATATAACTACAGGAAATTTTAAAGACCCTGCATCTCCTTCTAATCTTAGCTCTATAGAAGCGAAAAATGGAGATCTATTTTTCGCCTGGAAAAACAGTACTTCTGTATTTTTATACAATGAAATAACTTTAACTTCTAATGATGGAACAACTATAACTACTATAGAGAATGCAACGAATTATGGCAGGGCAAATTCTTATACTATAGATTTTGATCAGACATCTCTTTCAACTACATATACCATGAAAGTAACTGCCGTAGATGAATTTGGAAACAAAAGCCCAGTCTCTGAAGTTAGCATAACAACTATATCTTCTAGTGATATTCCTTCCAATCCAGAGCCTCCTGGAATCTTAGAAGTTTTCAGTAATGATAAGGTTATAATTTTGGTCTTTGAGTCTTTCAATGGTGAAGATAATATATATGCAGAGAGCTATAAGATATGGAGAGGCCCATATAAACAGGGTCTTATTCCTACAGATTTTACTTTAATAGATACTATTCCAGCTACTTCAAGATATTTCGAAGATTTTTCTGCCGTAAATAATACTGGATACTTTTACTTTGTCACTACTGTTGATAGATTTGGCAATGAGTCTTTAAATCCTGTAGATGATCTTTTTATATCTTATCCAATGAGCAGGGGGTACGCTCACCCGAATATATCTTTTGAGGCTCACGGCGACATTACAGCTACTGCATCTGGATATGATGCTATTATATCTTGGGATCCATCTTCGGATTCATTTGATGGATATGAAATTCTTAGATCTAAAGGTGATGTTTTCAACTTTGAAGTAGTAGGCTCCGTAACAAAGGAGATAGGATATTTTACAGATGAAAATGCCCTGCTTGAGGATGGAGTAACTTATTATTATGCAATAAGAAAATATAGAAATGAGATCAAGGTAGTTGACTCTTTGACAAACACAGCTCCAGATTCTAGCTTACTTTTGGCAACAATTACCATATCTAATGGCGACGTATCAATAGTAGAAAATGCAGAAGACATTTCAAATATTCAGATAGCCGCAATCGATTCGGTTTCGGATAGAATAGACAGTCATACTCACTCAATAACTTTAAATTATGATAGAAGAGTTGATTTAGCAAAAAATGCTATAATTGAAGATTGGACAACTTCTAATAATTTGGTATTTTCCACGACCCAAGATATATCTGCTGCTACTAGCTTTGTAGTTAAAGTAGATGGAGAACTGCCGAGTATATTCTATTCTGTAAACCCTAGTAATAATACTATAACTTTTTCTTCTCAAGTAACTGGATCTGTGTCTCTTGAGGCAGTGGGCCTTAATGAAACTAAAAATATAATACAAAAAGAAAGAGTAGAAAATGTATTTGCTGCACAAATAGAAAGTGGAACAGTATTAAGAAATCAATTTGACACTTATAATCACGAAGGCCGACAGGAAGAAGATGTTCTGCCATTGCAGTTTAAAATGAAGACTGATGATGGATTTAAATATTCAATTCTTCAAAACGAATATACTACTACTCAAGAATTAGTTTCTCAAGGAATTACTTTTTATGACATAATAGGAATAGGTGATATAACATTTTTAAGTTGGGCTTTATTTGAATATGAGGAATGGGAATACTTTAGCTATGAAGATTGGTTCTTCTTTAATTTTGTAGATGTTGCTCCTCTGGTTGCGGGAACTTCTCAGGGTCTTTATGTCTCATTCGACAGAGGGGCAAACTGGGAGCAATTGAGAGCAACTACTTTCCTTGTTCAAAACATTTTCAATGCAGCAATTAACGGTGCCTATTTTGCCCTATCTGGTAGCGATGTTTATTATAGTAAGAATGGACTTGGATGGGTTAAAATGAATGGCCTTGAGAATGTTTCTTTCTGTAAGGACATAACTGAAGATGATTTTGGAAATGTATATGTTTCTACTAATCTTGGAGTTTACAAGTTGGACCAGACTGACTTGGGCGATCAGCTAGTTTGGCAGCATGCGGCTTTTAGTAATGCAGAAAGTTCCGATTGCTATGGAATATGGTATGATGACATCAATGGTGAACTTCTGTTAAGTAATGAAGTGGGGCTTTTCTCTTCTACAGATAGAGGGGCTACGTGGAATGTTTCAACTGTAATATCTGAGCCTGGACCCGTGTATGATTTTCATGAAGAGGTCCTAGAATATTCCACTTATGTCTATGCAACCCAGAATGGAACTCTTTGGAGAAAAAACTCATTGTCTGGAACTTTTGAGGTTATAGCTACTCTTGAGCATGATCTTAGAAAAGTAGACATATATCTTGATAGAATTGTACTAACAAGTTCTGATGGATTCTTGATTTCAGACTCGACATATGACCCTTATTCAGATACAGATATACAATTTGTTCGACTGAAGTCTATGGATGTAAACGAGAATAGAGTAGACGCTACAATGGCCAGGCAGGTTAGAGACAGGTTGTATTTTGGAACTGACGGAAAACTCGCTTGGACTAACGACTTAGAAAGATTTGTAACTTCTTATTCTGATTATACTGTTCCTTATTCTTCTGTTTTCATAGATGAAAACAGACAGCAAATAGGCGTTTACTATGGAGCTACTGAAGTTTTCTTTGACAATCCTAAGGCCTATGGAACAGATGTATTTGTGGCGAACCAGTATGTTGGTTATTATTCTGTGGACAGCGGATGGGTTGATCAGAACTACGATGCAGAGATTAGGTTGTTTGAAAATAATGCTTTGGTAGCAGAATTGGAATCTGATTCATTTAGCCTTCCAATAAGCCAGTTGAATTCTGTGACTTTTGAAACGTTCACTGATAGTACTTATAATGTGGCTCTGGCAACATTATTTAAGACTGAGTTTGAATCTGAAAGAATAAGGCTTATAACCGTTGCTGCAGGGGACACTTCCGCACTTAATGAGGGAGAAAGCATTCAAAGTGTTCTAAATAGCACTCTTAAAAATTTCTATAAGGTTTATGCAAATAAGTTTGGCGACATAAGATTTAAATCTACCATAACCATTGATGGCAATGAATATAGTGTTATCAATAATGAGCTGGTTTTGACATCGGTATTATCTCAAATGTATCCTGAATATGCTTTTGTTGATTTTATTGACCCAGCGATAGTACAATATCAGGAAGTGGTTCAAGTTGACCCTGTCAATGGCGTGCTTGGATTTTTGTCAGAAAAAAATAAATATGATTATTTGAAAATTAATATTGAGAATGCATATTTGTTTAATACTGGTGAAAATACTCACGAAGAGCTTGATGATGCTTTTGATCTTGTTAATACTGGATTGCCAACTGTTGTTTCTGCATTGTCTCACATAAACTTAGTCAAGCAGGGGATCTTTATTGAGAAGACTTTTGGCAAGACGCATACAACTCCTATTGATGAGTGTGAATTTGCTGTTCCTATTCAAGCTGACTATATTATATCTGATAGTCAGAATTGGTATGATACTCTTAACTCTACTATAGATTATGAAGAGCAAGTTTCGGCAGATACAATTAACACATCAATATCTTATCCTATTGATGTAGAGTATATATCATCTGCTGGCGAGATATGGGTGGGAGGACTTGAGGGTCTTGTCGCTATAGATATTAACAATGAGAATGTTTCACTAGTAGATTTTAATAATGGAAAGCAACCAGAGGCTGTCTATGATATTTTTCAGACTGATGGCGACATCTATATAGTTACTGCTCAAAACTTATATTTAACTTCTGACAATGGAGATACTTGGAGTTCTGTTTTTGCAGGTGGAGCTAGAGGCTTCTTTAGAAAGTTGTCAAAAGTGAAAAGTAATTTAGTACTATTTACTACTACAGGAGTGTACTATAAGAACAATGCATTTAAAGAGTGGCAAGCTTCTACATCAAATGTTACCAGCCCTAATTTAGTAGATAATTCTGATTTGTTATTTGCTTTTGATGGCAATCAGCTTTATACAAGTACAAATGGAATTGCTTGGAACACCAGGACTGACTTTGGCACATTAGATGTTAATGGAATTGTTAAATATAGAGGAATTTTCCTTGTTGCTACAGGAGAAGGGCTAAGGTCAGATGGAGCTACATTCTACGGCAACACATCCGCGCTTTCAATTATAGACGTTGCTGGAAACGTAACTTTGTCTGATTCGTATTACATGAATGATGTGGACGCAGATTCCGATAATCAAGTTATTCTGGCGGGCCAAAATAATGGAGATTATTGGATTTTCTCTTCTGGATCTTGGGCTCAGAATACGGATTCTTATTTAGATACTATACATAAAGTTCTATTGATTAACCAGCAGCCTTGGCTATTTGGAAATGACATGTTTAAATCTCCTAATAGAAGCGTACCATTGAGACTTGCGGAGTCATCCCCACTTTAAGGTTTAATTATGGCAATTACTTGTGATTTATGCAAAAAGAGAGCGCAGATATTTGCAGTAGGAGGATCTTTTGTTCCTACAAAGGCATCTGTCTATCTTAGGGCTTCTTTGTATGACAACAGTGATTATTGGAATTTAGACAATACCCCAGTAATATCAATTGCTAATTTTTCATCAAAAACTACAAACACTACCGCTCAGGTGTATGCCGATGACCAAACTTCTGGATTTGATAGTAAAGCATACATGTTGACGAACAGTAATGGCGGGGCATCAGACTGGCCTGTGCTTTATTATCCAATAAAAGCAGGAATTACAGGCGACTTTGATGTATATTTCTATCAGAGAAGCAGCAGTGGATTTAATGCTAATTTATTAATAGATGGCGTAGTAGAGACATCTATTTCTAGTGCTGTATCTGGTTCATGGGTTTGGTCTTCCGCAGGGACTATATCTATAGGAGATACTCAACAGCACACTTTAGGAGTGCAATTTACTACTGATTCAATGCTGGTAGATAAAATGATTATTCAGCCAAACGGAGATCCTGCTCCTACGGTGGAACCGCTAACAGATAGTCCTTATAACACTGTACATGCTCAAATTTATGATTTAACAGGTGAAACTCCGAATGTGCCTTTTGTAATAGATGGATATAAAAATACTCTAACGGACATAAAAAATGATGGCTGGTACAATTTTGATTTAACATATTTGCTATCAGGATCTACAACTTTTCCAGATGACAATTATGCTCTAGTGCTGTGGGCTGCTGGAGCTAGAGAAAAAAATTATGTTTCATGGGAACTCGTAGATTCTGAAGAATACCTAGATTTACCTGTGGCCGCTGAGGATTAAAAATGGCTTGGAACTTAGAATACGACAAACAACATGCTTTTAAAATATTTAGTGATTCAAATGCATTTGATGCAGTTGAAAACTCTGTAAGATCCACTGCTCCTTCTGATGTTGCTTCTACAGTTAATGACTTCACAGGATCAGAGCTTCTTAATACTGAAATAATATCAGACGGACTAGGTGGAGACGATATACAGTTGCGCCTAGATGATAAGATTATTAATCTTTGTATTGACGAAAGCGGGTCAATGCTTTGGAACGATAAACTAGACTTAAGATATGATGTAGTTGATAGATTGGCCAATAGAATTGAGTCAACATATAACGGCAATGTATATTACAATATGTATACCTTTAATGGAAAGAAGGCTAAAATATCAACTATGGCCGTAAACGATAATGACAATCCATTTAACGATCTAATTGACAATCCAGATTGTGAAGTTGATTTAGATAATTACAGAGATGATATCAATAGACTTGCTGGCATACGACTTGTCAGAAATGCCAACAGGTATCCTCAGAGCCCACTTGATGGAGATATAGTTTTTGAGGGAATTTGTACTAAGATTACAGATTCTGATATAGAATTAAGCACAAACTATTACTATAAGATATTTACTTTTGATGAGAGCTTGAAGTTTAGCCCTGGCAGGACGCTAACTCTTAGCTCTAATAATGACAATGTCCCTAAGGGCTTTGATGGTTTGAACCTTCAGTTTGTCAGTGGAGTTGGTGCTGTTGTTGATAGCAATACTTCTGCTTCTTGGCAATTTAGCTTACCAAATGAAGACTATGTTTATGATTTCACTGGCAAAAATGATTTAACAGTTCAAAGTGATATGGAGTGGATTGCCAAATCAGAATCTCAACTTGGAAACTCTGGTTTAAGAATATCAACATCGTCCTTTCAATTTACTGACTCTAATAATGATTTAATGGTAGATGCTAATGGCAATCTTACTGTAATGGCTTGGGTTTATCCTTATAACGATGGCTCGGATGGCGTCATAATAAACAGAGGCAACAATTTGGCCAATTCGGATTACATTATTTCAGTTAACTCTGTTGGTGGGATAGGCTTTGTTAATCAATCGATTTCCGCCGCATCTCCAGGCGGCGTGGTGGCTTTTGATGAATGGAGCTTTATATCTGTAACAGCAGATTACGCTGGAGGTGCAGACGCTATAAAATATTATGTAAATGGAGTGCTAGTTGGCACATCTTCCGCGCCAACGGCTCCAGCGGTTTCTGGCCAAAATGTTTATATAGGTGATGATTTTTCTGGAGCAGCACAATTTAAGGGGGCCATTTCCTATCTCTCAGTCCACTCTGAAATCAAAGATGCAACATATATTCTTAACAGATATTTAGATGGTGATGCAGAAGATCAGGACAATGGAGATAGATTGATCCTTGGCAAGGGATATATTGAAGATGGCAGTTTTATTGGTAATCAATTGAGGGTTGTTTTTGATAGAGACGAAGACCCTACTCTTCCAGAGGAATTCACTGCAGTTCATGACATTGCTTCAATGACGGAAGGCAATTTTTACTTCACTCACAAAACAGATTTCTTGTTTGACGAAACTTATAGATATAGAGTATTTACAAATAACTCGTTTAATTATTCTCATATTGATGACTCTCAATTGTTTGAAATGCAGCCTCCCGTTCTTTCTCAAAAGGCGCAAGAAAGAAAGGCTCTTGAGCCAGAATCCGTTCAAACTCCATCTTCTGTCACAGTGATTGAAGGAAATAGAAAGGCATACCTTAAGTGGTCAACTAGTGGCCTTGCAGAGAATGTAAAGCAAATAAGAATTTATTATTCTAAGAGTGAATTTCCTATTATTGACGCTAACAGCGCAATTCCTATTGGAGAGTCATTTACTGGAGATCTGATATTTGCTGGAGATCCTTCTCTTGGAGCTTTTCTTCATGAAAATATTGAGAATGACATTTTTCATTATTATACTTTAGTTTTTTCGGATGGCAAATCATATTTGTCAGATGCCAATAACGCCGTGGCTATTCCTGCTCTGGCGGCAGATGAAACTTTCATCCCATTAAAAGATGTTAAGAATATATCATACGAGCAGATATTAGAAAACGCTTCTGTTAATATATTTTGGGACCTACCATACGACCAAAGAACTGTTAGTGGATATTTTGATGAAGAGTTTGTTTTCTTTGCCAAGGTTACTGATGAGTTTAATAATGTTTTAGATGTAGATGATTTTACTGTAACTGCTGAAATAACTTCTAGCTTTACAAAAATAGACTATGAAGGAGAAGATGTTTTTGATGGCATATTCACCCTTGCTGACTTGGAAGAAGAAGATCTTTATCAGTTTGTTTCTTCTAAATTTAAAGATGGGATGTTTAAAGGGCGTCTGACCTTTCCAAGCATAGAGAATTTGTTCAATTATAAATCTTGTGAGTTAAATATTACTCTTAATATATCTATCCCAGATGTTACTAGTGACAAAGATGTCAACGGAAATTATACTCAGAATATTTTTGAGTATAAGTCTGAGCCTTTTAAACTTGTAGCTCAAAACCCGATGGATGTAACACTTGCAAACTTAGATAGTAAAAAAGTAAAATTAAACAAAAATAATGCAATTAGTGTTCTTAATAATCAAACATTGCAAGAAAAAGTTGAGTTTGATGGATTCTATGTGGGCACTAGTGAAAACTTCACAATTAGAGCATTGCTGTCTAACAAAAACGCCTTGTTGGCATCGCCTTCTTCTCTGAAGGTAGAAATATATGAAACAAAGACTGATATATTTTCTGGCGAAAATTTAGTTCCTGAGTCTAATCAATTTTCAGAAGAGGTTCTTGCTAAAAATCCTTCTGTAAGTACCGCTTTTATAGACTCTGTGGACCAAGACGGGAATATAACTGGATCCAAGATAAGGGCTACTTATTCTGATATAGTAATTTCTACACCTTCTTATCCAGTCAATCTTCTAGTGTACATTGAGATTAAGTTAGATGAATTCGAATATGTTGTTAAGTATCCTATAGTTGTTGCAAATACTTTGCAGATAGATTTAAAGTCTGGTATTCCTTCTGCTGACGGATTGGCTACAGAAGAGCAATTTGCGACTGTATATAAAATTGACCCAAATAACCCTACCAGTCTAGAGGCTAGGACTCTTGTTCCTGATGGCACTCCTGTTTTTTGGACCCTTACCAAGGGAGCCAATGCAACTTTAGATAGGCCGTTTATCTCTACTTCTACAGAGACACCTTCTTTTGAGGTGCCAGATGATACAGTGGTTTCTTTTACTACAAATGGAGTTGCCAGAGAGGTGTTCTTTGGTCCATTAACAGAAGTTGAAGTCAAGGGCTATGACGATAATTTAGAGCCTATTTTTGAGCAGTATGATATAAATGTTAATGTATTTTATGAAGGACTTTCAGCAGAAACAACTCAAACTGTTGAGCTTGTGCCTTTGATTTTCGAATCAGACGGTTTGGCTGGTAGTTATTTCTTGATGGAATTTTCAGATAAGCAGCAGAAATTTTATGCAGATGGTATAGACTATGCAAAGCTAACAATATCTCACGATCCTTCTACGGCTATAACTAGATATTCTTCTTGCTTTGTAGAGTGTCTTAATGATTTGGGAAAAGATATTTACACTTTGCTTCCTGGAACTGGAGTTCAAATAGCAACAGACGATCCAAATATAGAAATTGTATATGGCTCAGTAAGAGAAGTAGTTGATCCCTATACTGGCAGGGCTAGATTGGATACTGATGAATCTACTATTAGATTCGGTTCTGCTATCATTCCTTTGGAAGATGGAGATGAAACTCATGTTTATTTTAGAAAGAATCAAATAGTATCTGATCAGAAAATAGACAGTCTTCAAGATTATGAGAATCCGTGTTCTTGCCTTGGAATAGGTAGAGAATCAGTTTATAATCAGGAAATCAAAGTTTTTGGTTCACTTACTTCTATATTTAATAGTCAGATTGAAACTCTTACTGGAGGAGGGGGCATGACAGACGGTCTGCCTCCCACTATTCTTATCCCAGAAGAGCCATTAAAGATAGCTCTTGCTGGAATTAAGGTTGATGACGAAGTTATTGAAGGCTTGCAAATTGATGGAGAGGCAATAAATGAGCTTGTTTTTGATGTTTCATTTTCTGATTTTCCTGTCCCAAATGGAGTTAGACTTACTGCTCAAGTTATTAATCTTACAGAAGACATACTTGCGGTAAATCAGGATGTAGTTACTACAACTCAAAGAATTGATTCCTCTCTAAATGAATCGGTAAAGAGCTATGCTTCTATTAACCTAAGAGAAATACCTAGAGGAAAACCCTTCGAAGCATATCTAATTGTTACCGCTAAATATGATGAGCTTGGCACTCAGACTAGAAGTGTGACATCATGTTTTTTAATATCTTATAATTCAGATGAAAACTCTAGTGCAATAATTTCTAATTTATTTGGCAAAAAGTTATATTCTATGGACTTAGCCCCTGTGGGTTCTGCTTGGACTGATCTTGCTGAAATGCCCGTTGCTAGATCAGGACACGGATTGATTTCGGACGGTAGCGGAACTCTTTATGCTATGGGTGGAATCAATTCTAGCAATATATTAAATTCATGCCATTCTTACAATATAGGATCTAATACATGGACTAGCATAGCAGATATGCCTACTGCTAGATTTGGCTTCCAATCTATATATGTTTCTGGATACATATATGTCTTTGGTGGATATATTTATAATGAAGAAACATTTAGAGTAGAAGTGTCTCAGGCAGCAGAAGTTTATGATACGGTTTCTGGAACATGGTCTGTGCTTAATGAAATGCCATCTATTAATCTTGGTTTTGTTGATGATTTAGAATATGGAGTAGCCAACGGAGTTGTCGAACATGACTCTGGAGTAATTTATATACTAAGTGGCGTTAGGAAAATATCTGAAGATGGATCATTTGTTTTCTATAACGATAGGATACTAAGCTACACTATAGGCACTGACACCTGGGCATGGACAGATGTAATAGGAACGGACGAAGCTAATTACAACAGAATATCTCCTATGTCATTCCAAGATAGTCCTGAAATATATGTTTTAAATGGAGCTAATCAAAGTAATTCAGGAGATGTTTCTCTTCTTACAACTGCATATAAATACAATACTTCTACAAATACCCTGTCGGATGCCAATGCAGATTTTAATGATTTGCTTGATGTTGTTTATAAATCTGCTAATACTTATTCTGCTTCAGACAGGCTGTTTTTTGCTGGTGGCATAAACGCTTCTTCAAAAGGCAGCAGGTCAGCTTACTCTTTGGACATAAGCACCTTGCCAGCTACAGATGCTGGCGATAACATTCCAGATTTGACTGAGTCTATTTTTGACGCTCCATTATGTTTGTACAACGATGTTCTTTATCTTTCTGGAGGATCAAGATCGGGCAACGACAAGGACATGGTTATAATAGAAGCTGAAATAGACAATCCTACTATGTATCTTAATAGCAGGGACAATGTAGTTGTTAACGTAAAGCTTAAGAATGATGATGAAAGCTTGGTCACTGACAGCCTAACTGTAGTGGCTAGGGGATACCTACAAAACAAAGACAAAGAAGGTATTGAAGAATTTTTGGTTCCAGACGAAAACGTCAAATATGAAGTAGTTTTTGCAGAAGATAGAAAAACCGTTACCACTGGAAAAACTTCATTTGTTTTAGAACCTAGAAGTGATGATGTTTTGGATGAGTTGTTTGAAACAATTCAATTGGATGAGAATTCTTTTGCTGAAAGATATAAAATAGTTGTTGAAATATTAATAGATTCTGATACAAGGTTTGGCAAGACTATCCTTAACACTAGCAATGAGTCTATAACAAATGATCAAGCTAGAGAAGATTGTGTGTCAATATTTAATAATCTAGAAATTGCTCAATTAAATGTAGGCAATACTACTTCAGAGTCATCATTTAGTCTGGTTCCTTTCTTGAAGAGACAGGGGGAGTCCGCTGTTGCCAATGCAGTTACAGACGATATATGGGTCAATAACGTGGTTAAGTTGAACAGTGAATTTTTGACTAGTTCAGAAGTTTCTGAGAAGCTAGCGGATCTAGCGGTTCAAACCCCATTTGGCAATTCTCCATTATTTAATGCTCTTTATGAAATGTCACTTGATCTTTCCGTTGAATCTTATGATGGAACAGACAAAGTAATATATGTGTTTACAGACAAAGAAGAGAGTTTCTCATCAATTTCTATTGATGACTCTATAGCTGAAGTAAATGCCGTAGACGGGCCCAAGGAAGTTCCTTGTATACTTTGCAATTTTTCAGATGTGGAGTATCCTTCAATACATGCGCTTGAAAAAGAAACAGAAGGTAGTGATCTAAATAAAATCGCATATAAGACCAATGGTCAAGCTGTTACTGTAAGGAATGAAAATGTTGATGAATTGATACAAGTTATATCTGGTAAGGCCAAGGGCTCAATAGGATATGGCAATGCAAAATATGTACATGACTTTACTGAACCTGTAATAGTAAAAAGCATAAAAGTTAACTATGATTTATATGACAATACTGGCGGATATTGGTTTGTAAGCAGAAGTAATAACGGACAAGAATTTACTGACAAGTCTCTTAGATTTCAGCCAAATGAATTAATTGACTTGATCGATTTTAAATCTCAATATCTAGAATTTGACATGCACATGTTCAGCGGTCTGAGCATTGCCAATGGAGAAGAGTATGAGACAATTGCTACTCCAAGCGGTCCTGTTATTACTAGCATAGAGATTAATTACACGCCTTGTAAGGAAGATTATATATATGTTAATGCTGCTACAACAGAGCTTGATCCTTCTCAGATAGTGATTGCTCTTGATAGCAATATAGGCTCCGAAGACAATATTGAAGTTATGGTTGGAGCGTCTACTGCAGATACTTCTAGATGGGAAGATTTTAACACCGATCCTGAGCCTGCGATATCTATGGGAGGAAGGGTTTTCTTGCTTAGAAGACAGGGAACTGTTCAGGGAGTAACTTTAGAGCCTATGGATTCAGTAGACGATTATATATTCCAGACAAGATATGGGTCCTGGCATGAGGATGCTACAGTGTCAGTGTATGATGACTCTGACACCTCTACTCCTATATCCTCAAGTAAATATAAGGCAATTCCAAATCAAGGTATTATTGTTTTCAAAGAAAAACAATTGGGCAATTTATATGTTAATATTGATAACGATAATAAGTTGAAGTTCGCAATTAAGGTTACAAATAAAAATTCTTCTAAGGATTACAAGCTTTATAGTCTAGGGTATCTTTATACCTTAAGGGATTCTTATGTTCTTGTAAGGGCCCAAGATTATTTAGTGTTGTCCACCTTTTCATCAACCCAGGTTCTATTTAGTGCAGATTCTGGTCAAAAGGCATTATTTAATATGAATGATGTTGTGATTAAAGTAAGAAAAACTACCACTGGCATGGTGTGGGATGACTTCGGAGACGATGAGACTGTCTTCGATGTCGTAGGTCAGTCTGTTGATTTTACTGCACTTTCTCCTAACTCAGAAGTTACAGTTCCATACACTGTTACGCTGGATCAAATCGAGCCATTAAAATTCACAGTTACAGGATTTGAATAATGATAGACATAAAATTATTGTCAGCTAAAAATACAAGAACTTTAAAAACAGATGGTGCTAATAAAGAAAAATATATTCTTGATTTAGTTATGCTATCTTGTAATGGCCTGCATGCTACAAGAGACTTTTTAAGGCATTTAAAAAATAACACAGATGAAGAATTATTGAAACAAATAAGAATTATTTGGATTGACAACGGATCTTCTGACGGAACTCCTAGGTATTTAGAGAATAAATTTGATGAGTATGGATTAAATTCTATATTAGTTGTGTCACCTAGCAATCTTGGAGTTATTGGTGGAAGAAATCTTGGACTAAAAATAGTTAAAGAAATTATGTCAAAATCTGATTATATTATGTTTTTAGATAATGACCAATATGTTCAAGAGGGCTGGCTAGAACAACATATGGCCGTCATGGAAGAGGGAGAATATGATTTTATCGGCGTTGAGGCCTGGAAATGCAATCATAGATTCCTTCCAGTAACAAAGCTAGATACACAAATTAGTCGTGCTGTACACAACGTATTTAATTATGTTGGTTGCGGCGGCACTATGATGAAGAAAGAAGTTTTTCATAAAGTGGGATTTTTAGATGATATATTTAACCCTTGTTATTTCGAAGACCCAGATTATAACATGAGAGTCTTTAAAGAAGGCTTTAAAATCGGGTGGAATATAAAGGCTAGAATAGTGCATATGCCCCATCAAACGCTGGGGACATTAGAGAAGCCTGAAAAAACAAAAAGGTTTATTGAGAGCATGAAGAAGTTTCAGCGTAAATGGAACGGAAAAAAGATGCCTGTATTGAAAATGCCACACTTGGAAGCTTTTAAATGAAAATAGCTATAGCAGTAAACCACTCCTATCCAAATGTAGGGGGGAGCGAGACGGTTATAAAACAAGTCTCAGAGGGACTTGTTAAGCAATATGGCTACGATTGCATAGTTATTAGCACTACTACCAAAGCTTCATTTGAACACAAAGGCGTTCGGTATCTACCTTGTCCTAATAGTCATTTGGATTTGTATAATATGATAAAAGATTGCGACCATTTGTTGGTTTATAGCGATCTATTTATTCATTGGCCAAGAATGATTCATGATATTTCAAAGATTCCTTGTCCTGTGACTCTTGCTCCTGTAGGGTTAAATGGAGCATTAAGAAAATCAAACATTATGGGCAAGCTTAAATCTCAACATGATAAAATGAGATTTATATGCCATACAGATGGCTATCACGACTATACAATTCTTAAAGACATGGGAGCAGACGTACGCTTAATACCCAATGCAATTGATTTAAATGAATTTGATAATTGTAAAGAAGTAGATGTATTTGATAAATATGATATTGACAAGGGGAAGATAAACATTTTAAATGTTTCTAATTTTTATCCAGACAAGGGGCAACAATTGATTTCTGCTTCTTTGGCTGGCCTTGAAGATAAATGCAATGTAACTTTAATTTCATCTGGAAATAGGCATGGATTTAATAATCAATTGCGATCTATGACAAAAAGAACATTTGAGACAAGAGAAATTGAATATAAAATGCTTGAAGACATCTCTAGAGAAGATACAATTAATTTTTTTAAACAGGCTGATTTATTTGTATTTCCTTCTCTGATTGAGTCTTTTGGCATCGTGCCCATGGAGTCCATGGCCTGTAGGACTCCTTGGGTTGCTTATCCTGTTGGGAATATGAAGAATTTTAAAGGTGGAGAATTAATAGATGGCGGTTTTAGTGTAGGGTTAGATGGTAAAATATCTCCACAAGAAGATTCATTTAGAATATTCAGTTTAAAAATATCAAAAATTGCATTAGACGAAGAGCTTAGAGCTAGGCTTGTAGAAGAGGGTAGAAGGCAAATTGAAGAGGAATATTGTTTAAAAGCAGTTTTACCAAAATATAAGGAAGCTATTTGTGGCTGATAAGAAATCAGAAATTCAGAAATTAAATGATGCTATCGACAGAAAGGTTGAGGCGGAAAAAATCAGGTCTGAACTAATTGCGGACAGATTGTTTAGTAGGATTACTTCTCTCTCTTCTGTAAAAAAGACATTTCAACCTAAAGATATTAAAGTAAAAACTATAAACGAAGAAGTCTGTCTAATGCTTAGCGACTTGCATCTTGGATATGAATTTACGCTAGAAGAGACTGGGGGAATATCTGAATATAATTATGATATATTTAAAGCTAGACTGGCAACGTTGAGGAAGAACGTAGTCGATAAGCTCTCTGTTCACCTTCCTCATTATAAGAAGAAGATTCTTAACGTATTTGTTTTAGGAGACATTGTTACAGGCACTCCGTTGGCAGGGGCATGGGAAGCGGCCTATACAGCCATGCCAATTAAAGATCAGGTGATAAAAGGCTTTGAGGGAATATCTTCTTTTGTATATTATTTTTCCACTATGTTTGACCAGATTAATCTTTATTGCATTAGGGGCAATCATGGAAGAACAGAAAAAGATAAAATTGAGAAAGATTATTGCAATTGGGATAACGTTTGTTACGACTATATTAAGTTGCGATTTAAGGATGTAGACAATATATCTGTTAAGACTATGAATAGTTTCTTTCAGACGGCTGAAATTAACGGATATAAATTCTTGCTTCTGCACGGAGATAAAATATCTGGGTCAACCTCTCTTTCTAAGCTTGAAGATGCTCAATTAAAAATCAGCGCTATGAAAAGAGAATTCTATGACTATATCTTGTCGGGGCATTTTCATGTGGCTCAAGACTCCTCTACCGTCTTAGGCAAGGCTATGATTAATGGTTCTTTTTTGGGTGGCGACATTTATTCTGTCCAGAGTCTTCAGCA
>Ga0181591_10000971_pt1 | contig 24191 bp, 19 predicted proteins | sample 071ome_33_FD_133757 | JGI IMG/M metagenome (GOLD analysis project Ga0181591, IMG submission 133757) | Coastal salt marsh microbial communities from the Groves Creek Marsh, Skidaway Island, Georgia - 071412AT metaG (megahit assembly) | ecosystem: Environmental > Aquatic > Marine > Intertidal...
AATTGATATAGATCTGCGTAACCATCACCTGTGATAGTTACACCAATGTTAATGTATCCTGTACCTCTGTTACTAAATTCAATCTGTCCTACAGTACCATTTGCCATTCGAACATCATATGTAACAGCCTTTGAAATATCCGGATCAATAATAGTTAGATTCGGTGGATTAGTTCCGTAACCCGAACCTGGTTCTTGGATCAAGAAACTTTGTATTCTTCCGGTGCCAATTACAGGTGTTGCTCTTGTTGTAGCACCACAAGTAATATATTCAATTGATGAAACTGAATCGTCAGTGAACGGATAAAACACCGGACCGTCTTGCGTCCAACCATGCCCCATACCTGTAAACGTTCCGCTTAGTGCAATTCTGTCAGACCAATAAACACCATCGTCTGACTGGATAACACTTCCACTTTCAGTTACACCTAAGAAAGTACCTTGAGCATAGTTAATGTAAACATTGTCTGCAACGTTTGTATCAGATCCTGGAAGCCAAGTTGTATTACCACTTGCTGTTGAGGAATCAGTAAAACTGTAGAAAAATTTATTGTTTACAGTTGAAATATCATTTGGAGAGTCATAACAAGATGCTACAAAGCGTCCATTACCAAAACATAAATCACAAACATCGTGTTGTACATCACCAATGTTAGTTCCTGCTGTCCAAGTGTTACCATTGTCGATACTTTCCCAAGTATCTCCCGACTCGTTAGCAACTACCCATTTGTTATTACCAAATGCAATAAACTGTGCATTACTTACGCCTGCATTAACTGTGTTCCAACTCGATCCACCGTTTGTTGTAACATAAACATTTGATGTTCCTGAAGCAATAGCAATGTTAGTACTTGTATCATCGTGTGCTTTACCGTATGCAACTTTTGTAAATGTTAAACCTTCACCTAACAAGTTAGCACCAGCATCTCCCCAGTTTGTTGCATCTCCTGAAATTTTAATTCTACCGTTGCCGTCGATTGCCATAAATCCTGTTGCTGTTGGAGCAACCGAAACATAATTTAAATCTGTATAGTTACTTGCATTAGTAAATTGTGTTCCGTCTGTGCTATAAGAAATAGTATTTGTACCTACAACAACTGAATATGTAGTACCATTTACTGTTTGATATGCTGTGTCTTTGATATTACTTCCTACATCTAGTGAAGCACTGTTTTGTGTAAATGACGGAGAGTCAAATACTAATCTTGGAGTAATTTCGTAACGTGTAGTTTCATCTAGTACAGTAGCAATAGGTTCTCCTGGCAAATAATGTTGCCAGCCAGGCTCGCCGTCAATTGGTCTTGCGACTGTTACGGTTTTATCACCTGTTGTTCTTCCTGTGACCTCGAATGTAATAGGGTTACCTGAGTTTCCAACCTGTGTAGGTAAAACTGTTATAATATCGCCTTCGTTGTTAAACTTACCCGGGGCAGTAATAACTGCTGTTGCGGCACCTTGTGCATCAATAGTAACTGTTATTGTTGGTTCTTGTGCATCGGCATCACTGCTAATACCAACCACACCTGGATAACTTCCAGGAATCAATGTAAGATCGTCCGCACTAGTTCTAGTTAATTGTGTAACACCACCAATAAGCCAGTTATAACTTGTAATATAGGCATATTGTCCGCGACCTTCACCTTCGATAATAGTAATTTGTTTGTTTAAGTAGTAGTCTTCATTGTTAACATCTTGGTTAGCAATTTGAATATAATCTACGCCGCCACCTTGTGCTCTATTGTTAGCATAGGTATAGTCGCCGCCACCTGCAATTGATGAATCGCCCGGATCAGTAATTCTAATTTCTGTTACAGAGCCTTGTCTAGTTTCAGTAATTTTACCAGCGGCACCTGCACCAGAACCAGTAATTGTTACTGTACCTGTGGTGTAATGCTTACCTGTGTTACTGTAACCTACAGCAAATAATTTGCTTTCGTCGTTGTAAACTTCTGCAACTTCTGCTTCTTTGGAATAGTTGTCTACTTTAGCAGTAATTGGAGTTTCGTTTTGATTAAATCCAATAGCAACAGACCCGTATTCACCATATGAGTTGTTACCGTTTGTTGCACGAACTTTACCACCATGCGTACACAAGTAACCAATGTAACAATAATATGTAAACACAGATACAAGTTCTGATAAGCCGTCACCGTTACACCAGTATCCGATACCGTCTTGAATAATTTGTGTAAAGTCGTTAGCAACAATAGATTTATTACCACCGTTGTGTAGGTCGCCGTCGACCTTCATACCAATACACCCTTGACCAAACGTTGTTACGTTTTGTACATAGGTTGATTTATTTGTAATCCAAACACTTTCATCATCTGGGCCATCACCTGGATCAAGTGCTACGAAAGCCCCTGCGTCTACACGCTTAATTAAGTACTCATCTGGATCAGTTAACTCACCTACTAATCCCGATAATGTCATGTTTCTAATACCGCAACCGTTTCTAACACGGAACATATCTTGATCAGTTGTTTCAGGGGTTGGCTCAATAAATGTTGAACGTAGTTCATCGCCAACAATAGCAACGCCTGCTGGTACACTAATAGGACATACTTCTTTATAACGCCCTGTTTTAACTAAAATTGTTGCTGGTGCTCTCGTGCCTTCATCTTCAAAGATGTAGTTACACGCATACTTAATTGTTTTAAATGGAGATGTCTGCGATAGACCTCTACCGGGTGCAGTTGAATCAATACCGTCTGGTGAAACAAAGAAAACATTTTCAGTTTTTTCTAATGCTTCCCAGTCTAGCGAATCATCAAGCATTACTTTAAGAGCATCACCTGCATCATTAATACCAAGGCGTACCGGATCTGTTCCGTCGTGTGTTCGCATATCGCCTCTATATTGTAAGACGTTAGTGTTACCGCCTTCAATAACTGGAATCCAGAAATTATCTTGTGTGTAATCTTGATCTAAATCTGGTCTTGTTCCTGATTGAGATGATGTATGTCTTTTAATACAGCGATACAATGTACCTGCGTATGTTACTATATCTCCTAAGAAATAATTGTTAACAGCCGGTGCCGCATTTACTATAACAGTTTCTGACCAGTTACCTCTAAATCTGTCACCGTCAATTAATGTTTGCCAATAGTTATTAGAATAAATTGTTGTAACGGTACCATCATACATTCCCGAATGTGCCGCACAAACAAAATAGTTTGCTTTGTAAGCATCGCGTGGTACAAGGTAAATTACTTGTCTAGTAGTTGCTCCTGCAAAACCTGCTACATATGCCGCTCTATCTGCAACTTGTACACCGTCTAACCAGTATGTTACACCGTTGTCGGGTTCATTGTAGTTTCCGCCATCATGATGACCGTCAACTGTTGTACTAATATACAATGGGTGCGTATCATTAGAACTATCACTTTGATCAATTATATATGTGTTCGCTTCATAGAAGTTAATATCACCATCTTCAACACCGTTAACAAAATAATGATTTCCGTTTCCTGTGTTACCAACAGTGATTGCAACATTAACTGTTTCTACTTGATCGTCGGGCTCTGCACCAATATTATCTCTTAAAGAAATGTACAAGTAACCACCAAAGCGTACTACGTCACCTGTTTTATATGCTACAGCCTGATCCCAATAAGATGCCTCTTCTTGAACGTCTGGGTTTTGATTAATCTGCCCACCCATTCTATAACCTTGTGTTAGTAATTCCCAATCACCTGTATCTTGTGTAATACCGTTAATACTTGGAACACTGTTTGTATTAATTGTTAAAGATGTATAACTATATCCGCCATACTTAACAATATCACCTGGTTGATAGATTTCATTTTCATTCCAAAGAGTTTCGTATTCATAACCTGGAAGCCAAATGTTAAAGAAACTTTCTGCAAAAACTGCACCTGCCGCATGACTTGTATTACAATACCACAATGTAGGTCCGAAGCGTACAATATCACCTTGTTTATATAGGTAGTGTCTAGTGAAACTTTGATTTCCAGTTCCACCGTCTGCATTTATTGGATTTCTTTGTGCAAGTGCATCCGTTCTTGATCTATGTAATTTAAAATTGTTGCCGTCAACTAGGCTAACATAGTAGTAAGTGTTATTAGTTAAGTTAGTAGCCGCAGTGCCGTCGGTAGTATATTGTACAATGTCACCATCTTGCCAAACATGACTTGTTATTGTAATAACACCTGTGTCAATTCCTTCAGTAACTCCTGTAGCACTTCCTACCCAATGACCTTTGTATTCAATACCACTAAGGAAAACTTGCCACTTAGGAGTACCGTCCATGTCTGCTTCTAGACCAAGTGCATCGTCGTTAGCACTTTGGTGGCCAATTAGACATCTATAAACAATACCGCCATAGCGTACTAAATCGTCTTGTCTATAACGTGTTCTCGGTTGCCAATCTTTGCGCCAATCATCTGATCGTGTTACAATTTCCCATTTAGCAACATCAAGTTCAAGACCTGTAACTGTAGTTGATGATGTATGTTCAGTTTTACATTGATAAAGAATACCGTTATATTTTACAACATCACCAATTCTGTAAATAACTTGTGGTAACCATTCGTATCTCCAGTTTTGATCTGAAGCAACTAATTTCCAGTTACCAAAATCGTTAGTTCCAATTTGTCCAGGTGTTTCAATGTTAAAATATGCACCTTTACCTGTGCTGTTAACAGTTCTATCAAAGTAATAAAGTTTATCAGGTGCATTTTCCGGAACAGTCCATCTAATTTGACGTGAACTTGCCGCTCCAAATCCTGCAACATAGCCTGCGTCTGTTACTTCTGCACCATCTAAGAAATATTGAATTCCATTAGTGTAATAATCTACAAGAGGAGTATCAGCGTTAATACCGTCTTCGTATAAACTAAATGCTAACGGATGTTCTTGACCGCCAAATGTAGCATTAGTAGTATCTGTTTGATCGAAATAATATGAATGACCTTTACGCAGTGTAAACTTGTTTCTTTCAAAATTTGCTACGTAAATTGCACCAGTGCTTGATTGTGAAAACCCGTCTGCTCTGTTTTCGCCTGTATCGTAACCGATAGTAATAGGAAGCGTAGTTGCAGTATCAGGAAGAACATACTCATCAGCAGTATGGCCAACAATAGCAGAGTAAACTTGTCCACCATAACGAACTATGTCGTTAACTTTGTAATATGTTCCAGGTGTCCACTGATCTACCCACTGATAACCATCTGTCATCTGTGTCCATTTAGGTAGGTCTTGATTTAGATAATCAATATAAAAATCCGGGTCTGATGTATGTCCGTTTAAACAAACAAATGTTTTACCACCGTATGAAACAATGTCGTCTTTAATATATTGCTTAGAAGCAGACCATACGCCTGTCCATCTAAACCTAATTCGATCTAATTTAAATTCAGCCATTTACTTTCCCGTTTCCTGCTTTGTTGTTGTATTTAACCATTATGGTGATACCCCCTCAGGATAATCATATTCTTGGTTTATTCTAATAACTAAGTTTCCTTCATCATCAACATAATAAACTAAATTTCTGTCGTCCCATCTAAACTGCTCATATCTTAAGTTTTCATATGTTGTAACGTGTTCTTCATCTCTACCTTCAAAGAATTCAATACCTCTTTGAAAGTCTGGATAGTTCTGTGTAGGATCGCCAGGTCTGTTTACTTGCACACCATCCGAACTTTTCATTTGGTCTGACTTTACAAGATATAATTCGCCGTCTTCACTGCGTCTTAGACCATAAAAGTATCTACTACCTTTTACGGTTTTTAGTAGTGTTCCTGCTTCTGTACCTTGATAAAAACTAGCCATTTTCTATTTCCTTACACAATATTAATAACATTACCCATGTTGCTGTGTGCTGAACATTGATAATATAATGTCGCTGGTGCACTCATTGGAACTGTAAATTCAATAACACCCGTTGATGCATTGTTGTTACTTGTTCCTGTGTTGTATGCCGCTCCACCGTTTGAAACTCTAATCTCGAATGGGTGGCCGCCACCACTGTTGTTTATAAAATAATACTTGTGACCTCTATACAAATATAGTACAGGATCGTTTGTTGTTGTTGGAAATCCAGGTCCGCTAAATGTGTAGTCTGATGTACCATTAGCACCAATTGTCCAAGTAATACTTGGAGCATTTTCTGGCTCCCAACTTGTACCATTATATGTCATTGCGTTACCAATACTTGCATTGGCTACACTAACGTTAGTTAACTCTTGTATTAAAGTTGGTGCTGGAGTTCCTGTCCAATTAATTGTTAAAACATCTCCAGTAATTTCAGTTGAAATATCTGTTCCGCCTTCAATTGCAAATGAGTCTGTTAAACTAGCGGCACTTGTTGCACCTGTATCTGCTGTAAATGTTTCCCATAAGTTTTGGTCTGTTGATTGGTCTACAACAAATTCTAATCCATCACCTGCTGAATTAACTTTAACAAATCTATTTGCCGCGCCTGTAAATGCCGCTGGCGTATCTGACAAATCTAAAAACGCACCACCAAACAATGTTGGAGTGTTTGTAAAGTTACTATAGTTTAAGAAGTATGCACTGTCAAATCCGTCAAGTGTGTCAGCATCTAAACCAGAGCCGCCTGATGCAATATCAGCACCTGGTGCCCATTGTGCACCATCCCATTTAAGAACATCACCTGTGCTTGGTGCTGAAGATGAAACGTTACTTAATGCACTAATAGCAATTCCTGAAACTTCTGAAGCGGTGATTGCACTGCTAAATTCTAATGCTGTTGCACCCGAGTTTACTCTAACAATTTGTCCGCCTGCTCCTGAAAAGTTTGTAGGTGTATCTGATAAATCAACAAATGCACTTGAGCCGCCGTCTGTAGCAACATTTCCTGGGCCCCATGTTTGAGTTGAGGCTGTATAAATTAGTGCTTGACCATCTGTTGCGCCACTAGTACTTACATCAGCAATATCAGTTAGGTCCGATGTAGTGTCTAGCATTTTAGTCCAGGAGTTGTTATGAGCGTAGTAAACACAACCGTCTGCACTAACTTTTGCTAACATACCATCATAGGTAGTAGGGTTAGGTAAATCTTCGTATGCATCGTATAAGAAGGTAACTTTGTTGTTACCTACTGATGTTGCAGGAAATGAATTTAACACACCACCTTCATTAACAACTGAAAGTTGATCACCATCTCCTAATGCTTCGTATAACTCGGTAAAGTTATTATTAATTTTTGTAGCGCCTGCCCTTAGGTTATCACCTTGTCCATCGTTGGGCAACACTCCTACGTTAACTGTTTGTTTTGTCATTTGCTACTCCTACGCTCCTATGTTTGGTCAAATGTTATATTGTTGTTATCCATTGTTAAGTTAGTGTTATCCCATTCTCTATCACTATCTGTAACTGTAATTGTATCACCAGCATAAACAACAGCACCATCGTTTGGACCTTGATTTAATCTAACTACTAGTTCGCCTTCTTCATTTACATAGTAAAATAAATTAGCATCGTCCCAACGAAATTGTTCATAATTTAAATTTTTATAAGTTAAGTTGTGTGCAGAATCTCTACCTTCAAAAAATTCTACACCTTCGTCAAACTCAACAAAGTTATCAACAGGATCACCTTCCTTATTAATAACAATATTGTCACTAAGGCTTAGTTGGTCAAGTTTACCTAAAAATAATTCTCCATCGTCGGTTCTACGTAACCCGTAGAAATAACGCTCGCCGAGATTATCTTCGATAGTTTGTGTAATTGTTTGACCTGTAAACCACTGAGATGACATATTACACTATCTCCACAAAACTCATGACGCAGTCTAAACTTGCATCAATATCTGCAACAACATAAATCGTATTTGTTGCCGCTAAAATTATTTTTTCACCACCATTTAAAACTTTTAAAGTTGAGTTAGGTGGAATAAGAATGTCTTTTAAATAAAACCCTGTTACTGATGTATCGTCGGATATTTTTACACTAGCACTTACAACAGAACTAGTTAGATTAGCCAAACTCATACCAATAACAGTTGCTCTAGTACTTGGACCTACTTCGTAGATCGGTACATCAATTGTTCCTATTTCTTTTACTACTTTATTTTTAAAAAACGTTGCCATTCTTTTATCCTATCGTAACCGCCATCTTAATTGCAATTTCTTCAGCATCTTGTGCCGACACAGCACCCGAACTACCTGCTACTGATACCCATTGTCCTGATGGATCATAAATTTCAACACGATCGTCTGCTGTGTTAAAACGCATCATTCCAGTTTCTGGTGTCGGATGTCTATTAGTTAGATCGCCAACTGGAATAACAAATCCACCAGTACCTTCAATTTTAAAGTATCCAGTACCTGTTTGGGCAAGTGTTGTAACTGCACCTGCTACAGTATTAGTTATCGAATTAGCATTAAAGCCAAAGTTCTCAATGATTACTTTACCAGTACCATTTGCTAATAGGTTTAAATCTGTATTAAGGGTTACTGTTCTAACAGTATTACCTTCAATTTCAATATCGTCTACTGCTAACTTATTTACATTAAATCTAGTGCTATTAACGTCTGCAACCTGCTGTCCTGCGGCAAAAAACGTTAGTGTATCGTCGTCTGCACCCGGTGTCGACTCTGCAAGGATATATGTATCTTGGTCAACGTCTCTAATACCGTTTAGTGTAATCCAATTTCCGTCATATCCTTCAAATACATCAGTATCTGTGTTATAACGTAGCATACCTAGTTCAGGTGTGCCTGGACGTTCTAGTGTTGTACCTCTTGGTAAGCGTAAACTTCCTGTTGCGTCAATGTCTACACTTTCACTACCTGGAGATAATATAATATCATTAGTAGAACTAACAATGTTAGTTTTAAAACTTAAATCATCTATTACAATACTACCTGTACCACTAGCACGTAACTCCAGGTCTTGGTTAGTATTTGTAGTTTGAATCACATTATCGTTGATGTTAATATCATCAACTTGAATTTCTCTTGCGTATAATTTACGCCATTCGTTTGAAACAGTACCTAGTGTGTAAACACCGTCTTGGCTTGGAACAAGATTACTTGCAATACCTGCAACAATTTGAATAGTGTCTGTAACTTCATCACCAATAGTAATATTACCGCCAATAGTTACGTCACCAACAACATCTAAGTTACCTGCAATATTAACATCGTCATTAAAATATACCATTCCTGCTTGTGCATCAAAGTTTAAATCTCCGCTTAAACTTTCAATAGTATTACCGCTTAATCTAATATTGCCTGTTTGAATTTGATCGCCATTAATAATTGTAGTTGATGACCCTGTACTAAATCTTACACTTTGTAATGTATCAATGTTAAAGTTTGCATTAGTAAAGTTTACTGTACCGTCTGCTTGGTTAACATGGAAAATGTCACCAACTCTAAAATCACCTTTATGGTCAACTGAACTGTAATATACGTTTGCATTATTAAGTTTTGTAACTTCTTGACTTTGTAATACTGTTGTTGGATCATTATCTGTTTCTTTACCGTTGCCAATGTACGCAAAGTTCTGTGAAATAAGATACATGATAACACCGTTACCATCACCATACGCACCATAGTTGCCATATACACACGCACTACCAATTGAACGAACTTCACAACCAAAGTCTGAAAAGTCTGCTAGTTCAATTCCTGTTGCATAGGCACCGCCGCCAAATCCAATTGCTTGTTCAACAATAACATCATCTTCAAAAGTTGTCGAGCCGTCTGTTCCGTTAAATCTTAAAAGAATTTGTGTGTCAACATCATTTGAAACTTCATTTAATGGTGGAGTATAACTACCAAGTGTGTATCTTGCAACAGTTGAAATTCTAAAATCATCAACTTGTCCGTCCCATCCACTCGATCCGTCATATGCCGCACCAATCAATAACGGTTTAGCAGAACCTAAGTCGTCACTAAAAGTATTATCCGAGTCTACTCTAGTACCGTTAACATATAAATTAATTGTTGTACCGGATCTTGTTACAGCAATGTGAGTCCATGTTGCTGTTGAAAGTACGCCGCCACTTAGTATTTGTGTGCCGTTGTGTGTAACACTAACAGTAGCACTATCTGATTTTATATATAATCCCGAATCAACTGCTGTGCCTGCTCTTAGGTCTACTAATGATTTTGTACCTGTAACATCATTAGCATAAAACCATCCTTCAATAGTAAAATTACCTGTGCCAAAACCAAAGTCTGGATCGTTAGCAACAGAAATATAATCTCCAGTACCGTCTAATAATAGCGAACCTGTACCAAACTTTTTAATTGCAGTATCAATTTGTGCATTGTCAACAGCAACAACAGTTTTTCCGCCACGTTCATATTTTGTTTCTAGTCCAGAAACATTATTATTCAAGTAAATGTAATTTCCATCAACTTCATTAACAGTTGCATTTACAGCATTGCCTTGACTGTCTGTATAGACAAATGTTTCACCTGCTGTTGGTGTTCCAACTAGTCCACTTAATTTAGTTTTTGTACGTCCTGTACCTTTTAATCCGTTAGTACCATTCTCACCAATAATTGCTTTATCTGCAAAATATACAAATGAGTTTAACCACTCAACCCTTGCACCATTCTTTGCTAGTACACCAACACCACCTGGAACAATAAATGTTACACTGTGGAACAACATACTTGCTTCACGTGAGTTAGCAGTTGCTATTTCACCATCAATAAATGCACCGCGGCCTGCGTCACCTTGATCAAAACCTCTCGGATCACTTGCACTTGTAACACTACCTGCTGTAATTACACTAACATTTTTAATATATGGTGAACGTGTAGTAACTTCAAAGTTACTTGCAAATTTAAATGCCCATCCTGTGTTATTGATACTGTCGTAGAAGAAATCTGCAACAGTTAAATTAACTACACTTGTTTCTCCGTTTAATAAAAACGCATCATTATTATTTGTTCCTGCTGTAGGGACAATTTTTACACCTCTAACACTTTCACCAACAACAGTTACACCTGTTGGAACTGTTAAAGGAAACGTTTCTTCGTATGTCCCTGGGTAAATGTGAATAGTATCTCCAGCAGTTGCTTGGCTAAGTGCATATGACAAACTAGCAAACGGATCTTGTGGGTGTTCGCCTGAATGTGCATCGTCTCCATTTTGAGCAACGTAATAAACATTACCCGGAGTAAGTGTTAAATCTAAGTCACCAATTGTTAATCCAGCAGTTGTAATACTAGTTGCTGTTAGATCATTAAAGTAACCGTGTGACCAAATTTTAGTAGGAGTACCAATTGTGTAGGTATTAGTAACATCTGGAATAAGATCTGAGTTAATATCAGCGTTAATTACGATAGTATCTGTGTCGCTATCACCAATTGTAATATCGCCATCTGCTGTAATATTGCCGGTTGCGTGTAAATTACCTGTAATATTTGTGTCACCAAAGAAGTTTACAGTACCAGTTCCGTTTGGTCTAAACTCTAAATTCTGGTTTGTGCCTGTTGCTCTAATAGTAGCATTATCAATTTCAATATCGTCAATAATCAATTTGTCTTGATAAACAACGTGATTTGGTGTTGTGATAGTGAATACAGGCTGTGTAGTAGATATTGTATTTGTAGCACCGTCAATAGTAATATTACCAATTGGTAATGTAGTGTCTAAAATATCTAATGTTTGAATTCTTGCTGTTCCGTTTATATCGAGAGCGGTCGCAGGTGCGTTAGTGTTAACTCCTATTCGGCTATTATTAACATCTAAGTACAATAAATCCGTTTCAAAAGCGAGATCCACTCCTTGGCGAAGTAGGTTTGCCTTCAAAAGCGGACCAGATATACGACCAACTGCCACTTTATTCTCCTATAAACGGGGATCTTGTCCCTCCAACCACATTTTCATCCTTTCGGCTCTTTGCGGGTTGACCACAGTAAGTCCTGCTACGGATTGGTCTTCCATTGTAGCATTAATAGTATTTATCGTTTTTGGTTATTAGGATAGGATAATGTTCCAAAGGAAGTTCACATCTTCAGCGTACTCTTCAGTAACAGATTCACCGCCACCTGCCGCTAAAACCCACTGTGTTCCGTTCCACGATTCTAGGAACAATTTACTAGGGTCCGTATTAAAACGTGTATGTCCTGGCTCTGGATTTGTAGGACGTTGTGCAGAAGTACCCCAAGGAACTACTAAACCACTAGGTTGATCAAATTTAACATAAGAATATATGTCTGCTAATTGGAAAGTAAACGGAGTATTTAAAGTATTAGTAATTGTACTGTTTTTAAAGTCTAGATCTTCCTGACCAATACTACCTGTTCCGTTAGAAACAAATTGAATATCTGCATTCGGTGTAGCACTTGTAAGAGTATTTCCGTCAATACTTAAAGAATTCTGCGAATCAAAACGATTAGTTGTTAATGCTGTTCCGTTTATTACACTGTTTGCATTTCCGCCTGTGTAAAATGTAAATTCGTTGTTGGATAGGTCAAGATATGTGTCTCTGTCTGAGTCATATAATCCAGGCATTACTACAGTTCCACCATTATAACCTTCAAAATTTTGATAATCTGTATTATAACGAATATCAGCAACATTGTTTGAACGCTGTTGCGAAGTTCCTACAGGTAATTGTAGTCTTGTAGTTGATGTAACTTTTAGATTTTCACCTGGAGTAAAAGTAATGTCTGCTGTATCTGTAGATATTATATTTGTTTTAGATTTTAAATCGTCAAATTTAACATATCCAGAAGCGTTAGCACGTAATTCTAGATTTTCATTTGTGTTATTAACACGAATATAGTTTTCATTAAATGTAAAACTGTCTACTTCTATTTCATTTAGGTAAGCATTTTTCCAACGTTTGTTTTCGGTTCCTAAATCGTATGTGTTATCTGCTGAAGGATAAACATTTTGATCAAACGGAGTATTAAAATCTACTGTATCTGATGCTTCATTACCAATAGTTACAAGCGAACCTCCTAGTGTAAGATTTCCTGTAAGTGTTAGTTTTTCAAATCTTGCATCAGTATTAATATTATGTACGTTTGAAGGCGATTCGAAGTATATAGGTCCAGATACTGATTTAATTTTATTAGGTGCAATTATTCTAATAGCACCAGTTTCGACATTAGCACCGTCAATATATGATGTATCTCCTTGAGGAGTTGTTACACGTAAACTAGAAAGACCTGATGCGTCAACGGTATCAGCATCAATACTAGTAGTTCCGTCTTTTAGATTTACATAAAAGTTATTACCAACTCTAAAGTTACCCATTTGGTCTTGTGAGTTAAAGTAAACTTTACCGTTGTTTAGTTCTACTGTTTCTTGACTTTGAATTGTTGTTGTATTATCATTACTAACATCATTGCCAGAACCAATATACGCAAAGTTATGCGAAATAAGATATGCTAAACACTCATCACCATCTGCAACAATACCATAGTTACCGTAAATACTTGCTGAACCTATTGATCGTAGTTCTGCTCCTTTAGCAAGTGTACTATCTGAACGCCATCTACCTGTTCCGTTTTGCAAATAATAAGAACGATTAGCAAAATATGTAAAAGAATTTAACCATTCAACTCTAACACCGTTGATAAGAGTAATACAATCTACTCCAGGTGTAATAAAAGTTACACTATGGAATAATGCACTTGCTTCTTTTGTTTCATGGTCGCAAACACTTCCGTCAAACAATGCACCTTTGCCTGCATCTCCACTATTAAAACCTCTTGGGTCACTTGCACTTGTAGCACTTCCGTGTGTAATTACAGTTACGTTTCTAATATAAGGTGAACGTGTACTTACTCTCATGTCACCTGCAAAACGAAAACCATAACCTTTATCATTTACATTGTCATAATAAAAATCTTTTACAGTTACATTTTCAACTGTGCTTTCGCCATTTAGTAAAAATGCGTCTTCGCTTTGATTATCTGTTGTAGGACGAATAATTACATTACGCAAATCTTGTCCTTTTACAGTAACACCTGCTGGAACTTCTAATGGAAATTCTTCTTCGTAATCTCCTGTATTAATAAAAACAGTATCTCCTGCTTGTGCTTGACTTAACGCATACTTAATACTGCCTAAAGGACCTTGTGGACTTGTGCCACGTCTTGTATTATCGCCATTTACAGCAACATACCATATATTTCCTTGTGAAAGTGTAACTTCAATTCCATCAATAGTTACGTTTTCTGCACTAATAACATTATTAACTAATAAATTTGTAGTGTTATAATTAAATCGTTGTGCGTCTGTACCAATATCCCAAGTGTTTGTTACATCAGGTGTTAGATTACCTTCAATGTCGCCTCGAAATGCTACATTGTCTTCATCACCATCTCCACCAATAAGGATACTGCCATCAAATGTAATGTTACCAGTAGCATGAACACTGCCATTGACATTAACTGTTTGACCTGCTGTAATAATTTCATTAGTACCTACTCCGTTTGGAACAAAATTAATATCACCGTTTGTTACATGAGTTCCAACATAGTTGTCATTAATTTCAATAGTAGGAGTTTGTAAGCCGCCTGTTGTTACACTGCCGCCGGCATGATTAAGATAAATGTTTCCTGATATTGTGCTTATGCCATTTGGACCAAATGTTAAGTCGCCGATGTTTAGTTGATTTGTAATTTCTAAGTCATATCCAGTACTACGTGCTTTTAGTGTACCGTTAACTGTAAAATCACGAGGGCGAGTAACCGTATTGATACCAATCTTGCCATCGGTATGTCCGATATAAAGCAAGTCTGTTTCAAATGCTAGATCTGTTTCTCTTAATAGGTTTCTACTGAGTAGTGGACCTGATATTTTACCTAGAGACATTATAACCCTCCATACAAGTATTTATTGGATTTACTTGTCGAAGTTATGTAGGACTGTTACTGATTTGCCGTTTGGAATTGCTGAAAGGAATTTAATATACCAACCATCAGCATATGGTGAATTAGGACCTGCTAAGTTTCCTGATGAACTTTGTTCTAGTGTGTAGTTTGTTGTTGAAATTTGTAGTACGTTTTCAACTAGCACCAGTACTGCTTGTGCAGATGTTGGAACTGGGTAAGAAGTGTCATTTGCATTTAGAGGACCAAATACAGTTTCAACACCGTCGCCTGTTCCTAAATCTTGTTGTGTAATAGGTGTTGGTTCTTTAAGTCTAATTTCTTTCCATACACCGTTATCATAAAATTCAACACTGTTATTTGTAGTGTTAAAACGCATCATACCTAATGCTGGAGAACTAGGTCTATCAGCATCAGCACCAACTGGTACTGTTATAGCCGCTTTCGATCTAAGTTCAAAAACACCGTTTGCATTATAAAATGCACCTTTGCCTCTAAACACTCCGCGTCTATTTGTGGTTTGTGCTTTTAGAAATTTCATTACACTTCCAAGAAACTTACTGTTGCCGCTAAGTTGTAAGGTGCTTGGCCTGTAAGAATAATTCTATCGCCTTCACCTAAAACCATCTTTTCAGTGTCAAACGTAAAACTATCTGAACCTGCTACACTAACTTGTTTGGCAATCTGTGTTTGTGCGCCAACTGTAATAGCACCGTTAGCAACATCTGATGGTACAAAATATAAATCAAAAGTTGAATCATTTGCCCCTGTTAAATCTTCTGCGGCAGTATTACATACAACCAATGTGAGGATTGCATACTGTTTACCTGCTGGAACAGTAATAATTGCTTGTTGTGTATTATCTACTAAAATATTTTTTATAGCCATCGTAATATTTATCCTTATAGTAGATACCCATATAATAGGGCTCTATTTCTACTAATTAATTCGTCGTTTGTATTATTTGTATTTACAAAATATAAGCCTGTGTTTCCTGTTCCTTCTGACTTAGCATAAATTTTAACACCGTCAGTTGGAGCCGATGGGTCAGTAACAGGGTCATCTGTTCCAGGCGTTTCTGTAATTTGCAGTACATCGTTAATTTTAACTGTACCAGTACCTGGAGCATCTAGTATAAGATCGCCGTTACTTACAGTACCAGCAATAGTTTGTCCTGTAATTCTTAAATCGTTTAATTCAATTCTGTCTGGATAGTATGTTGCAATAATAGAACTATCCATCATAAAATCAACTCGGCTTAATAGTGTACCGTCACCTGAGTCAGTAACTTCAACCATTGTGTTGCCGTCATTAATTCTTCTAATTTGTAAATCGTCTAGTGTTCTACTAACTAAATCATCAACATAACGCTTGTTAGTAAGATGGCCTTCATCTGTTGTATTAAGTGCATATTGTCCTGAATCGCCAACAACAAATACAGGATTGTCATTAGTATTAATATATAAAGAACTGCCACCTGTTTGAATACTTGGTGCTCTTAAACCTAAATATTCGCCATTAGTTTTCTTTAGTACCCATGTACCAAAAGATTGAACTGCCGGAGCATTTGGATTAATATATTCTAATGTTTCGTCAAAAATTAATTGGGCATCATCTGCTGTGCCTCTATCAATTTCAATTCCTGCCGTACCTTCACCTACACCATTACCAGTTTCGCCTTTGTTAAGCGTAATAATATTATCTTCAATGTCTAAGTTTGTAGTGTTTACAGTTGTAGTTTCACCATCAATGCGTAAGTCGCCTGTGATATGAACTTCACCAAGACCTGCGCCGGTATCTAAAGTAATAGTTCCGCTTTCTTGAACTTTAACTGTATAATCACCATTTGGTACTGTTAAAAACTTTGACATTCTAAATCCTTAAAATAAGTGGGGGATTGCTCCCCCACTAAGTGCCTTATGCGTCGTCTGTGAAATCGTCATCAGTAACTGAAGCCGCGTCGTCTGTTTCACCAGCCTCTTCAACTTGTACTGCACCGTCAACAGCCGAAGTACTATAATTCCAAGCAATTGATGTTCCGTCTAATGCGTTTGAACCAGTTGCACTTGGAGCAACTACAGTAACTTTATGTCCTGCAATTTTGCTTACACCGTAAGTTTCGCCGTCGTCACCTTTAACTGAAATAGCCATTTCGCCTGCCGCTAATGCCGCTGGTAATTTACCAGTAGTAAGAACGCAAGTATATTCAGTGTCCGAAGCACCTAAAGGCGCAACAACAAAACGCTTTGAACCTTTTTGTTTTACAATGTGACCTTCTACAACAGATGAACCGTCGTTGAAGTTAACTTTAATTTCATTGCCTCCAGCAGTTGGTTCGCCGAAGTATCTTTTGTTTAGTGGTCTTCCCATTTGTTTTCTCCTATAAAGTAGTCCTATCCGGGTTCTATCCGGTACGCTGTGGGTAACAGCATAAGTCCGCCACATTATGCGGCACACTATCTGACACAAGTATTTATCTCAATGCTGTAATTGGTGATTTATTTCTACGTACTGTTAAATTTATGAAATCTCTAATGAAATCAAAGCGTGTTGCTAAAAGTCCAAATAGTTCTGCATTTAGACCTTCTTGTACAAGCGTATACGAACTTTTTCCTATATCTGAATAGTAACGCACACTTATTCCATATTCAGGAAAAACACCAGTAACAAACAAGCAACTATCACCTAGTTCTTTTGCTGTGTAATTGTATGGACGTTTAAGTTTTAAAAACTCTTGTGCAAATGTAGTTTGTGGAAGAAAATTTGGTTTGTCTATCTTGTCTGCAAGAAGCATTACTACGTAGGCTTCGATTTCTAATGGTAAATCAAAACCAGTAGTTGATTGTGCCTCTCGGACAATGTCGTAAAAGGCCGATGTGTATTCGTCCCTCATACTAATATTTAGTCATAAAAAAAGACTTGGAAAGTCTCCCCGCCAAGTCTTTTTAGTAAAGCAAATTAGGGAGGACTTGGTTACACCTCCAAGCACGGACCGGAATACCATTCCTAAACCGCACAACCTAACCCCGCTAGTGACTGCGATGTGAGCCTGCCTATTTCTAGTACAAACCCTGGGTACCACCCCTGGCTAGTCAAGTTAGACCCTTCTGGTAAAGGCCTCTTCCTTGCACTAATATTAAGAGTTAATTAATCTCCTAATGCTTATAATACTAATATAACAAATGTTTGTGAAAAAAGCAACCGTTTATTTGTCCAAAATAGGAATTAATTGCGTTTCTCTGTCCAAAAATTTATAATCTACTTTAACTGGTTGCATTATTTCTAAGTGATCAAATACTGTTCTTGGATCAAAACTGCTACAACTATAAACGTCAAGTTGGATTAAAGAAGGATTGTCTTCATCCCAAATGTGCATTGCTAGATGACTTGTTTCAATAACTGCAAATGCTGTGATCCCTCTGTTGCCTGCCATTTTACAATAACTTGCAACTGGACCGTATAGTTCTTTCATGTTGATTTTTTTAATTAGACTTCTTAAAAACTTGCGAGCCTTGTTTCGATTAATTATTGGCTTTTCAACTTCTGCTCTGATAATCAAATGTTTATGCTCCAACATATGTGCTTCCTTGTTCACGGAATTCAACCGTAAAAAAAGGGCGACCGAAGCCGCCCTTTCCCGTTTTGCTACGTGTTCTCTATTAAGAGAATGTTACGTTTGAGATCGCTACTTTAGCCAAGTAGTCTGCCGCATTACCAAGTGATGATGCTGTGTTGTTTAACTCAACATAACCATATCTTGTCATGAAACTTACTACTGGTTCAAAAGTAGATGGATCTAGTACAACGCCTGAAGACATTAACGGAATGTATGGGCAGTAGAATGCCGCCGCATCTGCTTCAGATGAACCTTTGTAACCAACTAGAACAGCAGTATCATCTGCTGAATAAGCGTTTACGTAGATTTTCATAGCACCGTTTAAAGTACCTGCTAACTTAGTGTTAGTTGGTGCTTCAAAAGTACCTTCTGTTGTACGAGCGAACGCTGAAGTAGTAGCAGATTGTAGGATTGTTAGTGCCTGTGGAGACACAACAGCCCAGTTACCTGCGCCACGTCTTGTACGCTGTGCGATCTTGTTAGCCGCTCTGTTAATAAGAACAGCCAATGCCGCGTGTTCATCGCCTACGAATGTAGCCGTACCTGAAACTGCCGCTTGATTGTAAGTCTCTTCAGATGGTGCTAAAGAGTTAAGAGATGCTAACACCTCTTGATCAATTTCTGCGGTAATTTCTTGTGCTAAAGCGGCCATAATTTCCGCTTCAACGTCGATGCCTTGCTGTGCTTGAGCATCCTGTGCTGATTCAAAAGTCCAACGAGCACTCAATTTACGAGTTTTCGCTTCAACTGTTTGTTTCAAGATTTGGATGTTCAAACGCTTACCTGCTGTACCTTCTAAAGTAGCAGTAGCATCTGCTTTACCTGCGTCTGAGCCAGCCGCGTCACCTGAGTAGCCTAGGGCTAACTTGAATGGTGATAAAGCCTCTTCACCCGCTGTTGCGTCGTCTGCTGTATCAGCATAACGTACACGTAGAGTGTGAATTTGGCCAACTGGGCCAGTCATTGGTTGTACACCAACGATTTCGTTTGCAATGACGGTTGGCATAACACGTCTAATTACTGGTAGGATAACTCTGTTAAGAGTTGCAACATTACCTGCTGAAGTAGCGCCTGCTGTTGCTGTCTCTGCCAAATACTTTTTAGTATTTTCTAGAGTAGCGGACATAACAGACTTCTTGTTGCCTTGAAGGCCTTCAAGTAATGCGCTCTTGGTTTCCTGCCAGCGACTTTCTAATAGTTCTGACATTTTTTTCTCCTTATATGTTTAATCCTGCAAGTCGTCTAATGTCTACAACATTGTCGATGGTTGCAGAATTACTTGCGCCGTTACTAACGTTAGTTTCTTTATTGCCTGTTACTTCAATTGCCTCGGTAAGTGTTGCCTTCTTCTTAGCCAGAGTGTTACCTTCAATTACTGATGGTAGATACTTGTCAAACTGTTTTTGGATATTAGCAGTTTGTACAGACTCTAGTAAGTCTATCATAATCTCTTTCTGTTCTCTGCTTAAAGGTGCAGTTAACTCAGAAATTAATTCTTTTCTTTTTGCAGAATCTTTTTCAGAAGCAATTTCTGCTTCTTTAGATTCAACTAAGCGTGTTTTTTCTTCAGCAGTTGCTTTTGCTTCTGCTAATTGCTTATCTTTCAACTCAACTACTTTCATCAATTTAGCAGTTTCTGATTTCTCATTCAAATATGAATGTGAATACTCTTCTGCAAATGTTTCAAATAGTTTACGTCCAAAGTCGTTCTTACGAGCCGCATCAATGTCTTCCTTAAGAGCAGTAATCTCTTTAGAAAGCGTTTTAGCAACTGTAGATTCAACAACTTTAGCACCCTTCTTGATGAAGGATTCTTTGACAGTGTCAAGATGTTTCTTTGCTTCACGGATTAGTCGAACTTTTGTTTCTGCAAGATCTTTTTTATCTTCGTGGAACTCTGCGATTTCCTTTGCTAAAGCCTCTACAACAAATTCCTCAAGTTTGCCAAATTTTTCTGACATTGCTTTTTGGTCTTCGTGTAGTTCAGAGACTTCTTTGCCAAGTTGAGAAACAACAAAGTTTTTAAGTAGATCTGCGTTTTCACGCATTGCTACATGGTACTTTGCTCTCGCTTCAGCAAGTTTGGAACGGTCATCAGCAAATTCTTTAATTTCTTCACTTAATTTGTCATCAAGCATTTTTTCCACGGCTTCGACCATAACGGCCTTGTCGTGCTCATACTTTTGTGCAAACTCTTCGCGAAGTTCTGCTGTTACCTGCATACGGTTTTCTGTAACCCTATTATTCCATGCCTCTTCGATGTCGGCTTTAACTTCTTCTGAAATAGCATTGTTTTCAAAGAGTGATTTCAGTGCGTCCAACATCTTGTTCTCCTTATTTTAATCCTTTGATGATGTTTACTAAGGATTCTTTTAAAAATCTTTGTGCCTTTTTATCTTCATGAACTTCGCGAGCCAAATTAAATGCCTTATACCCACCTGTGGTATTCATCAAATGCTCGTAAATCGGTGTTGGATACGCACCTGGAGCAGATGGTTGGGCAACAATGTCTACAGTGATTATTTCGAAATCACTCACATTGTTCTCCTCATTAACGTTACCAGAGCCCCTTGATGAAACTCCTAATTTTACTCCGCTTTCAAGCATTGTTTTAACTAGTTGTCCCATAGGGGTTGGTAATATTTTAAGTTTTCCGTAACCATTAGGACCGTCCATCCACATCTCAGTAATCATATGAGAAACACGGTCTAGGTTAATATTGAGTCCTTCTGGATGATCAACCTCGCCGAGAACACTATAACCTCCGCTAATCTGATCGTTGAGAGTATTGACAGCCCTACTAATTTCGCTTACAGGATATACACGTTGGTTAGCGTTACGAACGCCACCTTGAATGCAGATGCCTTTTAAGTGAAGGTCTTTACCTTCATTAGTAGACTCAATGACCAATTTTGCCTGGTCGAATGTCAAGTTCTCACGTAAATGGTTTGTCATCATTTAACAAGTCCTCAATTAGGAGCCAACAACAGATTTCTTGTCAACACCTTTTTCGCCTGCGCCTTTTTTCTCAGCGCCGTGGCCTTTGCTGTTTGCAGTCATCGATTTAGATGCTTTGCCGCCTGGAACGTTTACGTTACCTGCGTTATCTTCTTTTGCAGAGTCTGCTTTAGCAGATTCTTTTGCATCTTCACCTTTTGCGATATTAGCAGTAGTACCGCCCATATCGTTTTTATTAGCAACTACAGATTTTTTATTGTCTGCACCTTCTGAGTTAGAAGGAGAAGAAACTTTGTTTACGTACTCACGCATCATTTCTGATTGTGATTTAGTTCCTTCATATGCTGGTACTGCGTCTACAGCAAGTTCGGAAGTAGGATCAATCGCCTCTTCCTCTGCTTCTTCATCACCTTCTTCGTCGCCCATGTCCATTTCAGCGTCGTCGCCTTCGCCTTCATCTTCATCGCCGCCTTTATCTGACATCATTTTTTCAAATTCTGCCTTAAGGTCATCAAGAGCATCTTCTAAGTCAACAACACGGTCTTCAATTTCTTCTTCGCCGCCTTCGTCGTCGCCTTCTTCGTCACCACCTTCAATATCAGACATCATGTCATCTGTTGGGTCACCGCCCATGTCATCGCCTGCTTCAGGGGTTAATTCTACTGGAATATCTTCTGCAACTTCTTCATCGTCTGAAGATTCGTCAACTTCTTCATCATCTGATTCGTCAACTTCTTCGTCTTTTGCTTCATCAACTTCTTCATCATCTGAAGACTCATCAACTTCTTCGTCAGTTGCTTCGTTAGTTTCTTCGTCGTCTGAAGACTCATCAACTTCTTCGTCTTTTTCTTCAGCAACGTCTAACTCTTCTAGATCATCTTCTAAAAGATTTTCATAAATTTGTCTGGATTTTTCAACTACAATCTCATGGAACAGTTCTTCTGCACCTTTGCGATCTTCATTGACTAATTTTTCGAGCATTTCCTCGAATTTATTACGGTCTGCCATTTTAGATCCTCCTATAAGTTTAAATATGGTAAGGCTGTCAATAATATTTACATATTATTAGAAATATACGTGGAAAATAGGCTCAAAATGCGAGTTTTTGAAACCCGAGTGTGATTTTAGTTGAATTTTCGTATAAATTCATCTACTGTCATATGTGTTAAGTTGCCAAAATTAGTTAAACTTTTAGGGATAAAAATCTCTCCTTCTGGTACTACTCTTATATATCTCTTTCTGCTATTTCTTTGCAATATAATGCCAACTTGGCGTTCCCAGTTGCCAAAATATGTAGCAGGATCAGTAGGTCTTTTATAGTTTAAAGTGCCTGCAAATAGGTTATTAACTTTATCGCCACCGTCGCCGCTACCTGTAGTTCCTTTAAAATCAAACCCTAAAATATATATAACTTCGTGTCCGTGCTCTGTTGCTAAGTCTAGTGCTGTAGGTCCTGAACTCCAGCCTTTTGACGGGTTCATTATGTGTAATCCGCGGATATCTTTAAAGGTTTTGCTGTGGTTAGTGTATACTTTATGTGTTTGTTGCCAACCCGTTTTTGCTATTTCTAGCACCATTTTGGCATCTACAGCAATTAGATAGTCGGGTTCAAAGTCTCTGTAAACTGCATTACAGGCATATACTTTTCCAAACTGTTTAAGGGGTTCTAACTGTATAGGTTTTCTGCTAGTTCCGTTGCCTAGCACAAACGCTGTTGACATACCATCACCTTATACTTCAGGTTGAGATGCAATTCCATACATTTGTCTTACAAAATGTAATTCTTTTTTCTGTTCTTCGTTATGGTATTCTGATGCTCGTCTTGCTTTGTTAATTTGACGTAGCGTTAGGCGTGTTTTACGTGTGTCAGAGTCATCAACAATAGACTCGTCATCTCTCGGATCGTAAGACTTGTCTTCGACCGGTTCCATTGTTTCTTTATCAAAATAATAAAACTCACGTAGTATCATAAAACTATTTATCCTATTGTGCCGGAGGCGTTGCGCCGCCTGCGCCACCACCTAATGGTGTACCTGTTGTTGTATCTGGTGGAGCACCTGCACCGCCATCAACTGGAGCCGGTTCAGCATTTGGATCAACATCTTCAGCGCCACCTACATCAGCATCCATACCTGCACCACTAATACCTACGCCACGCATCTCACCAGCGGCTTCAGTTGGTAGTGGAGTTAAGTTTTCATCATTTTCTTCACGCCATAGTCTTTCGTTTTCTGCAACTTCTTCTGCACTTAGTCCTAAGAAACGTTGTAGTGCAAATCTATTAGATAAGAAAGGTACTGCTTGAATTTGTGTAAAGGTTGGAATTCTTACATTGTCAAGTTCTGATTGTCTGTAAGAAGCAAAGTTCATTGGTTCTTGTAGTTGAACATCAAACATACTAATGTCTACGTTCATACCTTTTTCTAACAAGTAACGTTTAAACTCTTGATTAAATTGTTCAATAACTAGATTTTGTAAACGTTCACAGTATTTGTTAAAACGTAGTTCTTGAATATATGCTGTACCAACTCTACCATCATTGTACTGACTTTGTCCTTCGTCTTGTGCCGCTGTAGGCAAATAAGAACTAGGAATACGTAAACCTCTAATAAGTTTATTAGTAAAGTATTTTAAGTCATCAATTTCACCTAGGTTAGTACCACCTGGCAATGTTTCAACTTTAGATCCACGTCCTTCTGCTGTTTGTGGGAAGAAGTAATCTTCGTTTGTTGATAATGGATTGTACGCACTATCAATAACACTTGTTGAACCACCAGTTGCTGATGGAATACGTCTTTGATGAATTTCTGTTTTAACACG
>Ga0181591_10000973_pt1 | contig 24175 bp, 23 predicted proteins | sample 071ome_33_FD_133757 | JGI IMG/M metagenome (GOLD analysis project Ga0181591, IMG submission 133757) | Coastal salt marsh microbial communities from the Groves Creek Marsh, Skidaway Island, Georgia - 071412AT metaG (megahit assembly) | ecosystem: Environmental > Aquatic > Marine > Intertidal...
GATTTCAGCATCGACTGGCCGCCGCAGGTGCGGATAGCCAAACGGCACATCTCGTTGGCATTTTCCATCACGGTGTATTGCGCGGCATAAGCCCGCAACCTGTCTTCCTTGGACGGATCGACCCGGGCTTCGCCGGTGGCCTGCCTGAATATCGCCCAGGTCTGCTGCAGCTTGATCCACATGTCGGCGACCGTGATCTGCTTGATCGGGTGCATCCGGCGTTTCATCGGAATACCCTCGATATCGCCCCTCAGATAGGAAACGGTGAAATCGTAGGCCGCCTGAGCAAGGCCCATGTAAGTGGGGCACAGGGTCAGAAACATGTGCGGCCAGCGACGTGCCGCCTGATAATATACCCCGCGCGGCAGCAGCATCTGTTCGTCGGGGATGAACACGTTCTCGATCAGCAAGGTGCGCGATACCGTCGCCCGCATGCCGACCGGATCCCACGGACCGACGACCGAAATGCCTTCCGCATCTGCCGGCACCGCCATGAACAACGTGTCCCGCACGGACCGGTCGGGTTTGTCCTCGGTGCACAGCACGCCGTAATAGGTCGCCGCACCAGATAAAGAAGCAAAGATTTTCTTGCCGTTCAGCAACCAGCCGCCGTCGACCTTGGTCGCCAGCGTCCCGAACGGGGCCTTGCCCGCCGCCGCCGCGGAGCCTTCGGAAAACGGCTGCGCAAAAATGGCGCCCTCGTCGACAATGCGGCCGAAATGCATTTCGCGGTTTTTCTTATGCTGCTTGCGATCCGCCGCCGACATGTCGAGGTCGTCCGCGATGTGGCCTGTCCACAGCGGGGTACAGGCATGCATGTTGTAGGTCAGCGCCGTCGCCCCGCACCAGCGTCCCATTTCGGCGGCAAGCAGCGCATAATCCGCGTACTCGACGCCCAGCCCGCCGAGAGATTTCGGCACGGTCATCGCCAGGATGCCGGCATCGCGCATGTCGTCGTAGTTTTCGAAGGGGAACGAGGCTTCTTCGTCGTAGCGTTGCGCCCGCGGCTCGAACTTGTTCCGTCCGAGCTCCGTGATCACGTCTTTGATCTGGTCGGTTTTGCCCGCCATTTTTTGCCATTTGAAAGCTTTCGCCTTCCTGCGCGCGGCAGGCTTGCGTTTGGGTTTCGGCTTGGATTTGGTGGCGGTTGCCATGGCGGCCTCCCGGGTTCAGGTGGTTGCGGAAAGTATGAAGTCACTGAGGGCAGCGTCGAACGCCTGCGGATCTTCAAGATTGGCAAGATGGCCCAGCCCGGGCAGACAAATATAGCGCGCGCCGGGAATTTTCGAGGCCATCTTCTCCATCATCGGCGCCGGTGCGTTGGTATCCAGCTCCCCCGCCAAAACCAGCGTCGGCACGGCGATTTTGGGCAAATTCGCGCGCTGTTCGAACGTAACGATGCATTCGACGGCCGCCCGGTAGGTTTCTGCCGCAACGTCCGCCATGCAGTCGAAGGCCAGCTGCTGTCCGTGCGGATCGGCGTCAGGCGTCATCATGGTCTGGACCAGTTCCGTCGCCAGGTCGCCCATCGTCTTTCCCTCGGCCAGCGGCGCCAGACGCGCTTCGACAAATTTTTTCTGAAAGTCGCCGTCAGGGCTGCCGAAGGCGGGGCTGGTGGCGGACAGCGTCAGCGAGTGCAGGCGGTCCTGATGACCGACCGCGAATTCCTGCGCCACCATCCCGCCCATCGAATGACCGACCAGATGAACCTTGTCCCAGCCTTCCTCGTCCAGAAGCGCGAGCAACGATCTGGCCAGATCGGGAAACGTCATTCCGCCCGACAGGACGCTCTTCCCGTAACCCGGCATGTTCCATGCCGCAGCCTTGTATTTCATGGCGAAACTGTTGATCTGCGGCATCCAGCTATAAGCGCCGCCGCCAACCCCATGCAGGAACAGGATGATGTCGCCGTCGCCTTTTTCGATATGGTGTGGCGGTTCCGGCATGTTTCCACCCGAGACAGGAACAGGAACCAGCGTCATGCCAGTTCACCCTGCAGCTTGCCGGCATCGACAATCGCACGTCCGTCCAGACTGATCGTGCAGTTCCGGATGGGCAGGTCGAAATGGCCCAAAGTGAAACGCCTTGCTGTCTCGTTGGCGCCCGTAGAATAGAGGAAGTTCCCCGCAAAGGCGCGCAACTCCGTCCCGTTCACGTCACGCTTGTCGTACATTGCCAGCGAATCCCAGCGGGCCGCCGGATTCATGCCCCACCCGACATGGGACACAGCATAGGCTTCGCGATCCCCCCAGGCGGCGATGTATTCCCGGAACAAATCCGCGTCGACACCTTTTCCTTCGATTTCGGTGACGTAGTCGTTTTCGATCGTCAGCGCGATCGGACTTTCCAGATAGCGCTTGAAGGTGAGATTGACATCGCCTGCGTCCATCACCAGCGTGCCGTTTACCGTTCTGTCTTTGGGAAAACATAGAACAAGCCCACCCGGCCAGTGCGCGACGTGCCCGGGACGGTCGCAATATCCCCAGACCCCGGCACCGCGCGTATCCGTTATGTCGATGGTCAGATCGGTGCCGGCGGCAGAATGCACCGTCATCGTTGATGCCTCGGTCAGCATCTTGATCCCCGCCTTCACTTTCGGCGTCAGTTCGGGATCGGGAAGCAGACGTTCGAGCACATCGGGATGTTCGTTCGACACCATCAGAAGACGGGCACCTCCTTTCAGAATGCGCGGCAGTTCCGGGGCATGCAGCACGCCCTCCACCGTGCAATCGATCACGATCGTCGATGCGCCGAGGGCAGCGACAACCGGCTCCAGCCCCTGAACGGCGTTCGAGGCGCCTGTCGACCGGATCGGCACCGGGGCATCCTGCGGCGGCGTCGTGAGTTTGACGTGAAAGGCCTTTACGCCCATCCGGACCAGCGCGAGTTCCGCCAAATGGACATTGAGTTCGCGGGACTGGGTTTCGGACAGGATCGCCGCCGTGTCCCCCGGCACCAGCTTGCACAGCTCGAATACGCGGCAGAACATGTCGATCCACTTACCTTCGATGCGATCGGCGAACATGGCAGACCGTCTCCTCTTTCTGTCCGAATAAACCTAGCGCACCGAAAATTATATGAAAAGGAATATATTATTGATAATGTCCCGTCATGAGCGAGAGATTTGTCGATACGTATCTGCTTTACCTGCTCGCACGCGCCAGCAGCAAGGTCAGCGCGCAGTTCCATGACCGACTGAAAACACACGGTCTGCAGGTTCCGGAATGGCGCGTGCTCGCCTCCCTGAGCGACGGCGATGGCATGACCGTTGGCGAACTCGCAAATCGCGCGCTTCAGCACCAGCCGACAATGACCAAGACCATCGACCGGATGGTAAAATCCGGCCTGGTAGATCGGCGCCAGGGCGATCCCGACCGGCGGCAGGTCCGGATATTCATTACGGAGGAAGGTCGGCGACGGGTCGATGCAGCTTTGGACGACGCAAAAAGTCACGAAGCGGAAGTCCTCGCCGAATATTCGGTGGATGAAGCCAGGCGGCTCAAATCCATGCTGCTCACCCTGATCGAACGAAACGGCGCGTCGCCAATCGACGATTGATCAGAGCGGATGCCGGGCCGATAATCATCGGAACGGGGGAGATCGCCATGCCGGACGATGCACGCAGCCAGACCATCACCGATGCCGCCGCGTTGAAGGACATCATCGGCGAACCTAAACCTGAGATCGCGACCAAGGAGATGCCGGCGCTGGACAAACACACCCGGCATTTTCTCAGCCTGTGCCCGTTCCTTTGCATCTCTACGGCAGATACCGACGGCAATCAGGACGTCAGTCCGCGGGGCGATCCCCCCGGCTTCGTCCGCGTCATCGACGACAAAACGATCCTGATCCCGGACCGCAAGGGGAACCGGCGCGTCGACACCATGCGCAACATCCTCGAAAACCCGAATGTCGGTCTGCTGATGTTTTTGCCGGGCGTGGAAGAAGTCCTCCGCATCAACGGCAAGGCGACCGTTACGGAAGACCCAGCTCGGCTGGCCGACAGCGCAGTGAAGGGAAGCGAGCCTGTGCTCGGTATTGTCGTGAAGATCGACGACGTCTTCTTTCACTGCGCCAAGGCGGTCATCCGATCCAGACTCTGGGATCCGGATACGCCCATTTCACGGTCCGATTTCCCCACTTACGGCGAAATCGTGCGTGATCAGCGGGCTCCGGATCAGGATGCGGATGCGGTCAACGCCCAGCTTCAGGAAGACTACAAAACCCGGCTTTACTAAGAATATTCGTTAACCTGTGACGGCTGTCACAACGATGGCTGTCTCTGCCAGCGATCATCCATAGATATTGTTTCAATCTGTTTCTATATCATAGGAACGGAACAGGGAAATGCACCTAACCAATTGTTTTTATTGAGTATAGGTTTTTGGCACAGCTTTTGCATTAATAAGACCAGGACCGGAAGTACAGGCGTAGTCAGTAACAAAATGCACTTTTTCTCCTCCATATCGACACTCGCTAGGACGGGCCTCGCCGGTCTCGCCGTCCTTGCCATGTTCGTGCATGTCTCACCCGCTTCGGCGGTGCCGGCCCTGCAGGTCTACATCGAAGGCGCGAATTACGATGATGAGGCGGAGACCTGGAAAATCACGAGCCCGTCGAACAAGCCGCTGCGGCTCTGGGCTGTCGGTAACGTCGACGGACCGGGTGGCAAAGGCCCCATTTTCGACGTCAAGGCGGCGTTCGCCTACAGCACCGGCGCCGGCAATGTCACGATCGACATCGCTTCCACCACGACGAATGGTCTGGGCGGTTTCACGGATCCCTCGACATCCGGAACGGCTACCCACATCGCCACCCACACAGACGGCAGCCGCCCGGTGCGCGCCGACGGCAAGAAGCTCTCCAGACATGGCGTCTATGGCGATGACACCGTCTGGCAGGAATGGTCGTTCGGCGATTTCACCGAAACCGATTCCCCGATCGCGGATTTCGTCGACGCCTTCCCGCAGGCACCGCTCGAAGCGTCCGGTCAGATCAACGCCTACGAAGTCAGCGTCACGGGCCTGAACGAAGGTGAATGGGTCAACATCGATATCTACGGCTACATCCTCAATAATAAGGGATATGTGAAATCGCGCTTCGCGCCCTTCTCTCACAACGCCGCATTCGAGGTTGCGTCTTTCAACCCGTCCGGCGACACCGCCGTGCCCACCCCGGGCGCCGCCCTCATCTTCGGTGCAGGGTTTGGCTTCCTGGCCTGCCAGCGGCGAAATAAAAAGCGGGCCTGACACCCCCTCGATACGGTAATATCGGCCCATGGCCGACACAGCACTTTCCATCGACGACACGCCGGAACTCGCGCTTTCCGGAGTCACCTGCCGTTTCGACGAATCTTTCTCCCTCCAGGACGTGGGGTTTTCTGTCGCCGACGGAGAATCGATCGTCCTGATCGGTCCGTCCGCCTCGGGCAAAACGGTCACCCTGAAAACCATCGCAGGCCTGTTTCACCCGGATGCGGGAAGCATCAGGATCCGCGGTCATGAAATGACAGGATTGAGCGGCCGCGAACGCGACGAGGTTGCGCGCCTCGGCATGCTGTTTCAGCGTTCCGCCCTGTTCGACAGCCTGACCGTCTGGGAGAACATCACGTTCCGATTGCGGCAGAACCGGCGGATGCCCAAGGAAGAAGCCATACATCTGGCGCAAGCCAAGCTGGGCGCGGTCGGCCTCGCCAAGGACACCGCCCTGCTCTACCCGGTGGAACTTTCCGGCGGCATGCAAAAACGCGTCGGGATCGCCCGGGCGCTGGCCGACGAGCCGAAAATCCTGCTGCTGGACGAACCGACGGCCGGCCTGGATCCGATCATGACGAATGTGATCAACGATCTGATACTCGAAAACGTGCGTGAACTGGGCGCTACCGTTGTCACCGTGACCAGCAATCTCGACGGGGCGCGCCATATCGCGGACCGCATCATCATGATGAACGAGGGCCGAGCTGTCTGGGAAGGCATTCCCGACGACCTTGCCCATTCCGGCAATCCCTATGTCGACCAGTTCGTCCACAAAACCGCTGACGGTCCCATCGGCGTGGGCCTGGCTTAAGTCCCGGAACCATTGGCCATTTTCGTTTTGCGCGCTAGGGCCGCTTCCTGTTTATCCTCCCCGATTCTGTTGATCGTTATTGCATAATTTTGTGTGCAGACTGAGGCTGATGATCGGTAGTCTGGTGGGAAATAAAAAAAAGAATCTTCCATGGCTGATGATTTACTGGGAGAAGACAATCTACCGCTGCGTTTCCGGACCGGTGTCGTGAAAAAAGGATACGATTACTGGGGTTCCAAATGCGCGAATGGCCGTCTTCCTTCCATGCATGACATAAACCCAATGGAAATTCGGCGCTTGATGCCACATGTCGCCATCGTCGATGTAAAACACGAACCGGAGATGGATTTCCATTATCCCCTGCAAGGCACTGATATCGTTGAGCATCCGTACAGCGACCATAGCGGCAAATGGTTTTCTGAAATTCCGCACCAGAAAACGCCCCGCCTGATCCGGCAGTATTGCGTAAAAGTCATCGAAACGAAGATGCCTTTATTAGTCAATACTCCGCACGTCGGACCTCTCAGCAGGTCCGACGTGCGGTTGTTCCCGGCATAAAACGCGACTAATCTTTCCGATAAGCGGAAAAAGCCGCAACTTCAAACGGGGAGTCCACGTGCAAGCCATCGCCAAAGCGCATGACATGCTGATAAATGCGCTCAAAAATCTTTCGTGTCTTATCGTCTTCGCGATTTTCATTTTGATCGTCATGGATGTTCTGTTGCCGTTGGTGGGGTTACAGCCCTGGGAAGGCACGCTCGGCGTCGTCGAGTACGGCCTGCTGTGGTTCACAATCCTCGCCGCTCCCTGGCTGGCGCGAATCAAGGGACATGTATTTATCGATGCCGTTAACGAACTGCTGTCGCCGGGGACCAGAAAGGTAACGTCGAAGCTGACTTATCTGGTGGTGATCACGGGGTCGCTTTTGCTCGCCTGGTACTCCCTCCACCTGGCGATCGAATCCTATGTCGACGAAGCGATCGACGAACGCAGCATCGAGCTGAAATTGTGGTGGATCTACGCTCCGATGCCGCTCGGGTTTTTCCTCGTCGCCGTTGAATTCATTCGCTACCTGCTCGGATTTGATGACATGTTCGGCAGCCGAACTGACGTCAAGGAAGGGATGTAGTCATGGAGTGGTATTGGGCTTTCGCCTTCCTGCTGGGGCTGGTTATTTCCTTTATGGCGCTGGGAGTTCCCGTCGCCTTTGCCTTCATCGCGACCAACTTCATCGCCGTATACGTTTTCACCGGCTTCGATCCGGTTGCGCTGATACAGGTAGCGGACAATTCGACCCAGCTGATATCGCGCTTCATACTGGGCCCCGTCCCGATGTTCATTCTGATGGGATCGCTGTTTTTCCACACTGGGCTCGCGATCAAGGTGTTCGACGGGCTCGATGCGATCTTCGGTCGTCTGCCGGGACGGCTTTGCTATCTGACCGTTGCCGGCGGAGCGATCTTCTCGACCTTGACGGGATCGTCGATGGCCAACACGGCGATGCTGGGTTCCTTGATGGTCCCCGAGATGAAGCGTCGCGGATACAGCGGCCAGATGTCCATGGGCCCGATACTCGGCACCGGCGGACTCGCCATGATCATTCCGCCATCTGCGCTCGGCGTATTGCTGGCCGCGATCGCGGAGATCGATGTAGGTCGCCTACTGATAGCCGGCTTTCTGCCTGGGTTCGTTTTGGCGCTGCTTTATGCCGGGATGATCACACTGCAGCTCGTCCGTTTTCCGGGGTCGGCACCGGCCTATGACGTGGATCCGATGTCCATCAGCACCCGACTCAAGCTGGTGATCACCAATATCCTGCCGATGGGGCTCGTTGTCTTCATGGTAGTGGGTTTCATCGTCCTCGGTTGGGCGACCCCTACGGAAGCCGCAGCCTGCGGCGTGCTCGGGGTGTTTATACTCGCCATCGCGTTCCGAGCGCTCACTTTCAGTTCGGTATCGACGTCACTGGAAGGCACCGTACGCGTCGGTGCGATGGTCTTCCTGATCATCATGAATTCGACGGTGTTCAGCCAGATGCTGTCCTATTCGGGCGCATCCAAGGGTTTGATCGAATGGGTAACAAGCTACGAGCTACACCGCTACATGATCCTGTTCCTGATGTTCTGCGTGCTAATCCTGCTGGGCATGTTCATGGACGCAACATCAATGATGCTGATCACGGTGCCGATCTTTTTCCCGCTGGCCGGTGCGCTGGAGTTTGACCTGATCTGGTACGGCCTGTTCGTCCTGATCACGATCGAAATGGCCGGCACCACGCCGCCGTTTGGGTTATTGCTCTACGTCATGCTGGGGGTGGCCCCAAAGGGGACGACGCTGTTTCAGGTCGCCAAGGCCGCCTTCCCGTTTCTGGTGTGCGATGCGATCCTGATCCTGATCCTCTGTGCCTGGCCGGGCCTGGCGCTGTGGTTACCAAGCCTGATGTAGCCTTCAGCGCAGGACCAAGGCACAAAAAAAAGCGCCGCCCGAACGGGCGGCGCTTTGTCGTATATATATTTTCGGCTTAGGAGCCGATTTTTAGCATCTTAGATTTCAGAACCTCGAAATCGACGCTGTACTTTCGCTTTGCAGCGTCAGCCCAGTTAGCCTTCAGGATCGTCGCCGTGAACGCCTTGCCGTATTCACCCGGCAAGTTAAGATCCTGCACTCCATCGGCTTTAATCTTTGCGTTATCGATCGCGATGAGATCCTTAATGACCTTTCCACTTTCGTTTTCATAGTGCAGACCAGCCGCTACGATCTGATCCTGCGCCTTCTTCGGAAGCTTGTCGAACTTCTCCTTGTTCATGGTAAGGAACGTCGTAGACCGGAAAAAGGCCGGACCAACCTTGAATTTTATATAACGTTGCCAGCCTCGGAAAGCGACCCCGCCTTCCGGCCAAGCCAATCCGTCCACCACGCCGCGCTCCAGCGCGGTGTAAACCTCGGCCGGCGCTATGTTTTTGGTCGTCGCACCCATCGCCTTCAGGAAGGGGGTATAAAGCGGCGTTGTCCGCATTTTAATACCATTTAGATCAAGACCAGTCGTCTTGCTCATTTTGGGCTTTTCTTTCATCCAGATATAAAACTGGTTGGCACTGTACCAGTTGCCCCAACCTAGGATGACGGCGTTCAGCTTGTCAGCCCACACCTTGCTCATCAGTTCGTGTCCGCCGTTCGCCCGCCATTCCTGCGGCGTCATGTTTGAAATACCTGTCAGGCGCGCTTCGGGGACTAGGTTCGCGTAGTACGTCGTCGGAGACATGATGATGTCGATCAAACCGCGTTTCATCGCAGCACCCTGTTTCCGATTTGGCGTTACTTCCGGCCCGCCGATATAGTTGATTTTGACGAGGTTCTCGTCCTTCTTCATCATTTCGCTGAATGTCGCGAACATGGCCTTGCTCTGGTCATGCTTCGCACCCAGCGCGGTCGACATTTTAAGCTCTTCAGCCGCCTGGGCCGGCAGACCAACCGCCAGGGCGGTTGCCGCGGCAACACCGGTCGCCGCAATTTTACCAAACGTGATTTTCATGATTTCAAATCCTCCCAATCATGGTTGCGTCTGTTGATTTTCGGCGCAGCGGACAACGCAAGCCCGGCACACCCTGACGGATTACTCCGTACGCCCGCGTATTCTAGCAGCGTTCAGGAGCGCTGTAACCCGTTTGCTTAGGATACGAAGTAAAGTACGTTAACCTGCTGAAACACGGAAAGAATTCCCACTTGCCAGACCTTCATACACCGGAAGAAGCCGGCGACCAGACCCGCAAGGGATGGATTATCGTGTTTGCGCTTTTCCTGATGCTCAGCATCATCATCACGGCCCGGAACAGTCTCGGTTTGATGATGCCGTTCTGGAAAGAGGATCTCGGCTGGTCGTACAAGTTCGTGTCCACGGCAAGCGCCGTCATGTTGCTGACCATGGCGGTCGTCGCCCCGATCGTGGGGTCCGTTATCGACCGTTTCGGTTCACGCACAATCTATGCCGGCGGCATGACCGTCATCGGCCTGATGCTGATCGCCTGTTCGTTCATGACGGAACCCTGGCAGCTGATCGTGTTGTTCAGTCTGATCGGGGGTGCAGCCTTCGCAGCCATGGCGCCATCTCTGGTATCGACGACGATTTCACACTACTTTCAGGAAAAACTGGGGCTTGCCACCAGCATCGCAACATCCGGCAGCACCGGCGGCCAGTTCGCGATCATGCCGCTTCTCGCCTTTCTGGTGACCACGATATCTTGGCGCAACAGCTACCTCGCGACCGGCATCGTCGTGCTGGCAACCGCTGTCGTAGTCTCGCTTCTCATCGGAAAGGAGAAGCCCCGGCCGCGAAAACCGGCCGGCAACGAGGGTTCTTCTTCCCGTTTCGGTGTGCTCGGGCATCTGGCCCGCATACCGACTTTCTGGCTGCTGGGGAGCGGGTTTTTCATCTGCGGCTTCACAACCGCCGGCGTGATCAAGGTTCACCTTATCCCCTACGCCGTTGCCTGCGGGTTTCCGCCGGTTCAAAGCGCCACCGCCTACGGCATCCTGTCGCTTTTCAGCCTGATCGGGATGATCTGCTACGGCTGGCTGTCGGACCGGTACAACCGCCCGATGCTGCTGGCGAGCTGCTATTTCGTTCGGGCGTTTACATTCGTGCTGTTGCTGTACATCGCCGGCAACACGCCGCTGCTGTACATCTTCGCCATTCTGTTCGGTATTTTCGATTACGCCACATTCCCCATCGTCGCCAGCCTCGTCGCGACGCATATCGGGCGCCACATCATGGGCGTGACGATGGGGCTGATTTTCGCCCTGCATTCGATCGGCGGGGCCCTGGGCTCTTTCATGGGCGGGTATCTTTATGAGCTTTTCGCCCGGTATGACTGGGTGTGGTTCGTCTCGATCGGGCTCGCGTTCCTGGCGGCAATCCTGTCGATCATGATCAAGGAAAACCGGGAATCGCCTCCCGCGGCCGCACGCACTCCGGCAACCGCCTGATGCGGTTTAGCGGGGAACCCTCAATCCTGCTCTTTCCATCCGGGGTATGATCTCGTCCTGCAACATGGGCATGTCGTCTATGTAGTTCACGAGCCCGATTGCGATGCCGTCCAGTCCGGCATCGGACATGCGTCTGAACTCTTCGACCACGTCATCGTACCCACCCACGATCGGATATGTGCCCGTCGCCGCCAGCCTGCGTTCCGCCGTATGGGTCGGCAGCTCAGCCGAAGACGCACCGCCTTTTTTGCGGATGCGCAGCGCGTGCTCAACCGCGGCCCAGTCTCCCATTTCATGAATCAGATAGTGATAGTATTCGTCGGCTTGCTTTCGCGTCGGGCGGCAAATGAGATTGCCGCAACCGAAATACATTCTGGGCGCAGGCGCCATTCGGCGCATATCGGCGATCTCCGGTGCCAAAGCGTCGATTTCGCGAACACCCATAAATACGCAATCCGCACGCCGCAGCGCAAAGTCCCGTCCTACCGGCGAGTTCCCGGCACTCACGAGCATCGGACGATTGCCTCCATACGGCTTCAAGCGGCTGTAGACGCCTTTGAGATCGAAGAATTTTCCGGCAAGGTCAAAGGGCTCGTCGTTTTTCCACATGCCCTCCACAACATCCAGCCATTCTTCCGTATAGGCGTAGCGTTCATCATGTTCGCGTATCGGGATACCGAACATCAGATGTTCTTCGATATTCCAGCCCGAAACCATGTTCAGTCCGAACCTGCCCCGCCCGGCATGATGGGCGGAGATCATCTGCTTGGCGGCGAAAACCGGATTTACGAGCGGAACGTGTATGGTTCCGAAAACGACGATTTCGGTCGTGACCGACAACATCCCCGTCGCCCAGGTCAGCGTTTCAAAGTTTTCGCCTTCGGCGTCGACATCGCCGCCATAGCCTAGCCAGCGTGCTACGGGGAGCAGGAATTCCAGCCCCGCGTCATCTGCCAAGCGGCTTGCGGTGACGTTGTTTTCCCACGACGCGTCCCAGAACTCGGGCGCCTTGGTCATGGTCAGTCCACCGGAACAGTTCTGCGAAAATAGTCCGAGCTTGAACCGGTTGTCGCTTTGTATCCTGTTCATCTTTATATCCGTCGTGCTTGGTCATACGGTAAGTCCGACTGTATCGCGACGCGCTGCGGTTCGCCATGCACCAGCGTTGTTGATACGATCGAGCAGGGAAGATTCTTCCCGGCAATTTTCTTCGGACAAGGCCGACATCGACAGGGACGGAATTGGGCTTGGAACATCGCGAGTACCCCCGCGTCGTCGTGCTGATGGCCATGTCGCTTGTCACGGCGCTCTACGTGTCCACGCTTACCATTGTAAACGTCGCCCTTCCTCAACTGCAGGGGGCGTTGTCGGCAACACCTGACCAGATTTCATGGGTGGTGACTCTGAACCTCGTCGCCACGGCCATCGCCACGCCGTTGAGCGGCTGGATGGTCGCGAGATGGGGACAGCGGCAGGTGCTTGCCTGGTGCGTCGTCGGTTTCACGGTATCGACCTATCTATGCGCCACGGCGACGACGCTGGAACCGTTGCTTGTATACCGGATCGGTCAGGGCGCGTTCGGCGCGCCGCTTGTCCCGATTTCCCAGTCCATCATCCTAAATACCTACCGAGAGCCCGACCAGCGCGCCTTCGCCATGAGCATATACGGCATGGCCGTCGTGATCGGCCCCGGGCTGGCGCCGGCACTCGGCGGCTATATGGCGGAAGAATACAACTGGCGCTGGATCTTCTACCTGCTGATGCCGATATGCGTGCTGGCCCTGATAAGCGTCCTGGTCTTTATCCGCGACACCATAAAGCCCGAAAAATTCAGACTGGACTGGACCGGTTTCATCGCATTGTCGATCGCCGTGACGTGTCTGCAGCTCATGCTCGACCGCGGCGAGCGGCTGGACTGGTTCGAGAGCGACACGATGCTGTTGTTCGCGATCGTGCTCGTCCTCAGTCTCTATTTCTTCGTGGTGCATTCCGTCTTTCACCAACAGCCGTTCATCAACCCCCGGCTGTTCGCTGACCGCAACTATGCGATCGGCCTGTTTCTGGTGTTCGTGTACGGCATGCTGAACGTGACGCCGACGGTGTTGCTGCCGTCCATGCTGCAGAACCTGGCCGGTTACCCGGATTCCGATATCGGCTTCATTCTGGCGATGCGCAGCGTGGGGATGATCGCTGCTTTTTTCATCGCCGGCAGGATGTCGGCCCTGGATCCCAGGATAGGGCTTGTGATCGGCCTGCTCGCTATCGGGCTGTCGGGTGCCCTGTCGGCGTTGTTCGATACCAACGTCACCCTCTGGCAGGTTTGCTGGGTCGGCATCGTCCAGGGGGTGGGCTGCGGGTTGATGTGGGTGCCTTTGTCAGTCGTGGCGTTCTCGACGCTCGACCCGAAACTTGTCCCGGACGGATCTGCGTTTTTCCACCTGATCCGCAACTACGGTAGCAGCATTTTCATCGCACTGAACGTGATGGTCATCGTGCGCACGACGAAAGTGAACTATTCCGAATTGTCGGAAATCGCTTCACCCTACAGCGAAACGCTCAACCGTCCGGATATCGCCGTGGAAATCGACATAAACAGTCTGTCGGGACTCGCGGAGCTGGCCAGTGCAATCTCCATACAGGCCGGTATGATCGGGTATCTGAATTCGTTCGTGCTCTACACGATGGGCGCCCTGCTCCCGATACCGATGTTGCTGATGCTGACGATAAAACGTGGATCACCCTGATTTTTCAGGGGCAAAATGTAACGGGCAGCCCGACCGGGGCGCCCCGTCATACCGGCAAATGGTCGGAGCGACTGGATTCGAACCAGCGACCCCTTGACCCCCAGTCAAGTGCGCTACCAAACTGCGCCACGCTCCGACATTTGCAGTTGCGGCAAACTACGCAGCCACGGCCGGTAACTCAAGCATCTATTCTATCTGGCCGACGCGTTTTTCAGCATATCCCGGAGATTTTCGAGCTCCGCAAGCACGGAAGCCAATTCCGCCCGCTTCGCACCGTCAAACGCAGGCGAATCCGTCGCTATCTCTCCAGGCTGCGCCGGGGCCGGCTGTGCTACGGCCGCCGTGGTCTTTTCCAACGCCGCCCCGGCAGACGGCTTCCCCACGCCGGTTACCACGGCCTTGACGCCGCCTTCACGAAGCTGCTTCTGTACTCCCTTAATCGTATATCCGTCAGTATACAGAAGATCGCGAATACCGCGCAGCAATTCGATGTCTTCGGGCCTGTAGTAGCGTCGCCCGCCGCCGCGTTTCAGCGGTTTGACCTGTGCGAATTTGCTTTCCCAGAAACGCAGCACGTGGGCCGGTATATCTAGCTCCGTCGCGACTTCGCTGATCGTTCGGAACGCAGCCGCGGATTTTCCCGGCCGGCGCCCTTCGCCTTCGTGGCCGTCACCGTCCGCCATCTATCAGTTTCCGGGTCGATTAAACGGAGACCCCGCCCCGAAGGTGGTCGCGGGGCTCTCGGACGCAGGCTGTCGCTGCGATTGAGGGGCGGACGCGCCGCCATCGGCAACCATTCCGTCGCTGTCGTCTTCATCGCCGCCCGCACCGTTGTTGATCATGCTCTTCAGAACGTTTGACGCCCTGAAAACCAGAACCTTCCGCGGCAAAATCGGTACTTCTTCGCCGGTCTTCGGATTGCGACCGATGCGCTGGCCTTTCTGACGAACCGAGAAACTGCCGAAGGAAGAAATTTTGACCGTTTCGCCTCTCGTCAGGGTATCCGCAATTTCCGAAAGAACGGATTCGACGAGGTCGGCAGACTCATTCCGCGACAACCCCACTTCCTGATAAACAGCTTCGCTAAGGTCCGCTCGTGTGACCGTGTTTTCGGCCATGGCATGCCCCCTTTATGTCCCAGTTGCAGACGGTAGCCGTTGCTAAGAAGGCAGTCAATATCAAAGGGATAGAGGTTATTTCCGCCGGAGAATAACGGAGGTTTCTACCAGCGGACGACGCTGGCACCCCAGGTAAAACCGCCCCCCATGGCTTCGAGGACCAATACGTCGCCGGCGGTGATACGCCCGTCGCGAACGGCGTCGTTCAAAGCCAGCGGAATGGAGGCGGCGGATGTGTTCGCATGACGATCCACAGTCATGACGATTTTCTCCTCCCCTACCCGAAGTTTTCGCGCCGTCGATGAGATAATCCGCTTGTTGGCCTGGTGCGGGACCAGCCAGTCCACGTCGTCGGATTGAAGGCCTGCAAGTTCAAGCGCCTCACCGATCACACTGGACAGGTTTTTTACCGCGTGTTTGAAAACTTCCGGCCCTTCCATGCGAAGATGACCGACGGTCTGCGTCGCAGACGGTCCGCCGTCGACATAGAGAAGGTCATGATGACGACCGTCGGAATGGAGACAGTTGGCCAGAACGCCCCGGTCGCTGCTTTCGCCGGACGCATCCTCCGCCCGCAGGACGACGGCCCCCGCCCCGTCGCCGAACAGTACGCAGGTGGTACGGTCTTCCCAGTCGAGAATTCGGGAAAACGTCTCGGCGCCGATGACCAGCACGTTGTCCGCCTGGCCGAGGCGTATGAAATTGTCGGCAACATTCATCGCGTATACGAAGCCGGAGCACACTGCCTGAAGGTCAAAGGCGGCGCCGCGGGTCATCCCCAGCGCTGCCTGCACCGCCGTCGCTGTAGACGGAAACGTGTGGTCGGGCGTTGCAGTGGCCAGCACAACGAGATCGATATCCGACGCGCCGATGCCGGCATGATCAAGCGCTTGTTGCGACGCTGCCAGGGCCAGATCGGATGTCTTCTGATTGTCGGCGGCAATGTGCCGCGTCTTGATACCGGTTCGCTGAACGATCCACTCGTCGGACGTATCGACGCGCTTGGCGAGTTCCTCGTTCGTGACGATACGTTCGGGCAGATATGCGCCGCATCCGGCGACAACGGAACGCCGTACCATCAAGAAGCCGCCGCTTCCCGGGTCTCCGGCTCCACCGCCCCGAATTTTTTAAGGCCATCGGTGATTTTTTCGTTGAATCCGTTCGCCGCCATATCGACCGCAACGCCGATCGCATTCGCAAATCCGAACGCATCGGTGCCGCCGTGGCTTTTCACGGCAATTCCTGTAAGGCCCAAAAACATGGCGCCATTGTAACGGCGCGGATCGATTCGGTCCCGCATCTTGCGCAAACCACGCCGGGCAAAAACATAGCCGAGACGCGACGACATGGAACTTCGAAACGCATCGCCGAGAAACTCCTTTATGAGCCGCGCCGTCCCCTCGGTCGTCTTAAGCGCGATGTTGCCCGTAAAACCATCGGAGACGATGACATCGGTCGTGCCCGCCGCAATATCATCCCCTTCTACGAAACCGTAGAAGTTGATCGTGTCCGACATGTCTTTGAGATAGGCGGACGCCTGCTGGATTTCCGCGTGCCCCTTCATTTCCTCGGATCCGACATTGAGCAATCCGCAGGAAGGCTCCACCGTTCCCAGAACCGTGCGCGCGAAGACATCCCCCATAATTGCGAACTGCACGAGATTCTCGGCGGCACATTCCACATTCGCGCCGAGATCGAGCATCACGCTCTCGCCCCGCATCGTGGGGAAAATGGCCGCGATCGCCGGACGGTCGATTCCGGGCAATGTCCGCAGTGCGAGCTTGGCCATCGCCATCAGCGCCCCGGTATTGCCCGCCGAAACAACGCCTGCGGCCTCGCCATCGCGGACGGCATTGATCGCAAGCTGCATACTGGACTGACGCCCTTTACGCAGCGCCACGGAGACTTTCATCTCGTTGCTGATGACATTGTCCGTATGCGTGATCTGGGTGATTTCGCTGAGACGTTTTCGCCGTTTCATCAACGGCAGAATCCGTTTTTCGTCGCCGAACATATGAAAGCGTATATCGGGGAAACGACGACGTGCGAAATCCGCGCCTTTGACGACGATCGCGGGGGCGTTGTCGCCCCCCATGGCATCAAGAGCGATCGTGAGTGACGCGCTCACTTAGGGTTCCTATCGTTGCAGTGAACCTGGATCAGGCGCCGGATGTCTCCACGACTTCGCGGCCGTCGTAGTATCCGCAGGACGCGCATACGTGATGCGGCCGCTTCAGTTCGCCGCAATTCGGACATTCAGCGTTGGGATTCGCCGATAGTGAATCATGCGCGCGACGCATGTTACGCTTGGATTTTGATACTTTATTCTTCGGAACAGCCATAACCGTGCTATCTCAATAATTGGGGAAACCCTCTGGGTGGCGATTGATATTCGATCCTGACGCCGGGGGCAACCTGAACTTTCCGCAAATCCTAGGGTTTGGGCTTCAATTTAGCCAAAACCTCGAACGGATTGGCCCTTTTGCCCCCCTTTTCGGCCTCTTCCTCGGTTAACAGAGATGCGCCGGGGCCTAAATCGATCGCGCCGGGGTCTATATCCGGCCGCCTTGGATACGGATCGAGTGCAAGGGACAGTTCCTCAGCCACCAGTTCGCCGAGATCTATGGCATCGCCTTCGAGCGGTTCCGCATCCTCGGGATCGACGATATCTGCGGTCTCCTCCAAGTCCCGGGAAAAAACGAGATTGATTTCCTCATCAAGACTGGCGTCAACCGGCTCCAGCGACAGCACGCAGGTCTGCACGACATCGGCACTGAATTTCCCGGATACGGATAACACTTTGCCTGGTTCGAGCCAGATCAGCACCAGATTGGCCGACAGCCGCCCGATCGACTTCTGATCGAAACGCTGGGCAAGCAAAGTACATTCTTCTTCGTCCGCCGTCAGATCGATCTGGCGAGGGGACTCGTCCAGTTCCTCCAGGTCGAAAACCCTGCTGAACTCGGGTTGCATGACCGCCGATATGTTCATGTGACGGGACCGAACTGGAATTCACCGGATTGCATCGCCGCCATGTCCGTTTCCGCCAGACAGGCATCCTGGTTTCTGACATAAGCCGCGAGGGTAGATACAGAGGCGGATGCCGGAGTCGTCGTCCCGTATACGTTCCGCGCCAACGCATCTTCGAGCAGCCCATCTTCCGCCGACAGGCCTGCTTCGTAGGATGCCACACGTCCATAAAACGCCTGGACCATCGCCTTGACACGTTTGCCGACACCCATATCCCCCGCGCCCATCTCGCGGAGGCTCAGGTCCATATCCTCGAACATGACATCGAAGAGCGCCTGACCGATATCGCCTTTCTCCCCCGCACCGGGTTTCAGGCGGCGGAGTGCCAGAAAGGCATGCAGGGCGACCAGCTCGAAGCGACCATCGACGGTGTCTGGAACATCGAGATCGGCGTAGAAAACCGGCTTACGCGCCTGCTCGACGATTTTTCGATAGATCGCTTCCGCGGAATCAAACCGGCGGTCTTTCTTGAACAAGGTTTTCAAAGCTCTCGCCCCGTTGGCGCGGCCACGCAGCGCAACGCTGTCCGTTCCCGCTGTTTAAAGCGCCCGCAACATGAACTATATTGTTCGAAGACGCCGTGATCATACGTAGTCACTAGGATAATACCGGTCAAATGAACCGCACGAAAAAAAACATACGAATCTCTGCTCTCGCGGCGAAATGCGTGACAGGCGCGGTCGTGCTGACCGTCGCGGTTTCGGCCTGCTCCTCGAGGCTCGACAGTCACGGGAATATACCGGACCAGGAAATCGTAGAGAGCATCCGCATCGGAAAAAGCAATCGCGCGCAGATATCGGAAATGCTGGGCACGCCGTCGGCGCGCGCCACTTTCGATCAGGAAGCCTGGTACTATGTCGGTACGCGGACCAGCAAATTCGCGTTCATGAAAGCAGAAGTGCTCGAAAGAAAGGTGCTGGTCATCCGCTTCGACGATAAGGGGATCGTTCAACAGGTAGAGAGACTCGATAAAGAAGATGGTCGCGATGTTCAGGTCGTGGATCGGAAAACGCCGTCCAAGGGCAAAGAGCTGACGATACTGGAACAGCTTCTGGGCAATGTGGGTCGGTTTGGCGGCGCGCCTGCCGATGACGGAAGCGCGGGTCTCTGACCGTCAACCCGGATGTCCCCGACCGATACAGGCGGGTACAAAAAAAGCCCCGGCGAACCGGGGCTTTTTTCTTGGTCTTTGTTTGACGATCAGGCGGTGCCGACGACAGCCAGCAGCAGGATCGCAACGATGTTGATGATCTTGATCATCGGGTTGACCGCGGGACCCGCCGTGTCCTTGTAGGGATCGCCGACAGTATCGCCGGTCACCGAAGCCGCATGGGCGTCGGAACCCTTGCCGCCATGGTTGCCGTCTTCGATGTACTTTTTGGCGTTGTCCCAGGCACCGCCGCCGGCCGTCATCGACAGCGCTACGAACAGCCCCGTGACGATCGTACCCAGCATCAGGGCCCCTAGTGTCGTGACAGCGGCCGCAGGACCGCCGATCCACTTGATGACGACGTAGACGACGATGGGTGCCAACACCGGCAACAGCGACGGGACGATCATCTCTTTAATCGCCGCCTTGGTCAGCAGGTCAACCGCACGGCCATACTCGGGGCGCGCAGTCCCCTCCATGATACCGGGGATTTCCTTGAACTGCCGCCGGACCTCAACCACGACTGCCGCCGCGGATCGGCCTACCGCCATCATAGAAAGCGACCCGAACAGGTAAGGCAGCATGCCGCCGATAAACAGACCGATGACCACATAGGGATCCTGCAGGCTGAACTTCACCTGCGACGCGATCTCCGGAACATAGTGCTTCATGTCTTCGGTATAAGCCGCGAACAGCACCAGTGCCGCGAGTGCTGCCGAACCAATGGCGTAGCCCTTGGTCACCGCCTTGGTCGTGTTACCGACGGCATCGAGCGCATCGGTGTAGTTGCGGACTTCTTCCGGCAGCTCCGACATCTCGGCAATACCGCCGGCATTGTCGGTGACAGGTCCGTAGGCATCCAGAGCCACGACCATACCGGCCAGCGCCAGCATCGTGGTCGCGGCAATGGCAATGCCGTAGAGCCCCGCCGAGAAGTAGGCAGCCAGAATACCGGCTGCGATCACGATCACGGGCAGCGCCGTGGCTTCCATGGAAACCGCCAGCCCCTGAATAACGTTCGTAGCGTGGCCGGTCTCGGACGCCTTTGCGACACTTCTGACCGGGCGGTACTGCGTCCCTGTGTAATACTCGGTGATCCAGATGATCAGGCCGGTTACCACCAGTCCGACAATGCCGCAATACAGCAGGTGACGCGCCTGAATGGATCCGCCTTCAAGCGGGATCGTAGCCGAGAAGCTGCCGAACACCAGGTAAACCGCGACGCCGATCAGGATCGCCGACAGAACCGCCGATGCGATAAAGCCCTTGTACAGAGCGCCCATCACGTTGTTGCTGCTGCCCAACCGGACGAAGAACGTGCCGAAAACGGAACCGATAATGCAGACGGCGCCGATAATCAGCGGCAGCAGAAGCATCGTTTCCTGGGCAGGTCCGGTGAAGAACACGGCGCCGACCAGCATGGTCGCCACGATCGTCACCGCGTAGGTTTCGAACAGATCCGCGGCCATGCCGGCACAGTCGCCAACATTGTCGCCCACGTTGTCCGCAATCACCGCGGCATTGCGGGGATCGTCTTCCGGGATACCGGCTTCGATCTTGCCAACCACGTCAGCACCGACGTCGGCGCCCTTGGTGAAGATACCGCCGCCGAGACGCGCGAAGATCGAAATCAGAGACGCGCCGAAGCCGAGGGCGACAAGAGCTTCGAGAATGTGCCGCAGGCCCGACGCATCGTTGGGATCGTAAATGCCTCGCAGAACCATGTAATAACCGGCGACGCCCAGCAGACCGAGCCCGACGACCAGCATGCCGGTGACGGCGCCCGACTTGAACGCAACGGTCAGGGCCGGCTGCAGTCCGCCGGTGCGGGCAGCATCCGCCGTCCGCACGTTGGCGCGGACCGAAATATGCATGCCGATATAACCGGCCGCGCCCGACAGAATGGCGCCGAGAAAGAACCCGATCGCCGGATAAATACCGAGCAAAATGCCAAGCAGAACGCCTACAACGACGCCGACCATGCCGATCGTCATGTACTGGCGATTCAGATAAGCCTGCGCGCCTTCCTGGATGGCGCCGGCGATTTCCTGCATTTTTTCATTGCCGCCGGATGACGAGAGCACCGAGCGACTGGCGAAAATACCGTAGAGGATCGCGAGAACGCCACAGGCGAGCACAATCCAATATGCGTTAGACATCTTTAAGATCCTTGTTCTATCAGGGACTTTCGGCCCCGTGAAGCCGCGCTACGCACCTCCACCCCCTGGGGCCCCTAAAACCGCGCGGAACATGACAGAAGAAGGGATTCAAGGCAACACCGCTGACCAATTCGGCGGAGATGCGAAAAGTCGCGCCGAGAGGCTACGCGGCGGACCCTTCCGCCGGGGATTTACGTGCGCTGAACCTTAGCCAGAGAGTCGTCAGAAAAACCAACACGACCAGCGGTGCCATCACCAGATTGACCGCCGACCAGCCGATCGAGTGCTGAACCGCGCCCGACGTTACCGCGCCGACCGAGATCGTTCCCCAGATGAAGAAGTCGTTCAGCCCCTGCACTTTGGCTTTTTCTTCCGGCGTGTAGGTTTCGGTCAGCAAGGTCGTGCCTCCGGTAAACAGGAAGTTCCACCCAATGCCGACAAGCACCAAACCGGAAAGGAAATTGAGGAACGTGATCCCGGAAAGATGAATGACGATGCTGGAGCCGCACAGCACCGCGCCTGCGATCAGTATGTTGTGGACGCCGTAACGCGTGATCAGATGCCCTGTGATGAACGCCGGCGCATACATGCCGAGCACATGCGCCTGGATAACGTAAGATGAATCCGAAAACGTAAATCCGCAGACGCCCATGGCGATGGGCGTAACCGTCATCAGGAACGACATCACCAGATACCCGAACGTCGCCGCACATACGGCGATGATGAATTTGGGTTGCCGGGCGATTTCCGACAGCGGTCGGCCGCCTGATTTCCGCTGTTCCAGCGTGGGTCGCGGAATATCGATAAAGCTGACGATGGTCGCGACGGCCAGATACACGACGATCAGCGACAAATAGACGCCGGCAAACTGCGCCGGCAAAAGGTCCGCCGTGTTGCGTGCCAGGGTCGGCCCCATGAGCGCGGCGACAACGCTGCCGGCCAGGACGTAGGAAATGGCTTTGCTGCGGAATTCGGCAGTCGCTACATCGGCGGCCGCGAACCTGAAATAGTGACAGAATCCGTTGAAGCTGCCCGTCAGGAGAGACGCGAGACAAAACAGGGTGAAATCGCCGGATATGATGGCATAGGTGCCCAACGCACCACCGCTCGCACCGATGGCTGAACCTGTAATAAATCCGATTTTCCGCCCGACGCGCCCCATATACAGCGACGCCGGAATAGTGGTCAGCGCCATTGCAACGAACTGCAATGCAAGCGGCAGTGTCGCCAATGCCTTGTCCTCGACCAGCAGAATGCCGCCGATGAGAGGCGCGCTCGAGATGATCGCCGATGTCGACGTCATGAATAGTGCCTGACAGGAGGCAAGCAGGAGGACGTTCCTGCGGACGGAAGAAGCACTCATGTGCCGGTACTTACGCCACTGTTCCGTCCTGGCAAATTCAATTTTTTGCAGAGCAGGGTCACAAATTTATGGCGTGCGACCGTGATACACCTGCTGAACGACGATAGACGCTATCTTGTCCCGCCCCACCGCATTGGTCGCGATTTCCAGTAACTTCTTCTTCAGTAATCCAGTGCTGGGTACCAGCGGTTCCTGGGTGCGATAGGCGATCAGACGGAAGAGCAGATCGTAGGTCCGGCTGCGAATCATCGTCAGTCGGCTTTTGACGTAGTCGCGATCGTCTTCGTCATAAAGTTCGAGCGAGATCATCAGCGTGAACTGCTGCTTCACGTTGTTCCTCGGCATCATGGGCACGTTGAAAGGCTGCATCGAGATGAACTGGTTTGCCGACAGTCGTCCCTTCGACCCGCCGCCCTTGGCGGCAAGCGCAGTATCGCCCGCCGCCATGGCAAACAACATCAAGGCCCAGGTCAGTACCGCGAGAGGATTGTTGCGCGACATCCGTCTTCCCCAACTTCGGATACCGGACATTCGCAGCGGAATGGAAACAGAGCGTTAACGCCATCTAAAAATGTCGGTATCCCGCCTTATCCAGGACTATTTTCTTCCCGTCGCGACCGGTTATCCTGACGTCCGGCGGGCCGTCGAAAACCCGACCTATTCTGGTTACCGGCACACCGATCGCGCACGCTGCGGCGGTAATGTCGTCTGCTGCACCGGGCCGCGCCGCAAACACCAATTCATAGTCGTCTCCTCCCGACACTATGTCTGCGAGGCCGACAACGCCTTCATCGAGGTACGTACGCGCCTCGTCCGACAGCGGAATCTCGGCGCCGCTAACCTCAATCGACACCTTCGACGCCGTACAGATGTGCCCCAGATCGGCCGCCAGCCCGTCCGATACATCCGCCATCGCGGATACCAGCCCGCGCAGCGACATGCCGAGCGAAACCCTCGGGTCGGGCGTCTGAAAACGTTTGACCAGCGCGTCCTCGCCCCCCCCACCGGATTGCAGATGCCGCAATCCCATCGCGGCATCGCCGATCGTGCCCGATACGTATATGTCATCGTTCGCGCACGCGCCGTCGCGGGTTACAGCCTCGCCGGCAGGCACTTCCCCTATCAGAGTGGCGGTCAGATTCAGAGTATTCCGATGATGGGTAGTGTCGCCGCCGAAGAGCCGGATATCGAATTCATCCTGATCCGCGCGCAAGCCATCTGCGAACCGGCGGATCCAGGTTTCGTCGATATCGGGCGGAAGCGTGAGATTCAGAAAGTATCCCACCGGTCGCGCGCCCATCGATGCAAGATCGGACAAATTCACCCGTAAGAGCCGGCGGGCGACGACATCCGCCGTTTCGGTTTCCAGAAAATGAATGCCGGCAACCATGGTGTCCGTAGTTACGACATAGTCTTTTCCATCTGTCTGCGGCAGGACGGCCGCGTCGTCCAGCAGGCCTAGCGCACGCTCATCGCCGTCGGTCAGCGGCGCAAACGCCGAAGCGATCAGATCGAATTCACCTGGCTTTCCAGGGTCACCCGTCACGGCTCCCGTCTCCAAA